>Ga0068855_100007271_pt1 | contig 13420 bp, 10 predicted proteins | sample KBSCornC52_FD_66592 | JGI IMG/M metagenome (GOLD analysis project Ga0068855, IMG submission 66592) | Corn rhizosphere microbial communities from Kellogg Biological Station, Michigan, USA - KBS Corn C5-2 | ecosystem: Host-associated > Plants > Roots > Rhizosphere > Soil ... | reverse complement strand
TAGAGTCCGAGAAATACAAATCGACCACGGATTGCACGGATAAAGACGGATTTAGAACATGGCTGGGTCGGAACTTTTGGGCAGGACTCGTCCTGGGTTGGTCTCGCTTTGTTTCGATCCGTTTTTATCCGTGTGATCCGTGGTCGATTGGTTCGATGATTTTATTTTGAGGTAGGGTTTTGATGCGCGTTCGCCGATGGTTTGCCGTGGCGCTTTGCGGGTTGGTGCTGGCAGCGTCCTCGGCGTGGGCGGGACAGAAGTCGAACGCTCCTGTTGCGGTGACGTTGAGTGCGGGTGCGCTCGACCAGTATGCGGGGCTCTATCATGGCTCCGAGGAGCCGGATGCGGTGGATTCGGTCTACCGTGAGGGCGACAGGTTATACATCGAGACTGAGCGGAAGGCGCGGGCGGAGCTGCGTGCCCAGGGCGCAGACCGTTTCTTTGCGCCGGGAACTTTGCTGCGCATGCAGTTTTTGCGGGATGGAACGGGCAGGGTTACCGGCGTAAAGATGATGTATGGGCCGAGCGCTTCGTGGGAGCTCGAACGCTTCAGCGATGTGGGAGTCCGGTTGAACCATGCGCTTGCTTATTCGCGCACGGTGGTGATGATACCGATGCGCGACGGGGTGAAGCTGCATGCGGTGATCCTGCGGCCGGTGGGGTCGGAGACGAGTGGGCCGCGGCTGCCGTTTTTGATGGAGCGCACACCCTATGGCACCGACGACAGCAGCTCGGAGAGCGTGAACAGCAGCAAGCCGGAGCTGGCGGCCAGTGGATATATCTTCGTCTTCTGCGATATCCGCGGGCGATATGAGTCGGAGGGGAAGTTTGTGATGAACCGGCCCATCGTCGCGCACCTCTCGAAGAACGACGTGGACGAGACGACGGACGCGCACGACACGATCGACTGGCTGTTGAAAAATATTCCCAATAATAACGGGCGTGTGGGCGTGCTGGGAGTCTCATACCCGGGATTTCTGGCGATGATGGCGGGGATCGATCCGCACCCGGCGGTGAAGGCGATCTCGCCGCAGGCCCCCATGACGGATGTCTGGATGGGCGACGATTTCTTTCATAACGGCGCGTTTCGGCAGTCGTATGGGTTCGACTATGTGCAGGAGCTGGAAAAGCAGAAGACCGCCAAGCGCGTCGAGAGCAACGGCGACACGTACGACTTTTTTTTGCAGCATGTGAACTTTGCCGGAGCGGCAAAGGCCGCGCACATGAACAAGCTGCCGACGGCGAAGGCATTCCTGACGCAGCCTGCGTATACGAAGTTCTGGCAGGCGATGGCGGTTCAGCCGCATCTGACCAGTGTTGAAGTTCCTACGTTGGAGGTAGGCGGCTGGTGGGACCAGGAGGACATGTGGGGGACGCAGGCAGAGTATGCCGCGCTCGAGCCGCATGATGCGAAGCATGAGGTATTTCTGGTGCTTGGCCCGTGGAACCATGGCGGATGGGAATGGACGACGCGGCATCTGGGGCCGTTGGATTTTGGAGCGTCCACCGGAGACCAGTATCGCAAGACGATCGAGGCGCCTTTCTTTGAGAAATACCTGAAGGACAGGGCGGGTTTTGATCTCAAGGACACGGATAGTTTTCGCACCGGCGTGAATCAGTGGGAGCGATATGATGTGTGGCCGCCTAAGGTCGGCGTCACTGCGGAAAATCTGTATCTGACTGCGGGAGGCGGCCTCAGCTTTGCGGCACCTGCGGGTGCGGAGCCGAACGGCGGCGGGGCGGTGGCGAGTTATATCTCCGATCCGGCGCATCCCATCCCTTACCGGCAGCGGCCGATTCAGGCGACCTATGGCAACGGCTCGAAGTGGCGGACTTGGCTGGTGGAAGACCAGCGGTTTGTGAGCAGCCGGAAGGACCTCGCAAATTTTTCTACACCGGTGCTCGATCATGATGTGACCGTGACCGGCGATGTGATGGCGGACCTGTTTGCGGCCACAACGGGGAGCGATGCGGATTGGGTGGTGAAGTTGATCGACATCTATCCTGATGATGCGAAGGGCGAGATGGCGGGATATCAGTTGATGATCGCGGACGAGATCTTTCGCGGGCGATACGTGAAGAGCTTCGAGAAGCCGGAGGCGCTGGTACCGGGACAGGTGACCGAATTCAAATGGAGCCTGCACGGAGTGGACCATACTTTTTTGAAGGGGCACAGGATCATGGTGGAGGTGCAGTCGAGCTGGTTTCCACTGTATGACCGCAATCCGCAGACGTTTGTGCCGAATATCATGACGGCTCCGAAGAAGGCTTACAAGGCCGAGACGGAGACGATCTATGGATCGGCGAAGTATCCGTCGCATCTTGAATTTTCAGTAGCGAATTGATGTGGGCTGCGACAGCCCCATTCGGAGAGGAGAGGGCATGATTCGGACGATCAGCAGCCGTGAGGTCTATCGCAATCGCTGGACGCGGGTGCGCGAAGATGTGATTGAGCGGACGAACGGGCAGCGTGGCATCTATGGGGTCGTCGATAAAGACCCGGCTGCGATCATCATTCCGCTGGAGGTGACGGCGGAAGGAGAGTTCGTCTATCTCATCGAACAGTTTCGATATACGGTTGGCGGCCGGCACTGCGAGTTTCCTCAGGGTGGATGGGAGATGGCTGAGGTGGATGCGGAGGAGATGGCCCGAGGGGAGCTGCGCGAGGAGACCGGGTTGATCGCGGAGAAGATGACTCATCTTTCCACGTTGCAGATTGCCTACGGGGTGATGAATCAGAAGCAGCATGTGTTTCTGGCGGAGGGGCTGACGGCAGGCGTGGCCGAGCCGGATCTCGAAGAGAACGATCTGGTGACGCGGCGGGTGAGCGTGACGGAGTTTGAGGGAATGCTCCTGGATGGCGTGATCGTCGATAACTGCACGGTGGCGGCGTGGGCGCTTTATAAGATCTGGCGGGAGCGGATGAATGGTCTGCACCCGTGACTCATCGAGGACACAAGATGGAGTGTGCAAATATTTGCAACTTCAAGGGCCTATGAGGTGGTTTGCAAGCATAGCCTGCAAAGATTGGACTAGCATTGGCGGGCTTTTGAATATATAGTCGCCATTCGCCAGTGAAAATATATTGGCGACGTAGTGAAGATAAACGGGCTACTTAATCGGTTGCGGCACTTGAGTTGGTTCCCAGGGCGAGACAAATGGACACGCACACACTTGTTGTGATGAACGTGCTTCTGTATGTGCTTTATGCGGGTGTAATCGCATTGAATGCCCGCATGAGCGGAACAGCGAAGGGGACGGCGTGGTTCGCGGGTGCGAACCTGAGCCGGGGCGGGGCACTGCTGCTGATTTTGCTGGGTGGAGTGGCGCCAGCCAGCCGGGCATTGAGCGGCCTCATGGCAGTACTCGGCATGATGATGCTGCACTTCAGCTTTGACAGGCTGCTGGAGCGCGGACCTCTGCTGCGCTCGCTGCAGTATGTGCTGGTGGGCACGATGGCGGTGGGAACACTTTACCTGTTGCTTGTACCGTCGCACTACCCGGCGATGCTGTTGTTGACCTGCGCGACCGAGAGCGTGCAGGTCGCGGCGACGGCGACGGTGGTCTTTCTGTTTGCCGGCGAGGAGCTTGGGATGGCGGCGAGCCTGACTGGAGCGTCGCTTGCGGTCTACGCTGTTCTGCTGCTGTTGCGGGTGGGCGTGACCTTGCGGTTCGATTCGGGGAGCTATCCCGCGCTGGCGAACGAGGCGATGCGGCTCTGGCTGGTTGGGACAATGATCACGAACAGCGCAATCGCGTTCGGCTTCATGTTTCTGGCGGCGGCGAAGGTGCGCGTGGAACTGCTCTGGCATGCGCAGGCCGATGAGTTGACCGGCCTGTTGAACCGATGGGCGCTGGCCCGGATTGCCTTGCGCGAGATAGCGCGGTGCGGGCGGACCAAGGGACTGATCGCTGTCGTGATGATGGATCTCGATGGGCTGAAGCGCGTAAACGACTCCCTGGGACACGGTTGCGGAGATGCCGTCCTGCAGGCTGTGGGGAGGGTGTTGCAGGAGACGGTCCGCGCACAGGATGTGGTCGCGCGCATGGGCGGCGACGAGTTCTGCATTCTGCTGCCGGACACGGGGTTGGCCGAGGCGACGAATGTGGCGGAGCGGATGCGCTTGCAGGTGGACGGGTTGATGCTCCGCTATCGCGAAGAGACGGTGACGATCGGCACGAGCATGGGAGTAGCTTCGTCGGAGAGTTGCGGGCTGTCCTGGCAGAACCTGCTGGAGCAGAGTGACGCCGCTTTATATCAGGCTAAAAGAGGGGGTCGGAACCGAGTAGTCGCCTCCGAGGTTCAGGCTTTGGAAGATGGTGGGTGGAGCGCTTGAACGTTTCGGATTGATGGTACCCACGTCTCGGAATCAGGACATGGGTACCCATTTTTTTGATGGTTGGAATTGCGATTACTTGATGGTTCCGTTGAGACCGTCGGGGAAGAAGACTCCCTTGTTGGCGGAGCTGCCTCCAGTGACGATCTGGATGATCTGCGCTGGAGTGCGGGCGAAGGCGACGCTGTTGGCGTCGGCATCGACGAAGGTGGTTGCGGGAAGATTTGCAGAGCCGTTGAGACTGACGTTTGCGGTGGTCAGGCCGATGTCGTCGACCGGTGTGCCGGATGGATTGGCCAGCTTGGCGCGGGTTGCCGAGATCTTCTGCGTAAGGCCGGCGAGTGCTCCCGAACCGGCGTCGAGCTGGTTGATTGAAGTCCGGATGAGGCCGGCGTGGTAAGCCTCGACCGCGAGAATACCCGCCGCCGCGCCGAGGACGCTTGTGCTGCTGATGGCTGCTGCAGCGCCATGGTACGCGGTGACGCCCACGTCCTCGAAGATATAGGCGCCGACCAAAAAGTCTGCGTCCTTATCGAAGGGATCGAATGCCGGGCCGATACCTGCCGCCATGGCGAGCGCATTGAAGGAGTTGTAGAGATCGATGTTCGGCATGGAGACGGCAGCACTGCCGAGCGCGCCCTGGAGGAAGGTGACGTGCTTGCCTTCTTCAATGGCGGTTTCCGTGGCGTAGTCGGAGATGGGTGGGTTGGTGAAGGGCACCTTCGCGAAGCCGGGTTTGAGGGTGACGGTTCCGGCGGCCCCGAGACTGGCATTGGGAGCCGTCGGGATGGGCGTTGGCTGTTTGTCGATGGTGACGCCGAAGGCCGCGAGGCTGTAGAACTGCGCTTCGAGGTATTCGAGATTAAGGGCGAAGTTGAGAATGTCGTTGTCGGTGAGGGCGGCCTGTGCCTTCGCTACTCCGGTGAGGAAGAGGCCAGCAAGCGCGGCCCCGCCCATGGTCATCATGGCGCGGCGGCTGGAGATGATTTCGTCGAGTTTTTTTGTCTCTTGATTTGCCATGGTCTTTTCCTTAAGAAGCAGTTGCTTTAATATTTCCGTTGAGGCCGCTGGGGAAGAAGCCGCCCTTGCTGAGGCCTGCTCCGCCGGCTGTGCCGTAGACGATGTGGAGGACCTGGTCGGTCGTCCGCGCGAAGGCAATGGCATTGGTGGTATCGGCTGCGACGATGCTCTTGCTGCTGAGCGTGGTCTCGTTGCCGCCGCCGAGAGTGCCGCGCAGCGCGGAGACCTTGTTGGCGATATCAACGTAGGTCTGGTCGTTTGCCGCAGCCACCATGCCAACCAGCAGGGTGCGAATTGCTGCCGCATGGTAGGCCTCGACGCCAAGGATTCCAGCGGCCGCCGTCAGGATCGTCTTGTCGGTGAGCAGGCCTGCCGCGCCGTGATAGGCGGTGACTCCCACATCTTCAAAGACGAATGCGCCGATGAGAAAGCCTTGTGGCGAGGTGAAAGGGTTGAAGGTCGGTGTGGGGGTGATGCCTGCCGCCATGGCGAGAGGAGCGAAGAAGGTGAGATCGATGTCCGGACGGGAGATGGGGGTGCCGTTGGCCGCCGTGATTGCCTTTCGCAGAAAGCGGACGTGGTTGACCTCGTCCTGCGCAATCTCGGCAGCGTACTGGGCGAGACCTGAACTGGCCCACGGAACGACAGCGGCGCCGGTGGCCTTGGTAGTCCCGGCGCCCGAACCCGCATCGGCAGAGGAGAGGCCTTGGCCCGTGGCTGCATAAAGGTAGAACTCGGCTTCGAGATACTCAAGGTTCAGGGCGAAGTTGAGCACGTCGAGGTTTGGGTTCGAAGTTGGCGGTGGGTTGACGCCGCCAGTAGGTGGAGGTGACGAGGGGGCGGGGGTGGAGTCGTTACACCCGGCCAGAAGCGCGGCCGCGGCTGCGGTCCCTGCTCCTGCCATGAACGTTCGACGGGAGACGGCTTTCTTAATGAATTCGTTTACTTTTTCCACGATGGACTTCTCCTGAATGCAGGGTGTGTTGCGCCTTCATTGAGGAGTACGGTCGTGCGGGAGCGGTGGATGTAAGGGGGACTAAATAAAAAAACTAAATTGATTGAACGGGGAGGAGCATCAGGTCTTCGACGAGGCCGACTTCTTTCTGGACGAAGGGCTCGGCATAACGCACACCTGCCAGCAGGCCGTAGTGACGCGCGGTGGCGAAGGTGCGCTCGCGGATATCGTCCTCGCGGACGAAGATGGAGTTGCCTGTGGATTGGGATGCGTATTGAGAACGATAGGCCGCCAGCGCCTGGTAGCGCTGCTCGATGTGCGGTGTGATGTCGACGACGAAGGAGGGGCGCACATCGGCGTAGAGCGAGGCGTAGAGGATCTTGTAGGGGCGGTGAGGCTCGCTGGGAATATCCATCTTGACGAGGCCGCTGATGAAGCAGGCCTCATAGCCGAGGGTCGCGGTGGTGTAGTGGTCGGGATGGCGGCCTTGCCAGTAGGGCAGGATCACGATGCGAGGACGAAGGCGGCGGAGGACCTCCGCGATCTTCATGCGATTGGGCAGCGTATTTTCGACATTGCCGTCCGAGAGATCGAGAGCCTCGCGGTGGGCGACGTTGAGGATGCGGGCGGCGGCGATGGCCTCGGCTTCGCGTTCGGCGGCGGTGCCGCGAGTACCCGACTCGCCCCGGGTCAGGTCGAGGATACCGGTGTTCCATCCGCGGGCGTGCATAGCGAGCAGCGTGCCGCCACAGGTCTGCTCGACGTCGTCGCGGTGGGCAGCTATGGCGAGAATGTCGATGGGTGAGGACATAAGGCAGGGATCAGGGTTTAGGGATCAGGGACTCAGCAAGCATAAACAAAAAGGTTGGTGCAATGTAACAAATAGTCAAACTTAGTCGATACCAAGTTCGTTGACTAATCCATGAGCACTGGCCCCTGGTCCCTGTATTTTAGTTGTCGCTATCGGTGATGGCGTCCATGTAGGCTACGTCGAGCGCTGTGCCTTGAACGGTGACGAACTGGTTGTCGATCTCGGAGCCGTCGGTGGTCTTGAAGACGTGAACCTGGCCACCGTAGGCGGTGTACATCTTATGGAAGTTCTGCACCCAGCAGAGGCCGGTGAGGTCGCCGTAGTAATAGAGGTTCTGGTTGGTGTTGGGATAGCCGACGGTGTGGGTGGAATCGCCGGGAACGACGTTCGGTACAATCTGGGCGGTTTTGGCGCCGCGATCGAAGCGGGTGAGACAGTTGTAATTTTCGTTCAGCTTCTGGCGCTCGCCGGTGGCGCAGTATTGAGAGCCGATCCAGAGCGTGTTGTCGTCGGCGAAGAGCAGCTTGGTATGAGTACCGTCGGAGATGGAGTATTTGCCGGTGACCGCGGTCGAAGGACTATTGGCGGCGGCGGCGAGATTGACGGTGGTGAGATAGCCGGCGAAGAGACCATCGGGCATCTGCTGCTGGCCTGCGACATAGAGCGTGGTGGCGTCCGAGAGCGCGACCGTGGCTCCTCCGGGAATCGGCACGTTCGACACAAACGCGGAGTTGTCGGGAGTGGTCTTGGGGATGGTGTTGACGTTCAAGGTGCTCTGGTTCAGCAGGGTCAGGCTGGCGGTGGTTCCACCACACTCGGGGCCGCAGTTGAGGATGTAGGCCGTGGTGCCGTCGAGCGAGAAGTAGGCCCCGACCGGGCGATCGAAGGCGTTCGAGCCGCCACCGCCGGCACCGGCAGGGTTGACTGGGACAACGCAATAGACTGGCAGATTCAGCGGCTCGCAGTCGGTCGCGCCCGTGGCTGCAATGGCCGCCGCGGAGGTGGGGAACTGGCTGGCGTTGAGCTTGACCAGCCGATAGATGATGTTGGAGTTGCGCACCATCGCGAGTACAACGGTATCGCCCGAATTGACGGCGACCTTATACACGTCGGGGAGATTGAGCCCGTAGGTGCTGCCCGTGGTGTTGTCGATGACAGCGAGTTGCCCCGAACCCTCTTCGGCGGCGTAGAAGTGCGTGAAGGTTTGGGGGATGGCGATGGATGCCGCCTGGGGGAATTTGCCCGCCGAGCCCGAAGACGATTCCTTGCTGTAGTCGATGGTGGCGAGGCTGCCGTCGGTGTTGGAGTAGACATAGCCGTGTACTTCGGCAGGGAAGTTGAAGATCATACTGGGATAGCCTGCGTTGTAGCCGGCGATCTGAAAGGTGGCGACCGTGTTCTCGATATTACTGCGAATATCGCGCTTGGCGTCAACGATGGCGATGTTGCCGATGGCGTTGGTCGTCGAGGTGCTGGAGCCATTCACCGTGTAGGCAATCATCACCCGCTGAGCGAGCTTGCTGGGCGGCACGGGCCGGTTGGCGAAGGTGTACTGCGGGAATTTGTAGTAGTAATAATCGGCGCTGTGGCAGGAGCTAAGGGTGAGGCACGCGATGGCGATCAGCAGGCCGCAATAGATCTGGGCGCTGAGGGACTGGGCAAAGAGACTTCGATTCTTCAACGTGAACAAACTCCAACCTAAGCGCTGCGGCGTATTTAAGCGGGCCACGGCTATCCGCTGAGTATAACAAAGGCGGTAGGAGGATTGGGGCGGCGGGAGGCTTTCGCGGGAGGGGCGCCGAGTTTGGAGCGCATCGGGTTGGTAGCTTAGGATGATAGGAATACCCGGAGACGAGAATGAGTGATGGGGCTGGCGGTATCGCCATACAATATGTTGCCGAACCTGCTGCTACAGCCAGGCTGTTTGCGGGGGCGACGGTGCTGTGCGACGGCGCCATGGGGACCATGCTGTATGCCCGCGGAGTATTTATCAACCGTTGCTACGACGAGCTGAACCTCTCGCAGCCGGAACTCGTGCGCGAGGTCCATGCCGAATATCTTCAGGCGGGCGCAGAGGTCATCGAAACCAACACCTTCGGGGCCAACCGCTTTCGTCTGGAGCACTACGGATTTCAAGACAAGGTGCGCGAGATTAATGTGGCCGGCGTGAAGCTGGCCCGGGAGTGCGTCGAGCAGATCCGCGAGAAGCAGGCCAGCGCGGCGTTCGTGGCCGGTTCGATCGGTCCACTGGGGGTCCGGCTGGAGCCGCTGGGCAAGGTTGGGCTCGATGAGGCGCAGGCCGCGTTTGCCGAACAGATTCGCGCCATGGCCGAGGGCGGCCCCGGCGTAGGCATCGATCTGCTGATCGTCGAGACGATGACCTCACTCACCGAGGCAAAACAGGTCATACTGGCGGCGAGGAGCGTCGCCCCGTCGCTTCCTGTGATTGTGATGATGACGGTTGATGAAGAGGGCAACTGCCTCGATGGCGCCTCCGCGGAGACGGCCGCGCTGAAATTGACGGAGTGGGGTGCGGACGCCGTCGGCTGCAATTGCAGCGCGGGGCCGGCGACGGTGCTCAGCGTGATTGAACGGATGCGCCCTGTGACTTCGCTGCCGCTGGCGGCGATGCCGAATGCGGGGATTCCCCGTGCGGTGGAGGGGCGGACGCTCTATCTGACTTCGCCTGAATATATGGCGAGCTTTACCCGCAAGCTGGTGAAGGCGGGAGCGAGTTTTGTGGGCGGCTGTTGCGGAACTACTCCCAGCTATACGCGGGCGATGAAGAGTGCGCTGCGTGCGCTGGACGCGATGGAGACCGGCGCGCAGGTGATGGAGCGCGGCAGCTCTGCTGCCGCTACCCCGGTTAAAAACAAGGTAGAGCCGCCACCGCTGGCACAGCGCTCGAAGATCGGCTCGATGATTGCCGCCGGCGACTTTGTCACCATGGTCGAGATTGTGCCGCCCAAGGGGATCGATTGCAGCAAGGAGTTGAACGGCGCGGCAGAGCTGCACAAGCTGGGAGTGGACGCCATCAACGTGCCGGACTCGCCCCGCGCCAGCGCGAGGATGAGCGCGCAGAGCCTGTGCGTGCAGATCCAGCAGAATATCGGCATCGAGACGATCCTGCACTACACCTGCCGCGACCGCAATGTGCTGAGCATTCAGAGTGACCTGCTCGGCGCCTCGTCGATTGGACTGAAGAACGTTCTTTGCCTCACCGGCGATCCCCCGAAGCTGGGGAACTATCCTGACGCGACGGCGGTCTTCGACGTGGATGCGATTGGGCTGGTGAACATCGTTCGCAATCTGAACTGCGGACTCGATATCGGCAAGAATTCGATTGGCGAGTCGACTGGATTTACCGTTGCGGTCGCGGCGAATCCCGGAGTGCCCGACATCGAGCAGGAGGTGCGGCGGTTCGCGTACAAGGTCGAGGCGGGCGCGGAGTATGCGATTACGCAGCCGGTCTTCGACCTGCGTTTGCTGGAGGACTTTCTCAAACGGATTGAGCAGTTCCGCATTCCCGTGATCGCCGGGATCTGGCCGCTGACGAATTTACGCAATGCGGAGTTCATGAAGAACGACCTGCGGGTAAGTATGCCGGAGGAGATCATGGCGCGGATGGCTGCGGCGACGTCGCCTGAAGCATCGCGGGCCGAAGGAGTGAAGATCGCCCGGGAGATGCTGGCCGAGGTGAGGCCGATGGTGCAGGGTGTCCAGGTGAGCGCGCCGTTTGGCAAGTATACGGCGGCCGCGCAGGTGCTGGGACTGGTCGAAGTGGGGGTGGGATAAATGGCTGAGTTCGAACAGAAGCTGACGGCGCTCGAGGCGGTGGTCGAGAAGCTGGAGCGCGGAGATTTGTCGCTCGACGAGTCGGTGCGGCTGTTTGAAGAGGGCGTCAAGCTCTCCGACGCCTGCAAGAAAGAATTAGAGACCGCAGAAGGAAGAATACAGGTGCTGGTCGAGCGGGGGAGCCGCATGGTGGCGACCGATCTGGGTGTCGTCGAAGAGGAAGAAGACGAGTAACAGAGCTTGAATCCTTCAATGCTTCTCTGAGAATGCAAAACCCACGTCATCTCGACCGCAGTGGAGAGACCCTGTATTTCGCCGTTCCGCTACCGCGCTACCTGCAAGGGGCTGTCAACCACCGACAGTCTGACCTCCCGTAGGCCCCGCAGCGAATTGCAGATGTAGATTGCGTCCGCCGATTCAAGATCGTGAAGCATCAAAATACTTTCCCTTGCGGTCACATCCGATTCGAGAAGATGGCGCCGGAACACTCCCGGCAGGATGCCGGAGCGAAGCGGCGGAGTGAGCAACTCGCCAGCTCTACGTATAAAGATGTTGCTGATCGCTCCTTCGGTGACTTCATCTCTCTCATTGAGAAAGATCACTTCGTCAAAGCCATCGGCGCGGCACTTCGCATACTCCGATTCGTACAGTTCGCGGTGTGTTGTTTTATGACGGAGAAATACGTCCGTCGATAACGTGCGTTCTGAGGAGAGCCGGATGCGGCCGGTCTGTGAAGCCGTGTGTGCGATGTGCTCCGAATGGTTGATGGTTAAGCCTCCAGACTCGTCGAGGAGCATGCGCACGCGATAAAAAACTCCGGGCGCGAACTGCGACGCCTGCGCCATCAATCGCGACATGATCGCTGCCCGATCAAAGGCAAAGCCGAAGTAGGATGCCGATGCCTCCATGCGATCGAGGTGCATGGCGAGCAGGCGGAACTCGCCGTTCCAGAGCATCGTCTCAATGAGCTGGAAGTCGCGGCGCGCGGGGGTGAGGAACTCGGCCTTCAGCAGGCACTCCCTATACTCGTCCTGCGGGTCGGAATCGGCGACGATCCCGCCACCTACGCCCATACGCGCCTCGCCTTCGTGCAGGTCAAGCGTGCGAATCGCCACGTTGAATGCAGCGTTCCCGTTGGGCGCGATATATCCGATGGAGCCGGTATAGATTCCACGCGGCGCTTCTTCCAGTTCGTGAATGATCTCCATCGTGCGAATCTTCGGCGCGCCGGTGATGGAGCCGCAGGGAAAGATGGCCTTGAAGATGTCGTAGCTGGTGAGCCCACCGCGAAGCGTGCCCGAGACCGTCGAGGTCATCTGTAACAGCGTCTGATACGTTTCGATTGAAAAAATGTCATCCACCTTGACGCTGCCCATCTCGCAGATACGGCCAAGATCGTTGCGCAGCAGGTCGACGATCATGACATGCTCACACCGGTTTTTCTCGTCGTTTTGCAGGCGGACAGCGGCCTCCTCATCTTCGGCTGCATCGAGGCCGCGAGGCATCGTTCCCTTCATCGGGCGAGTGATGATTCTGCCCTGCTCGACCTTGAAGAACAGCTCCGGCGAGAGCGAAAGTATTTGGTGTCCAGCCACATTCAGAAACGCACTGTAAGCCACGGGTTGCTGATGCAGCAGGGCCGCGAATGCCGCATCCGGGCTGGTTGCAACAGGCCCGGAGACCCGGTCGGTAAAGTTCACCTGATAGGTCTCTCCAGCGAGGATGTACTCCTTGATGCGCTCGATCTTCGCGGTGTAGTCCGCCTCCGGTATCGCCAGCGCGATACGGTCGGCGAAGACAGCCGATGTCTTCTCCGGCTGAGCTTCCGGCAACGGCATCAGTGAGTCGCCATCGAAACGGCCAGTCTCGTGATCGAAGATCAGAGGCCTTCGATAGATGCCAAACCACGCCAGAGGAAACTCCTGCGCGGTGAGAGAAATATTCTTGAATCGCTCGAAGTGATACCCGCACTCGTAACTGAGAAATCCCGCCGCATAAAATCCCTCGGCAAGCGACCGCTCGATGCGCTCGAAGAGATCGGGAATCTCTTCGAGCCTATATGCCGCTACTCTTTGCAGCGGCTCGAGGAATAGAAGACTTCGCTTGTTAGCAGCATCGAAACGCGCTGTCTGAAGCAGGACGGAGTCCGGATGGCTGGCGACAAGCGCATGCAACTGCGGCGGAAGGTGGTGCCATCGACTCAAGCTGTCTCCAATGGGCGCGACAGCGAGATACAGGTCTTCCTAAGCTGTCGAGAACTCTCCGATCATTCTAGTATCGGCGCGGTCGTCGCTTACCAGTCGCGGCCTATGTCGGAGATTCGACCGCAGTCTCCCTCGGTGAGATAGCAGCGCATCAGTCCGCACACGACTGCCATTGCCACGCCGATGATCATGAACCATATCCCCGAACTGGTCATGATCTTTCCCCGGAAGTAGGGAACCAGGAAGACGACGACCCCGCTATACATCAGGATCGTCAGCACCGTGCGCCACGTTCTCC
>Ga0068855_100007267_pt1 | contig 13428 bp, 11 predicted proteins | sample KBSCornC52_FD_66592 | JGI IMG/M metagenome (GOLD analysis project Ga0068855, IMG submission 66592) | Corn rhizosphere microbial communities from Kellogg Biological Station, Michigan, USA - KBS Corn C5-2 | ecosystem: Host-associated > Plants > Roots > Rhizosphere > Soil ... | reverse complement strand
TGGTCTGCGACGAACCTACCGGCGACCTGGATCGTCAGACTGCCGACGAGATCCTCGGCCTCCTGCGTATGCTCAATCGCGATCAGGGCAAGACCATCGTCATGGTCACTCATGACCAAAAAGCGGCCGATTACGCCACCCGCCAACTGCACGTGGACAAAGGGCAGCTCATTGACGCCGATGCGCGGACGGCTGCATGAAATACCTTCCGCTGGTTTGGGCCGGTCTGTGGCGCAAGCGTCTGCGCACCATCTTCACACTGCTGTCGATCGTAGTGGCGTTTCTGCTGTTCGGCATGCTGCAAGGCGTCAACTCGGCCTTCAGCAATGCGACGGCGAATGCCGATCTCGGCAGGCTCGTGGTGAGCAGTAAATTTGCGTTCACGATCGCGTTACCCGTTTCATATGCCGAACGGATCAAGGCTGTTCCGGGTGTCACCGGCGTTGCAGACCAGCAATGGTTTGGCGGCTATTACCAGGACCAGAAAAACCAGGTGGTCTCCTATGCTGTGCATGCGGATTCCTACCTCAAGCTATTCCCCGAGTTCCAAATTCCCAAGGATCAAGTCGAGGCTTTGTTGCATACGCGGACAGGCGCCATCGTCGGCGTCAGGCTCGCGAAGAAATATAATTGGAAAATCGGCGACCAAATCCCGCTTTCGTCGGCCATATGGATCAAGAAATCAGATCGCACATCCAACTGGACATTCGATCTTGTCGGAATTTTCGACGACCCTGAGAACAACTGGCGCGCCAATACGATGCTCTTCAATTACGATTATTTCGATGAGGCACGCAGTATCGGCAACGGAACCGTGGGCTGGTTCATCGTCGGCATAGACGACCCCAAGAAGGCTTCGAAGATCGGTGCGGATATCGATGCTCTCTTCGTGAACTCGCCCAATGAAACGCATACCCAGACCGAGAAAGAGTTTGGACAAGCGTTCCTGAAACAAATGGGCGACATCAACTTTATCGTCGGCGCTATTATCGGTGCGGTGTTCTTTACCCTGCTGTTTTTGACGGGGAACACCATGATGCAGTCCGTGCGGGAACGTATACCGGAATTGGCCGTTCTGAAAACCTTGGGATTCTCCGATGATGGGATTGCCGCGCTTGTTATCGCGGAATCATCGGTGCTCTGCCTTACGGCGGCGGCCATCGGGCTCATCCTTGCCAGTGCTATCTTTCCGTTCTTGAAGGATGTGCTGGTCATTTCTGGACTGCCGGCACAAGTTGTCGCTGAAGGATTCGCCATTGCCGCCGGCGTGGCGTTCGTCACGGCATTGCCGCCCGCCTTCCGGGCCCGGCGTCTCAGTATTGTCGATGCCTTGGCGCAGCGGTGACGAACCCATGAACAGTTTCGATCAAATAGTTGCTGTGACGATCATGAGCCTGCGTAGTATCCCGCAGCGCTTGGGAGCATCCATGGTGATCGTCATCGGTATTGCAGGTGTGGTTGCGGTGCTGGTGTCCATGCTGGCCATGGCCGTCGGATTCACGAAGACCGTTCAAGGGGCGGGCAGGGCCGACCGGGTGATTGTGCTTCGCGGCGGCAGCGGCGCGGAACTCAGCAGCTTTCTCGACCGTGACGCCGTAACCACAATCAAAGATGCGCCCGGCATCAAGCATGACGCTGCCGGCCGGCCCATCGCCTCAGCGGAGATATCCGTCATGGTCAGCCTTCCGAAAAAAGGTGAAACCACGGCGGCTAATGTTGCTTTGCGCGGCGTGGGGCCGCAGGAATTTGTGCTGAGGCCGGAGACCAAAATCATCGCCGGGCGGACCTTCCAGCCGGCGTTGCGGGAATTGATTGTCGGCAGGGCGGCGCATGACCAGTTCCGGGGTCTCGACATCGGCAGTCATGTCGATATCCGCGGCACTGAATGGACCGTTGTCGGGGTGTTCGAGAATGGCGGTGATACGCATGAATCCGAACTGGTGGCGGATGTGGAGACGGTGCAGGCGGCTTACCGGCGAGATGGTTTCCAAAGCGCCACCGTGCTGATCGAAACGCCGGACTCGTTCAATACCCTGAAGGATGCGTTGACGACCAATCCGACGCTGTCGGTCGATGTGCTCCGCGAACCCGAATATTATGCACAACAGTCAAAGCAATTAGGAAAACTGCTGTTTTTCGTTTCTTATGTGGTCGGCGGCATCATGGCGGTGGGTGCGCTGTTCGGGGCACTCAACACTATGTACGCGGCGGTGAGCGCACGCGGGCTGGAGATTGCAACATTGCGCGCCATCGGTTTCGGCGCGACGCCGGTGGTGATCTCTGTGCTGGTGGAGGCGCTGGCCTTGGCGGCGGCGGGCGGTTTCATTGGTGCGGGTCTGGCGTGGGTGATGTTCGATGGGAATGTGGTGAGCACCCTCGGCGGAAATTTCACGCAAGTGGTGTTTGCGCTCACGGTGACGCCCGGCCTTTTGCTCACGGGCATCATCTGGGCTTGTATGGTGGGGATATTGGGCGGCTTGTTCCCAGCCGTGCGGGTCGCGCGTCTGCCCGTGGCCGTGGCGCTGCAGGCGCAATAATTCGGGCGCAATAAAAAAGCCCGCCATGTTGGTGGCGGGCTTTTTGAGTTTCGCGGACCGCGATTACTTCATCGCGTCCTGCATCATGGTGTTGAGCTTGTCCAGGAAGCCCGTGGTGGTCATCCACTCCTGATCCGGTCCCACCAGGATCGCCAGATCCTTAGTCATGTGGCCCGATTCCACGGCCTTGACGCACACCTTCTCCAGCGTGTCGGCGAACTTCACCACATCAGGGGTGTTATCGAATTGGCCGCGGTACTTGAGGCCTTGCGTCCATGCGAAGATGGAGGCGATGGGATTGGTGGACGTCTCCTTGCCCTGCTGGTGCAAGCGATAGTGACGGGTCACGGTGCCGTGAGCGGCTTCCGCTTCCACTGTCTTACCATCGGCCGTGAGCAACACCGAGGTCATGAGGCCCAATGAGCCAAAGCCCTGGGCCACCGTGTCGGACTGCACGTCGCCGTCATAGTTCTTACAAGCCCACACGAATCCGCCGGACCACTTGAGGGCCGAGGCCACCATGTCGTCGATGAGACGGTGTTCGTAGACAATTTTCTTGGCTTCGAACTTGGCCTTATATTCCTTGTTGTAGATGTCCTCGAAAATGTCCTTAAAGCGGCCGTCGTAGCCTTTGAGGATGGTGTTCTTGGTGGATAGGTACACCGGCCAGCCGCGCGTCAGGCCGTAGTTCAGGCACGAATGCGCGAAATCGGCGATGGAGTCATCGAGGTTGTACATCCCCATGGCCACGCCGGCGCTCGGGAAGTCGTAGACTTCGTGGACGACCGGTGCGCCGCCGCCGGCGGGCGTAAAGGTCATGGTCAGCTTGCCGGGGCCCGGCACCTTGAAATCCGTGGCGCGGTACTGGTCGCCGAAACCGTGACGGCCGATGACGATGGGCTGGGTCCAGCCCGGCACCAGGCGCGGCACGTTCTTGCAGATGATGGGTTCGCGGAAGATGGTGCCGCCGAGGATGTTGCGGATGGTGCCGTTGGGCGACTTCCACATCTTCTTCAGATTGAATTCCTTCACCCGCGCTTCGTCGGGGGTGATGGTGGCGCACTTGACGCCGACGCCGTACTTCTTGATTGCCTCGGCGGATTCAATCGTGACCTTGTCGTCGGTCTTGTCGCGGTATTCCACGCCCAGGTCGTAGTACTTCAGGTCCACGTCCAGGTATGGCAGGATCAGCTTGTCTTTGATGTACTGCCAGATGATGCGAGTCATCTCGTCACCATCGAGTTCAACGATCGGCGTTTTGACTTTGATCTTGGCCATGGGTTCCCCCGGATGCGCGGTGGGTCCATAAACCGACCGGCCCGGTTCGGGGCTTGGCCGACGCTGGCTTCCGCAGGTGTGAATTCAGTACACCGGCGTTGCCGGCGCGGGCGGAAGGTAGAGCATCCGTCGGCGCGGGCGCAAGCCGGGATTCGGGCTGGATAGCGGGTCCAGCATGCCCCTACGGAGGCCCGAAAGCCTTGATTCCCTCGATTTCCAGGGTGACGGGGGGCTTGGGCTTGGCCAGTTCCCGTTCCACCGCCGGGATCACCGCTGCCGCATCCTCCACGACCGTGATCAGGGCCTCGTGGCCCACGTGGGCGAAACCGCCGGCGATGATATCCGCGAACAGGCGGATCAGGTGCGTCCAGTATCCGCCGATGTTGAGCACGACAATCGGCTTGTTGTGGCGATGAAGCTGACGCCACGTGGCGATCTCAAAGAACTCCTCAAGGGTGCCGATGCCGCCGGGCAGCACACAGAAGGCTTCTGCGCGCTCCGCCATGAGGCGCTTGCGGGTATGCATGTCCGGCACGACCAGAAGTTCGGTCGCGCCGGTATGCGCTAACTCCTTATCCATCAGAAAGTCGGGGATGACGCCGATCACCTGGCCGCCGCCTGCGAGCGTGGCGTCAGCCACGGCGCCCATGAGGCCCGTGCGCCCGCCGCCGTAGACAAGCGTCGTGCCGTTAGCCGCCAATGCCGCGCCAAGGACGGTGGCCGAATCCCGGAAATGCGGTTCGCGCCCGGCCTGCGATCCGCAGAACACGCAAAGCGCGCGCAACCGGGATGCGGCGGAAGTTGTATCTCCGGCAGTCATGGGGGCGAGTGTCCTTTTCCTGTCCGCGGCTTTCCCATACATATCTCTTGTGACGCGCGCATTCCCTATTCATTCTACCGGGGAGCGTTCCATCCACGGTGATGGGATGGGCAAAGTACTTCATGAATTAACGTCATTTTTCACGGCGAATGGAGAGATTTATGATGCGTTTGCGGTATTTGGGCGTTGCAACGGTTTTGGCGGTTGTGGGCGGCATGACGGCATTTGCCGCCGACTTGGAGAATGCCGATCCAGCGGTCCAGTATCGCGTTAACGTCATGCGTGGCATCTCGGCCAATGCCTCGGCCATCGGTCTGACGTTACGTAACAACCTGCCACAAACGCAGAACCTGGGCCTCCATGCGGAGGCCATCGCGCTTGGCGCGCGCACCGCCGTTTCCGCGTTTCAGCCCAATGTGCCGGACGGAGTCGCCAAGCCCGAGGTTTGGGAGGACCAGGCGGATTTCCAAGGACGTCTCCTCAAGCTCGCGGCAGCCGCCGACGACGTCGCCCATGCGGCGCGTGAGCAGGGCATCAATGCCGCCAAGCCGAAGCTCGATGTCATGTTCCCCATGTGCAAAAGCTGCCACGACGTCTACCGCAAGAAGTAGATCGGCAAGCTACCCGCGCAGCAACGCCAGCGCGCCCCACACTACGGCGGCGGACAGGCCAAGCACGATCCATGCCCGACGGGTGGAGACAATGTCCACAGGCATGGCCATCTCACCGGTTGGCACGCGACGATCACCCGAGACCATGGCGGCGATCAGATCCTCCCGCCGTACCAGCCAATAGAACAGGTTGGCCAGGATGTGCAGGTACACCAGATCGGCAATCAGTTCGTGACCGATGTGATGAAGATGGCTGAGTTTCGTTCCCATTTCCGCGCTGACGGTATTGTGCAGCGGACCCACGGCGATGCCGAGGAAATCGTCCTCGTCCTTGGTGAATAGTCCGGTGATTGTTTGCGCCAACAGCGCCGCGAGCAGGGCAACCACCATGAGCGCGCCGAGAGGATTGTGTCCGGTGACGAACGGACCGGGCTTCCGCAGAAGCCCTCGCGCATAAGCGATGATCGCGCGCGGCCCGCGGACAAAACGTGTGAACCGCGATGTGGACGACCCGACAAAGCCCCACACGATCCGGAAAAGCACCAGCACCAGGATGCCGTAACCGCACCAGATATGCAGGGTCATGTGAGGAAGATCGCGGCCGGGCATATGAATATCGGGCCAATGGAATTCCGCCGTGATGAAACTGCCGAGCACTAGGAGCGTCAGCGTCCAATGAAGCAGGCGCGTGGGCAAATCCCAAATCCGGGCCGTCGCGACGTGTTCCGGCGCACTCATGGCTGTTCCTTACCATCGTGGCGCGGCATGCATGCGCGAGAGAGTTGGATTTTCGTCATGGAGGGCTCATAAAGACGTGCGGGGGCGGCATCGCGTTCAGTCATCCCCGCGCGGGAAGACGGTATCATATCATGGTTGCTTCGGCTGGCGTTTACGCCGTGCCTCTGGTGATGACGCTGGGTGCGGGCGGCTTGATCCAATGGATCGCGGCGCGTGAGCGCGCGGCGCAGTTCCTCGGTCTGGCGTTGCCGTTGGGCTTTCTCTTGGGCTGGGCGGTGGCGGTCGGCCCGGGTTGGCGCGCCTTCGACGCTTTTGGGCGGATCGGGCATATTGTGTTTGGTGCGGCCCTGCTCGGGTTCGCATTGGATTTCTGGCGGCCGCGTCATGTTTTTACGATCACGCTGCTCGCGATCTTTATCGCCGGATCGTCCTGGGCGGAAGCAAACAATGGTCTGTGGCCGGATGGCAACCTGGGCGTCATGGTGTTCGCCCGTTGCGCGGTGTCCATCGTCCTGGCGGGCGTGCTGGCATGGCGGATCGATCGCCTGCGTGTGCTGGAAATCCCCAAGGGCAATCCCGCGGCCAATCCCACGGCTGCAGCACTGATCGTGCTGCTCATGATGGCGGCGGCGCTCGGTGCCGTGGCGGCGGCGGCGGATGAGGCCAGGCTTGCCGCCACCGGCGCTGTGCTGGCGCTGGCGATCGCCGGTTATTTGCCGTGGGCGTGGCATGGTGAACGGACTCTTCCCCTGGCCGCCCTCTGTCCCATCGGGGCCGGGCTATTCGCTTTGATTTGGGCCATGGTGACCACCGGCCCCGTTTTGGCGCCCGGAATCGCGCTGGCCGCTCTGATCCTGTTTGCGGACGGGACCGCCCGCCGCGTGCCGCTGCCCCGGGCCCGGGTCAGCGGCCTTCTGTACCTCCTCATTTTGGGGGGCATAGCTCTGCTGCCCCTGCTGCTGGCCGTCGCCGTGACCATGGGGTTGGTCCATGGCGCCCCCGCGCACGGGGTATAGACTGTTAATTCTGCTCAATTTTTAGCCCAATAATGGCTTCTTGGGTTTTCAGATAGGTTGCCGAAGGGCACAATTACACCTCCTGGCGTTGAATAGGGATCGGTCCAGAAAGGAAGCCGTCGTGAACCGTCCAGTCCTGTTCGCCATCGTTGGGGCACTGCTTATCGCGGGCGCCCTGATATTTAATTATTCCCTGCAGCAGCCGGGAGGACTTGGTCATCGACAGGCCGGTCCGGTGGCGCCCGGCGGGCCGAGCTTCGATGTGGTCCGCATCGACCCCAGGGGCTCTCTGGTTATGGCCGGCCGCGCCCAGGCCGGGGCCATGGTCTTCATCCTGGATGGCACCAAGGAGATCGGGCGGGTCCAGGCCGATGCCCATGGCGAATGGTTGTACGTCCCCAATGAGCCGGTGGCGCCGGGCACGCGCCAGTTCTCTCTCAAGTCCAAGGGCGCGGACGGCAAGGAACTGCTGTCGCAGAATGTGGTTGTCATGGCCGTGCCTGAACGGAACGGCGAGGTGCTGATCGTCGAGCAGTCGCGCGCGGGCGGACATACCCGCGTGCTGCAAGGTCCCAATGCGGCGCCAGGCATGGCGGCGCTGTCGGTTGATGCCGTGGACTACGACGCCATGGGAAAATTCACGGTCAGCGGTAAGGCTGATCCGGGCAGTGCCGTGGTGCTCTATCTGGACAATACTGTCGTCGGAAAAATCGCGGCCGATGACAAGGGCGCCTGGACTCTGGAGCCTACCGCGCGCATGAGCGCGGGCAATCATAACCTGCGCGCCGATCAGCTGGGCGTAAATAACAACGTCCTGGCGCGGCTCGAGATGCCGTTCACCCTCGATCCCAATCAGGCGCAGCTTTCGCCCGGCGAGGTGACCATCATCAAGGGCAACAGTCTGTGGCGGATCGCCCGGCGCGTTTATGGCGAAGGCCCGATGTATACGGTGATCTATGATGCCAATCGGGATCATATCAAGGACCCTGACCTGATCTATCCGGGCCAGGTGTTCGGCCTTCCCAAAAAGAACGCGCGGAAGTGAAAGATTATTTTTCCGGCCGCTGATCGGCGGCTGGTTCGGTGGTATGACTCGATTTCCCGCCTATACGCCCGGAGGGCCCGTGACCGAGACCCAAGCCAAATCGACCAGCATCACCTGGCGTGACTATCTGCTGCCGCCCCTGCATCCGGAGGGGCCGGGCTTTGTCGCCATGTTCCTCGTGGCGACCCTCATCCTGTATTGGTTCTACCATCCGCTGGGCGTGATCGGCCTTGGGCTCACCGTGTGGTGTTTCTATTTCTTCCGCGATCCCGACCGCGTGGTGCCGCAGCGCGCGGGTCTGGTGGTCAGCCCGGCCGACGGCGTGGTGCAGATGATCGCCAACGTGGCGCCGCCGCCGGAATTGAACATGCCGTCCGCGCCGGTGACGCGCATCTCCGTTTTCATGAGTGTGTTTGATTGCCACGTCAATCGCACGCCCGTGGCGGCTACGGTGGTGAAAGAGGAATATATTCCCGGCAAGTTCTTCAATGCCACCTTCGACAAGGCAAGTTCCGACAACGAGCGTCAGGCGATCCATTTCCGTACCGACGACGGCAAGGATATCGGCGTCGTGCAGATCGCGGGTCTGGTGGCGCGCCGTATCCGCTGCGATATCCGCGCCGGGCAGAAGCTGGTGACGGGGCAGCGTTTCGGCATGATCCGTTTCGGCAGCCGCCTGGACGTTTACCTGCCACCCGGCGTCGTGCCGCTGGCCTGTGTCGGCCAGCATGCCATCGCTGGCGAGACCATCCTCGCCGATCTCACGACGACGGAATCCGCGCGCGAGGGTGAAGTACGTTGACCATGCCGCCGGACGGACCCGCTTCCGACATCTCACGATCGCGCCGGGTTTTTGCCCGCGGCGCAGAACGCTTGAAGATCGAGAGCCTGTCTCTCAATCGGCTTGCGCCCAATATGCTGACCCTGCTGGCCATGTGCGCCGGCCTCAGCTCCATCCGTTACGGCATAACGGAACGATGGGATCGTGCGGTCATCGCTTTGGTGGCGGCGGCATTTCTCGACGGCATTGACGGGCGCATCGCGCGTCTGCTGCGGGCCACCAGCAAGTTCGGGCAGGAATTGGACTCGTTGGCAGATGCCATCAGCTTCGGCGTGGCGCCGGCCATCGTCATGTATCTGTGGTCGCTACAACATGCCGAGCGCTTCGGCTGGGCTTTGAGCCTGCTGTTCGCCGTGTGCTCGGTTTTGCGCTTGGCGCGCTTCAACACCATGGTCGGACAGGACCTGCCGGCGTGGGCGCATAACTATTTCACCGGCGTGCCGACGCCGTCAGGGGCCGGCCTCGCCATTCTGCCGCTGATCATGTGGCTCAATACCGACCAGGATGTGTTCCGCAATCCTGTGCTGGTGGGCGGGTTCATGCTGCTGATCGCGATCCTCATGGTCAGCCGCGTGCCGACGTTCTCGGGCAAGACCCTGCGCCTGAAACCGCAATGGGTGTTGCCGCTCATGATCCTCATCGGTCTGACCGGCGCGTTTCTTGTCACCGACACTTGGGCGACGCTCAGTGTGATGGGCCTGGTCTATCTCGCTTTCATTCCTGTCAGCGTGATGACCTTCCGCAAGCGCCGGGCAACCGCACCTGCCGAGCCCGACGAACTGAAGGACTGACGCACGGGTTCAGCGCGTCAGCAGTGGCCGGATTTGCGTTACCAGACGCGCGATCACGCTGCCCCAGTCACCGATGGCGGGTTGCCGCAATAGATGTGCCGTGGGGTACCATGGGCTGTCGGCGCGGTTCAGCATCCAACGCCAATCGAGGCCCGAGAAGGGCAGCAGGACATATGTCTTCTTGCCCAGGGCGCCCGCCAGATGGGCGGTGGCCGTATCAACCGAGATCACCACGTCCATGAGATCGGTTAGAGCGGCCGTGTCGGTGAAGTCGCCGATCTCGTCGCCGTAGTGGCGTAGCGCGGCGGGCATGGCCGCCTTGTCCTCCGCGCTCATGTCCTTCTGCAGGCTGATGAACGTCGCGTGCAGATCGAACAGGGGCGCGAGGCGCGTCAGCGCAATGGAACGGTCCTGGTCGTTGGGATGGTCGCGATTGCCGCTCCAGGCGATACCAATACGGGGGCCGGTCCGATCGCCTAAACGTGCGCGCCATTTGTCACGCGCGGCGGCGGGAACGGTGAGATAAGGCACGGCGGCGGGGATCGTGTCGACTGTTGTCCCGAACGCCAGCGGCAGGCTCATGATGGGGCAGTGGAAATCCACGGCGGGCGTGGGTTCGCCGGTGGTGACGACGTGGGCAACGCCGGCTAGCCCTTGCAGCAGCGGTTTCAAAGGCGGCGGCACATCCAGCACCACCCGCGCGCCGCGCGCCGCCAGCAAAGGGACATAGCGGCAGGCTTGTATGGTGTCGCCGTAGCCTTGTTCGGCGTAGATCAGCAGCGTCTTGCCGGAAATGTCTTCCTGGCCTTGCCAGCGCGGCGCGGTGCAGTTCAAGCGCACGTCCACCAGCGGCTTTATGCGCCAGCGCCATTCGTACAGTTCCAGGCCGCGACGATAATCCCCCTTCAACAAGCGACAGGCACCCTCGTTGAAGGGAGCGTTGGCGAGGCTGGGCGCCAAGGCCGCGGCGCGGGCATGATCGGCCATGGCCTCGTCGATGCGCTGCAAGTCCTGCAGCGCCAGCCCGCGATTGGTCAGGGCCTCGGGATAATCGGGCCTGATCGCCAGAACCTGATCGTACTCGGTCATGGCCTCATCCATGCGCTTCAACGTGCGCAAAGCGTTGGCGCGGTTGTAGCGGGCGAAAGGATTGCCGGGATCAGCCGCTAACACGCTGGCGGCCATGGCCAGGACGTCGGCGGGGCGTTTCAGTTCCAGCAATACCGTGCCAAGATTGTTGAGCACCTCGGGGTTGGCGGGCTCGAACGCAAGAGCCTGGCGATAGCTGACGACGGCGTCTTCCGGGCGTTTCAACGCCAGCAACGCATTGCCGCGATTGACCCACGCCGTAACATAATTGGGACGCACCGCCACGGCTTGATCAAAGCGCGCCAGGGCCTCGTCGTAACGCTGCAAGCCCAACAGTGCCGAACCATGATTATAAAGCGAGGGCGCGTGATGGGGGTTGATGGCGAGCGCATCGCCGATCAATCGCGCGCCGTGGTCGAACTTGCCATAGTGGTTGGCGATGGCGCCCAGCAGTTGCAACGCATCGAAGTGGCGCGGTTGCAGATTAAGGATCTGCTCATAGATGTTGGCGGCCTCGGGCAGGCGCCCTTGTTGATGCAAGCCGATGGCCTGCTGCAGCGCCGCGGTCAGATCGGCTGTGGGCGCGGTGGAGTCAGACGCCATTCACCGCCGCCGCCGCCCGGTGGGTTTGCCCGTCTTGGCCTTGCCGCGACGCGGTTGCAACGCGGCGCGTATGGCTTTCTGCGACGGTGCGTTGGACTCCCGCGCGCCCGTATCGGTGGGGCCATCTTCGTCGCTGTTCACGGGGGCGGAGCCGTCGCCGCCGAATTCCAATTCCAGTTGCTCCAGCCGCCGGATCTCGTCGCGTAGGCGGGCGGCTTCCTCGAACTCCAGATCGCCCGCGGCGGTGCGCATCTTGGTTTCCAGTTCCGCGATGGTGGCGCGCAGATTGTGGCCCAGCAGGTGGGGCTCCTCCGCCAATCCCGTGTCCACGGTGACACGATCCTGCTCATAGACGCTGTCGATGATGTCGGCGATGCGCGAGCGCACCGAAGCCGGCGTGATACCGTTGGCGGCATTATAGGCCTGTTGTTTCTCGCGGCGGCGGTTGGTCTCGCGGATGGCGGCGTCCAGGGACTTGGTCATATGATCGGCGTACAGGATCACGCGCCCATCCACATTGCGCGCGGCGCGACCGATGGTTTGGATAAGGGATGTCTGCGAGCGCAGGTAGCCTTCCTTGTCCGCGTCCAGGATGGCCACCAGGGCGCATTCGGGGATATCCAGGCCCTCGCGCAACAGGTTGATGCCGATGAGCACATCGAAAGCACCGAGGCGAAGATCGCGGATGATCTCGATGCGCTCCAGGGTCTCGATGTCCGAGTGCATGTAGCGCACGCGCAGGCCGTGCTCGTCCAAGTACTCGGTCAGGTCTTCGGCCATGCGCTTGGTCAGGGTCGTCACCAGCACGCGCATGCCCTTGGCCGCCACGGCCTTGCATTCGCCCAGCAGGTCGTCCACCTGCTTGGTGGCGGGGCGGATGATGCATACGGGGTCGATCAGACCTGTGGGCCGGATCACCTGCTCCGCGAAAACGCCGCCGGTGCGGTTCATTTCCCAGGGGCCCGGCGTGGCCGAAACGAACACCGTCTCGGGACGCATCTGTTCCCATTCCTCGAACTTCAGCGGGCGATTGTCGATGCAAGACGGCAGGCGGAAACCGAATTCCGCCAGCGTGGATTTGCGGGCGTAGTCGCCCCTGTACATGCCGCCGATCTGCGGCACCATGACGTGGCTTTCGTCGGCGAACAGCAGCGCATCCTCGGGCAGATACTCGAACAGTGTCGGCGGCGGTTCGCCCGCGCGGCGTCCGGTGAGGAAGCGCGAATAGTTCTCGATACTTTTGCAGTGGCCCGTGGTTTCCATCATCTCCAGATCGAAAGTGGTGCGCTGCTCCAGGCGCTGCGCTTCCAGCAGCTTGCCCTGGGTGTTGAGTTCGGCGAGGCGCTCCTTCAGTTCGATCTTGATGTTCTTGATGGCCTGGGACAGGGCCGGGCGCGGCGTCACATAGTGGCTGGAGGGATAGACTGTCACGGCCTCCAGCGAATCGGTTTTTTCGCCCGTGAGCGGATCGAACTCATGGATGGATTCCACGTCGTCGCCGAACAATGACACGCGCCAGGCGCGATCTTCGTAGTGCGCGGGGAAAATCTCCACCACATCGCCGCGCACACGGAACATGCCGCGCGTGAAAGCGATATCGTTGCGCTTGTATTGCAGGGTGACGAGTTGTTTCAGCAGATCGCCACGCGGGAACGATTTTCCCACAGTGATGGGGAAGGTCATGCGCGCATACATTTCCGGCGAACCGATGCCGTAGATGCAGCTCACGGAGGCGACGATGATGGTGTCGCGCCGCTCCAGGATCGCCCGCGTGGCGGAATGGCGCATGCGGTCGATCTGTTCGTTGATGCTGGAATCCTTCTCGATATAGGTGTCCGTGCGGGGAACGTAGGCTTCGGGCTGGTAGTAATCGTAGTAGGAGACGAAGTACTCCACGGCATTCTCAGGGAAGAAGGATTTCATCTCGCCGTAAAGCTGGGCGGCGAGGGTCTTGTTGGGCGCCAGGATGAGGGCGGGCCGCTTCATGCGGGCGATGACGTGGGCCATGGTGAAGGTTTTGCCCGACCCGGTGACGCCCAGCAGCACCTGATCGCGCTCC
>Ga0068855_100007265_pt1 | contig 13430 bp, 7 predicted proteins | sample KBSCornC52_FD_66592 | JGI IMG/M metagenome (GOLD analysis project Ga0068855, IMG submission 66592) | Corn rhizosphere microbial communities from Kellogg Biological Station, Michigan, USA - KBS Corn C5-2 | ecosystem: Host-associated > Plants > Roots > Rhizosphere > Soil ... | reverse complement strand
GCCAAATCGCCTCTCCTGCCCAGCGGGAATGCCAGCAGCAGCGCGGCCGCCGCAATCGCCGCGCACGCCCCCAGCGCGAAGGGAGCCGCCGGATGGAGCGAATAGAGCCAGCCGGCCGCGATGTTGGCCGGGAGCGCCGCGAGCCCCACCGTCATGTGAAACAGGCCCATCTCCGTCGCGCGCCGGTCGGGGTTCGCGAGGTCGGCGGCGAGCGCCCGCTGGACTCCCTGCGTGAGCGTGTAATAGAGACCGTAGAGCGGGAACAGAAGCCAGATGGCCGTCGGCCCGGTCACCAGCGCGAACCCCACGTAGACCAGCGCGAACACGACGTAGCCCGCGGCGACCAGCTTCCTCCGCTCGACCCGGTCCGACAGCTTGCCCGCGCTGTAGCCCAGCGTCGCCTCGACCACGTTGAAGAGCGCATACAGGAGGAGCAGCAGGTTCTCGTTCAGCCCCACGTCCCGCGCGCGGAGCAGCAGGAACGTGTCCGACGAGTTGCCGAGGCTGAACACGGCCACAATCAGCAGGTAGACCCGGAGCGCCGGGCTCACCGACGCCAGCGAAGGCAGCGAGAACGGGCTGCCGCCGCCCGTACCCACTGAACGACGCTCCTTCACAAAGAGCGCGATGGCGAGAACGCTGAGGACGCCGGGGAAGAACGCAAGCCAGTAGAGCGACCGAATCGCCGAGAGCCCGTTCGAGTGGAGATAGTACCGGAGGAAGAGGAACCCGATCAGCGGCCCGATCACCGCCCCAATCGTATCCATCGAGCGGTGAAACCCGAAAGCCCGGCCGCGCGATTCAGGGGGACAGTTCTCCGCGATGAGCGCGTCCCGCGGGGCCGTCCGCAGTCCCTTCCCAAGCCGGTCGATGAATCGCGCGGCCAGCACGTGCGGCCAGAGGGTCGCGAGGGCAATGAGCGGCTTCCCGATTGCGCCGAGCGCATAGCCGCCAACCGCAAACGGTTTCCGCCGCCCCGCCTGGTCCGACCACCGGCCGGCATAGACCTTGAGGATGGACGCCGTCGATTCCGCAACCGCTTCGATGAGCCCCAGCGCCCAGGCCGGCGCGCCCAGCACCCGCGTCACGAAGACCGGGTTCAGCGGATAGACCATCTCGCTCGACACGTCCGCAAAGAGACTGACAACCCCAAGCGCCTTCACCGTCGGGCTAAGCGCCTCCGACCCAACCTCTACCTCAGCCATAACCTCACCCAGAGCCGGGATGAGAATTAGCCGGGATGAACGTTATGAACATAATAACGTCAAACGCCTTACCACGAATGCACACCGATTCACACGAATGACACCCCTGGTCCGGGCCGTTATTCGTGCTCATTCGTGTGCATTCGTGGTTTCAAAGCCGTTTCCCCATTCCGTTCATAACGTTCATCCCGGCTGAATCCCAATCCCGGCTATCTCACCCGGCTGCCGGTCGGAACCTGCGTTTCGGGTTGGAGCAGGATGGCCTGGCCCTCCACGTCGGCGGCGAGCAGCATGCCCTGCGATTCCACTCCGCGCATCTTCCGCGGAGCGAGGTTCGCGACCACGACGACCTGCTTCCCGGTCACCTCTTCCGGCGTGTACATCTCGGCGATCCCCGCCAGCACCGTCCGCTCCGCCCCGCCAATCTCCACCGTCAGCTTGAGCAGCTTATCGCTGTTTGCCAGCCGCTCGGCCGCCACGATGTTGCCGACCCGCAATTCGACCTTCATGAAGTCGTCGATCGTGATGTAGGACGGCTGTTCGGTGGGCTGCTCGGCGGGCTGTTCCGCCGCATTCTGCTCCGTCACGGGCTTTGTCTCCTTGTCTGTACGCGGCTGGATTCTCGGGAAGAGCGGCGTTGGCGGCGGGACCTGCGTTCCCGCCTGAATCTGGCCCCAATCGCTCGCATCACTCCACCGGGCGGTCTCGACGGTCGTGTCGAGGCCGATCTGGGTCCATAGCGCTTCCGCGGCGACCGGCATCACGGGAGCGACGAGGGTGGCGACGACCCGGATGGCCTCGAGACAGGTCGTTAGGGTCACCGCCAGCTCCGCGGTATCCCCGGCCTTCGCCTGTGCCCAGGGCTTCCGCTCCTCGATATAGCGATTCAACCGCCCCACGAGCCGCCACGCCGATTCCAGCGCCGCGTTGAATCGAAACTCGGTGAGCGCGATCTCGAAATCGGCGGCCGTCTGGCGGGCGAGCGCCGCAATCTCCTCCTCGACACGGCCTGCCTGTGGCAGCACGCCGTCGAAGTACCGCGACACCATGTTGACTGCGCGATTCGTCAGGTTGCCGAGGTCGTTGGCGAGGTCGGTGTTGTAGCGGTTCAGGAAGTTCTCCTGCGTGTACTCCGAATCGCCATGAAACTGCATCTCGCGCAGCAGGAGATATCGGAGAGCGTCCACCGCGATCTCCAGCGGCGCGCCGCTCTGGTCTGCTATCTCCTGCGCGAACTCGATGGGGTGCGGAAGGCCGCCGGTCCGCTTGCCGCTCTTCTTCCCCTCCGCGTCCACCCACCAGCCGTGCGCGTAGACGGTCTTCGGCAGCGGAAGGCCGAGCGCCATCAGCATCGCGGGCCAGAGCGTCGCGTGGAACCGGACGTAGATCTCCTTGCCCATCAGGTGCACGTCGGCGGGCCAGAGCTCCTCATACCGCTTCTGGTCGTTGGGCCACCCGGTCGCGGCGAGGTAGTTGATGAGCGCGTCGAACCAGACGTAGATCACCTTGCCGGGATCGTCCGGCACGGGGATTCCCCATCCGGTGTTCGACCGCGTGATCGACATGTCGCGCAGCCCCTGCTGGATGAAGCTGACGACCTCGTTGCGGCGGAACTCGGGCTGAAGGAATTCCGGGTTCGTCTCGATGTGCGCGAGCAGGCGGTCGCCGAATGCGGAGAGACGGAAGAACCAGTTCTCCTCCTGCACGCGCTGGAGCGGCCGGCCGCACTCCGGGTTGGGGCAGAGGCGCTGTTCGCCCTGTATCACCACGTCCGTGTCGCGGAAGAAGGTCTCGTCCGCGACGCAGTACCAGCCCTCATAGAGGTCCTTGTAGACGTTGCCGGAATCGCGCAGGCGGCGGAATATCTCCTGCACTACCTCAATGTGGCGCGGCTCGGTCGTGCGGATAAAATCGTCGTAGGCGACGTGGAGCGCCCGCCATGTGGTCTCGAAATCGGCGGCGAGGCCATTGACGAATTCGAGCGGCGGCACTCCCGCCTTCTCCGCCGCCTCCACCACCTTGGTCGCCTGCTCGTCGGTGCCGGTCAGCAGCCATGCGCGCTCCCCGCGCATCCTGTGCCAGCGCGCGAGCACGTCGCAGCAGACGGTCGTGAGCGCCGAGCCGATGTGCGGCCGACCGTTCACGTAGTAGATCGGAGTCGTTATATACCAGAGCTTGTCGGGCATGCAGATTCACCGCGAAGCCACTGACCCACCGGGTGGGTCTGAATGCAAAATAACTCTCGCAGGCGCGACTTACTTAGAAGACTTACGCGCCGCTCAGGCTGGAGGCGGCTTGACGCTCAAAAAGACCACTGGACGACATTATACCTGTCGTCCCATCATTGGGGTTCCGCGCCCGTCTGCCTTAGTACAACCGGTGCGGTGAGATCAAAACGGGAGGGAATGGAGGGGAATGCAGGGTTGAGAGGCTAATTGGGTAGCGTTGAGGCGGGCGTGAGCAGCCGAAAAACGGAAGAGGAAGAATATGACCCGAACAGGCACGGACGCAACGCGTAACAGTAAGCACATTCCGCCGGAAGCCGAAGTGCAGTTGACCTTCGTAACTGGACAGCGCGCGGCGGCACTTGCGGCGAAGGCCCTTCGAACCGTCGTGGTCTGCCTGGCAGTCCTCTGTGCCCGTTCGACGCTCGCGCAGACGCAGGACATCTACCATATCTCCCAGAGCGCGTCCGACAGTCGCGTGGAGTATCACCGCATCGACATTCCGCACGGCAAACAGGTGGAGCTGGCCGAGTTGCAGGGGCCGGGGAAGGTCACCTACTTCTACATCACCGACGACAGTATGGAGAGCGGGTTCTACCCGGGACTGGTGCTCAAGGTCTTTTGGGATGATGGGAAGGAGCCGAGCATCAACGTTCCGCTCTCCGATTTCTTCGGCGCGTTCGAGCGAAAGCCGATCGACTATCAGTCGCGCCTGCTCTGCATCAACCACTACTGCTACATGTCTTATCTGCCGATGCCGTTTTCGAAACGAGCCAGATTCGTCCTGGCGAACGACGGCGCCGAGGACTACTCGCGGGTATTGGCGTACGGCATCGACTATGAGAAGGGCAGGACGTTCGCGCGGGAGAAGAGCCGTCTTCACTGCGCCTGGCGGCGGTCCAATCCGACGCGGGAGTCGCTGCACACGCTGTTCGAAACGCGCGGACAGGGCCATTATATCGGCAGCTTCCTCTACGTTTACTCGCGTTACCAGGGGTGGTGGGGCGAGGGGGACACCATTTTCTCGGTCGATGGAAGGGCGGTTACACATACGCCGGGAACCGAGGATGAGTACGGCTCCTGCTGGGAGTTCGGCCACACCTACTCCTACCTGGACAGCGGATACATTCAGATGGACAATGGCAGGCACCGGATGTATCGCTGGTACGCCGCCAATCCGGCTCGTTTCCACGGATCGCTGAAGGTCCAGATACAGAACCAGCGCTTCGCGGATGGACGGCAGACACCCAGCCGCGACGATTACACGAGCGTCGCCTTCTGGTATCAGGAGGGCGCTCTGGGCGTTACCCTCCAGCCGTTTGCCGAGCGGATCGCGCCCAGCGAGGCCGCCGATTACGGACCAGGACGGTAATGTTCGGTCCGATTGTCTGCAACGAGAAATGATGGTGGCGCGCTGAACGGGAGATGACAATGGGGACGCATTATCGAATCGCAAGGCTTCTCGTCTCGGCGTGCCTGTGGAGCTGTGCAGGCATTTCTGCTCGCGCCGACAGTGACGTCCATGCGGTTCCGGCCGCCCGGTTTCTCGATTCAATCGGCGTGAACTCCGCCATTGCGGTGCGCGGCGAGAATCTCCAGAAGACTATCGAATGCACGCGATATCTGGGAATCCGGTGGTTTCGGTGCGGCCCGGAGAGCGGCGTGAAATACGACGACTGCATCGAGATTCACAGACAGACGGGAGCGAGGTTTAGCTGGGGGCTCGGCAGCGGCGGTACGGACCTCACAAAGCTGCTGTCCACGGCGAAGCCCTTGGCCGCGGCGGGCGCGCTGCTGGCGTTCGAAGGGAACAACGAGCCGAACAACTGGGGCGTCACGAGGCAGGGCGAAGCGGGCGGAGGAAACAAGTCCTGGATGCCGGTCGCGAAGCTCCAGCGCGACCTCTACGCGGCGGTGAAGTCCGATCCGGCGCTGAAGGCGTATCCCGTCTTCTCGATATCGGAGGGTGGCGCGGAGACGGACAACGTCGGCCTGCAATTCCTCACCATCCCGCCGGACGCCGGCACAACCATGCCTGCGGGAACGCGCTACGCCGACTTCGCCAACGTCCACAACTACGTCTATCATCCGAACGCGCCCGGCCTGGAGGACAACAAGACGTGGAAGGCGTCCGACCCCTCCCCCGCGTGCAGGGTGGATGGGCTCTACGGAGAGTACGGTCTGACCTGGGGACGTCGCTATCGCGGTTACTCCGTGGCCGAGCTCGAGCATCTGCCACGCGTGACGACCGAGACGGGATGCACGATAGACGGGCCGGTGACGGAGGAGATTCACGCGCTGAACCTGCTGAGCCTCTACCTCGACCAGCTCAAGCGGGGCTGGAGCTATACGGCGGTCTATCTGCTGCGGGACCGCGTGGACGAGGGCGGGAACCAGAAGTTCGGCTTCTACAAGCCCGACTACACGCCGCGAAAGGCCGGCATCTACCTCCACAACCTCACGACCATTCTGGCGGAGCACCTCCCCCAACCCCCTCCTTCGCAAGGAGGGGGCTCAACGGCAAGGCGCCTCCCGCGATCTCCTCCTTCGCAAGGAGGGGGCTCAACGGCAAGGCGCCTCCCGCGATCTCCTCCTTCGCAAGGAGGGGGCTCAACGGCAAAGCGCCTCCCGCGATCTCGTCCTTCGCAAGGAGGGGGCTCAACGGCAAGGCGCCTCCCGCGATCTCGTCCTTTGCAAGGAGGGGGCTATGCGGAACCCTCACCCCCAACCCCCTCTCCCAGGAACAGGAGAGGGGGCTATTCGGATCGCGGCGCGGCGGCGAAGGCAGCGCGCCTCGCGTATTCGCTGTCGAACCAGCCAGATACGGTTCACGACATGCTGCTTGAAAAGGCCGATGGGACGCTGGAACTGGTCGTCTGGGGCGAGATGGTGAAGGGGTCAGCCAATGTCGAAGTCAGGCTCGGAGCGACATACACCAACGTCAGGGTCTATGATCCGACCGTGGGAACTGAGCCGATTCGAACACTCACCCACGCGTTCGCCGTGCCGCTCACGATGACCGATCACCCGTTCATCATCGAGATTCCCCGGAAGAAGTGAGCGATCACTCGGGCAAGACGATGTATCTGTCGAGGAAGGCGTTGCGGAACTTCCCGTCCGGATCCATCGAACGCATCAGGCGTCGGAAGTCATCCATTCGCGGGTAGAGCGCGCGAATCCGGTTCGGCTGCATCGTAAAGAGCTTTCCCCAGTGCGGCCGCGCGTCGAATGGAGCGAGCGCCTCTTCGGTTTTCGGCAGGAGCGCCTCGACGGCGGGGCAGTTCTTTCTCCAGGTGAAGTGAATCGCTATCGAATCGCGGTCGTGGAACGGACTCAGCCAGAGGTGGTCGGCGGCGATGGAGCGGATCTCGGATATGAGGAGAATCGGCGCAATTTGATCACCTATCTCACGCACAGTGCGGAGAGCCTCCACGGCGGTCGTGCGCGGCACAAGGTACTCGGACTGAAGCTCCTCGCCGCAGCTCGGCGTGAACTCCATGCGGAAGTGCGGCAGCCGCTCGTGCCACGGTCCGGGAACGCCCATCTGAGCGGTGCAGTTCTCCGCGGACATCTCGACGATGGGGTGGATTCCGTCGGACGCACGCACTGCACCGAACAGCGACGGGCCGGGATCGGATTCTCTTGCGCTCTTCAGCCACACCTGGCCCACCGAGTCGCCGCGCCAATTTGTGAACAGGCTCACGCTGTAGGCGCTCGACATGATCTCATCGAAGCAGGTCTCCAGCGCCGTGACGGGGAGGTCGGTGTAGACGTCCTGGCGCACCTCGAACCCGGGGATTACCTCGAGGGTGAGGGTCGTCACGACGCCCAGAGCGCCGAGCGCGACCACCACGCCATCGAACAGGTCCGCGTCCTGCTCACGCGAGAATCGGGCCAGATCGCCGTTCGCGGTGACCATCTCCAGGCCGCAAACGGATGTGGCGAGGCAGCCATTGCGGTCGCCGGAGCCGTGGGTGGCGGTCGCACAAGCCCCTGCGACGGAGATGTGCGGCAGTGAAGCGAGGTTCGGGAGCGCGAACCCATGAGAGTGGAGCGCGCGGGCCACACGCCCGTAGCGCGCGCCTGCGTCGATGGTCACGCGGAACCGCTCACGGTCCAGGTCGAAGACGGGCGGCAGCCGATCGAGACAGACCAGATCCGCGTCCGTGTCCGCGATGTTGTTGAACGAGTGGCGCGTGCCGAGCGCCTTCACGTGGCGTGCACGCGCAACGATCTCCTGGAGCCCTTCGATTGATTCCGGGTGGCGCAGCCTGGCCGCGCCGTATTCGAGATTGCCGGCCCAGTTCAGTTCGCGATTCATCGTCACGGCTCCCGCTTCAGCTTCACGCAGTCGAGACCGAAGTAGTGGCGGGCGCCGCGGGCGGCAGGGTTCGATCCTACCACCTCCACGTGGAGAATGAGCTTCCCGTCCTTCGGCGTGACCCGCCCCAGATCGATGGGTCCGGTCGGTACGGAGTCCGCGGACCAGGCGTCGTAATCGGCTCCCGCTCGCTCACCATTGATGGTGAACCGGAGGACGCCGTAGTCGAAGCTCTTCGTGCCGTAGATGACTGCGTGGCGCGGCCGGTCGTCAGGGACGGGGATGGCGATCTCCACGTAGTCTCCGTCCCTCGCCGCCCGCACGAAGAGCTGCTTCCCGCCGCTCCACTCGCCGCTCTTCAGTCCCGCGTCCTGAATCTCGGTTAGCACTCCGGGCGACTTCGCGGCCACCGGGAGAGATTCGATTTCGACCGCGCCCTCGATGTGATAGTCTTCCGGCGCCGCTTTGATTGCGACCGCAGCTTCACGGGGCTGCGGCTCGCGGTTGTCGGTCGCGCCCGGACGCGCGTAATAGAAGGTCGCAACCGCGTTGTCCACCTGCGTGTCGGCCCAGTTCCAGATCTCCATGTCGTGACGCATTCCGGTGGAGAACGGGATCGAATCGAGCAGGCGGAGCCGCGAGGTCGTGGTGTAGCCGCGCCAGTCGCCCTGATCCTCGCGGTCGCGCTTCGGCATCGATATGAACGGCGAGCTGAACCAGCCGGACATGCCCCACGCGTAACCGTAGTAGTCCTCGGTCCCGGTGCCGATGTGGGCCGGGAAGGTCGCGCCGTCGACGTAGATGCGCTCGTCCCCCTCGCCGTACCACTCCTTCACGGGGCTCCAGACCGTCAGCGTATCGCCAACGTAGCGGCCCTCGCCCTTCGCCTCCAGGTAGTTCCAATCGGAGCGCGGCCGCGTCTTCAGGCCGTGGACGCTGTGCCACCGCGCATGGAAGTGGAGGGAGCGGTCATTCCATCGCCACGGGCCGGTCGCCGCCGACAACGAGACGCGAATCGGCCGGTCTCCCGTGTTGCGGAGCGTAATTCGCGCGGCATGCTGGTACGGCATGACCCACCGCGCCGACAACGTGCCGTCTGTGCCAACGGAGCGCCACCCGTCGCGCACCGGGCTGGGGCGCACGCCCGCGCCGAAGAACTCTGCGAGAGGGCACCAGACCGTCTCCTCGCCGTCGAACGTCGCCTGTACGATAATATTGCGCTGCGCGCGGTCGGCTTCGGCCGGATCGATTCGCAACGCCACTTCGGTGACAGCGGCCGGGCCACGCTTGAGATCGAGCGTACGTTCCGCGCCCGGCGCGAGCGATTCGAGAGCGCCCGAGGCGGCGGACTTACGGGACGCGTTGTCGAGAAGCATGTCACCCGTCTTCTCAATCACTGCCGCATTTGCGCTGTAGCCGGCCATCGAGAAGGTCCGGACGGGCGTGCCGGGGTCGTAGGAGCGGTAGTTGATCACGTAGTAGAAGGGGACCGAATCGAGCGTGACCTTACAGCCCTTCGCGAACGGAATGGGCAGGTAGAGGTCGCCGGCCACTCCGCGGCGCGGCTTGTAATCGGGCTTCCGCTCGTCCCGCAAGTCGGACTGGTTCCATGCGATGAACGCGAACGGCGGCTTCACGAAGTCGCGGCCGCTCAACAGGTCGTTGAGACGCGCCGTGATCGCGGGAGTGGGCGAGCCATCGAAGTAGAACCGGATGACCTGGGTGTCCTTGTCCGCGAGGAGAGGCGTCCAGAATCGTACGATGGCGCCCGGACCGGTCTCCTCCATGATCACCCACTCGCGTCGCCCCTCGTTCACCTCCGTGTGGAGGAACTGGCCGTAGTCCGTGTTCGAGTGCCAGGTCTCCGCGTCGCCGGGGTCGTTCTTGCGGCGGTCATGGCTGCTGGCCTGCTTCAATGTGAATCGCGGCTGCGGCAGCCGCGCAACGGCGGCCCGGTCGGTCATCTCCGCGAGCAGCGACCCGAGGGTTACGAGCTTGCGCGATTCGGCGGCAAAGGAATGGGGTGCGACGGTGGCGGCGAACAGCAGTGCGAGAGCGGGCGCGACCGGGAATCGTGGCATGTGGTCCTCGGTGAGAAGTGGGAGCGAATAAGCAATATTTTGCGCGACTAACGATTCGTGCAGGAGCTTTTTCGCGGCGGGACGAATAGATGCCTGCAATCACCCCATTCGTCCGGACACTCGCACATCGACCACCGTCTATCGTGCCGAATCCAATGGAGGAGCAGCTCATGAGAAAGAACACGGGATTTGCCATCGTCGCGGCCGCGGCCGTATGCCTTTCCGGCCTCGCCGTCGCCCGCGCGGACCAGTTCAGCGACCAGATCGACAAGGCGAAGGCCACGCTGACTGCCATCGACCAGCTTATCGACTCATCGCAGGCGCATGCGGGCAACGCGGCGGCGGAGCCGACCGGCCGGTCCGAACAGGCGCCTCGCGTCGCGGTTGCTGCGAAGGTTGAGACGCTCAAGTGCGCGGCATGCGGGATGGAGATGCCCACCAGGCGGGCGAATCGCAACCAGCGCGCCGTGAAGATTGGCGGGAAGACCTACTTCTGCTGCCGCGGCTGCGACATGTCGAAGATCATCGATAAGAAGTAGGCCGGCCGTCGAATTGCCGAATCACCGAATCTTGAGCCGGGGGGTGTCTCCTCCCGGCTCTTCCTTATGGGACTGCAAAATGGACCATCGCTTGTCGCGCCGTGAGCTGCTGGCGGCCGGAGGCACATCCATCATGGCGAGCGCCGCGGCCTCGGGAGAATCTGCGCCTGGCTTCGCGCCGCCGGACTTCGAGCTGAACGAGGCAACCATCGATTCGCTTCAGGAGGGTATGCGATCCGGCAAATACACATCGCGACGGCTCGTGGAGCTCTATCTCGCGCGAATCGAGGAGACGGATCGGCAGGGGCCGGCCATCCGCGCCGTCATCGAGACGAACCCGGACGCACTTGCGATTGCCGAAAGGCTCGACGCGGACCGACAAGCGGGCCGAGTCCGGGGCCCGCTCCACGGGATCCCGATCCTCATCAAGGATAATATCGACACGGCCGACCGCATGCTCACGACCGCAGGCTCGCTCGCGCTTGCGGATGACCGGCCCGCGGCCGATGCCTTCATTGTTGCGAGGCTGCGGCGGGCCGGCGCGGTGATCCTCGGCAAGACCAACCTCAGCGAATGGGCGAACTTCCGCTCTACCCACTCCTCCAGCGGCTGGTCCGGGCGCGGCGGCCAGACCCGCAACCCCTACGCCCTCGACCGCTCGCCCTCCGGCTCCAGCTCCGGCTCGGGCGCCGGCATCGCGGCGAATCTCGCGTGTCTCGCGGTCGGTACGGAGACGGACGGATCGGTAACATCACCCTCCGCCGCCAACAGCCTCGTGGGAATCAAGCCGACGGTCGGTCTCGTCAGCCGCGCGGGAATCGTGCCGATATCGCACAGCCAGGATACGGCCGGCCCGATGGCGCGCACCGTCCGCGACGCCGCCATCCTGCTGGGGGCGCTCGCCGGTCCGGACCCGCGCGACCCGCATCCTGGCCGCCCTTCCCGGCTTCCGACGGACTATACGCGCTTCCTGGACCCGGCCGGTCTGAAGGGCGCGCGAATCGGAATCCCGCGGGAGAAGTTCTTCGGATACAGCCGCGCGACCGACAAGCTCGCGCACGACACCCTCGAAGTCCTGAAGTCGCACGGCGCGATCCTGATCGACCCCGCCAACCTGCCGAACGCTGGCAAGTACGACGATTCCGAGCTTGACGTGCTTTTGTACGAGTTCAAGGCGGACCTGAATCGCTATCTCGCGGGTCGCCCCCACTCACCCGTGAAGAGCCTGAAGGACGCGATCGTATTCAACGACCGCAATGCGGACCGGGAGATGGAGTACTTCGCGCAGGAGCTGATGCAGATGGCCGAGCGGAAGGGTCCGCTCACGACGAAGGCGTACCGGCAGGCGCTGGAGAAGAACCATCTCCTTTCGCGGAAGGAGGGCATCGACGCGATCATGGACAAGCACCGGCTCGACGCGCTGGTCTGCCCGACGCAGGGACCTGTCTGGCTCATCGACCTGGTGAACGGGGATTCAGGCGGCCAGTCGGCGACGCAGCCCGCCGCGGTGGCAGGCTACCCGCACATAACGGTGCCGATGGGATTCGTTCACGGACTGCCGGTCGGCCTCTCGTTTTTCGGCCGCGCCTGGAGCGAGCCCGTCCTGCTGAAGCTCGCCTACGCGTTCGAGCAGGCGACGCGCGTGCGCAAGCCCCCGACGTTCGCGCCAACCGCCGATCTGTCGCGGTAGCGCGGTTGAGGCAGGCGGCTACCGGCGGGGAAACTCGACGACCACGCGCGCGCCGCCCTCTTCTCGATTCTCGTAGGCGGTCGTGCCCTGAAGGTCGTGGCGGCTGAGGTTCTCGATGAGATCGATGCCGGTATTCGCGGAACGGTGGGGATCGAAGCCATCGTCGAATCCTGGCCCGCGGTCGCTCACCGCCAGGCGCGCCCGGCCGCTCACGACCGCCAGGCTCACCTCGATGTCGCCCGTGCCGTGCTTGACCGCGTTGTTCACCAGCTCGTTCACGAGGATGGCCAGCGAGGTTGACTGCCGCGGCGCGAGGGGCATGTTCTCCACGTCGAAGCGAATCTGCCGCTCGCCGACAATGGAGCGCATCAGCGGCTCCAGCTTGCTCATAATGTCGCAGCTGTAGATTCGCTCGGAATCGCCCGCGCCGACGGCGTTATGCGTGAGAAGGTCGTGAATCGCGGCGAGCGTGCGGATGTGGTGTCCAATCCGCTTCAGCTCGCGAATCGGAACGGCCTCGTCCTCATGCGTCATCGCCTGAATGTCGACCAGCGCGGAGACGACCTGAAGATTGTTCTTGACGCGGTGGTGCGTTTCGCGCATCGCCTGCCGCAGCCGCTCGTTGAGCGCCTCAATCTCCTCCACATGGCGATCCCGCTGCTGTGCGGCGGTCCGCTGTTCGGTCACGTCCGCAACGGCGCCGACCCACTCGATGATGGCGCCCTGCTCGTCCTCGATGGGCACGGGCGTAACGCACAGCCACCTCCACGCGCCGTCGCGACGCCGCGCGCGGAAATCCACCGCGCCGGCCTGGGACATCGACGCGATTGTTTCCCAGTGCCGCCCCGCGATTTCCCGATCCGCTTCGTGTACCGCGTCCAGCCAGCCGGCCCCGTCGCGGGCCGTCCGCTCCTCGTCCGACTGCCCCGTGAAGTCCCGCCACCAGGCGAGGTGCGCTTCATCCACGGACCTCAGCATTTCTCTGCCGGGCTTGTAGTGCCACACGCACTGATTCGATGCAAGAACGAGCGCCTTGAAGAGGTGCTCGCGGTGGCTCACCTCCTCTTCCGCAGCCCTGGCGCGGGCGGCGTTGTTCTCAGATTGTCCCCGTGCCTTCCATTGCAGCTCCGCCAGGAGCAGTACGACGCCGCCGGTAAGCAGAAAGAACCCTTCTCCCGCCCAGCCGCCGGCGTTCCGCGGAATAACTGATCCCGCCGGATCCACGAAGAAGTACGAGCCCGTCATCAGGCCGAGGAAAAGCGAGGTGATTCCGGCGCGCATCGACCAGATGCAGCCGAGCAGGACGGTGACCAGATAGTAGGTAGCGAAGGGAACGGCCGGGTGGAGAACCGGATCGAGCGCCTGGCGG
>Ga0068855_100007264_pt1 | contig 13431 bp, 9 predicted proteins | sample KBSCornC52_FD_66592 | JGI IMG/M metagenome (GOLD analysis project Ga0068855, IMG submission 66592) | Corn rhizosphere microbial communities from Kellogg Biological Station, Michigan, USA - KBS Corn C5-2 | ecosystem: Host-associated > Plants > Roots > Rhizosphere > Soil ... | reverse complement strand
CCGGCCGCCAGCTCGAAATCGTGACCGGGCGTGCGCATGGTGACGGCCAGGCTCTCGGCGTTGACGCGAATCTCAAGCGGCTCCTCGATGGCAACGGTGTCGCTCCGGTGGCAGAAGTCGCGTCCATCCCAGCGCAGAATAGAAACCTGGCCTCCCACGACAACCTCCTGATGAACGCGCGCTTGCCGACAATAATGACCAGTTCCTCGAAAGCCGAACGAATACCTGCATGTCAGCGGGAGCGCGAGCGTCCCCGCGAGCAAGGTTCGGCTCGTCAGGAGCCTGACGCTCCCTGCGCTCCCTGTATGATGTGCTCGCGGCGACGTTCGCGCTCCCGAACGAGCGCTTCGAATAGCGGGCCTGGTATCCGCGAGGCAGGCAAGGTACAATAGTAGGGCCTTGAAAGAGACGGCTTCCTTGCCGTGTGGCTCTCAGAAAGCGAGTTGGGTTCTTGTATCACGGATTAATCGAGCGATATCGCGCCTGGCTGCCGGTTTCGCCGGAGACGCCAATTGTCTCCCTCTATGAGGGGGCCACGCCGCTCGTGCCTTTGCCTCGGCTTTCAGCCTCCATCTCGCCGTTGCTGACGCTGTATGCGAAGCTAGAGGGGCTGAATCCGACGGCGTCGTTCAAGGACCGTGGCATGACGATGGCGGTCACGAAGGCGCTCGAAAGCGGCCAATCGTCGATCATGTGCGCCTCCACGGGGAATACATCCGCTTCCGCGGCCGCGTACGCGGCGCGCGCCGGCCTGAAATGCTTTGTGCTCATCCCGGAGGGCAAGATCGCGCTCGGGAAGCTCGCTCAGTCCCTGATTCACGGAGCGACGGTGATCTCGGTCGAGGGTAATTTCGACGAGGCGCTCTGCCTGGTTCGGGAGATATGCTCGACGCACCCCGTCGCGCTGGTAAACTCTGTAAACCCTTATCGGATGGAAGGGCAAAAGACCGCCGCGTTCGAGATCGTGGATGATCTGGGCGCCGCGCCGGATTTTCACGCGCTGCCCGTCGGGAACGCGGGCAATATCACGGCCTATTGGAAGGGCTTCAAGGAGTATCACGCAGCAGGCAAGTGCAAAACACTGCCGCGACTGCTGGGATTTCAGGCGGCCGGCGCGGCTCCGCTCGTTCTTGGCGAGCCTGTTGCAAAGCCAGACACTGTCGCTACAGCGATCCGTATCGGCAATCCGGCAAGCTGGGCGAGCGCGATTGCTGCTCGGAATGAATCGGGCGGTTTGATCGAGAGCGTCACCGACGCCGAAATCCTGGACGCCTACCAGTTGATAGCGTCCGTCGAAGGCCTATTCGCCGAGCCGGCCTCGTGCGCCCCAATCGCGGGGCTGCGGAAACTCGCAGCAAGCGGCTTTTTCACAGAGCCCGCAACCGTGACGATCACCCTCACGGGCCATGGCCTGAAGGACCCTGATCGGGCCGTAGAGCAGTCGATGTCGGCGCCCTCGCCTATTCCCGCGCTGCGCGATGAGGTGCTGAGGGTGATGGGGGTTTGAAGGGAAGAGAGAATTGTCAAGAACATGGGAGTAGAAAGGATCTAGCGCATGATGCCGCCGCCGGTGCGGAAGTATCTGGTTTCAGCGATTGCGGGGACGCCTGACGTTGTGGAGTGCATGCTGAAAGACGTTCATGCGGACGATCCGCGATGGGACTTTCGCCCGGTACCGGGTCGGTTCACGCTGCGGGAGGTCGTGGCGCATCTGGCGGATTGGGAGCCGATTCACCTGGAGCGGCTGCAGCGAATGGTTACAGAAGACAATCCATCGTTGCCCAACGTCGATGAGGAGAAGACTGCCATCGACAATGATTATGCGCACAGCGATCCGCACGGCAGCATGGAGTGGCTGCGCGGCGGGAGACAAAAGCTGGTGCAGCAGTTCCAGGCGCTGACAGACGACGAATGGAGCCGGCGAGGAAATCGAGAGCTCATCGGGGAGGTAACGGTCGAGACCCATGCGGTCTTCATTGCGGCGCATGACGGCTACCACACGCGCCAGATCGCTCAGTGGCTTCTGCAGGCAGACGCCGCTCTCCCGGGTAAATGACCTCCACTGAATTTCTTCTGCTGCTGCATAGCGTGCCGCATCTAGGCGAGAAGGCGCTCGCACGGCTGCTGCGGCTGGCGACCCAGCAGCGGCTGCTGCCCGATGCCTTCCTTGCGATGAGCGCGGCAGGGTGGCAGGAACGTTTCGATCTCCATCCTGACGCCTGTGAAGCGCTCGCATCGGATCGCGATGCCTTGATGGCGAGAAGCATCGAACTGGCGCGCTGTTTGCGAACCTACGATGTCCAGCTGTTGTCGGTTGAGAGCGCGACCTATCCTTCTCGATTGATCCGGAACGAGGACGCGCCGCCTCCCTTGCTCTATGCCCGCGGTTCGCTCGGTCTTCTCGACTGGAACTATGGTTCGGATCGGTTTACATTCACCATCGCCGTTTCCAACGGACCGGGAACCGCCACGATGGATCGGCTTGACGCGCTGGCTTCCGAGCTGAGCGCAGCGGGAGGCGTGCCGGTCACGGGCCATGATCGTGCCCCGTATCAGCGTCTGGCGCTTGCAGCCCAGCGCAACAACCGATCGACGATTTACGTTCTGGATCGCGGGCTGCGCGAGGCGCTGGGACCACAGTTCGATCGCCCGCCGTTCGCCGCCGCGAGGATTCGAGACGTTGAATTCGATATTGATCGCGATCTGGCGCTCTCGCCGTTTCGCCTGGACGATCACAGCATCGGCGCAAATAATCGCAAGCGGGACGCGATCGTTTTCGGCCTCTCCGACATCATCATAGCGCTGGACATCCGGGCCGGCGGATCGATGGTGAAAGCGTGCAGCGATGCAGCCGGCCGGAACAGGCCCGTATTCGTGGCGGACGGCGGCCGCGATGGGAACACCGCTCTGCTCGCCGAAGGCTGCCGTCCGCTCCCGGATGGACAGTCGTGGCTGAAAGTTGTCCTCCGTTCTCTCCACAACTAAATCGTCCGAGACGAGGTCGGTGATGGCTCCAGACTCACAGGTTCAAAGCACGGCTGCGGTGGGAGCAGACGCGTTAGCTCTCGGTGCGCACGCTGTGGATGAATTGGTCGACCGCACGTTAAGAGAGATCGCCACTGGTCTGGATTGCCCCCGCTTTATCGTGCTTTCCTATTCACACTCCGACGGCCTGCTGCGCGCCGTGCGCGGGTTCGGCGTCGATGTCTCAGATTTGTCCCATATGGGCCTCACGCTCTCAGAGTTTCCTGCAGCCGAGCAGGCGCTGCGCACGCGCCAGATCCGCACGCTCTCCAGCACGGGAGCGGGCTTGCCGGCGCCGCTAAAGGCGCATCTCAGCGGAGAGCTTGTACTGCTTCCGCTTTCGATGGGCGAGCGCTGGCTGGCGGTCCTCATCTGCCAGCCGTCGCCCGGCGTTTCGGTCCGATCCCCGCAGTGGCTCGAGCGCGCGGAGCATTTGGCGGCCAATGCGGTTCTCGTCGCGGAGCTGGTGCGTCTTTCTCTCGCTTATCAGGATGAGAGGCGGCTTCGCCAGGCAACGCAGGCGATCATCGCGGCGATCCTGGAGGGGCGACCGCTCTCCGAGGTCGCCGAGATCATTGCCGACCAGGTAGCGGAGTGTCTTGGCGAGGAGCGTGTCGGACTGTATTTGGTCGACGCACAAGGACAGTACCAGGCGTCCGCTCTGCGCCATGTGTCGGCAGAATATGCGGAAGGGATCTCTCGGCTGCGCCGACAGACTCCGTTTTCAGCGAGAGCGATCGCCACCCACCTGCCGTACTTTACACCGGACGCGGTTAATGATCCCCAGGTGACGCCTGCTCTGCGCGCGCTGCTGGAGCGCGAGAAAATCCAATCTCTCCTGCTGGCGATGCTTCATCACGGCGACAGGATTCGCGGCGCACTCGCCGTCTATCCCACTGGCGAGCGGCGGTTCACTCCCCGAGAGATGATGCTCTTTCATGCGCTGTCCGACCAGGCCACTCTCGCCGTCGCGATCGCGCAGCAGCTAGAGCAGCAGAGAGATACCGCCACTTTGGAAGAGCGCAACCGTCTGGCACGCGAGATACACGATACGGTGGCGCAGTCGCTCGCGGGCGTTCTCATGCAGTTCGAAATGGGCGAGACTTTTCTCAACGCGGGCGATTACAATGCCGTCCGCGAGCTGCTGGTCTCGGCGCGCGACCAGACGAAGAAAGCCCTGGAGGACACTCGGCGCGCCGTACAGGGCCTGGCGCCGCCTTCGCTCGACCAGGTATCACTGGCCGAAGCCCTTCAGGAAGAAACTCGGATTTTTAGCGCCGAATCCGGTATCGCGACTCAGAATGTAGTGACCGGCGAACCGCAGCCGCTCAGCGGGGAGCAGCGGCTGGCGGTGCTTCGGGTCGCGCAGGAGGCGCTCAACAACGCGCGAAAGCACTCTCGCGCGCAGCGTGTTCGCGTGGGACTACAATATGGCGCTGAGGGAGTTGTCCTGATCGTTGAAGATGACGGCGCCGGCTTCGACAAAGCGGCGCGGAGCGGACCTGATGACACCGGCGGCTACGGCCTCTTCGGCATGGAGGAGCGGGCGCGGCTGCTTGGCGGCGAACTCACCATTGAGAGCACTCCAGGCTGGGGAACGCGGATTCGGGCGGCGCTGCCATACCGGGTCGTGCGGGATTCCCAGGATGGCCGGATCGTCCAGGCTCCGCCAAAGCCGCTGCCCGCGGCGCAGACCGTGCGAACCCAGGCTGCTGTCGATGGCGCGCTGCGGGTGTTGATTGCAGATGATCACTCCATCGTTCGTAAGGGGCTGCGCGATATTTTTGAAGCGCAGGGAGACATTGTTGTCGCAGGCGAGGCGGAGAACGGTAATGAAGCGGTAGAGCGGGCGAAAGAGCTGAGGCCGGATGTCGTGCTAATGGACTTACAGATGCCGGACGTAGATGGTCTGGAGGGGATGCGGAGGATGCATGCCGAGCTTCCGGACATACCCGTGATCGTGCTCACGACGTTTGAGAATGAAGAAACGGTCGCTCAGGCGCTAGCTGCGGGCGCTCGCGGCTACTTGCTCAAAGACACGGAACCGGCAGCGCTCGTCGCCGCTCTCCATTCGGTAACCCGAGGTGAATCTCTCTTCTCATCGTCTGTGACGCAACGGCTCGCGACGTTTGCATCCGAGCGAGACTCCAGGGCGGCGTCCGACCTTCACCTCAACGAGCGCGAAATGGATGTGCTGAATCTGCTGGCCCGCGGCGCCAGGAACAAAGAGATTGCGGCGGAGCTGTTCGTCACGGTCAGCACCGTCGAGAAGCACATCGCGAGTCTCTTCAGCAAGCTGGAGGTCTCTAATCGGGCGGAGGCGGTGCGCGCGGCCGTCGGACGCGGACTGGTATCGATGATGGACGACGACGCTAGGCCGCGCAGAGCGCCAGGCTGAGCTGCTCGCTCCCAGGTCCAGGAGAATGGCCGGGAGCGATCATACGATTCCGCGCTTCAATTCGTCAAGAGGATAGTAAGTGCCGCGCCAGACAATCCCTCCCTGGCCCAGCGTCACGAACGTCGAACGCAGAATGATGGCAATTACCATGAGACCCGCGAGCGGATAGGCGAGGCCGTACCGCGCGTCGGCATCCGTAACGCGCCGCATTGTAAACGCCCCGCCGACCATTGCGAGCAGCGTGCCCAGCCCGAGCCAACGAGCGGGCCCGACCGGTGCGACGATGGCGATGATTGGATAGAGCGTGCTCAGCACAAGGCCGCATAATCCGAACGCAGTGCGGGTAAGGCTGAAGTCGAAGCTTGCAAATGCGTTTTTGGTAAACCCATTCATGATTCCCTTCAGGCCGATCACCCAGCGCAGCGAGATATAATCACTGGCATCCACGATCGCCGTGCGAGCCCCATCCTGCTTCAATACCTTGCCGAGCTTCGTATCGTCCGCGACCTCCATCGGGAGCGAGCCGTGCCCGCCGCAGCGCCTGTATGTCTCTGTCTTCACCAGATTGAACGCCCCGAACCCGAAGTACGCGGCCCGCCGCAGGCTGCCGACGGCCCAGGGGCGCACCCGGAAGAGGAACATCAGGCCGAAGTAGCTCATGAAGAGCCGTTCCCAGAAGTCGAAACCACGGCAATGCGGGCAGGCGACCAGATGGTCGGCGCCGCTCTTGCAGGCGTACGCGACTGCCGTTCGCAGCGCATCCGGGCGATAGACGACATCCGCGTCCGTAAAGAGGATCCATTCGCCCTTCGCCGACTGGCTTGCGACATGCAGCGCGTGGTTCTTGCCGAGCCAGCCCTGCGGGAGGTTGTCGATATGAAGCACGCGAAGCCGTGGGTTACCGGCGGCAAGGCAGTCGAGGATGTCCCCGGTCTCATCTGTCGAACGGTCATTGATCGCGATGATTTCCAGGTCGGGATAATCCAGGGTTAGCAGGCTGCGCATGGCGCGCTCGACCGTTTCCGCCTCGTTGCATGCCGGAACGACCACCGAGAGCTTCGGCAGCGACTTTGAGCGATTATCATCGAGCTTGACCGTTGAGAGCCTGGGGTAACAGGGTCGAAAGTGCCAGACGAGCAGCAGTCCTAAGCTCCAGGCGCTGAAGACCAGTCCCGTGAGCGCTGAATGGATCAGCGGCAGCATACGAACGAAATTCGCAAACAGATGCGCGACCTGAGGCATTAGTGCTCCTTGCCTGTGCCCGAAGTGGGAGCATTCGCAACGATCTTTGGATTTGCCTGTTCCTGGCTCAATCCATGGGCCTCCCGTTGGTGCTGCATCTCGGCGTGATACGGCTCAATGTGGATATTGATATTGATGTCGGGAAGAGTAGTTCGCACGTGATCCTCAAGCTCCTCGGTCAAATCGTGCGCTTCCAGCAGCGTGCTGGCATCGTCGATGAGAACATGCACGTCCGCATGGCGCTGCGATCCGGACTTTCGAGTTCTCAGTTTATGATATCCCAAGACTCGGGCATCATGGTTAAGAATGTCCTTAATTCGCTGCTCCTCCTCCGACGGCAGGCGTGCATCCAGCAGAGGCTTCATCGAATGGCGGGTCAGACGATACCCGGTATGGATGATCAGGATCGCAACGCCGAGACCCGCGACGGGATCGATCCAGGAAAGATGTGTGAGTCGGGCGAGGACTAACCCGACGAAGACGCCTACGGAAGTGTACACGTCGGTGGTCAAGTGTTCGGCATCTGCCTGAAGGGCCAGGGAGTCCGTCTCTCGCGCCACTCGTGCAAGATACCGCGACAGGCCGAAGTTCGTTGCGGCGGAAATGCCCATGACAACGAGACCCGCGTCGAACGTCGGCGGCTGACCGTGATGGTTTATTATCCTGTGGATCGCCTCATAGATAATGTAGAACGCCGCCGCAAAAATAAGCAGCGCTTCGAGCAGCCCGGACACGCCTTCGATTTTGCCATGCCCATACGGATGCTCGGCATCCGGCGGAGTATCGGATACGCGTACGGAAAAAAAGGCGATCAGCGAGGCAACGAGATCGGTTGCTGAGTGAGCGGCCTCGGAAAGCACACTGACGGAGCCGCTGACGATCCCGACGGCTGCCTTCGCTGCAACCAGGCCGGAATTCGAAATGATCGAAAGCGCCGCAGCCGTGCGCTTGCGGCGTTGTCGCACCATTGCTGCCTGATCCGTGCCTGCGCTGGGCGGATCCTGTGACGGGTTTGCTTGGTGCTCGTTCATGGACGTAACCGGAAAAAGATGCCAGAAAGGTATTCGCGCTCGCAGAGGCGGTCCTCGGAACGCAACAAGTCACATTATAGCACACCGGGTTTGGGCAACATCCGCTACTTCGACCGCAGCACCGTAAGAGAATACGGCGGCAGCTGCAGGCTATCTGCCGCATTTATAATTGGCAAGTGAGCGGGCGGTTGGTTGCGAAGTGGATGCCCATGGGCGCCTGCTGTTTTCCAGGCGTATTGGTCCCGACCGTATTGCCACGCTTCCGAGGAGGCGAATGGATTGGACGACTGCAAGGCGGCGCCCAGTCGCAATCGAACACTTACCGCTCGTGCCGGGTCCTTGTTGATCATGAGAACGGCCCATTTTCCGTCCGGCCGTTTCACGGCGAAGGCGGTCACGGTCGGATTACCCCGGGCGCTTCCGTTCGCGGTCGAAATTCCGTAGACCTTGTGCACGCCATGACCGGGTTCCGTCCACCGCTTCGTCAGGAGCTCTGCGGCATAGTAGGTCGGGAGAGGGCATTGTATCGTTCGGTCGCTATGCGAGAGGTAGAGAGTCAGATTTCCCCAGGACGGCGTCGAGGCCAGTTCCCGGATCAGTGAGTTGGGTTCGTAACCGTAGAGATATGCCGCTGAGCCGCCGAGCGTTAGAAATTGCGCGACGATCTCGGCGTTGAGCAGGCCGCCCGGCAGGTCCACTTCCGCCTCTCCCGCGAAGGAGGAGTATCCATATTCGGTTATGATCCAGGGAATTGTCTTCGGCAGCCCCTTAGACTGCAGCCTCTCCATCACCTTGCGCAGGAGGGATGGCGCGATGGCAAGCTGTGGTGCAGCGGACTGTCCTATCTTGTCGAACGGATACCACTCGAACGAGAAGAAACTGAAATCCCGCAAGCGCCTATGCGACTTGAGATAGGCGAGAAACCGGCTCACCCACGAGGTGATACCTTGCGCATCCGGCCAGCATTGCCAGCCGGAGAGAACGGTCTGAAATCCCGGGCCGCCAAGCTGCACGCTCGAGTCCACAGAGTGGATAGCCCGCGCCCACTGGAGATACAGGGCGCCATAGTCCTCCGGGAGCATGAACTGGCCATCCGGCTCCTCTCCCATCTCGATCCGCTTTACGGGATAGCCACGCTGCTTCAGCCATCTCACCTCGGCTGCCGCGTTTTCGGGCGTATCGTAGAGCAGCGGCACCGGCATCAAGACGGGCAGATCGTTTGTCAGCCCGGATTGAAAGAGACGATCGAATCCGGGCTGCTCCACGTTCTTGTCGAGGTCGGTGGCGCGATGCCAGGGGTCGGTAGAAGAGACGTAAATCCGCGTCTGGGCCAGCCGACTTGCGCCGTGCTTGATGCGGTCGATCAGTTTACCGTTCCGTTTGGTCTCACCTACCTGCAACTCACGCACTGCGTAACCCAGCCCGTCTCGCGGGTCTGCGGTATCGCGAGTCGGCGCGCTCTCGAGCAGCATGATGCGGATCCATCTTGCCTTTACTGGCGAGCCACTGAGTTTTCGAAAGTCTTGACCGCCCGTGCAGCGCTGGATATTGCCGTGTTCAAACGCAACCCAGCGGCTATTCTCCGGAAGTTCGCCGGGGTCGGCGGGATCGGCGCCCTGCCAGTATTCGACACGATAGCGGCGAGCGTAGGGGCTTCCCCAACTCACGCGGACGGAATTGACCGGCACCCGCCGATTGAAGTCCACCAGAATCCACTGCGGGTGAAGCGCGTTATCGTCACCCGTGTACTTCTGGTCGAGGTAGGGGCTGCTCTTCCAAAAGGTGGTGAGGTCGCCATCGTCGATCCGCGAATAGCCTCTGTCGTTCGCCTGGTCGCCCGTCGAGCCTCTGCGGGGCAGGGAGTAACCGTTGGAGGTAAGGATTGGAGAGCCTGGCGTCGAGTCAGAGCACCAGTAGCCCGCCTGCCGCTCAGCATCGCTGAAACTGCCGGCCGGGTTCCAGTGCCAGGCTTCAATGCCGAGCTCCGTGCGGAGGCGATATGCCAGCGGCTTGAATCCCGCTGATAGCATTGCCGCTATGTTTGCGGGGGTATAAACTTTGTCGATATCACCGCGTTCCTGACCGTCCACGCCTGCGCCCAGCGCCTCGTCCGGGCGGAATCGATTGACGGGTCGGCCCGCTTCGATGGTGAGAGTCACGACCTGGCGAGAACTTCCCTGACTCAAAGCAGGTGAGCCACACCAGAGTGCAGCGATGATTTGAACGCCAATCACAAGGGGCAGAGTCGCCTGGCATAACCTTCGTCGCACCGTTTCTCACTTTCGTTCTCAAGATACCGCTTGATCCCTGCGACTACGCGACACCTTTCGCAGCTAACGCCTGCCGCCGTCAGCTAGGCGAGTCAATCGGCATGAGGTATTCTACTCGCTATAGCGGCCGTTATTCCCTCAACTGGCAAGGATCAGTATGCTTGAAGACAGGCTTTATCGGGCGGATCCCGATGACGTTTCGCCTCCGAACAGGCAGAGCGACTTCCTCTGTACGGCATCGGGCTGGCTGGTCGTGGTCGCGCTTGTTTTCGCCCCTCTTGCCCTTGGATCGACGCCGCCTGCTGCGATTCTTGTGATGGAGACAACGCTGGGGCTTGCAATCCTGTTCTGGGCCGGCAGCATTATCGGCGCCCGGCAGCTGCCCTCGGTGCGCCCGGTCGTCCTCGTTAGTGGGCTGGCGCTGCTGGCCATGGGGTGGTTCATGGCATGGAACGCGTCCGGCGCCTGGTCGCCTGCGCAGGGTATGATCGTATCTCGCTGGCCCCCGGTTCCGTCGCTGCCAGGCTCCGAGGAGCAGGCCGTCTCCATCATCACGATGACAAGAATCACCATACTCTTCGCGACCCTGCTCCTCGTTTCGGACCTGGCAGCTCTTCTCGTCTGGCGCGAGCGGTTCCTGCTGGCAATCTGCTGTTCGGGAACAGCGGTCGCGCTCATTGGCCTGGCGCAGCTGCTGGGGATGCCGCCGCTCCTTCGCAGCATGCTCAATCCTCGCGAGGGCGCCTATTTCTCTACGTTCAACTATCATGGAAACGCGGGCGCGTACCTTAATCTCGCGTTGGCGCCGCTGTGTTCGCTCGCCATTTTGCGGTTTGCACGGCGATCCAAAGCGGCGACAAAGGCGGCTGCGCTGGGCATGCTGCTGGCTGTCCTCGCCGCCGCATTTGCTAATACGTCGCGCGGCGCGCAGGCGATATCGGCTGTCATCGTGTTGGCGATGGCCATTTGGGGTGTCGTGTATTTACGAACACGCAGAAGCTCGTATGCAAAACCACGGTTTGCTGCGGGTGTTTCTGTAATCGCTCTTCTCGGGCTGGGCATTGTCGCAGCAAGTGTGTCGCTGCATTCTGCGAAGTGGCGGCAGTTGCCGCTGCACCTGAGCGAGCAATCCTCCCGCCAGAACGTGTGGAAAGTGGCGATTCCGATGGCGCGAGCCGCGGGCCCGCTGGGGCATGGCCCCGGCACGTTCAAAATGCTATTGCCGCGCTCGCCCCTTGTGACGAACGCCCTCACCAGCGTCTGGATCATTCAGGACCACATTCCCGGCGGCCAGGTGAGTATGTGGAGCATGGCGCACCAGGATTACTTACAAACCTACTTCGAATACGGTCTGCTGGGGAGCCTCGCGTTCGCCATTATCCTCTTTGGCGGGATTGGTCTCGCGGTTGTACGTGCCGTGAACGCAACTCTTGAGCACTCCGAGCCGTGGGAGGCGATGTGGGCTGGAATTGGCTGCGCGCTGCTCGGTATCGCTGCGAACGCGCTGTTCGACTTTCCGCTGCAGGTCGCGTCTCTCCAGCTCACGACCGCCGTATTACTAGGAATCTGCTGGGCGACAGGATTACCGGACCGTGAGATCCCTTCCAAGAGTGCATAAGCGGAATGGGCGTAGATTTGCGGCGCAGCTGCTTCTATGCCTAGCAGTAATGCTCGCGAACGATCCTATTGCGACCGCGTGACAAGCTGTAACGGTTCTCGCTTCCGTTACAGCTCTGTCTTCTCTCGCGGATTGCCGCTTGGGTCCATGTCGTAGACGATCGGAACGCCGTTCGGGATATTCAGCTCCAGGACCTCCTGCTGGCTGAGGTTGTCCAGCTTCATGACAATGGCTCTGAGGCTGTTGCCGTGCGCGGATACGATAACGTTCTTGCCGGCCCGGACCGCCGGCAGAATATTCTGTTCGAAATAGGGCAGCGTGCGGGCGGCGGTATCCTTCAGGCTCTCGCCGTTGGGCGGCTGGACATCGTAGCTGCGACGCCAGAGCTTCACCTGTTCGTCGCCGAATTTGACGGCGGTTTCCACTTTGTTCAGCCCCTGGAGGTCGCCATAATGCCGCTCGTTGATCGCCTGGTCGAAGTGGGTCGGCACTCCCTCCTGCCCCGCGGCCTTCAGGCAGATCGTGAGCGTATCCTGCGCGCGCTTTAAGACGGACGTAAAGGCCTCATCGATATGGATGCCGGCATAGTGGATCTTCCTGCCAGCCTCTTCCGCCTCTTTCATTCCCATTTCGGTCAGCGGCACGTCGATCCAGCCGGTGAACCGGTTCTCCAGGTTCCAGGTAGACTGCCCATGCCGCAACAAAACCAACTTAGCCAAATTCTCTCTCCTCGTTACGCTTTATCCGTAGTTAGCCCAGGTTCTCTAGCGCGCCGGTGAAGTCTGCCATTGTGAGCGCTCGGTCTTTTGTCGGGCCGTTGTCGGCGATGCGAATGAGCGCCTGCAGGCCGGCTTCGTTCACGAGCGCCTTGATGTCGGCGCCGCTGTATCCGTTGGTGAGCCTTGCCATCTCCGCGAGGTCCACGTCCGGCGCAAGCGTCGCGTGCCGTGTGCAAAGCGCGAACAGTTCTACACGCGCGTCGAGGTCCGGGATCGGTATCTCGATTTCGCGGCTCAGGCGGCCGCCGCGCCGTACCGCGGGGTCCAGCATATCGGGCCTGTTTGTCGCCCCGACGATAAAGACGCGGCTGTTTGCGGTCAGACCGTCCATTTCCTGAAGGAACTGATTGACTACCTTATCGGAATGGATCGCGACGCCTCCCTGCCGGATGGGAAGCATGGCGTCGATCTCGTCCACGAAGATGATGCAGGGCGGGTTGGCGCGCGCCTTCGCGAAGAGATCGCGAACGCGCTTCTCACTCTCCCCCACATACATCTGGTTCACGTCGGCCGGGGTAATCGCGTAGAAATTGCAGCGGGCTTCGTGGGCGAGCACGCGCGCGATGGTCGTCTTTCCGGTTCCTGGCGGCCCCTTCAGCAGAATCCCGGTCGGAGATTGCACGCCGAGATCTTTGGCAAGGTCCGGTTTCTCCAGCATCAGCTGCATCTGCCGCAGCTCGCGCTTGGTTTTCGGGTTGAGAACGAGATCGTCCCAGGTCTGGGTGATAGACGGATCGTCGACGACCTTTTGCGCTCTTGAGGCGGGCGCCGCGTCGAGCGATTGCGCAAGGTTTCGGTAAGTGGAATTCGCAGGCTCCAGCTCGGCCGCGCGTTTGGCGGCGGCTTCCGCTTCGACGCGGCGATCTGTGGCGTGGAAGCACTTTGCGAGATAGTGGAGCGCGCGAGCATGGTCCGGCTCGCGCTCCAGAACGGAGTTGAGGTAGTAGACCGCGTCGTCGATGCGCTGCCGGTAGCCTCGGAACTTTCGGCCGCGATCCTTCGCGGTCTGGTCGAAGCCGAGCGCCTGAGCGCCAACGGCCATCGCCATATCGGTCAGCGACGGCTTCTC
>Ga0068855_100007260_pt1 | contig 13435 bp, 10 predicted proteins | sample KBSCornC52_FD_66592 | JGI IMG/M metagenome (GOLD analysis project Ga0068855, IMG submission 66592) | Corn rhizosphere microbial communities from Kellogg Biological Station, Michigan, USA - KBS Corn C5-2 | ecosystem: Host-associated > Plants > Roots > Rhizosphere > Soil ... | reverse complement strand
TCTTATTTGGGCGGCCCGCCTTCAGCTGCGACTTAATCGCCGATCCTCAGCGTCATCGCCTTCGCACATTAGGGAATTGCCCGATGGCGACGCCATTGCTGCTGGCCATAGTCGCGCGCTGAACGCCGCTCGATGCGGCCCCTGCGAGGAGTCGTTCGCATGAGAATGAATCGCTCCCTTTTCCCGCTTGCAGGCGCAGCCCTGATCGCAATGGGAATGACTTCCGCCTGCCAAAAGAAGGCCGAGGCTCCGCAAGGACCGGAGGAGGCCGAGGCTACCGAAGCTGCATTCCCGGATTGGGGCCAGGGAGCAGCGCCCGCGCCCCAGGCGAAGGTCGATCCCAAGGCCGTTCAGGCAATCCAGGACATGAGCAAATATCTGAGTTCGTTGAACAGCTTTAAGCTGAGCACCGAGGGCAGCCTCGACACCGTGACTGCCGACGGACAGCGCATCCAGATGGACGGATCGACGGAATATGCGGTGAAGCGGCCAGGGTTCGTCATCAAGTATACGAGCGACAAGAAGGACCGCGATTTCTACTACGACGGAAAGCAGTTCACGGTCTTTTCGCCCAACCTTGGCTATTATGCGAGCGTCGCGGCCCCAGCGACCAACCGAGAAGTCCTCGACATCATCTACAACAAGTACGGCATTCGATTGCCGCTCGAGGACCTGTTCCGCTGGAACGACACCAACGCGAAACGGATCGAGAATTTCAGGGCGGCCTACGCTCTTGGAACGACGACGCTCGATGGCGTGAAAACCACGCATTACGCGTTCCGCGAACCGGACGTCGACTGGGAGGTTTGGATCGACCAGGGGGACAAACCGCTTCCGCGCAAGCTCTCGATTGTCGATCGCACTGACCCTGCGCGTCCCGCCTTCACGACCCGGCTCAAATGGTCACCGAATGCGCCGGTCGGCGCGAGCGACGTGACCTTCGTGCCCGGAGCGGACGCGATGAAGATCCAGATGGCTGAATATAAGGGATAATGGTCATGGCGGAGCGCTCCTGGTTCAAGATCGCGCGCGCTGGCGCGTTTGTCGCCCTTCTGGTGTTCGTTGCCGATGAAGGCATGTCCCGCGGCGGGCGGGGCGGCGGCGGCGGCGGCCGTGGTGGTGGTGGCGGCGGCTTCAGCCGCGGCGGAGGCGGCAGCTTCGGCGGAAGCCGGGGAGGCGGATTTAGCCGCTCGAGCGGCATGGGCGGCGGCGTCAGGGGAGGCGGCTCCTCAAGCTTCGGACGCGGCGGCAGCAGCTCTTTCGGCCGCGGCGGATCGATGGGCCGCAGCGGCGCCGACTTCAACCGTGGCGGCACGTTCACGCGCGGGGGCAGTTACAGTAGGCCCGGCGGTGTCGGTGGCGGCAACTTCTCAAGTCCAGGCTCGCGTGGGCCCGGCGTGGCTCGTCCACCTGCGGGCGGACGTCCGGGCGGAGCTGCGGGTGCCGGCAGGCCGGGCGGTGCCGGCCGTCCGGGCGGAGCCGGCGGAGTCGGCGGTGCTGGTCGTCCCGGAGGCGTCGGTGGAGTCGGTGGCGCCGGTCGCCCCGGCGGAGTCGGCGGCGTGGGCGGTCCAGGTCGTCCGGGCGGCGTCGGCGGCGCTGGCCGTCCAGGAAAGCCAGGCGGAGTCGGCGGTGTGGGCGGCGTCGGAGGTGTGGGCGGCGTAGGCGGTGTCGGTGGAGTTGGCGGTGTCGGCGGAGTAGGCGGCGTTGGTGGCCGCCCCGGCAATCGTCCGGGCGGCGGCAACAACGTCGGCAACGGCAACCGCATCAACAACGGCAATATCAATACCGGCGATATCAATATCGACGGCGATTATGACGGCTGGGGCGGCTGGAACGATTATCCCGGATGGGGCATCGGCGCAGGGTTCGTCGCGGGCGCAGTTACTGCCGCAGCGATCGGGTCGACCTATTATTCACTTCCCTATGGCTGCAACCCCTATCCCTATGGCGGCTACAGCTATTATTCCTGCGGCGGCGCCTATTATCAGCCGCAGTATGAGGGCGACACGGTCGTTTACGTGACGGTTCCGGATCCCGCGAGCGGTCAGTCGACTACCGTAGTTCAGCACTAGCTTGTCAGGATAAGGGCCGGCCGCTTCAAACCAGGTTTGAGGTGGCCGCCCGCATGGCTTCGGCCCGCCAGACGCGCGGCGGAACTCCGAATTCCGAAACGAACCAGCGGCTGAACGAGCTCGATGTGAAGAAGCCGAGCATCGCCGCAACTGACGTCATCGAGGTTCCGTTCGCGCTGAGATGTTGGATGACGAGCGCACGGCGCACCTGGTTGAGCAGCGCTCCGAATTGCTTCCCCTCGCGAGCCAGGCTGCGCTGGAGCGATCGGGGGCTTTTGCCGATTTGCGCGGCGACGTGGGAAAGCGTTGCGCGACCGACGGGAAGGCTCAGGCTGACGACGCGCATCACGCTTTCCGCGGCGGGCGCCTTTTCCGGTCCGAGCTCAACCAGCGCCAGAAGGCGCCGCGCGTTCGCAACCATGGTTTCATCAGCCCAAGACCATCTCGTTTCCATCGACTTACGCGACGACATGAAGCCGTTGAATTCACTTCCGAAAATGACCGGAACTCCGAAAACGCGCTCGTATGGAGCACGATCATCCGGCGCGACATGCGAGAAGTGGATCTCGAGCGGTTGCCAGCGAAACCGCGAAGCGCCCCTTAACGCGACATAAGCGACTCCGATCGCGAGGTCCGCAGCCTGGGGCGTCGCGAAGTCGGCGAGCAGCTCGACCCGAATGAACTCTTCACTGTCGCTGTCGTCGACGCCCAGGATGATGACGTCATTGAGGTGGCGCCGATATTCGGTGAGCGCCTCGATAATCTCACGCGCGCTCCCGAGATGCTCCAAGAGCAGGCTGAGCGGCCCGAGGCTAGCAAAAGTGCGGCATTCGGCCATGGCGAGCCCAAAGGTCATGCAAGAGGAAGCGCGCGCCGAATCCTCCAACAGATTGCACACCGAACGTGCGGGGATCCGGCTCTCGGGATCCGCGATCATCTGCGGCGTGAGCTGCGCCCCGCGCAGCATTTCGTACGCATCGAGCCCGAGGAAGGATGCGACCTCAATGTAGCAGCTCAAAGATACGGCTCGGACATTGGCTGGCAAAGCGTGCGCCTCTCGCGGCGAACAGTGACGCACGCCGCCCTTCCTTCAAATCGGAAACAATACGGAGCCCGGAGCAGGCAAATCCTGCGCCATGCGCAAAATCCGCGGCGCGATTCGCAAAGAAGGCCGCAGCAGCCTGGGCTAGGGCGCGCTCACTCGGCGCTGCGCACCCCTGGGCGGCGCCGGCAAATGGGAATTCGATGTTTCCCGAGTAAGGAGACCTGCCCGTGGCCCCCTGCGGGCAGGTCTTTCTTGTGCGAGGCGGCGAACCGGAAGGGGAGTGTCGGCTCGCCGCCTCTGCCCCGCCGTTACGGGTTCAAATGCGCCGCACTCTGAACGACGCGAACGGTTACCCGGCGCGAATTGGCGTTAGCTTTCTCATCGGCCGCCTGCGCCGCATGATAATATTCCTCGCCCATGGCCGATGCCGCGAGGACGCGGCCCGGTTGCACGTGGCCGCTTTGCTTCAGAAAATTGATGACCGCCTGCGCGCGCCGGTTGCTCAGCCGCTCATTCGCCTTGGCGGTGCCCCGCGGATCGGCGTAGCCAAGGACTGAGATTGCATAGCCCTTGTGCTTGGGTGCTTCCTTGGCAACCTCGGTGAGGACCTGCTTACCTTCCGCTGAGATGACGGCGCTGCCCGTCTTGAAGAAGACATTCTTCTCCGCGAGCACGTTCCACTGACCCATCCTGGAATAAGCGTTTCGAAGCTCGGCTTCGCGGCGGGCGGTCTCTTCGACGCCGGCGTTGACCTGGGCGGCGACCTTATAGTCCTTGGCCTTATAGTCGACCTCATGCGCGACGACCTGCCCTCCCGGACCCGGCGTGTAATCGATCACGATCGGAAGGCCGGGAATCAGCGCGCTGACCGGCATCACCTGCTTTTGTCCGCCGAGCGCGCCTGCGATCGAGCGGACCCGGACCCCTGGCGCCAGTGAGACCGCTTGATTGCCCGAAGGAGTCTTCACCGTCAGCTGCCCGTGCTGATGCGTGACGATGATCCCTTCCATCCGCTGCTCCTGCGCAAGTGCCGGCGCAGTACAGATGGTCATTGCCGTGAAAGCGAGGAGCCCGGTCCACTTGAGAGTAGCCATTGCTACACCTCCATCTTGAGTTGTCGGGTCGTGTTTAGGTCGGGCGCACTTCATCGGAATCCGTGAAAACCCTCAATTGCGAAGCGGGCGGCTACCTTCGGGTTTTCACTGATGGCCGTTGATCGCCCAAGCACTATCGGTCAGCCGCGCAATGGACATCAAAGAGGCAATCTCGCTCGCGCTGCAGGCAAGCCTTTTCCTCCTAGTCCTCTCGCTTGGGCTCGAAAGCCGGACTCGCGACATCTTCTACGTGCTGTGCCGGCCGGCGCTGCTGCTGCGCGCCCTTGTCGCTGTGAATGTCATCGTCCCCGCCGCTGCGATCGCGATGTGCATTCTCTTGCCGATCGCGCCCTGGACGAAGGCCGGGCTCATCATGATGGCCGTCTCGCCGGTCGCGCCCTTCGCCCCCCTCAAAATGCTGAAGCGCGAAGCCGAGCGGTCTTACGTCATCGGCACCTACGTCGCACTCATGGTGTGCGCGGTGGTCGTGGTGCCTTTAACGGTCGAGCTGTTGCGGGCGTTCGCTCCCCAGGACCTGAAAGCCCCGGTGCCTTTGGTTGCCGCTTTCGTGGTGGAAACTGTTCTTCTGCCGCTCACTGCCGGGATAATGCTTCATGCGCAGTGGGACCGGCTGAGCGAACGCGCTGCGCCGATCGCCAGGCGCGCTGCATTGATCATCCTCGTTCCGGCCTCGCTGCTCATCTTGGTGCGCTTCGCCCGCGACTTTCTCTCACTTATCGGCGACGGCACCCTTGTCGCTATCCTGGTGATCGTCGCCGCCGGGCTTCTTGCAGGCTATGCGCTCGGCGGACCTGAAGCTGCCAACCGCAAGGCGCTAGGCGATGCAGCGGCGGCCAGGCATCCTGGCCTCGCCGCCGCCATCGCTCAGCTGAACTTCGGAGATTCGCGCGTTCTGACGGCGATCGTTCTCTATCTCTTCGCGAGCATTCTGTTCACGCTCGCCTGCGGCTGGGCAGTATCTGAACTGAAGGCGCATCCAATCCGGCTGACGCGCACACCCCATCCGTAATTTACCCGATGGGTCAGCGCCCAGCGCCGGTGCACGCCTTTGAACATGCCAGACTTGCTCGTGCGAACGTCGATATGGCTGCTCGGACTCATGCTGTTCCTGGCGACCTTCGCTGCGGCGATGGTTGGATCGCTACTGGCGCGACAGGATCGGTTGCCGGACCGCTGGGGTCAGCTCAGCGAGGCCCAGATCGGCTACGTCCTCTCGGCGGTTTACGCGCTCCTTGGGCTGCTCGTGGGCTTCACCTTCAGCGTCGCGGTCGAGCGTTACCATCATCGCCGCGAGCTCATGGTGCAGGACGCCAACGCGATCGAACAATTGTATTTGCGCGCGCAGCTGCTGGACGAACCTCATCGATCCCGGTTCAGCGACCTCATGGTCCGTTACGCCGAAAACCATATAGCGCTGGCTCAGGTGGATCGTCGGGATGCCGACGCGACGAAATTGGTCGCTGAGGACAACGCGCTTCTCCGCGACTTGTGGACTGCAACGGTGCCGGCCTTTCAGAGCATACGCGGAATCGACTTTTCGAGCTCGTTCGTAGACTCGGTAAACCAGGTAATCTGGACGGACGCGGAGCGAAAAGCGTCGCGCGAGGCACAGATCCCAAGAACGGTGATCTGGATGCTGTTCTTCTATTCGATCGTCGCCGCGCTGCTCCTTGGTGGGGTGATGAAGTCGCGCAAGGGCGAGATTGTAAGCGTCGCGCTCCTCGGCCTTTCGACGCTCGCGCTGATGCTGGTGACGGACATCAATCGGCCGGTCGGCGGAACGATCCGCGAGCCGCAAGGGCCGATGATCCGGATGCTTGCCCGGCTCAAGGCGAACCCGCCGGCGGTTTACCAAAGACTGGCAGCGAAGCCGGGCCAGCCCGCCTGAACTTTGCAAATGCGGGAAGGGGGCGGCACAACGGCGCCCCGGTGCATCGGCTCTCTCGTCCTCGGCTCGCGTTGTTCGCGTTCGGCGATTTCGCCTTCAATCTCTTCTGGCAGAGCATCATGCTCTACCTGCTCTTCTATTATACCGACGCGCTGGAGCTTCCGATCGCGCTTGCGGCGACGACCTACATGGTCGCCTCGGTTTGGGATGGGGTCGCGAATTTCGCGGCCGGCGTGCTGGTCGACCGCGGCCACGACCGGATTCGCTACGGAGCGCTGATCGCCGCCGGCGCAATACCGCTCGGGCTGACTTTCGTCCTCACCTACATGCCGCCCGCCGTGACGGGCGCTTGGGCGATTGGCTGGGTACTTGGCGCCCACCTTCTATTCCGCACCGCCTATGCCGGTGTGAACGTGCCGTTTCTCGCGATGTCGGCGCGGATCAGTCCGGATCCGGGTGACAGAGCGTTTGTCGCAGGACTGCGCATGATGTTCGGCACTGCTGCAGCGGTCACCGTGGCGCTGTGCACAATCCCCGTAGGCCGATTGCTGTCCGGCTCGAATGGCGCCGAGGCCTATTTCGGCGCTGCGATTCTGTTTGCGGCGGTGGGCGCGCTGATCCTGGTGATCGTCGGCGTGACCTACCGCGACGGCGCCGTGGCCCAGCGGCCAAGCCCGGCGAACCTGCTTGCGGCGCTGGCCAGCCTCGCAGCGAACAAAGCGTTCGTCGCCCTCAACGCGGCAATGATGGCGATGATCGTCGCCATCACCGTGCTCGGCAAATCGGTTCTCTATTATTTCAAATATCTGCTCAACAACCCCGAAGCCGGACAGCTTGCTCTCGCTGAGATGGGGCTGGTCAGTGGCATCGCGATCCCGCTGTGGATGCTGGTCGGACGACGGATCGGCCTTCGCGCGTTGTGGCTGATCTCCGCGGGTCTGGGGATTGCAGGTCTCGCCCTTTTTGCAGCAATCCCGTTCGGCGGGGTTCGGACGATGCAGGTTTTCCTCGTCGGCATGCAGGTCGTCAGCGTCGGGCTGAACTTCGTCTTCTGGGCCATGCTTCCGAACACGATCGAGTATGGTGAGCGGGCGACCGGGCTCCACGTCGAAGGGACGGTGTTTGGAGTCGCAGCGCTGCTTCAGCGCATCGCGATAGGGATCGCGACGGTGATCCTCGGCTGGGGCTTCGCTTCGGCGGGCTATGTTCCCAATGTTCAGCAGAGCGCCGAGACGCTCGCGAGCATGCGGATGACCGTCGCGATTGCGCCGCTCTTGTTTCTCGCATTGTCCTGCGTTGCGATGCTTCTCAACCCGCTCGGCTCGCGATCGAGCCAGGTACCCGAAGTGGCCGGATCCGCCGCCTAGCGAACGAGGTCGAAGGAGCCGTGAACACCCTCGTCCTCGGCAGAGGCGGCGATCCAAACGTCGAACGTGCCCGGTTCTGCGATCGGACGATTGCCGAGTCCGTAGAAGGCGAGGTCGGCGGGCGTCAGGGTGAAGCGCACCACTTCCGATTGGCCCGGAGCGAGTGCCACCTTACGGAATGCCTTGAGCTCACGGACCGGCCTGGTGACGCTGGCGACCCGGTCGTGGATGTAAAGCTGCGCAACCTCTTCGGCGGCACGCGTTCCGCGATTGGCGATCGTCGCCGAGACCTCGAGCGTGCCGTTCGCCGGCATCGCAGGGGCGCTTAATGCGAGCCCGGAATAGTCGATCTTTCCGTAAGTCAGGCCGTGCCCGAACGGATAGCGGGCGCTGTTGGGAATTCCCCGGAAGTGCGCCTTATAGGACTGGAGATCGCCCGGAGGGTTCGGCCGGCCGGTTGGCTTGTGCGCATAATAATAGGGCTCCTGGCCCGACCTCCACGGGAAGCTCGCCGGCAAGCGGCCCGAGGGGCCATATGCACCGAACAGCACGTCGGCGATCGCATTGCCTGTCTCGGTGCCGAGGAACCAGGTCGCGAGGATTGCGGGCGCGTCGGCGACGGCTCCTTCAAGCGCGAGCGCACGACCGTGCTTCAGGACGACCACGATCGGTTTGCCGGCGGCAGCGACGGCCTCGGCCAGACGCTGCTGCGGCTCGGGAACGACAATCTCCGTTCGCGACTGGGCTTCGCCCGACATGTTGAAGGATTCGCCGATCGCCAGCACGACGAGGTCGGCCGAACGTGCCGCAGCCACCGCCTGCTCGATCCCGCCCGCGATCGGATCCTCGACGCCTGAGCCTTGCGCGACGATAACGGACCGCGGATCGGCGACGGCTGTTCGCACGCCCGTCGCGAGATCGACGGCCTTCGCATCGTCACCATAGACGACCCACGGCCCGACGAGGTCATGCTGGCCCGCCGCAAAGGGTCCGATCAGTGCGATGCGCTTGCCGGAGCGGGGGAGGGGAAGAAGATCGCCGTCGTTCTTGAGCATGACGATCGACTTGCGGGCCGACTCGCGGGCGAGTGCGCGGATCCTGGGCAGCATTGAGCGGGACGCCTCGCGCTTCTCGTCGATCCGGCGGAAGGGGTCGTCGAACAGGCCGAGCATCGCCTTGAGGGCAAGGACCCGGCGAACAGACTGGTTGACGCTTGCTTCGGGAACCTCGCCGCTGCGCACGAGCTCAGGCAAATGCTTGCGGTAGAGAGCGCTCTGCATGCTCATGTCGACCCCGGCGAGGAAGGCGAGCTTCGCGGCGTCGCGTTCGTCCCTTGCGTAGCCGGCGGCAATCATCTCTTCATCGCCGGTGTAGTCGGAGACGACGAAGCCCTGGAAACCCCATTCGCCTCGGAGCAGATCGGTCATCAACCAATGGTTCGCGGTCGAGGGAATGCCATTGATTTCATTGAACGACGCCATGGCCGAGAGTGCGCCGGCGTCAAAGCCGGCCCTGTACGGCTGCATATAGACTTCGCGCAGCCGCCGTTCCGAAATATCGACGGCGTTGTAGTCTAAGCCCGACTCAGGCGAGCCGTAGGCGGCAAAATGCTTGATACAGGCGAGCATATGCTCGTTCGATTTGAGGTCGGCGCCCTGAAATCCTTGGACTCGGGCCGCTGCGAAAAGGCAGCCGAGAAGCGGGTCCTCGCCGCCGCCTTCGACACCGCGGCCCCAGCGCTGGTCGCGAGCGACGTCGACCATGGGGGAAAAGGTCCAGTCGATGCCGGATCCCGAGGCCTCGAAGGCTGCAGCAGCCGCCGTTCGACGCGCAAGGTCGGGCTCAAAGCTCGCGACTTCTGCGAGCGGGACGGGGAAGATGGTTCGGTGGCCGTGTATAATGTCGGCCGCGAAGATCAGAGGAATTTTCAACCGAGACTGCTGGACGGCCGCGCTCTGCATGATCCGGGCCATGCGTGCGCCGTTGCCGTTGAAGACTCCGGTCAGGATTCCCTGACGTGCTTCGGCGACTTGTCCTTCGAAGTCGGATCCCTGGCCAGGAGGATTGAGCGTCAGAGCGACGCCTCCCCCCCATGCGGCGGCCATCAGCTGGAGCTGGCCTGCCTTTTCCTCCAGGGTCATTCGGGCGATCAGCGGGTCGACGAGCGAGGGCACCTGAACGCGTCCCGCGGCCTGGAGCAAAGCCCTCGCCGGACTTGCGAGCCATGTCGCGGCTGCCCCGGCGCCCATCAGCACGGCGCGTCGCGAAATGCGCTTGTGCAGCATGAACTCTCCCTCTGACCCCTGCACGGACCGAGCGCACCGTCGCCGTAGCAAAACTCCGTTTCGCGATGCACTTGACGATCTATGTAACCGGTTACATGACCCACGTGCAGTGCAAATGCAATCGCCGTCACGTGACTCTACAGCCGCTTCGCGGCGATAAGGGCAGTTCTTATCCGCTCCTTGAAGAGGAGAGCATGCCCGAAGCCACGATCCGCGACGTCGCCCGCCGAGCGCAGCTTTCGGTCGCGACCGTCTCGCGCGCGCTGAACGGCTTCGAGAACGTCAGCGATGAAGCGCGCGAGCGCGTCTCCAACGCGGTCCGGGAGCTTGGCTACGTCCCGCATGCGGGCGCCCGCAGCCTCAGTCTCGCGCGCACCAACGCAATCGGAGTCGTGCTTCCCGATCTGCACGGCGAATTCTTTTCGGAGATCGTGCGCGGCATGGACCGGGAGGCGAGCCGCAATGGCTATCTCTTGCTGCTTTCGAACCTGCACGGAAGCCCAGAGCAAGCATCGCAGGCGCTTCACGCAATGCACGGCAGGGTCGATGGGCTGATCGTCATGGCTCCCCAGCTCAAGGCGGAAGACCTTTCGGCGGCGCTTCCTTCGAAGCTTCCCACGATCCTGATCAATACGCGCGACGCCGACGGGTCGCGGCCAGGGATTCATCTCGATAATGCTGCCGGCGTTCGCGCGGTTGTCGACCATTTCGCGGCGCTCGGACGCAGGCGGCTTGTCCATATCGCCGGGCCGTACGGCAATATCGATGCCGATGAGCGCGCCGCCGCATTCCGTGAGGCATGCCAGGAACGCCGCTTGGAGTGTGAAATCCTTCACGGCGACTTCGGCGAGGCTTCCGGCCAGCAGGCGGTAGAGCAGCTGCTGAAGAGCAGCCAGTCGTTCGATGCGTTGTTCGCTGCAAACGACAATATGGCGATCGGCGCTCTCCAGGCGATGAGGGCAGGGGGCCTGCGAATTCCCGAGGACGTGGCAGTGGCCGGCTTCGATGACATTCCGCTCGCACGCCACCTCGGGCTTACGACTGTCCGAGTGAAGATTGCCGAGCTCGGCGAGCGAGCCCTGGCGCGGTTGCTCGGCTCGATGGGCAATGACGGTCAGGGCGACGAGCTTCATGTGCCCGAGCTTGTCATTCGAGCGACGAGCAATCCGGACGCGCAGCCTTAATGGATCTCAGCCGGCGCGAATTGCTAGAAAGGTCGTCGCTCCTCGGCGCCGCTGCGGCGCTGCCTGCCCCGGCATTGAGCGCAAAGGCAACGCAACTTCCGGCATTCTACGATGAGATCGAGAAGCGCACGTTTCGCTGGTTCTGGGACCATGCCAGCCGCTCGAATGGGCTCGTCCCCGATCGGTCGCCGGCCAAGTCCTTCTCGAGCATTGCCGCGATCGGCTTCGCTCTCCCCGCTTATGCCTATGGCGCGGAGCGCGGATGGTGCGCGCGAGCCGAGGCGCGCGACCTCACGCTAACGACTCTCCGTTTCCTCTGGGACGCGCCGCAGGGATCGGGCAGATCGGGTACCAGCGGCTACAACGGCTTTTTCTACCACTTCCTGGACATGCAGTCGGGGCGCCGGTTTCGAAACACCGAACTGTCCAGCGTGGACAGTTCGATCCTCCTGATGGGAGCGCTGTTCGCTGGCCAATATTACGACCGGTCGGACGCTGCTGAGCGCGAGATCCGGGCGCTCGCCGACAGGCTGTACGCACGCGCGGACTGGAACTTCTTCCGCTCCGATGGACGAGCTGCGCTGTCGATGGGATGGCACCCGGAAGATGGGCTGCTTCCGCGCAACTGGACCGGCTTCAACGAGGGCATGCTCGTCAACATCCTCGCGCTCGGTTCATCGACGCATCCGGCGCCCGGAAACCTGTGGCGGGAATGGACCTCGACCTACGAAGATTTCTGGCGCGGTGAAGGCAAGACGCGCCGGCTCGCGTTCGCGCCGGCCTTCGGCCACCAATATTCGCACATCTTCATCGACTTCCGCGGGATCGCCGATCCGGTGATGCGAAAGGCGGGCTTCGACTATTTCGAGAACAGCCGGCGCGAGACCTATGCGAACCGTGCCTACTGCGCCGCCAACCCGATGGGCTGGCGCGGTTATTCGGACCGGATCTGGGGCCTTAGCGCGTGCGATGGCCCAGGCGATTTCGATCTGACCTATCGGGGCGAGCGGCGGACGTTCTTCGGTTATGCCGCGCGCGGGCCGATCATGGAGCCGGACGGCCGCGACGACGGCACGATCGCGCCGACGGCCGCACTCGGCTCGCTGCCGTTCGCGCCGGAGATCGTCGTTTCCTGCGCTCAGGCTCTGCAATCGCTACATGGCCTTTTCGGTCCCTACGGCTTCAGGGACAGCTTCAACCCCAGCTTCACTTATACGAGCGTGAGGCTCGACACCGGTACGGCCGATCCCGTGCGCGGCTGGGTAGCGAGCGATCACCTCGGTATCGACCAGGGGCCGATTCTGCTTCAGGCAGCGAACCATCGTAACGAGTTCGTCTGGCGGTATATGCGCCGCGTCCCGGTGATCCGGCGCGGGCTGATCCGCGCCGGATTCAGGGGAGGGTGGCTAGGCTAACCAACCTAGCCGCAACCTTCTGGCCGCGGCTAGAAGGTGAACCTCGCGCCAACCTTGAAGTTGCGACCCTGGCTCGCGACCACTCCACGATCGAAATGATGCGACGGCGGCGGACCGTTCAAGTTTTGCACGCCTCCGGTGAACATCGAATAGTTGCGGTTCACGAAGTCGAACGCATTCAGCGCCTGGAAGTAGAGCGTGAACTGGTGATCCGGGTTCCACGGCATCTTGAATATCTTCTGGACGTTGAAATCGACATTTTTGTAGCCGATTCCATGTGGCCGATAGATGCCGAAGTCGCTGATGTAGCACACATTGCCCACCAACGTCGGAACAGCGCAAACGGCGCCACCGTATGACGCGCCCGACGAAAGGGTCACAATTGTCGAGAGCCTGATGTCCCAGGGCAAGCCGACCGTGCCCGAGCCGACAAAGCGCCACCTTTCCAAGCCACCCACTGGACCCCATCCCTGTTCGCCGATCTCGACGTTGTCGAAGTTGAAGGGGTCGCCGATCGAAGCGGTGGTTTTCTGATCGTTCGTACGCGCGTTTGAAATGGTGAGCGCCCCGCTGAATCCGTAGCCATCATCAGCGGTGTAGGGCTTGTCCGCCTGAAGATAGACGGCGGCGTAGGTCGCTTTGCCATCGCTGTTGCCAATGAAGATGCTGCCATGGTTCGGCAATGGCGCGGCGCATACAGCGGCATTCGGGCACAGGAAGACACCCGACGAATAGGTGTTGCCCTTGTAATCGAGCGTGGTGGGAATTCCGTTGTAATAGTCCCCGTTCGGAAGCCGATTTCCGATCAGCTCCTGAAAGATGTTGTGCGACTTGATGTAGGAGAAGGTGATCGAGGTATTGATCTTGCCGAAGCGCTTCCTGACACCGGCATCGAGTTCGTCGGAGAACGGAACCTTGGTGTCGTTGTTCAACAGGTGGACTTCGCCGAGGCTCGTCGCGGAAGCCAGCACGCGAAGTGCGTCAGGGTCCAACGGCAACGGTCCAACGTCCGCTGCGCGGAGGGTCACGACCGTCTCGTAATAATCCTTGATCGTCTCGATCGC
>Ga0068855_100007259_pt1 | contig 13435 bp, 12 predicted proteins | sample KBSCornC52_FD_66592 | JGI IMG/M metagenome (GOLD analysis project Ga0068855, IMG submission 66592) | Corn rhizosphere microbial communities from Kellogg Biological Station, Michigan, USA - KBS Corn C5-2 | ecosystem: Host-associated > Plants > Roots > Rhizosphere > Soil ... | reverse complement strand
TCGCCCAGCGCCACCATCTGCGCCGGGGTCTTCACCTCGCGAAACAGGGCCCGCGTGGCCTTGTTGACCCCCACATCGGTCGCCTGGGCGGAAAGGGTCACGGCGACGAGCAACTGGTAGACATTGCCAAATTCCAGCTCAGTTTCCGGCGCCGGATTGGCCTCGGCAAGGCGGCGAAAGAACTCGAAGATATCCGCCTGCTTCAAAGGCCAAGCACCTCGGGCATGCGGTAGCGTCCGGGCGCCTTGCCGATCAGCCACTGCGCCCCGCGAACCGCGCCGCGCGCGAAGATCATACGGTTCTCCGCCAGATGCGAGAGGGCGATGCGTTCGTTGTCCGCGAGGAAGTGGACCGTGTGGTCGCCCGCGACCGTGCCGCCGCGCAGGCTCGCGAAGCCGATGGTCCCCGCCTCCCGCGCGCCGGTGATCCCGTCGCGGCCGCGCACGGCATTGTCGGCCAGGCGGATCATCCGCCCCTCGGCCGCGGCCTCGCCCAGCAGCAGCGCCGTGCCCGACGGCGCATCCACCTTCATCCGGTGATGCGTCTCGACGATCTCGATGTCCCAGTCCTCGCCCAGCCGCGCCGCCGCCTCGCGCACCAGATGGGCCAGCATGTTGACGCCCAGCGAGGTATTGCCCGTCTGGAGCACGGCAGTGCGGGTCGCGGCGCTGTCGATCAGCCAGTGGTGGCGTTCTTCCAGTCCCGTCGTGCCGACGAGGATGGGGATGCCCGCGCCGGCGGCGGCATCGAGGTTGGCCTCCAGCGCATGGGGGCTGGAAAAGTCGATCAGCACGTCGCAGGCGCCCGCCAGCGCCACCGGATCGCCGCCCTTGTCGATCCCGCCGGCCAGCACCGCGCCCGCCGTGGCAACCGCCTCGGCCAGGGCCTTGCCCATGCGTCCCTCGCTGCCGATAATTCCGATTCTGGACATTGCTCACCTCGCTCTGGCCGTGCTTCATGGCGGCGATGAGACAATACCGCAACATCGTCATCCTGACCGGCGCCGGGATCAGCGCCGAGAGCGGGATCGATACCTTCCGCTCCGAAGGCGGGCTGTGGGAACGGCACCGGGTGGAGGACGTCGCCACGCCGCAAGCTTTCGCCCGCGATCCCGACCTCGTCCTGCGCTTCTACGACATGCGCCGCGCCGCGATTCAGGAGAAGGTGCCCAACGCCGCGCACATGGCGCTGGCCCGGCTTGACCGGGAATGGCCCGGCGACAACGGGTTCGGCCTCACCATCGTCACCCAGAACGTCGATGACCTGCACGAACGGGCCGGTGCCAGCCGCGTCATCCACATGCACGGCGAACACCTGCTGGCCTGGTGCACCGCCTGCGACACCCGCTCCCCCTGGCGCGAACCGCTTGCCCATCGCCCGCCCTGCCCGGCCTGCGGGCAGGCGACGCTGCGCCCCGACGTGGTCTGGTTCGGCGAAATGCCCTACCGCATGGACGAGATCCACCGCGCCCTCGAACGGGCCGACCTGTTCGTCTCGATCGGCACCTCGGGGGCGGTCTACCCGGCGGCCGGCTTCGTCCGGCAAGCGCACGAGATCGGCGCCGAGACGCTGGAGCTCAACCTCGAACGGAGCAAGGGTTCGGCCTGGTTCACCGAGACCCGGCTGGGCGCGGCGACCGCGCTCGTGCCGGCTTGGGTCGATGAAGTCCTCGCCTCAGGCGGCTGAGCAGGCGTTGCACCCGGCGTCCTTGGGCACGCGGATCGTGCGCAGCGACGGGGCGAGACCGTCGAACAGGTGCAGTTGTCCCCACTGCGGATCGCCCAGCACGGCGTGGCCTTCGAGGATGATGCGGACCGCCTGCATCGCACCGAAGCAGCCGATCATGCCGGCCATCGCGCCAAGCACCCCATCGGCCGCACAGGTATCGCAGTCCTCGGCGTCGAAGGCATCGCCCACCCAGCAGCGGTAGCACGGCTGGCCGGGCAGGTGTCCGGCGAAGTTCCCGACCTGGCCCTGGAACCGGCCCAGCGCCGCGCTGGTCAGCGGCACCCCGGCCGCCACGCAGGCATCGGACACGGCCAGCCGAGTCGCGAAATTGTCGCACCCATCGAGGACGAGCGAGGCACCCGCGACCAGTCCGGCGGCATTGCCGGCATCCACCCGCACCCGGCGCGCGTGGACTTCGAGGGCGAGGTCGAAGTGACGCACCCAGTCGGCCGCGACATCGGCCTTGGCCCGGCCAAGATCGCGCTCGGCAAACACCGTCTGGCGCTGGAGGTTCGAGGCCTCGACCACGTCGTCGTCGATCAGGGTCAGCCGGCCGACACCGGCGGCGGCGAGATATTGCAGCGCCGGAGAGCCGATCCCGCCGCAGCCGATCAGGACCACGTGGGCGCGGGCGAGCGCCACCTGCCCCGCCCCGCCGATCTCCGGCAGGACGATATGCCGCGCGAACCGGTCGAGACGGTCCGGCGCAAGCGGGCCTGTCGGGCGCGGTGCCCCGGTCACGACCGGAAGCCGGGCACGCCGGCCGGAGCGCGCACGCCCAGACGCGCGACGCTGGCGCAGGCGCCGAGCAGCGCGGCAATCGCGGCGCAGGTCAGCAGCAGCGGGCCCGAGGTCATGCCAAGGCGATGGAACCCGACCGCAACGGCCACCGCGCCGCTGGTCTGGCCGATCAGCCGGGCGGTGGCGAGCATGCCGCCGGCCGCGCCGGCGCGATGGCGCGGGGCCGAGCCGACCATGGTGCGGGTATTGGGCGACTGGAAGAACCCGAACCCGGCCCCGCACAGGGCCATCCGCCAGGCGACCTCCACGGCAGCCGGATGAGACCCTAGGCGCGCCAGCGAGAACAGGCCGAAAGCGAGGACCAGCAGCCCGGCCCCGCCGAGCAGGCCCGCCGGCCAGCGATCGGCAAGACGCCCGGCAACGGTGGCGGTGACCGCCACGGCCAGCGGCCAGGGGGTCATCAGCAGGCCGGATTCGACCACGCTGTGCCCCCAGACCTTCTGCAACAGGAACGGCATGGTGACGTAGACCAGCATCTGCGCCCCGAACGAGGTGATCGAGGTGAGCAGCGACAGCGAGAAGATCGGGATACGCAGGAGATCGACCGGAAACAGCGGCGCAGGCTTGCCGCGTTCCCATAACAGCAGGGCGGCGCCGCAGCCAAGCCCGGCCATGAGCAGGACCAGCCCCGCGGCTGCCCCTTCGCGGGCATAGTGTTCCGCCCCGTAGATGGTGAGGCCGAGCATGGCCGCGCTGAGGGCGGCGGCAACGTAATCGGGCTGGTGGCCATGGCCCGGCGCATTCGGCAGGCAGCGCCAGCCGATCGCGAAGGCGGCAAGGCCGACCGGCACGTTGACCGCGAACAGCCACGGCCACGGCGCCACGGCGAGGATGGCTGCGGCAAGCGTCGGCCCGGCCGCCGCGGAAAGCGAGATCACCAGGGCATTGTAGCCGATCCCCCGGCCCAGTAGCGCCGCCGGATAGGTCGCCCGCACCAGGGCCGAGTTCATGCACAGGATTCCGGCCGCCCCCACCCCCTGGACCACGCGGCCGACGATCAGCATCGGCAGGCTGTGCGACATCGCACAGAGCAGCGAGCCCACGACGAACAGCGCCATGCCCGGGCGATAGACCCGCGCATGGCCGATCCGGTCCCCCAGCGCGGCCAGGGGCAGGAGCAGCATGGTGATCGCCAACTGATAGGCATTGATCACCCAGACCGCCGTGGCCGGGGAGGAATGCAGGTCGGTGGCGATGGTCGGCAGGGCGATATTGGCGATGGCCGAATCGAGCACCGACATGCCGGTGGTCAGCCAGATCGTAAGCGCGGCGAAATAGCGCCGGGGAACCGGCAGCCCATCATGGTCGGCAGGTGGGGCCACGAGAGGCCGCAACACGTTCATTCGAGGCCCCTCCCCGGTACTTGGTGACGCCCGGACCGTAGGAGCAGGTCCGCCGGCCGCGCGCAAGAGGCCCCGGGCCGATCGGCGACCCGACCGTGTCCTTTGCCCCGCCGGCGACGGAAGCACGTAGCGACGAACCGCTCGTTTCATCGCGGTCGTAATGCGCCCTGACACGCGCAGATTTAGTTAAAACGAATTAAATTTCGTTGTAAATCAGTCATTCAGATGGGCCGCCACAGCCTTTTGCGGGTCGCGGTGCCGCTCTGTTCAAACGGCACTTCAGAACAGGAACGGGGCCTGAGCCCCGACGGGGGCGCAAAAGGAGATTATGATGCGAGTGAAGATCCTGCCGATCGTTTCGGCCATCGCCATCGCGGCAGCGGCGCCCGCCGTGGCCCAAACCACCACCGGCACCACCGCGGGAACGACCACCACCGGCGGAACCACCACGACCGGCGGAACCACCACGACCGGCGGAACCACCACGACCGGCGGAACCACCACGACCGGGACGACCAGCGGCACCGACACCTCGGGCGCCACTACGGGGCTGGGCACCGACGTGCGGACCATGGCCAAGGCCCAGCGGACCGGCACCGCCCGGAAAGGCATCGGCTCCGAGGTCTCGACCATGGCCCATGACCGCAACGCGGCGCGCGCCGCGGCCCGGACCCACGGCCATCACGCCAGCACCGACACGGCCGACACCGATACGGCCACCACCACCAGCGGCACCTCCACCGATTCGGACACCGCCCGCACCCAGACCAGCGGCTCGACCGACGTTTCGCTCTCCGGCAGCACCCATGCGGCCGGCACCTCGGCTGCGCTGGACGCACGGGCCGTGGCGGCGGCTCGCGGCGACAATTCGGCGATCAAGGATGGCACCGGCGCCGTGGCCGACCTGCGCGCTGCGCGTTCCGCGGCCTCCGATGCCCGCGAGGCCAGCGCCGATGCGCGCGTAAGCGCGACCGACGCGCGCAGCGCGGCGGCCGACGTGCGCGCCGCGGCCCAGGATGCGCGGACCGATGCCTCGGCCGTCCGCGATGCCGCGCAAGGCATCAAGGACACCGTCCAGGCGGCTCGTCCCGGCCACTGACCAAGCGTCTCTGATCGAGCGCGAAAGCTCCATCATCAATCTGACAGGCCCCGCGTGAGGACGCGGGGCCTGCTCAATCATGGGGGAATACCACGATGAAGAAGACCTTTGCCGCCCTGGCGCTGGGCGCCGCAGCACTTTCCACGACGCCCGCCCTCGCCGAGGATGGCCTCACCGCCACGACCGGCATCGACTATTCGCAGGGCGATTACGGGACCGGCGTCAACACCGACATCCTGATCGTGCCGTTCAGCCTGCGCTACAAGACCGGTGACCTGCGGCTGACCGCCACCCTGCCGTGGCTGCGGATCGACGGTTCGTCGGCCATCGTCGGCGACGGCAACGGAGGGGTGGTGATCGATCCCAACGCCCCGCGCACGGTGCGGTCTGGCGTGGGCGATCTGAACCTCGGTGCAGCCTGGGCGATCCCCGAGGACCGGCTGGGTTTCGGCCTGGAAATCAACGGCCGGGTCAAGCTGCCCACGGCCAAGGCCTCGCGCGGGCTGGGCACGGGCAAGGCCGATTTCGCCGTGGGCGCCGAGCTTTCCAAGACGCTTGGCGCGGTGACGCCGTTCGTCTCGGCCGGCTACCGGATGCCGGGGAGCCCCGCCGGCATCGCCTTGCACAATGCCTGGTACGGCTCGGCCGGGGCGAGCCTGGCCTTGGGCAAATCGGTGCTGATCGCCAGCTACGACTACCGCCAATCGACCAGCAACCTTTCGCGCGACAGCGAGGAACTGTTCGGCGCCTTCTCCACGCCGGTATCGCACCGGCTGAACTTCACGCTCTATGGCTCGGCCGGCCTGACCAAGGGCGCGCCGGATTTCGGCGTCGGCTCGATGGTCGGGCTGAAATTCTGACGCAATGGCACCACCCGGGCAGGGGGTTCCTGTCCGGGTTCTCCTCCCCGCACACGGGGGCCGGTCAGTCTTCCAGCTGGCGCAGGAGGGTGCGCACGTCGCCGTCCATGTCGGCGTCGCGGGTCCGCAGGTCCTCGATCAGGCGCACGGCGTGGATCACGGTGGAATGGTCTCGCCCGCCGAACTTGCGGCCGATCTCCGGGTAGGAACGCGGGGTCAGCACCTTGGCAAGGTACATCGCCACCTGACGCGGACGCACGACCGCGCGGGCGCGGCGCTTGGACGCCATCTCGGTGCGATCGACCCGGTAGAACTGGCAGACGGTGCGCTGGATCTCGTCGATGGTAATGCGCCGGCGATTGGCGGACAGGATGTCGGTCAGCTGTTCCTCGGCCAGTTGCAGGCAGACCTTCTGGCCGGTCAGCTGGGCATAGGCGATCAGCTTGTTGAGGCCCCCGACCAGCTCGCGCACGTTGCGATTGATGGTGCGGGCAAGGAATTCGACCACGTCGGCCGGCACATCGGTGGGCGCGAAGCGGGCGAGGCGGTGGTCGAGGATCGAGCGGCGCAGCTCGATGTCGGCCGGCTGGATATCGGCGACGAGGCCCATCGACAGGCGCGAGAGCAGGCGCTGCTCGACCCCGTCCAGCGCCTGGGGCGCGCGGTCGGCGGCGAAGACCAGGCGCTTGCCCTCGGCGAGCAGGGCATCGATCGTGTAGAGCAGCTCTTCCTGGGCGCTGGCCTTGCCGATGATGAATTGGATATCATCGACCATGAGCAGGTCGAAGCCGCGCAGGCGGGCCTTGAATTCCAGCATCTGGTTCTGGCGCAGGGCCTGGACGAATTCGACCATGAACCGCTCGGCCGAGCAGTAGAAGATACGGCTGCGCGGGTGGCTTTGCAGGAAGGCGTGACCGATCGCGTGAAGCAGGTGAGTCTTGCCCTGGCCGGTGGCAGCCTTGAGATACAGCGGCGAGAACTGGGGCTCTTCCGCCGCGGCCATGCGCTGGGCGGCGTTGCAGGCCAGCACGTTGCCGGCGCCGGTGACGAAGCTGGTGAAGGTCAGCGAGGGATCGAGCCCGATCGAGGGCTGGCCCAGCGTGACAAATTCGCTGCCGCCCATGTCGGCCGAGGGCAGGGTCAGCGGGCCGGGTTCGGGAATCGGCATGGCCGGCGCGCCATCGTTGGCCGGACGGCGACCGGCTGCGGCGCCGAGGCGCAGATCGGGCATCTGGCGGCGCGCGGGGTGGACCGAGATGCGGACGTGGCGCACTTCGGAACGGGCGATCTTCCAGGCAAGGCTGAGCCGGTCGGCAAAGCGGTCGGCCACCCAGTTGGCGGAGAACTCGGTCGGCAGGAACAGGTCGAGCGTGCCGGTTTCCTTGCAGAAGGAACCGAGCTGGATCGGACGGATCCACTGGCTGTGCAGCTGCTGGCCCAGGTCCTTGCGCAGGCCCTGGCTGATGTCCGCCCAGTCCGCGGCAAGATCGAGTGCTTCCTGGTCTTCCATCATCCGCGCTTCGTTCGACTTGCCCTTGTGCGTCATGCCCGTAATCCCCGCAACCTTGTGACGGGCCGGGGCGCGGTTGCGCCGCGCCCTGCCCGAGTCTCGTGCTGTCCCGTCAGATGTCCCATCCGTTCGGAATCCCCCGTTTCACAGCCGCGAACCCCCGCTTGCGGTGGACATGATAGGCCGAACGCCAGAAGCGTGGTGCTTCTGCGCCGTCTGCGATTCATGTCCCGTGATACCCGTTGCGAGATCGCTCCGGGCAGGTCGGTTTATGAAGCGGAATCGGGCGGGCGCAAGCGGTCGGCTGCAAAAAAACTGAAATAATGATGCTTGACACTTGGGGACCCGGAGATTCCCGCGGGCGGCGCCGCAAATGGCTGAATTCCGCGGTTTTTTACGAGAGCTTTTGCCGAATCGCAGAAAAACCGAGCTTTTCTTCTGATGCTGCAAATGCACATCCGCGCAAGCCGGCCGGGACAACGAAAAAGGCCGGAGGTTGCCCCCCGGCCATGTTCCGTTTTCGTCCCGCGGCGAGCGCCGGCGGGGACCGAATCGATTCGCCCTCAGGCGAGCTTGGCGACAGCCTTCGACAGGCGCGACAGCTTGCGCGAGGCGGTGTTCTTGTGCAGCACGCCGCGGGCCACGCCGCGAGCGAGTTCCGGCTGGGCGGCCGACAGGGCCTCGGCAGCGGCAGTCTTGTCGCCACCGGCGAGCGCAGCCTCGACCTTCTTCACGAAGGTGCGGATACGGCCGATGCGGTTGCCGTTGATCTCGGCGCGCTTCTCATTGCGGCGGATGCGCTTGCGGGCTTGCGGCGTATTGGCCATGTCTGTCCTTCGTTCGGCCGATCACGGCCCTGAATTGAATTGCGTGCAAAAACCGGGGATTCGGCCGGAGCCGCCCCGTTGGAAGCGCGCCCCTTACCGAGCAGGGACCGAATCGTCAACGCCGATATGTGGGCCTGCGACATCCCGGGCGGCCTTGCGGCGCCGGCGGTGCCAGGGACAGGCCGGATCGACTTCCCGGCCCCTCGGTAAGGCGCTCCTCACTTCTGGCAATGAGCGCAGAACCAGGTGCTGCGCCCGCCCTGCGCGATGCGCCGGATCGGCCGCCCGCATGCCCGGCAAGGCTCGCCCTCGCGATCGTACACGTCGAACGTCTTGGAGAAATAGCCGAGCTGGCCGTCGGGCTGGGCATAGTCGCGCAGGGTGCTGCCACCGGCCGCGATGGCCTCCTCCAGCACGCCCTTGATCGCCGGCACCAGCCGGGCCAGCGCCGGGCGGGTGGCCTTGCCGGCGGGCTTCTCCGGGTGGATGCGGGCGCGGTAAAGCGCCTCGCAGACATAGATGTTGCCCAGCCCCGCGACGATCCGCTGGTCCAGCAGGAGCAGCTTGATCGCGGCGATGCGCTCCCTGAACGCCGCCGCCAGATGAGCCGGCGTCAGCGCGTCCGACAGGGGCTCGGGGCCAAGCGCGGCGAAGGGCGGCCAGGCCTCCAGCCGGTCGGTGGACACCAGGTCGACCGAGCCGAACCGGCGCGGATCGCACAGGGCAAGGCGGTGGCCGGCCTCGGTTTCGAGCACGAGGTGATCGTGCTTTTCAAGCTCCTCCGGATCGATCCGCCACCGCCCCGACATGCCCAGGTGGAACACCATGGTCTGCCCCCGGTCGACATGGATCAGGCCGTACTTGGCCCGCCGCCCCATGCCGGTGACCCGCGCGCCGGTGAGAACCTGCACCAGATCGGGCGGAAACGGCCGGCGCAGGTCACCCCGGCGGGTGGCGACGCGGCTCAGCGTCTCGCCTTCGAGGTAGCGGGCAAGGCCCCGGACGGTGGTTTCGACTTCCGGCAATTCGGGCATGGCGACCGGCCTAAAGGCGAACGCGAAGCATAGCCAGAATCTTTGCCGGGTGCGGGATAGCCTTCCGCCTAAAGACTCCGCTCAGGCTTTCCGCCCCGCGCAAACTCTCCTAAGGCGCCTGCCATGAGCGAGCAGCCTTCCAGCACCACGGTTTCCTTCGGCTACGAAGAGGTCTCCCCCGAGGAGAAGACCCAGCGCGTCGGCGCGGTCTTTTCCAGCGTGGCCAAGAAGTACGACGTGATGAACGACGCGATGAGCGCCGGGCTGCACCGCTTGTGGAAGGACCGCTTCGTGCGCCGGGTCAAGCCGCGCGCGGGCGAGGCGATCCTCGACATGGCCGGCGGCACGGGCGACATCGCCTTTCGCATGGCCCGCCACGGCGCGCTGGTGACTGTGTCCGACATCAACCAGGACATGCTCGACGTCGGCGTGGAGCGGGCGGCGAAGCGCGGGATCGAGGGCCTGACCTGGAGCCGCCAGAACGCCGAGGAACTGACCTTCGCCGACCGCGCCTTCGATGCCTATACGATCGCCTTCGGCATCCGCAACGTGACCCGGATCGACGCGGCCCTGGCCGAAGCCTACCGGGTGCTGAAGTTCGGCGGCCGGTTCTGCTGCCTCGAATTCTCGACCACCCAATGGCCTGGCTTCAAGGAAGCCTACGACGCCTATTCGCACCACCTCGTGCCCCGGCTGGGGCAGATGATCGCGGGCGACGCGGAAAGCTACCGCTACCTGATCGAATCCATCCGCCGCTTTCCCCCGATGCCCCGGTTCGAGAGCATGATCCGCGAAGCCGGCTTCACCCGCACGAAGGTCGAACCGATCCTGGGCGGACTCGTCGCGATCCACTCGGGCTGGAAGGCCTGATGCAGGCGCGCCTCCTCCCCTCCCGCTGGCGGAAGGCGCCGGCCACGCGGCGCGGGCTCGCGGCATGACCACCTCCACCACCCATATCCTGCGCCTGCTCAGATGGGGCCGCATCCTCGCCCGCCACGGCGCGCTCAGGATCATCGAGGACGGGCTGAACACCCCCGCCCCGGTCAGGCGGCTGTGCAAGCTGGCGCGGCTGGGCACGGTGCAGCCGCGCGTGCCGGACTATGCCGGCGCCTTCCAGGCGATCGGCCCGGCGGCGATCAAGCTGGGCCAGACGCTCGCCACCCGCCCCGACCTCGTGGGCGAGGAGGCGGCGCACAACCTGCTCACCCTCCAGGACAGCCTGCCCCCGGTGGACTTTGCCGCCGTCCGCGCCGAAATCGAGGCAAGCTTCCAGCAGCCGCTCGAGGCGCTGTTCCAGAGCGTCGATCCCGAACCGGTGGGCGCCGCCTCGATCGCGCAGGTCCACCGCGCCGTGGCCCAGGGCGGGCGGACCGTGGCGATCAAGGTGCTGCGGCCGGGCATCCGCGAGAAATTCGCCCGCGACATCGACACCTATGAATGGGCCGCCGCGCACCTCGAGGCGCTGGGCGGGGAGGCGACGCGGCTGCGGCCGCGGCTGGTGATCGAGAACCTCAAGCGCTGGACCGCGCGCGAGCTGGATCTGCGGCGCGAGGCAGCCTCGGCCTCGGAACTGGCCGAGGCGATGAAGAGCTTCGCCGGCTACCACGTACCCTCGATCGACTGGGACCGGACCAACGGCCGGGTCATGACGATCGAATGGGTCGATGGCGTCAAGATGAGCGACCTTGCCGCCCTGCGCGGCGCCGGCCACGACCTGCCCGACCTCGCCCGCCGGCTGGTCCTGGCCTTCCTCACCCAGGCGATCAGCGTCGGCTTCTTCCATGCCGACATGCACCAGGGCAACCTGTTCGTGCGGCCCGACGCGACGATTGTGGCCATCGACTTCGGGATCATGGGCCGGATCGATCGCCGCGCCCGGCAATGGCTGGCCGAAATCCTCTATGGCCTGACCACGGGCAATTACATGCGCGTGGCCGAGATCCACTTCGAGGCGCAGTACGTCCCGAGCTACCATTCGGTCGATGAGTTCGCGACCGCGCTGCGCGCCGTGGGCGAGCCGATGCGCGGCAAGCCGGTCGACGAACTGTCGGTCGGCCAGATGCTCGATGGGCTGTTCGCGATCACCCGCGACTTCGACATGGCCGTCCAGCCACACCTGCTGCTTCTGCAAAAGACCATGGTGATGGTCGAAGGCCTCGCCCAGGCGCTCGATCCCGGCATCAACATGTGGGACGTGTCGGCCCCCTTCGTGCGCTCGTGGATTCGCGACGAACTGGGTCCGGAAGCCGCCATCGCCGCCCGCCTGCGCGACGACGTGCAGACGCTGATGCGCCTGCCCGACCTCGTCCGCCGGGTGGAGGAACGCTTTCCCCCCAAGGGCGGCGCCCCGGAAGCGCCGCCGCTGCGCGAGATCGAGCTTGTGTGGGCGCGTCGGGCGTCGGGGCGTCAACCGGATGGTAACCATGCCGGGGCTAGCTGGGCCCGATACCTCCTGGCGGGGGCACTCGGGGGACTGGCGACGTGGACACTCATCACGCAGGGCTGGCTGCACTAGACGCGTCTCCGGGCAACGCAGGGTTCGATCGCTATGGCGCCATGCCGCGCACCTCGGCGCGGATCGTGCTGGCCCTCCTCGGCCTGTTCCTGCTGCTGGCCGCCATCGCGCCGGGCTATGCCCCGCCCCCGCCCGCGCCCCCCAAAGTCACCCTGATCGATTCCTCGGGCCACAAGGTGGTCAAGGAAGACGATAACGACCTCAGGCTCTACCGCCTCATCAACGCGCGGCTGGCGCGCGGCGACGACTACTACGTCGCCGCCACCGAAGAGCAGCGCAGCCATGACTATCCGGTGGCCCCGGGCTTCACCGTGCGCCTGCCCACGCTCGCCATGGTCACCGTGGCACTCGGCCCCAACGGGCTGATCGCCCTCCAGATCATGCTGTTCGTCGCGATGATCCTGGCCAATGCCCGACGGCTGGGAATCGAGCCGGGCGGCGAGAACCGCCGGCCGATGGCGCTCGCCCTGCTTACCGCGGGCATCGCGAGCGGGCTTTCGGCGCGCTACAACATGCTCCACGAAATCTGGGCGGCCCAGTTCCTGGCCCTGTCGTTCGGGCTGCACCGGCCCGGGGAAGGCCGCTGGGGCGCGGCGTGGATCGCGGCCGCCGCGGCGCTCGCCGTGCGTGAGCTGGCGCTGCCCTTCGTCCTGCTGATGGCCGCCTGGGCCCTGTGGCACCGGCGCTGGCGCGAAGGCGCGGCGTGGATCGCGCTGATCGCCGTTTTCGCCGTGGCCCTCTCGGTCCACCTTCACCTCGCCGAAGCGCAGCTCCGCCCGGGCGATCCGGTCAGCCCGTCGTGGCTGGCGATCAGGGGCATCGCCGGGCTGATGTACAAGGTCAACAACTCGACCTTCCTCTCGCTCCTGCCGGTCTGGCTCTCCGGGCCGTTCGTCGTGCTGGCCCTGTTCGGCTGGACCGGCTGGCGCACCCAGATGGGCGAATTCGGCGCACTCCTCACCTTCGGCTATGCCGTGGCCTTCATGGCCGCCGGGCGCGACAACAACTTTTACTGGGGGGTGATGATCACCCCGCTGCTGTTCATGGGCGCGGCTTTCCTGCCGATTGCCCTGCCCGCGCTGATCCGCTCGGCCGGGCTCGGTCGCTCGCGCGAGCCGGCGCTTGCCTGAAGCGCTCGCCGCCAGCCGCTATGCCGGCCTGACGCGCCGCGCGGCGTGGCTGGTGCTGGCCGCCTGGCTGGCGCTGCTGGTCGCCGCCGCCCTCACCCCGATCCGCGCCGGCGAGGACGAGGCGCCCCGGGCAAGCGCCCCGGTCGCGGCACCTGCGGCGCAGGCCCGCACTCGCGACGAGGACCTACAGCTCTATGATGACGTGATCGCCCGGATGAAGCGCGGCGAGACCTATTACGGAGTGATCGCCCAGGAACACCGCAAGCACCGCTTCCCGCTCCACCCCGGCTTCGCCGTGCGCCTGCCCACGCTGGCCGTGATCGAGGCCGCCCTGCCCTCCGGCGCGCTGATCCCGCTGTCGCTGGGGTTGACCCTCGCCATCCTCGGCGTCTGGTGGCGCAAGCTGGGCGAGGATCCGGCGGCGGCGCCGATCCGCACCGTGGCCATGGCCGCGCTGGCGATCGGCGCCTCCATCGGCACCACCCGCTACTTCTTCGTCCTGCATGAGCTGTGGGCCGGGCAGTTGCTCGCCCTGTCATTCGGGCTCCACCGGCCGGAACGCGACAAGTGGCTCGGCGCCTGGGTGGC
>Ga0068855_100007249_pt1 | contig 13445 bp, 3 predicted proteins | sample KBSCornC52_FD_66592 | JGI IMG/M metagenome (GOLD analysis project Ga0068855, IMG submission 66592) | Corn rhizosphere microbial communities from Kellogg Biological Station, Michigan, USA - KBS Corn C5-2 | ecosystem: Host-associated > Plants > Roots > Rhizosphere > Soil ... | reverse complement strand
TATACGGACTCCAGCGCTTCGGCGGCCTCTTCGAACAGGTCGCGGTGCTCGGTCAATTTTTCGAGCTCGTCGACCGCGCCTTCGTGATCTTGCGCGCGCTCGAGCGCCATTCTCAAAGACGAAAGCCCGCGCGCCGTTTCCCTGAAGCTACTAATCTGCAGCAGCGCGAGCCGGAAATACAGCTCGGCTTGGGTCTTCTCGGACGTCTCGGCCGCCACGCGACGCTCGAGGATTTCCGCGATCTTGTCCTCGTCTTTCAAGCGCGTGAAAAGCCGGTCCAGCGCCTCGAGCAGCTCGGGCCTGTCGCCCGCTTGTTCGACGGCTTTCGAGTAAGCCGAAACGGCGCGCTGGTCGTCCTTCAGCTGCTCCTCGGCGACACGGCCGAGGCGAACGTACAAATCTTGCGCGATCTCGGGCTCGAACGTCGATTGCGCGCGTTCGCCCAAGGTGTCTGCATAACGCTGCCAGCCACCGGTCGCCGCCGCCAGCCGCTCGATATCGCGATGCAGCTCGGGCGCCTCCGGGCGCTCCGACAAGGCGCGGAGCAAGGCGCCCTCGGCCTCCGCTTGACGTCCGAGGCGCGTCTCGAGCACCTCGGCGATCGTCACCAGCGTTTGCGTACGTTGCTCGGGCTCGTGCTCCACGGTGAGGCGCATCTCGAGCACGCTCACCAAATCCTCCCAACGCTCGCCGCGACGCAGCACGGGGACTAGAATCTCGGCCACGGTCTGGCGGAGATCTTCGTGCGATTCGCCAATCGCCCGCACGGCCGCAATCGATTCGGCGTCCGCTGGCGCGTCCTCGAGCGCCAGACGCTGCGCCTCGAGCGCGTCTTCATAGCTCTCGAGCTTGCTGGCCAGAATGCTGCCAATCTCTTTGCGCAGCCGAGCGCGCTCGTCCGGCGTCTCTGTCGTGCTCGCTTCCAGCCGCAAATTATCGAGCAATTCCGGCCACATCGACTCGATGCGGTAGAGCCGATTCAGGGACGCGAGCACGCCTGGATCGCCGGGACGCACGGCCAGCGCCTGACCGAGCACCTCGATCGAGCGGCCACGGTCGGAGAGCTCTCGCTCGTACACCGCCGCGGCGCTGATCAAGAGCGTGTACTTCAGATCCGCGTCGTCCTCGCTCGAAAGCTCGACGCGCTGGACGTACAGCTCCACGAGCCGCTTCGGATCGTGTTTTGCTTCATAGAGCTCGGTCAGGCAATCGACCGTGAACGCGCTCTCCGGATCGAGCTCGAGCGCACGTTCATAGGCGACGATCGCGCCTTCGGAGTCGTCCAGCATGTCGCGCTTGGCCTCGCCCACGCGCCGCCAAACGCTCGCGCGTTCGCCGTCGTCGAGCAGGAGATCGGCCTTGTCGGTCAAGACGCGCACCAAGGTGGGCCAATCGCTGAGCAGGGTCGCGAGCTGCTCCATCTTCTCGAGCGGCTCGAGATCGGACGGGTCACTTTCGTGGATCAAGCCGTAGGCCGCGAGCGCGCGGCGCGGGTCGTCGCGCTTCTCGTTGTGTACGCGGGCGAGCACGCTCAAAATTTCGCGCTTGCTGTTCAGCGCCGGGTGCGCGGCGAGCACGGCGTCGTAGGTTTCGGCGAGCCGGTCCCATTCACCCGTGGCTTCGGTCAGCCGCTCGTAGTCGGCGCGTGCTCCGGAATCTTCCGGATCGAGCTTGAGCGCGGCCTCGAAGGCACGCCGAGCGCGCGCGAGATCGCCACCGCGGCGCTCCCAGAGTTCGGCCGTTTCGCGCAAGACAGCGACTTTTTCGCTGGCATCGGCGAGCGCGAAGCGATCCTCGTTGAGCGTAATTTGGCGGCGCCAATCGTCGAGCGCCTCGTAGATCGGGCGCAGGATGTCGACCACGCGCTGGCGCTGATCCTCGTTTTTGCGCAAGGCCTCGAGCTCGGCGATGGCTTCCGGATGCGCCGGCAGCTCACGCACGATCTCTTCGAGCTGATCGACCGCGCGATCCAGCTGGCCGAGCTTGATGTGCAGCCGAGCGAGCGCGAGCCTGTGGCCCGCGCCTTCGGCGGCAGTCTTGGCCGATTCGGCTCGGCGCAGGTAGAGCTCCGCCAAATCGTCCCAGCGCTCGCGCTCGCGATAGAGTTCCGTCAGCGCGTCGAGCGCGCGCACATCGCCGTCGTCGACATCCAGCACTTGGCGATAGGTTTCGATCGCGTCGTCGGGGCGGCCGAGCTCGCTCTTTTGCAAGCTTGCCATCGTGTGCAGCGCGGCTAGCCGCTCGGCGGGCTCGAAGCGGTGATCGAGCGCTTCACGGTACAAGGCGACGCGTTCCTCGTGTCGCGCTAAGCGCACCAAAATCGCATCGATCGAGGCGAACAAATCCTTGCTCTCCGGCTCGAACGCGAGCGCGCGCCGGTAAAATACCAACGCTCGATCGAGCTCGCCGAGCGACGTGAACAGCTCACCGGTACGGCGCGCGAGCTTGACGGTCGCGTCGTCGTCGCCCTCCACCTTCTCGAGCTCGCCCGCATAAATTTCGGCCAAACGCCGCTCCGCGCCCGCCACCTTGGCAAGCCGCTCGAGCTCGGAGATGGTTGCGGCGTCGGACAGCTCGTCTTTGAGCAGCTCGGCGATCGTGTCGAGTGCGGCTCGGTAGTCTTCTTTTTGCTCCTCGTACAGCTTGGCCAGGCGGAGCAAGAGATCGCGGCGCTCGTCGCGATCGCTCGCGTGCGCGAGGCGAGCGCGAATCGCGTCCATGACGCGCCCGAAATCACTGCGCAGCAGGTAGACGGGCTCGAGCAAGGCAGCGGCGCGAGCGCGGTGCTCGGGCTCGCTCGCTTCGGCCAGAATGCGCTCGAGCTCGGAAATCACACCGGCGTGCTGGCGATCGACGGACAGCGCCGCGTCGAGCTCGTCGAAGGCACGGCCGAGATCGTGCTGATGGCGGGCCGCCACGCGAGCAATGCTGACGTGCAAGTCCGCCGCATTGCCGACCTTTGCGTCGAGCTGGCGCTCGTAGAGAGAAATCAATTCGGTCCATTGCGAGACGGCCGAGTACAAGTTCTCGAGCGCGCTCACCGCGGCCGGATCGAGCCCCAGCTCCAGAATGCTCTCGTAGACTTCGATCGCCTTGGGCTTGTTGTCCAAGACCTCGGCCAATAGCCGCGCGCGGCGGAATAGGAGCTGCTTTCGTTCCTCGTCCGATTCGGCGACCTCCACACGACGTTCGAGGATTTCCAGCAAATTCTGAGCGTCGCCCGTCTCCTCGTACAAAGATTCCAGGGCGCCGAGGGCCTTCTTGTCGTCGGCGCGCTGCTCGAGGGCCTTCTTGTAGTACTCACGCGAAAGTTCGCGATCGGCCAATTGATGGCGCGCCAGATCGGCGATCTTGAGCGTAACCGCGAGCTGCACTTCGCCGTCGAAGATCTCCGGCACCACGTCGCACAAGAGCTTGACGTATTCGGCTTGCTTACCGGTGGCAGCGGACAGCCGCTCCAGGTTTTGGAACCAGGGCTCGAGATCGGTGTGGCCGACCGCCGTGCGCACCGCGCGCTCGGCGTAACCGAAGGCGCGTTTCGAATCGCCGAGTTTGCTTTCGGCGACGCGCATCGCCGCTTCCAAACCGGAGATCCGGTCGAGCGCGTCGTCGCTCGTCGTCACCTCGATTTCGAGCACGCGCAAGAGGTGCTCGTGATCCGACTCCGCTTCGTAGATGGGATGCAGGATCTGCGCGGCCTCGCGGCGATACTGCGGCTCGTCCGCGTCGAGTAGCCGTTCGAGCGCCGCCCGGCTGGGAGCGTGGCGCGTATCGATGCCGAGCGCGCGGCGGTACACTTCGAGCGCGCCCGGAACGTCGCTCAGGTGTTCGCGCTTCAGATCGCCGAGTTTGGCCAAAAGCTCGAGCCGCTCGCCGTCACTTTCCGCGATCTCCAGATGACGCTCGATGGTTTCGCCGAGCTCCTCCCAACGGCTGGCGGTCGCGAACAGCGCTTCGAGCGCGCGCAACGACTCGCCGCGTGGCCCGAATTCGGCCGTCAGCGATTGGTAGGCCTCGATCGCGTCGGGCACCGCGTCGAGCTTCTTCCACAGCGTCTCCGCCGAGCGCGTCATGAGCGTGCGGCGCAGCTCACCGTCGGCGCTGGCCTCGCGCCGGCGCTCCAAAATAGCGACGAGCTCGCGGTAGCGTTCGGTCAGCTCGTACAAACGATCGAGCGCAGCGAGCGCCTGCTCGTCGTCCGGGTTCTCTTCGACGCGCGCCTTCCAAGCGGCGATCGCGCCATCATTGTCGCCGAGCACGCTCTGGCACAGATCGCCGAGCCGGCCGAAGAGCTCGCGACGGACCGCGCCGTCTTGCTCGAGCTTGACCTGCACGCGCAGCATTTCGGCCAATTTGGCGTTCTCGCCGCTCGCGATGTAGATGCGTTCGAGCGCGCGAGCTGCCGGCAAGACCAGATCGGCGTCGCTCTCGTCGAGCGTCAGCACGCGGCGATAGACGCGTTCGGCGCGCTCACGGTCGTGCAGCAAATCCTCACAAATTGCGGCGACCTGCATCAGGATTTCACCGCGCAGCGTGGGCGTTTCGGCGCGCTCGGCCGCGGCCGTGAGCACCTCGGCCACGCGCTCGTGCGCCGACAAGCGCCGCCCGATTTCGAGCAAGCGTTTCCGCGCGTCCATGTCGAGCGGGTCGGCCGGGACGAGCAGCGAGAGCGTGCGCAGCGCGCCCTCGTCGTCGTGCAGCCGGTCATCGCGCAAGGTCGCGATGCGACGGAGCAGCTCGCGCCGCTCTTCGTTCGCCGGATCGACGCCGAAGCCCTCCAGGCGGATCTCGAGCACGCGCACGAGATCCCGGATCTCGTCGCGCGTCTCGTATACCGTTTCGAGCATGCGCGCCGCGCGCGCGCGGAGCCCGCCGATTTCGAGCATGCGCTCGGCCAGCTCGCGCGCCTGATAGTCGTTGATCCGCTCGCGGAGCACGTCTTCCACGTGGACGATCGACTTTTCGGGCTCGTGCAGATCCAAATCGAGCTTGGCCAGGCGCAGCTTGAGCTCGAAGGCCTCGTCGCCGACGGCCGTCTCGAGCCGCTTTTCGAGCAGCGCCGCGAGCTCCTTGTCCTTGCCTTGGCGCACGTACAAGCGATCGAGCGCGCGAATCGACACGTCGTGGAACGGGTCCACCTCCAGAATGCGCTCGTAATAGCGAGTCGCCTTCTCCACGTCTTCGATGATTTCTTCGCAGATCAGCGCAACTTCGACCAGCATCTCCGCGCGGCGCGTCGGGTCGCTCGTCGCGCTCGAGGCGCGGTCGTACAAAGCCTCGAGGTCACTCCAGCGCTCGGCTGCGGTGAGGATGTCTTTGAGACGCTGGAAGGCCGCCTCATTTCCCGGCGAGAGCGTGAGCACGCGCTCGAGGTACGGCGTTGCGCCGATCGGATCGCCGAGCCGATCCTCGTGCAGGCGTGCGGCCCGTTCGGCAAGTTCGACCTCGAGCGCGTCGGGCAAATCACCGCGCATGACCTCGCGGAAGGCTTCCCCGAGATCCGTCGGGCGCCCGGCGAGCTGGGCCAAAGCATCCGCGCGATCCCAAAGTGCGAGCTCGTTCGGATATTGCCGTACGGCCTCGAGCACGACGTCGAGCGCCGCGCCGTGTGAGGTGAGCTTTTGCTGATGCGCGTCGGCCAGGCGCAAGTAGAGCGGCAAGCGCTGCGCGGGATCCTTCGTCTCGCTCAAGAGCACGCCGAGGACGTGCGCTTCGCGCCGCGCCTCGCCCGTCGCCGCGTACTGCGTCGCGAGCACGTCGGCGACGCGACCGCGCACTTCCGGGACGTCGAGCAGGCGCTCGAGCACGCCCATGGCGCGCGCCTTCACGCGCGGCGAATCGACCGCCAAAACGGCGTTGTTCAGCGCGTCTTCCGGCCGTGACAGGCGGTTGAGATAGAGCTCGGCGAGCTCCGCTTCGCGCTCGGCGCGCTCGTCACCGGAAGACTTCTCGCGATGGCGTTCGATCACCTCGGCGGCACCGGCCGGATCGTTCTGAGCCAAGAGCAGGCGCGGCAAGGTGCTGAGCGCCGCGGAATCCGCGTCGTCGACCTCGAGCACCCGGCGATAGAGCGCGATCGCGCGCTCCGGTGCCTCGAACACGTCTTCCTCGAGCGTCGCCCAATCACTCAAGATGCGCACGCGAGTTTCGTCGTCCGCCGCATGCTGAACGCGCAGCTCGAGCAGCCAGCGCAAATCATCACGCCGATCCTCGCGCCGCAAGATCGCCTCGAGCGCGGAGGCGACCTCGACGTCGGCGGGATCGCGCTCGAGCATGTGTTTGTAGGTCTCGACCGCCTGCTCGGACTTTCCGAGCTCTTCGGCGAAAACGCGCGCCAAACGCAACTCGAGCATGCGCCGCTCGGGGTTCTGCGGCACCGCGGACTGCGTCGCTGACGGTGCGGCCTCCGGGATGGAATCGCGGGCCTCGCCCTTCTTCTTCTTTTTGCCCTTTTTTCCGGCTTGCGGCTGAATTTCTCCAGCAACGCCGACCGCCGGCGGCAAAGCAGTCGTCTCGGTCGACTGCAAGCGTTGCTCGATCGCGTCGACGAAGCTCTCCCAAGTGCCTGCGGCGCGCGACGACTCTTCCAACAGATCGAGCGCTTCCGGACTCTCCGGCGAAAGCTCGTAAGCTTTGCGCGCGTACACCGCGGCAGCCTTCTTGTCGTTCAGACGACGACCCGTGACCTCCACCAATTTGCCGAGCAGCGCGAGCTTGTCGGCCTCGTTGTCCGCACGCGCGAGGAGCAGCTCGTACAGCGCGGGCAGGCGCGACCACTTCTCCTCTTTTTCGTACAGCGGAATCAAGGCGCGCGCGGCGCGCGTGTCGCTCGGATCCGCGCTCAGAATGCGGTCGTAAGAGCGGAAGGCGCGCTCTGGTTGATTGAGCTTTTCCTCGTACACGGCCGCAGCGCGGTAGCTGAGTTCGATGCGAGGCTCGGTGTCTTTCGCGCGATCGGCGGCGGTGCTGAGCACCTCCGCCAGCCCCTCCCAATCATTTTGCGAAGCGTACAGGCGTTCCAGGCCGTCGTAGTCGCCGCTTTGCAGGTACGTCTCGCGCAGCACGCGAAGCGCGCGCGAATGACCCGGCTGGAGCTCGAGCACGCGTTGCCACGCGCGAGCCGCCTTTTGGTGATCGGCGATGTGCTCGGCATACACGGTGCCGAGCTTCTGCAGCGCGGCGAGCCGCGCCGTATCGTCTTGCAAGGAAGCGACGCGGCGCTCGAGCACCTCGGCCAACGTCGGCCAATCCTTGGCGCGTTCGGCGTGCTTTTCGAGCGCGTCGAGCACCTCGGTGCGCGTCGGGTCGATCTCCAAAATCTTCTTGTAGAGTTCGACCGCCTCGGGGCCGCGATTCAGCCGCTCCGCGGCGAGCTGCGCGAGCTCCTTCAGCAGCGAGAGCTTGGCGCCACCTTCTGCGCTCTCCAGATCCGCCGAATACAAATCGAACAATTTGTCCCAGGCGCGACGCTTCCGATACAGATCCTCGAGCCGCTCGTGGGCCTCGACGTCCTTCGGGGCGATCTTGAGCAGGGCGGCGTAGGCTTCGGTCGCGTTTTGCGCGTTCGAAAACTGCTCCAGCCAGCGGCGCGCGGCTGCGCGATAGAGCTCCTTCTTCTCGTCGATGTCGGGCGTGATTTCGGCAAGCTTCAGCTGATTGGTGATCAGATCGCGATGCCGGCCGAGCTTGTCGTACAAACCGACGAGCTCACGCATCTCGTCCACGTCGTGCTCGTCGAGCTTGTCATCAAGCTGAACGATCTGATTGAGCACCGAGAGCAGCGCGGTATCGCTACGCACGTACTGGCGGTACACCGTCGCGACCTCGCGCAAGATCGCGAGCCGCGCCTGGTACTGCTCGGCCGGAGTGCGTTCGAGCTGCTGACGCAAGAGCTCGACGAGCGCGTTGTAGCCCTGCGTCTGCTTGTACAAACGCTTCAGCGCGTCGCGTGCTTCGGCGTTGTCCGGATCTTGCCGGAGAATGCTCTTGTACTGCTCGATCGCTTTTTGCGCGTTGGCCGTGCCCTCGGCAAGCTTGGCGATTTCGGAGGCGAAGGTGCGGCGCTCCTTGGAGCCGTCGGGCAGGCTGCGTTGTGCGCCTTGCAGCACCTCGATCAGGCGCGTGTCGTCTTCGAGCGAGCCGTAATACTCACGATAGAAGGTGAGCATGCCCTCGTTCGTGGCTTCGACCTTGCGAATGCGCTCGAACCAAGGCTCGGCGTCTTGCGGCCGCCCGAGCTTGCGCCAGTGCAGCATCGCAATTTGCAGCATGTCGCCGAGGCGCTCGGCGTCGTTCGTGTCTTTGCCTTTGAGCTCGCGCTCGTACAGCGCGACCAGATCGCTCCAGCGCTCGTCATTGCCGTAAAATTCGGACAAAAAGCTCTTGGCTTCGGCGTGCGAAGCGTCCACGCGAAGCACGCGATCGTACGCGCGCGCGGCGCGCTCGTTGTCCGACAAGTGCTGCGCGTACAAGCGCGCCAAACGCACGCCCGCCGCGACGCGCGCGGCCGGCTTCTCACCGCGGTCGGCGAGGCGCTCGAGCACGCGCGCGAGCTCCTCCCAGCGATTGCCACTGCGATAAATGTGCTCCAGCAAGCGCCCGGCTCGCTCGTTCGTGGGATCGAGCCGCACTGCTTGTTCGAGCCGCTCGATCGCCGTCTCCAGGCTGACGCTCGCGCCGCCGAAGCGCACTTCCATTTCGGCCGCGCGCATCAGCATCGAGCTCTTGTAGATTTCGTCCGAGGCGCCCTCGGCCTCCGTGGCATAGGTGGAGGCGAGCTCACTGAAGCGTTGCCGCTTGTTTTCCGCCTCTGCAACCGCCGCGGTCGCAACCGAATTGTTCGGCTCGATCTCGAGCAAGCGCAGGTAGCAAATGGCCGCGCCGTCGTCGTCGAACATCTCGCTGGTCAGGACCTTGGCCTGCTCGGCCAGGATCTCGGCCTCGCGCGGCGTACCCTCGGCGGCCTTCGCCTCGATCTCGAGCAGCCCGGCGACCGCGCTCCACTCACCGCGACTCGCATGCTTGTCACGTGCGGCGTCGAGTAACCGCAAGAGCTCGTCGGTCGACAGGTCGCCGCCGCTCGCTTTCGCGGATTCCCGAAGTTTCGTCCACGCCTCGTCCGAGTCTGGTATCGCCTGCAGTGTTCCAAGCGCCGTGCGGATCGTCTGGGAGTCCATTCCTCACCCGTTCATTGCCCACCCATCACCGCGATGTCGGCGAGGAGCAGGGGGAGTCCGACACTACGCTCTGCGCCGAACCGTTACAAGCCTTGCAAGGCCTCGATTCTAATTGGATTCTCGCGCACCAAGTGGTTATGCGGGCGGAGCCGGTGAGGGCCTCGTACCGGTCTCCCGCGTCCGTTCTCGTCCGTGCATCCGGCGTCCGCCAACGCTCCGACTCATGAGCCGAAAGCGACGCCAACATGCGCGCTCAAGGGACGCGGGGTGAGAGTCGAAGTGTGGCGAGCGCGCGCTCTTGGGCGGTCAGTGCGCGACGGTTCGCACCGAGCTCGCGCGCGCGATCGAGCGCGCGCTGCGCGTCGTCCAGCCGACCAAGTTTCATCAGCGCCCAGGAGCGGCCGAGCTGCGCGTCGGCGAACCTCGGCCGCAGCGAAACGATCGCGTCATATTCGCGGAGCGCCGTCAGCGCGTCGCCACGGAGCAAAGCAATCGTGGCTAAGCCCACGTGATCTTCGAGTGCGTGCGGGTCGGCCTTAAGGCCGGAGCTGTACGCAATGGCAGCGCCGTCGAGGTCACCGCGCTGAGCTCGGACGAGCCCAAGGGCATGCCAAGCCGCTGCGTTTCGTGGATCTCGGCGCAACGCCTCGCTGAGCCGCGGCTCAGCGAGCTCTGCTTCGCCCCAGCGTGCTGCGCGCAGGCCACCGGTCAGCGGCCCGAGCGGATCGCGCGGCGCGGCCTCGGCGGCGCGGTCGTACTGCTCGAGCGCCTCGTCGTAACGATGGTTGAGCTCGAGCGCGTAGCCGAGCTCGACCCATGGCACGGGGCTAGCGGGACCGAGCGCCTTAGCCAGCGCCTCCGCCTGGACTTCGGCCCGGCCGAGCTGCCCGCGGCTCGCCTCGATGCGCAGCAAGAGCCGGCGCTCGGGGATGGCGTCCGGATGCTTGGCCAGCTCGGCCTCGAGCACCCGCGCCGCCTCCGCGGGCTGTCCCTTATCGACCAACAGGCGCGCCTGGCTTTTGGGGTCGGGATGGGAAAACGCACACGCCGAAAGCAGGGCGCCGGCGGCGGCGCCTGAAATCTTCGGCCAGAGAGCGGAGCCTGCCATCAGCGGCTGGCGAAGTTAGCACCTCTGCGGCAAGGTCGCCGAATGCCGCTTTTGGACAATGCCGTCGTCAGCGTCGTCGGCGCAGGTCAAATGGGCGCAGGCATTGCGCAGGTGCTGGCGCAATTCGGCTATTCCGTGCTGCTCGCCGATCTCAGCATCGCGCGCGCGGAGGCGGGCAAGGCCGGCATCGCGCGCGCGCTCGCGCGTCTCGTGGACAAGGGCAAGCTCGAGCCGCTGCTCAGTCAGTCCGCGCTCGGTCGCATCACGCCGATCAGCGCGGAAAACTCGTACCCGCGCTGCGACTTGATGATCGAGGCCGCGAGCGAGAACCGCGAGCTCAAGTTTTCGCTCTTCAAGCAGGCCGACGTCTTGTGCAGACCGGGCGTCATTTTGGCAAGCAACACTTCGAGCATCTCGATCACGGCGCTCGCGGGGCAAACTCGGCGCCCCGAGCGCGTGATTGGCATGCATTTCATGAATCCGGTCCCGGTCATGAAGCTGATCGAAGTCGTACGCGGTTTGCAGACCAGCGACGAAACCGTGGCCACCATCCGTGCCCTCGGCGAACGCCTGAATCGCCAGCTGGTGATGAGCCAGGATCGACCGGGGTTTTTGATCAACCGCATCCTGATCCCGTTCCTGAACGAAGCCTGCTTTGCGCTCGAGGAGGGCACGGGCAGCGCGGAGGACATCGATCGCGGGGCGAAACTCGGGCTCAATCATCCGCTCGGGCCGTTCGAGCTGGCGGATCTGATCGGCCTCGACACGGTGCTGTCGATCGCGCAGGTGCTCGAGCAGGATCTCGGCGATCCCAAATATCGGCCCGCGGTGTTGCTCAAGAACCTGGTGGCCGCGGGCTGGCTCGGCAAAAAATCCGGGCGCGGCTTTTACGTGTACGACGAACAGGGCAAAAAACTCGGCCGCACTCCCTGAGCCGAGCGCTCGGTGCGCGAACAAGGAGAGAGATCATGTTCGAAACCATCCTCGTCAGCGAAGCGCTGCCGGTAGTCACGGTGACCGTCAATCGGCCTCAGAAGCTCAACGCCTTGAACGCGCAGGTCATTCGGGAGCTGAGCGAGGCTTTTGGCGCGCTGGAGAGCAGAGCGCCCGAGGCGCGGCCGCGCGCTGTGATCCTCACCGGCGCCGGCGAAAAGGCGTTCGTCGCCGGCGCGGACATCAGCGAAATGTCCGAGCTGACGCCGGCGCAGGCCTATGCCTTCAGTGCCGCGGGCCATCGCTTGGGCCGGCTGATGGAGGAAGTTTCGTTCCCGATCATCGCCGCGGTGAACGGCTTCGCGCTCGGCGGCGGCTGCGAGCTCGCGCTGTGCGCCGACTACATCTTTGCCTCCGAGCGCGCCAAATTCGGACAGCCCGAAACGAACCTCGGGCTGATGCCGGGCTTCGGCGGCACGCAGCGGCTCTCGCGTCGCGTGGGCCTCGGACATGCGCGCGAGCTGGTGTACGCGGGCGAACCGATCGACGCCGCGCGCGCGCTTTCGATTGGGCTCGTGAACCGCGTCGTGCCCGCCGCAGAGCTGCTCTCCGTGGCCGAACAACATGGCCGGCGCATCGCCGAGCAAGCGCCGCTCGCGGTGGCTTCCAGCAAGCGGGCGCTCAATCGCGGCTTCGACATCGAGCTCGCCGCCGCCTCGGAGATCGAGGCCACGGCCTTTGGAGCCCTATTCGCGACGGACGACGCCCGCGAGGGGCTCACGGCATTTTTGGCCAAGCGCCGTCCGGCGTACCAAGCTCGCTGAGGTGCCGCGCCCTGCCCTCATGAAAGCCGATAAAGATCGGAAGCTTAGCTTGGGCAGGCTGTGCCGGTTCGCCACCCTCGCCGGTGCGTTGTTCGGATTTTCGGCCTGCAATGGCTGCGGGCCGGACAAGCCGTATACGCCTTTTGGCGTGGCCTCCGCCCTGCCCCCCGCCCTCAGCGAAACGCCGCCGCCGGCGGTCGGCCCCGATGGCGGCGCAGCGCCCGCACCGAGCGTGTCGACGGGCTTTCCGCCGCGCAAGGCCGAGCTCGTTCCCGGCGCGCCGCGCGCTTGGCAGGGCAGCGACCTGAGCTTGATCTCACCCGCTGAACGCGGCTTCGCCCAAGTGCTGCCCGCGGATTTCGACGGCGATCAAAAGCCCGACGCGCTCGCCTGGCTCGTGCCCGACAAGACCGCGAAGGATGCGCTCCCGGGCGAGCTTTGGTATTTTCGAAATGGCGCGCCCGGGGCAAAGCTCTGTGCGTTGCCGAGCTTCGTGCCAAGCGGGCCCGATTGTGCACTGAGTGTGACGCTCAACCAAACCGGCCCGCACAGCGCGACGCTCGACGTGAGCGCGAGCTGCAAGGCCGAGCTGATCGCCCGCTCGCCGACGCGCGCGTTGGTCGTCGTTTCGCCGAGCGTCGAGCGTCCGCTGCTGCTCACGTTGCGGAGCGCCGCCGCGGCCCCCAATGAATCACTGAATTTTTCGGTCGATTCGTCGGATCAAGACCAAGACGGGCGTGACGATGTGCGCCTCACGGTGAGCGTCGGCCGAGTCGGTTCGAGCGAACCGGCAAGCGCGGATTTGGCGTGGCTCGATCGCACTGCCGGCGTATCGCGAGCCGCGAGCGAGCCCGTGCAGTCACTGACGCGGCTGGCCGGACGCATCGCGGTGCGCGCGCGCGCCAAGCACGGCGGATACGGTCCTGACCGCGTGGGCAACGTGATCCGTTTACTGTCCACGGTGTGCGCGGAAGGCGGCGTGGCGCGTCTGTTCGACGAAGACGGCTCGCCGTTTCGTTGCGGCGATCTGACGCGAGTCATGGATCCGCTGTTGGGCAGCGACGTCGAGGGCGCGCTCACCCAGGGCGACGTGGGCGAGGCATTTGCCGCCTTGGGCCGCGACGGGTGGTACTTCAGCAAACTGTCGGCGGCCGGGCGGAAACAGCTCGAGCGCGACGTGCTGCGCGCGGTCACGCGCTACGACGCGGAGGACGCGTTCGTGGCGCGGACTAGTCCGCTCGTGCCGCACTTGCCGCATTACAGCCCGCTCTGGTTCGAGAGCGACGGCGCGCTGTTGATCCGCACGGACGCAGGCGTGACCCGCGTTTCCGCCGATCTGAGCGCGGAAACGCCGCTCGGGGCGGAAGCCGGCGTGCCGAGCTGGCCGCTCGAGCTCGCGGGCGG
>Ga0068855_100007244_pt1 | contig 13452 bp, 16 predicted proteins | sample KBSCornC52_FD_66592 | JGI IMG/M metagenome (GOLD analysis project Ga0068855, IMG submission 66592) | Corn rhizosphere microbial communities from Kellogg Biological Station, Michigan, USA - KBS Corn C5-2 | ecosystem: Host-associated > Plants > Roots > Rhizosphere > Soil ... | reverse complement strand
ACCACACTTGCACTATCAACTTCAATCGGGCCCACGGCTTTGGCAGTACCAGTCCATGCCGGTCAAGTTTCAAAACGTCGATTCTCCGCTTCACCGAGGTGAGTACTTCGTCGCCAAATAAATTGGCGATCTCGTACGCCGATCCCGGTCGGTGTTGTCCCGCGGTCCTACGGTGTTTAGAACCCCTGAGGGCGCTCTCCGACGACGCCAAGCGACTGCTCGAGCGCCATTCCAGCACTGGCGATCGTACCCTCGTCGAACAGGCGACCAATCAAGGTGACGCCGTGCGGAACTCGCCGTGGCGGCGAGAACTTCGGAAGTGGATGAGCGGGATCGGGCGCCCAATCGCTGCGCGCCTCCGACACGCGCACGAACCCCGTCCGGAGCGTCAACGACGGATGCCCCGTGTTGTTGGAAATCACGAGCATCTCATCGCGTAACGACGGCACCATCAGGAGATCCACCTCCGACATGACGCGCGCCATCTCGCGCGCCACCTTTCGGCGGAATCGATCGGCCTGAACCAAATCCACCGCGGAGAGAAATCGCGCTTCGCGGAAGAGATTCGGCCACGCATCCGGCGTTTGCACGCGGAGCTCGTTTGCCTCTCCGCTCAGCGTCAGCTCCTCGAACGCGGCCGCGGCTTCCGCGAAGAGGACAACGTTCAACGAGTCGTACGGCCAATCGGGAATCGAAACCGGAGTCGGGATCATGCCGACTTTTCGCGCGGTCTCCAACGTTGCGCGATCGACATCAGTGGCAGGGCTCTCTTCCATCCACCTGGGGAAGTATCCGATCCGCAACCCGCGGACTGACCCGCCAGCATCGAAGTCGAGCGAGCTGGGGACACTCGAAACATCGCCGACATCAGGACCTGAAAGCGCCTGCAAAACGAACATCGTGTCTTCTACGCCACGCGCCATCGGGCCGAGCTTGTCGTACGACCAGCAGAGCGTCATCGCGCCGGTGCGTGGCACCCTGCCGTAAGTCGGACGCAACCCGGTAACACCGCATCGCATGCTGGGGGCTATGATGCTGCCCTGCGTCTCGCTGCCGATGGCGAAACCAACGAGACCTGCCGCAGTCGCGGCGCCCGGACCAGCGCTCGATCCGGACGCACCTTCTTCGAGCAGCCACGGATTCATCGTTTGGCCGCCAAACCATATGTCGTTGAGAGCGAGCGCGCCGAGGCTCAGCTTGGCGACGAGTACAGCACCGGAATCATGAAGACGCCGCACGACAGCCGAATCCACGGATGGTACCCGATTCCGAAATGGCTCCGCGCCGTAGGTGGTGGGAATGCCGGCAGTATCGAGAAGATCTTTACCGCCCCACGGAATTCCGTGCAGCGGTCCTCGATACTTGCCTGCGGCAATCTCCGCGTCCGCACGTCGAGCCTGCTCGATCGCGAGGTCGGGCGTGAGCGTGATGACGCAACGGAGTTGGGGATCGAAGCGCTTCAAGCGGTCGAGATATATATGCGTCAACCGCTCGGAGGTGAGCTTGCGCGATTCGATCCAGCGGGAGAGGTGAGCGACCGGGGCGAACGCGATGTCGGCGTCGCTCGTCGGGACTGGCCCAGGATCGCCGGCGCTACGGACGAAGCGATCCTTTGCCGGACGAACTGTTGCTCCGGGCAGCATCGGGTTCCACCGCGTCGCCGGAGCGACATCCGTCTCGAGCGCGACTTTTCGCGGACCAACCCGACGCTCGAGGAGGGGTGCCATCGTCGAGCGCCATGTCGCCGCGGCCATTGTGCGTTCGGCACTCGTCATCTGGACCTGCGCGAGCTTTTCCGCTTCGGCGAATGTGGTCGTGGACACTTCAGGTCCGACGGCGTTCGCGGTTCCGAAGGTTGGCGGAGCGCCGGCGGGCAGATCGCCTGTGTGCGGAGTTCCAGCTGCGCCGGAGACAGGGCTGACCTGTTGACTCTGTCCTCGACACGCCGCCGCAGCGCCAAGAAGGCCGAGTGGGGCACGGATCAGAAATTGGCGGCGCGTATTCATAATGCTTTCGATTGGAGTTGGCGCATTCCGCTACGCCACGGCGTTCCTGGCAATGACCTCGTGATAGAACGCGGCGCTCAACTTGGGCGTGCGACGCTGCGTGGCGTAGTCCACGTAGTGGAGGCCGAAGCGGTTCGTGTAACCGTCGGCCCACTCGAAGTTGTCCATCAGGCTCCAGAGGAAGTAGCCCTTGACGGGCACGCCGTCGGCCACGGCGCGCTGGAGCTGACTGAGATAATTACGCAGGTACATGATGCGGTCGGTGTCGTACACCTGGCCGTCCGCGGTGGGGATGTCCGACGACGAGGTGCCGTTCTCGGTAATGTAGATCGCCTTCACGTTCCAGAGTTTCGCGACATGGTGCGGTCCCCAGTACAACACCTCGGGTCCGTTGAACAGCCACGGAGACGCCATGTGCGGGTACGACGGTGGATTCGGAACGATGGCGAAACCGCTGGGCGACGCGTCGGCGCGGACGAACGTCGGCTGGTAGATGTTGGTGCCGACGAAATCCATCGGTGTGGAGATCGTCTTGAGATCCTCCGGCGTTATGCGCGGTGCGTCGGCGCCCATGCGCGCGAGGTACGCGTCGGTGTACTTCCCTTCCATGATGACGGTGAGGTACTGGGCGTTCATCTGGCGCGTCGCCTGCTCTGCCGCGTGGATGTGCTCGGCCGTCTCGATCACTGGCACGCCAACCGCCAGGTTTTCCGCGATGCCGATCTTGGTGCCCGGCTTACCTCTGGCGCGGATGGCCTGCACCGCAAGCCCGTGTCCCACCACACCGTTGTGGCGTGCCTGATATAAACGCGGCTTCGGTAGCTTGAGTCCTGGTGCGTGGATGCCGATGCCGTAACCCAGCTCCATGAAAGCGCCGAACTCGTTGATGGTGAAGATGTGTTTCACGCGATCGGTGAGATGCTCGGCCACGTAGCCGGCGTAGTTGCCGAACGCCTGTGCGGTGTCGCGCGATTCCCATCCGCCGACACGATCCTGGAGTGCCTGCGGCAGATCCCAGTGGTAGAGGGTAGCGAAGGGTTCGATGCCGTTGGCGAGTAGCTCGTCGACGAGGCGATTGTAGAAGTCGAGGCCCTTGGGATTGGGCGCGCCGCTGCCTTGCGGAAAGACGCGCGGCCACGCGATAGAAAATCGATACGCCTTTACGCCGAGCGATTTCATGAGTTGGATGTCGCCCTTGTAACGATGATAGTGATCGTCGGCGACGTCACCGTTCGCGTTGTTGGCGACTTTTCCGGGCGTGTGGGAGAACGTGTCCCAGATGGACGGCATGCGTCCGTCTTCGGCGACGGCGCCCTCGACTTGATACGACGCGGTTGCGGTACCCCAGAGGAATCCCGTCGGGAACGAGCGCGCGGGCGGCCGAGTCGGGAGCGTCGCTGGCTGGGCGCCGTGTGCCACTTGCGCGATGAGGGGAACGGTCGATGCGCCGAGTGCGGCGGCGCCGGCGAGTTTGGCGAACGTGCGGCGGGAGAGCTGCTCGGTCATTGGGATTGCCTCGCGGGTTGGCAGCGCGTTTTCGGAGGGCGCAGCGATGAGCAAACCTGAGGATCAGGGCGGCCAATCGCAATGCTTCCGCAGTCTCTCGCGCTGCCAGCGACAATCCCCGTTAGGCGGTAGCCCCCGAGAGGTACAGGTAGGCCTTCATCGTCCGGCGCCTTTGGGTTCCTGGTACAATCCAATCGTGTTGCCCGCAGGATCCTTGAACCTCGCCGTGATTTCTGGCGCATCCGCGCCGACGGGTTGCACGATTTTTCCGCCGTGAGCAATAACGGCGTCGATGGTCGCGGTGATGTCGTCCACCATCACGTAAACCAGCAGTCCAGGTTCGGCAGCCGGCTTTCGGCCGGTCACCCACGTCCCGCTTACCTGCCCAACCGAATCGTCGAAAGCTTCCTTGCCATCGCCGCGTTTCCGTATTCCCCAACCAAACACCTTCGCATAGAAATCAGCGGATCGGCCAGCGTCGACCGCTGGGAATTCGACGTAGCATATTTTACCGTTTCCTAATGTTGGCGGCATCGCTTGTTCTCCCAGGCGCTTTTCTACGCCACGAAAAAGATGATTGAATGAGCGCCGAGTGCCGCGCCAGCCGCGAGAATGCCGGATGTCAGTCTCCCTTGCGGGCGCCATAGCGCGAGCGCGGCGAGCAGGCATAGTCCGTCAGGAATGACGACAGCAAAGAGCAGCTGGGCAACTCTTGCCTGGCTCGGCTCTACCAAGGCCGCGCGTTGCAGATTTGTAAGAGTCAACATCGAAATGATCAAAACCGTAGCGGCCGCGACCACTCCGGAAAGGATGGACTTGATCAAATGCGACGCTTTCCTCCGCGCCGAGATCTCGTCCGCAAGAAGGTTCCGAAAGTTTTTCAAGTGTTCGATCAATGAGCAACGGCAAAGCGCCAACGTGCCACCAAGGGCCCAGAGCAGTGCATCCCACTCGTCGTCGATGTGGTCCATCTCACCAATCATTGCCTCGCCCCAACTCCTCGTCCTCGGCGGGGCCAAACGCATGACGAAATGCAATGCGCGCCGGGCGATGCTGCGAATTGGCGACATCAGATTTTCGCCTCGCGTAAAAACACCATCGAAGATTTGCGGTGGCCATAGTCTCGCAATCGCACCCTTGCGGATCGGAGCCCTTCAGGGGTTAGGCGATACATATGCCGGGGAGGCTTACCGGACTCGGTGGTCTCCCAGCGCGTCTCGACCAGCTCGTGATCGGCGAGTCGAATCAGAATTGGATACAGGGTGCCCGACTTCAGCCCAGTATCACGGCTGATATCGTATCCGTACCGCCAGCTCCTGGGTTTCTCGAGAAAGGTGTCGAGCACCAAGGCAGTCTGTGGCGACAGACGAAACCGCTCTTTCATGACACAAGTCTACATATATAGACTTCGCGCTGTCAATACCGGTCGATGGCGGGCCTGTCAGCCCTCGCGATTTGCCGGAGGAATCTGGGCAAGCTCGCTCTCGCGCTCAGCGAGAAGCTTGGCCTTGAAGCGCTGGCCCTCCGAAAGCCGTTCTACTTCGATTGCAATCGCATCGACTGCCTGCTGGAGTTGCCCGAGTCCATCGTGGATCTCTTTCAGGCCCGCCTGCGGGATAGCGGGTTCGCTCCCTCGCTGCATGTACATCTTGATAAGACTGTACGAGCTGCCACAAACGATGGCAACGATAGCAACGGTTGTGACAGCGGGAACCCACAAGTCTGGCGACATAAGCACCCTCCAAATGAACACTACGGCAGTGTGAGCGCGAAAGTGCCAGGCGCTGCCTCGTTTGATCTACGGCAAAATACAGAAGCCCCCCCCGAGGAGATATCCTCGAGCGGGGCAATAAGTTCTGAATCATGGGCCTGGGTAGAGTTGAACTACCGACCTCACGCTTATCAGGCGACCGAAGGGGAGTAAGAAGTCCGGCAAGAAACCGGTAAATCGTTGACGGACAGCGTGATCTGCCGTTGTTCACCCTTCGTGATGCCGGATAATGTCGTGGTCAACCGAGAGCGGAATCGACAGCAGTCATTCGATCGCCACGGAACCGGAAGCGCGTGCCAGGTCGTCCCGGGCCTCGAGGCGCGCAAGCAACAAATGGTAATACAGCATCCCTTGCTGGGGACTCAGTGTGTCCAGAATACTTTCAACATCGACTCGATCCGAGCTGGAGACGAGGGAAAGATTTCGCGCTACGCTGCTGTCGTTCATCGGGAACACATCGAGACGCCCGAGGCCGCGGAGCAAGATGACCGTAGCGGTCCACGGCCCAATTCCCTTGATCTCGCGGAGAAGCGCAATGGCATCGGGACTCCCACGCTCCTCCAGCATCGCCTCCAGGAGCGCACCCGACGCAAGCGCTTCCGCCACGCGTCGAAGCGTCGAGAGCTTGCCGAGACTGAGACCGGCGGCCCGCAAGGCATCGTCTTCGGCGCCGAGAAAGCGTTCAGCGGTCGGAAACGCATAGACTGCGACGCCCTCGCTATCGACAGACTGACCCAGAGCGAGGATCAGGCGGCGCATGATCGAGCTCGCTGCATGCAGGCTGATCTGCTGGAAGACGATCGCGTTGACGCACGCCTCCCATAGCGATGGATAGCGAGGGGGTCTCACGCCGTGCATCCGCTGCGCGAGGGGGCTCAGCCATGGTATTCCTTCGGCTGCGCGGTTGAAATACGCTACGTCGCGTTCAATCCCGAGCATCCGGTTTACGAGCGCCAGCGCCGGTTTGTGTTCCCGCGGATCGCCGTCGAGTGTGACGATGAGCGCCCCCGGATCCATCTGGGCGACACGAGCGACTACTGGGCCACGCGAGGTTTCGAGCGCTCGGATATACTGTCCATCCGATGCAAAGACATCGACGATATTTGTCGAGAGGCGCCGTAGCGCGCTTACAGTGAGGTCAAGTCGGAACGGAGCCGCAACAGACAATTCATGCCGCGAATGCGATCGCGTCGACCCAGCGCCGATCGACGGCGCGACCGCGCCTTGCAGGCTGGTGTCGATGAGGGGCAGTCCAGCCCCTATATCACACAACATTGGCCTGGACGTGGTGCGCCTGCTCGAAAATTGTGACCCATTCGCCGTAGCGCTGGGCGATGCGTGAGGCGGCCTGCTCACGTGTGATTTTTTTTGCGAGAAGGTCGGCAATCGGACTCCAGAACGTGCTGCGGCCGATAGCGAACCCGATGAACCCCTCGACGGACGCCGCGATCTGAAGCCAGGTATTCACCTTTTCTTCATCGGCACCGTGGCCTAATACAATGCAGCCGACTTCATCGCGGCCATCACGTCGTGCCGTTTCGACGACTCGCTCGCAGTCATCGCGACTCTCGAGCCCTTCGACCTTCCATATATCAGGCTGGACTCCGGAGTCCTGCAGCGTTCGAATGGTATCGAGCATCAGTGCCGGCCGGATGTGTCGATCGTACCCTTCTGTACCTCCGACACGATCCAGTTGCGCGTTCGTCGCCGGCACCAGCAGCTCGAACATGAACTTTTGACCGGCTGCCCGGCAGTACTCCGACAGTAGCCTGAGTCGAGTCGTCTGCCGCTCATTGAGAGCAGCTGCTCCCTCGGGGTTGAATCGTACCAAAGCCTTGGCGAAGGTAGGCTGGAACATCTCGATGTGCTGCGCGAATGCATCGCCGTATTGGAACTCGAACTCGTCCGAACCGCTTTTTTCTGTCGATAGGGCCGTCACGTATCCATTCCTGCTGGCGTCGAGCAGGATGTCGGCACCGAACTCCTCGTCCACCAGAATACCCGCGAAGTCGCTCGGCACCCCACGGAGGAGCGCCTGCCGGAATCCATCATAGATCACCCATTTGCTATCGATCACCGCTTGCCGCTGGTCCATAGTCAGTGGAGGAGCGGCGTGAAACATTCCGGTCACGTACGAATGCCGGTGATCGAAAGGCAGCAGGTATAGTGGCTGGTTGTAACCGAGGCTCATGGCAATTCCTAAGAGGCCGCGACGCGGATCGGAGCGTCGTCGAGCATCTTCGTCGGTGCAGAAGGCTTCTGCACGCTTTCCCAGTCCTTGCGGAACTGCAAGATCCCCGAGTCGGTAAGGGGATGATGGATCATCTGCCGCACGATCTTGTACGGCACCGTGGCGATGTGGGCGCCCGTGAGCGCCGCCTGTGTCACGTCGCGAGGTTGACGGACAGACGCAACCAGCACCTCGGCTTTCAAGTCGTGGGTCCTGACCATTGCGACCAGCTCGCGTACCACGTCCATGCCGTTCTCGTTGATGTCGTCGAGGCGGCCAACGAAGGGAGACAGAAATGAGGCGCCGGCTCTCGCAGCAAGCAGTCCCTGATTTGAGCTGAAGATCAGCGTGCAGTTCGTTGTAATTCCTTCCTGTGCAAAGCGCGCGATGGCTTCCAACCCTTCTTCGCTCATCGGGACCTTGACCACGATGTTCGGTGCAAGCTTGGCGAAATGCCGTCCTTCGCGGAGCATGCCGGCCACATCGCCCGCTACGACCTCGGCGCTGACCGGACCCGGCGTGATTTTGCAAATGTGCTTGAGAACATCGTCGTAGCTGCCTCCGACTTTGGCGAAAAGGCTGGGATTCGTCGTGACGCCGTTCAGCACGCCCCAGCGCGCAGCAATACGGATCTCGTCAATCTCGGCGGTGTCCAGGAAAATCTTCATGTTCAGTCCTCAGTTCTGGATTCGCGAATTTCTTCAAGCCTCGGCGAGCAAATTCTCGCCCTCGACTTTCACCAACCGAGAACGCACTGGGCGTTTGGCTGGTCCCCTGAGAACGACGCCCGAAGTGACGTCGAACTGGCTGCCGTGGCAGGGACAGGTCACCGTCGTCCCATCCAGCTTGCCCCGAGCGAGCGAGCATCCTGCGTGAGTACACGTGTCATCAAAGGCGTACAGATTCCCAGGCCTCAACATTTGACCATTCTGGTCAGTCTCGGAGTCAACGTTTTTGGTCTGCCGTGCGAACGCGGCGTCTCAACATCCCCTCTAGCACGGCCACGTCGCTGATCTCAGCGGCGCGCGAGCCATAAACGAGCGTCACCCGTCCACGTCGGGCGCGCCGCACCAGATCGGCGAGAATCATCTTTGCCGTCGCAACCCGAAGTTCCTTTTTGTACCGCGCGCGGAATTCAGGCCACTTGGCAGGATCGTGGTCGTACCACTCGCGGAGCTCCCGGGACGGGGCGATCTGTTTCTCCCATGCATCCAGTCTCGCTTTCGCTTTCGATACGCCGCGTGGCCAAAGGCGATCAATCAAGACCCGGTATCCATCGGACGGGTCTGCCGGTTCATACGCTCGCTTCGCGGTAATCATTGTCTCGTCTCCGGGCTTCGGGGTCCCATGTCTCCTATATCGTGAGCCACTACGACACCGTCTCCACGCGGGATCAGCCCTTGGTGGTCATCTACCCTTGGCCGGACATTTGTAACGGAACGCTGCCGAGTGACGTTACCGAGGTGTTCGAGCATTCCGGGCAAACCGAGATCTGCGGCCACATGAGGATGTGACGAGCCAGAGATGGTGCGGATTTCGTCGATTGCCCTGCGCAATTGATCTTTTGCCTCCGCGAGTCGAGACGAACGGGCGTAAGCGTCCGTCTCGTTGGCAGCCGCGGCAATATGAAAACTCGCGTCCGCGAGCTTTTGGCCCACGGAATGGTGAAGTTCCTGGGCAACTTGCGAGCGATTCCTTTCCTCAGCGTATATCACTTCTGCGCCGAGCCTTTCCACTCGCTCGCGGCCGGCCGCGAGACTGTCAAGCATCTCGTTAATTGTTTTCGAGAGCCGTGCCAGCTCGTGGTCGGCTACGATTGACGTAGGAACTCTCTCGGCGATTCGACCCTCAGAAACCCATCGCGAGACACGCTCGAGCGACTCGATCGGACCGAGCGCGAGTCTCACAAGCACGAGATTCACTGTCGCCCCGAAAATCAGAGCAACCACGACGATGTAGGCGTCGGTCAGCCGCTCGGGCTGTAACTGGACCGGTCCGAACAGAAGTAGACCCGCCACCGCCACAATGATCAGATTCGCGCCGAGCAGCTTCATCTCCAGCGGAACCTCGAGGACGAAACGCAGCCAGTCCGGAATCTGAGGCGGTGCCTTTCGGCGGATCGGCGAAGCTCGACGATCTAGATCGGTTGTCATTACTTTCGGGCTCCTGTGGCGGACACCCAGTGCTCAGCGAGAATGCGCGAGTGAAGGGGTCTGGTCTACTTGCGCCGGAGACTAGCTGATCTCTCGTGAAGAAAGCGTGAAGAAGAGAAGAATCTCTGTTTAGTCACCAACACTTTGTCCGACCAATAAGCGACTTGAGGGAGTCACACGCGCAGAGGCATCGGCTCATAGTAGTTGGCACTAAATCCCCAGGTCGCGGTCCTTGCCAGGATTGCCAGAGATGCATTTGGACGCAGAAGAAGATTCGCTTAACTGCGGCGCGCCAGCGTGCATCGAGCTCCAGGGAGGCGCGTCGCTGGCTGGAAAGCTGTCGAACGAAGCGTCATTAACCTCGTCCAGATCCGGACGTGGGGTCCTCGTTCCCGATGATTCGCTGTCAGGCAGCATTGTTATAATCCCAGTGCGAGCGGTTCAGCGCGTGTCGGTACGTGCATATCCGACTGTCGCGTCTTCATCGCAAGCGGTAGGGCTTGAGCCGCACCCGATTCGAGTGGCAGCACCAATATTGGTCCGGGCGCAGCCCACAGCACCATTCGCGTGGTGCTGCCGCACCTGTACTGCGCCCGCACTGATGGAATGGGCAGTGTCTCACCAACGCGGCCCATCACGACCACCGAAGGACCTGGCTCATTTCGCGCAGCCGTTATCAGCTCCTGGCCAGCGTCTCCGATTCGAATCGAAGTCTGGTCGCTTGCCGTCACCCCCGACGCCGAAATCGTCGATGCGAGCCATTGACTGGCGAGAGTGCGCAAATCGCTCTCGTCCAACCCGTCAATTCCTATACTGCGTCCGTCATCAGCGGACAGTGCTCCGATCAGATCCGTTCGGCTCGCGCCCATTGATATCCGTGAATCGTGACGGACGTCGGCCTCGACAACATGAATTGCCTCGAGCTGGGAACCCCATGCGGATGCCAGCGATTTTGCGACCGGCATCACTCGTTCTCCGCCGGGCCGACCGCTAAGCGCCGCAAGCACACGAGTCGGCTTCGTAACGACGCCCTGAGGAATAACCAACACAGGTACCCCTGAGACGCCGAGTAGACGTTGCGGAGTTGTCGCGCCGAATCTGCTGCTCCCGCGACGTTTATTCCCGCGACCCACGCATATCAAATCCGCCTTAACTTCGTCCGCCACGCGGGCGAGGGCGGACCATGGGACTCCCGTTCTAATCCCGACTTGAACGCGATCGGAGCTGAGCAGATCGGCGAATCCGCGAAGCGCCGTGTATAGGCGCGGCACTAGTGTCGAACGCTGATGAATCGTCGACCCGAGGTGGTCGTGCAGGTATATGGGCGGCCTCGGAAGCGGGACGACGTGGACGAGCAACAACTCGGCGCGGGGCGCGAGATGGGTCGAGACCCACCGCGCCCCCGCCAGAGAAGCGTCGCTGAAATCAATCCCGATGACGATTTTCCTGAATTGCGTATTCATTTTACCCCCACGGCGAAGATTCTTGACATGAGTGTGGACTGCTGTCGAGCAACAACCGGTGGAGTTGCGTCTGGCGTGGCGAATGCAACGTGCTCCGACAAGACTTCCCACATCGCCTGCGCCGCGGCAATTGTCACGTGATGCGTCGCGTACGACGGCCCCAGGAATTCAAGAGCAAAGGAATCCTCGTAGTTCCGTTCGGTTTGCGGTCGCAGCAGGCGAGCCATCGGACGAAACCCGTCAGCTATCCATTCATAAGCCCCGTCGTGCACGAGGCCGACGTTCGATTCATTAACCGGACGTGGCGGCCTGCCGGGATAACCTCGCTGAAGCGTTTTCTCTAGTGACCGCCAGCCATCGACCGCGGCCCGCAGAGCGGCCTTCTCGCTCGTCAGTCCGCCGAAGCCAATTGTATGACCGCGGATCCAGCCAATTTTTCGGCCGGCCGAATCTTCCAGCCGTAGCCTGTCGTCGTCGCCATCGATGAATACTTTCAACATGACATTCTCCTTGAGGTGGGAACGTGCAGCGCCGACAGATAGACCCGCGGCGCTCCACGTTCGCATGATTGGATTGGGGCGTTGGTTAACCTCCTTGCTGGGGTGAGCATCGGTGTGCAGATCGCGTCGCGGACCAGTTCGGGAGTCGCGTTCTCGAACACGAGGACGCGCGCGAGTGCACCATAAAACGAATGCAAAAAACCCCACCGCATTGAGCGCAGGTGGGGTGTTCAGAAACAGGCATTCCAAAATGGCTGCCTATTTCAAAACCAATCCAACGGATTATCCGCTCAAATGCCGCGGCTTTCCGGGATCCCTGCGCCGGGAGGTGAACGTCTCGGGAAGAGCCAAATTCAGTGACTCACAATTCAACCGAGACGGTAAGGGGCGCATTTCGGACACACGTGTCCTATGCGCGGTTGTAGTTACGCAGCGAGGTATCGTCGTGTTCGTCGCCGTCGAAACGCGGGCGCGCCCGGTCCACAGCCTGACCAGGTTCACGGGCACACGGAGACAAGCGCGAACTAGCGGGCGCTCATTGCCGATCGAACTGCACGAAGTGCTGTGCATGGCGTTTCTCCCAGAAGAATCGTGACCGGAAAGCAAAAAAGTCGCATCGCCGATGTTTACGAGGTTCGAAAACTCTCTCGTTGAAATCGTTTTGCGGGCGCATCTTGCGCTCACGAACGACTCCACCACCGGGACGCGACTCCCTGTCAGTAAGTTAGTCAATTAACCCGCATTGTCAACGACTCGGACTTTTATCCAACGCATCCGTATCCGTCGCGCTCAACTCAATACATCTTCGGAACTCAACCTCAGCGCAAGTTCATACGACATGGATTGGTTCGTAAAAGCATTCATCCGCGCAAGTTTGGCGTGGTTTACGTTAGGCATCACGCTTGGCCTCGCGATGGCGATTCATCCAGCGTGGGTTGTCTACAGGCCCGCACACGCCCACATGAACGTGGTCGGGTTCATCACGATGATGATCTTCGGCGTCGCTTATCAATTATTGCCGAGGATGTTCGGGCATAAGCTTCAAAGTCGTGCCTTAGCGATCGCGCATTGGTGGCTTGCCAATGTAGGCCTGGCGTTGATGGTGATTGGATTTGTTCTCGGTCCTCACATTGGAATCAAAAGCGCCCCGATTACATCAACCGGAGGATCGCTATTCGCAATCGGCGCGTTTTTTTTCGTCTACAACCTCTGGCGCACCTTCAACGCCGCCGACGCGCGTCACCGGGCGGACGCGAACGCATCATCCGCCAGGACGATGAGAACACTCGATAGCTGATTCGGGTCCTCAACGTCCATGCGGCCGCTAACCGCTTGGAACGCCCTTGCTCGTTATCATCTCACTTTGCCTTTTGTGGGAGGAGTGAGAAGCAGCGCCGGCGTCTGAGTTGTCGTGCTTACACGAAGCCGAATCCACATCCCGGCTGCGCCGTGTCCGGGCACACCGCAGAAGATGAGGTACTCACCCGCGGGCTGGGCTGCGAAGCGTATGACGTCCGTTCCTTGCGGCGGGAGTCCTTCCGCAAGCTTGAGCGTGAACGCACGCGGGATCGCCGGGCTCACGGGCTGCGTTGGAAGCGGTGTCTGCGGCGTGATCACCTCGGCGCTGTGCGGCAGCATCCCGTCGTGATTCTTGAACGCGATCTCCGCGGCCCATCCCACGGGTATGACAAGTGTCAGTCCCCCGTCCCGGAAGCCATTGAAGTTCAAAGCGCCATTCAGTCCTGTGAGGCCGGCGATCAGCTGAAATCGGGCGGTCTTGGCGGCCGCATCAAAAGTCAGCCATGTAGGATCGAGGCGTTGTT
>Ga0068855_100007242_pt1 | contig 13455 bp, 4 predicted proteins | sample KBSCornC52_FD_66592 | JGI IMG/M metagenome (GOLD analysis project Ga0068855, IMG submission 66592) | Corn rhizosphere microbial communities from Kellogg Biological Station, Michigan, USA - KBS Corn C5-2 | ecosystem: Host-associated > Plants > Roots > Rhizosphere > Soil ... | reverse complement strand
GAGCACCAAAAGCGTCAGCCCGAGGAGGATACGAAGCGCACGCGCCGTGACCATGGCGGGCTCTTATCACGTGATGAGAGCGCACACCGCGCACGTCTGCCTCACCGCGGTCCCGACTTGCCGCACCGCACGCGGTGGCCCCGGCCGGGAGACCAGCGGCGACGATGTCGGTTTTGGTCGGCCACGGTTTTTCCTGTCCCGCTTCGCGGAAAGCCGCTCTAATGGAAGGCTGTGGCAACCGACCGCAAAGGGTCCGGGGCCCAGCAACCATTCGGGCCATTCGTGCTGGAACGGCGCATCGCCGTCGGCGGGAGCGCGGAGGTTTTCCTGGCGCGCCCGAAGCTCGGCCCCCACCCCGCCCCACGGCTGGTGGTGAAAAAGCTGTTACGCGCGGCGCGCGAGGGCGGTGATTTCGATGCCCTCGAACGCGAGGCCGAGCTGCACCGAGCCGTGACCCACCCGAACGTGGTGACCGTATTCGGGGCGGGCATGGTCGGCGACGAGCCGTACTTGGCGATGGAGTACGTGGATGGGGTCGACCTGTACCGGCTCCTCCGCCGGGCCGACGCCGACCAACGCAAGTTCCCCCTGGGTCTGGCCGCGTTCATTGCGCGGCGCGTCGCCAGCGCGCTCGCCGCCGTGCACAGCGCGCACGATCCAGAAGGCAATGCCCTCCACATCGTGCATCGGGACGTCACGCCGTCGAACATTTATTTGTCGATCGAGGGCGAGATCAAGCTCGGTGACTTCGGGATTGCGCGCTTCGAGCAGCGCGTGAAGCCCGTGCAGCCGAGCGTCGGCCTGAAGGGCAAATTCGGATACTTGGCGCCGGAGCAAGTGGCGGGCGAGCCATTCGATCACCGCGCGGATCTGTTCGCGCTCACGGCCGTGTTCGGCGAAATGCTGATCGGTGAGCGCATCTTCCCGGGCAGCGGACAATTGGCGGTGCTGCTGGCGATCCGCGACGTGAACATCGGCCCGCTTCGCCAAGCTGCGCAAAACCTGCCGCCCGGCGTGCTCGCGTTATGCGAAAAAGGTCTGGCCCGCGACCCCGACGCGCGCTTCGAAAACGCGGATGCGCTGGCGCGCGCGCTCGAGCCGTTCGAACAGCCCTCGGCCGAAGAACTCTCGCAGATGCTGGCGGAATGGGTGAGCTGGGCGCGTGATTCGAGTCAATTGGCCCGACAGATCGAGGGCCAAGTGCGAGATTCAGTGCAGCGCATGAAGGCCGTGCGCGCGCGTAGCAGCGGTGGACTTACCGCCGTCGAACCGCCCACGGTATCCTTCAGCGACGGCACGGTCTCGAGCTCGCTCTCGAACGTGCGCCGCGGCGACGGCCAAGTCACCCTCGGCATTCCATTCGCGAAGCTGATCGAAATGATTGCCACGGGCGACCTGTGCGGCGACGACGAGGTGGCGCTGATGGGCGCGGACTTCCGATTCATTCGCGACGTGCACGAGCTCGGCCGTCACCTCTTGCCCTCCACCACGGCCACGACGAGCCGCCTGTTCCAGCCGGGCATCCCGGACTATCAAGTCTTGCTCCGCGACACGCCGATGCTCGAAGTGCTCGCGTACATGCGACAGAAGCTCGAAAATGGCGCCCTCTTCGTGGAGCGCGCGGCGACCGGCAGCAACGCCCACCGCAAAGAAATTTACCTCGAAAAAGGCCGGCTCCTGCACGTCGCTTCGTCGGAACGCGAAGAGCTCTTGGGCGAGTACCTGGTGAAACGCGGACGCCTGACCCGCGCGCAGCTCGACACCGCGCTCACCACGCTGTCGAGCTACGGCGGGCGCCTCGGCGACACGCTGATCGGCATCGGCATGGTCGACGCGGTCGACGTCTTTCGGGCCATCCGCGACCAAGGCCGTGATCGCGTTGCCTCGCTGTGCGGCTGGAACGAAGGCCTCGTGACCTTCTACCGCGGCACCGCGCCACACCGCGTCGAATTCCCGCTCGATCTGGACTTGGCGAGCCCAATGATGGCCGGCGCGATCGTGCGCGCAAAGGGCGAACCGCAAAAACTGCTGCCGGACGGCAGCACGCGGCTCTTGCCCGGCCCGCGCGCGGAGGCGTTGCGGAGCCCGCGGGAGCGGGGGTCGGCGCCGGCTTCGCTCGTGTTCGTCTCCACCTTCCTCGACGCGCACATCACCTTGAACGAGGCGCTCGAGCGATTGGTCGCGTTCAGGAGCGGACACGATGCCCGCGCGGTGGGCGCGAAGGAAGCCGCTGCGGTTTTGGTCACGGCGCAGTTGCTCGGCTGGCTGCGGTGGGCTGCGTGATTTTATGCCCCTTGGCGGGGCAAAAGGGGGCGGGGCGAGACGGATAAGAAAAGCGTTGCCGTTCAGAACGACTCGCAGGACGCGCTTCGAACCCTGCGGGGCTGGTGGTAAACCGTGATCAATGCTCGTTCTCCGACGGCTCCCCGCCTTCGCAATTGCAGCCGCGCTTACCGTGACCGGTGCGCAGTCTCTCATAGCGAGGGCCAGCGCGGGCCAAACGCTCCGCTCGAGCCCGGCACCTCCGCCCGCGAGGCCAGCTGCGCCCACTCCTGCTCCCGCTCCGCTGGAAAAGACGGTGCTCGGCCTCGGGGTCCCGACGGCCCGCAGCGAATTCAGCGTGAGCGCGGATGGCAAACGCTCCTACTTCGCAGAAGCCAAGGCTTACTACGTCTTCGACGAGAACGGCGATCCCGTCGACCGCATCCCGACAAGCGGCGTGACACGCACGTTGGCCTTCTTGCAGGATGGTCGTTTCATCAGCGCACAGAGTCACGCGGGCGGGCACGTCGCCTTGCTCGGCCGGGACGGCGCCGAGCTTAAGTCGCTAGTCGCCCGCGGGGCGTCGCCCCAAAATCTGCACACGGATACCAGCTGGTCAACCCCTTCCGGGCTTGCGGTCGACTCGACCCAACATTTGATGTTCGTACTGGACACGACCGTCGCGCCGAAGGGCACCCCAGACCCAGATTGGTCTCGTGTTGCGGTGTTCGATACGAGTGGCAAGTATCTGCGCAGTATCGCCGCTTACGACGGCAGCAAAACGTCCACCACTGAAGAGTGGCGGACGCGGTACGACGACATTGAGGTCGATTCCAAACGTTCAGTTCTCTATGTGACCGCCGGAGCCGCCCGACAACTGTGGGCCTTCAACTATGACGGCACGCTAGTCGGCAAGGCTCCGGGAGTAGCCGGGATCGCAGTTCTGCCTAACGGCAACGTGGCTGTCGCAGATCCCGATCATCGCCACGTGCGGGTTTACGATCCCGCTCTCAAAGTCGTGAAGACCTTGAGCGCAGCGGGTGTGCTCGACCTCGAAGCGGACACGAACGGTCGGCTGTACGCTTCGGTCGCAGACCCCACGATCTTGTATCTGCGTTGGCCCTCGAGCTTCTCGGAGCCGGACGTGGTGCACCCCCCGTTTCAGCGGATTACTGTCGGAATTCCGTTCGACACGGCAAAACCAGGAGTGCCATTTTCGTTACCGGTCACCATCGCCGGGCGCCCTGCCGTGCCCGGAAACGAATGGCACGTCTTCGCGCGCCCAAGTGACGGGACCGACCTCAGCTGGAAGGAGCTCCCTTCGAGCTACGGCCCAGGCGCGCTCACGGTGGAAGCGCCAGCCGATTTACGGGGTCTATACGATATTGCCGTCCGCTACGGCAAAGGCGCCATCACCCGCAATGACGGCGTGCGTGATTTACACGTAGAAAAAACCATCAGCTTCGGTGCTGGCCCGGAGAACGGGAGCATCAGTGTTCGGTCGCTGGTGAACCGCGCCGGATTTCGATGTGGAGAGGCCATCCCAATTCGCATCGACGTCCGCTCAGCCCTGCAACGGAGCGTTGCTCAGCTGTGGCTCGAACGCGACGGAAAGGTGCTCGGCAGCACTAGCCTGACAATGGCCACTCACTATTGGCAAATCCCGCAAGGCATTACCCGTCGCCTTTTGCCAGGTCACTACCAAGTTCGCGGGGTGATCGATTCGCTGCCAACCAATCCGTACGAATTCGATCTCGCCGAAGCCGAACCAGATTCACCCGTGCAGCGGATTCTGTACCACGAATTCGATCAGAACCCAGCAACATTCCCGCAGCCCGGTCTACTGAGCGTCGCTGAGCGGCTCGCGTTCATACGAGATTACACAGACGCCGTAGCGGGTCTTGCCTTCACGCGAGAGACCGACCGCGGCGCCGGGAAGCTCCTGAGCCCAAAGCCCGTTGGCACCTGGCGGCACGACTCCACCGCCGAGCCGACGACACATGATTCGGTTCCGCTCGGCGGGCTGTGGGAGCCAGAGTTTTATCTCGACCGAGCCACGGCGCGGGGCATTCATCTCGACACGCAGGTGCTCGCGCATTGCTCCGGGGTGCGCCTCGCTGCTGATTGGTTTCCGTCGCTCGACGCCACGATGCAGCGATTGAGTCAATGGTTTGGAAGGTACCCAGCCTTCTACGGCTTCAACTACAACGACGAGATTTTTTTTCCGAATGCGCCGTTTTCCGACTCCAGTACTGCCGATAAGGCGTGGCTCAACGCGGCCGTCTCACGGCTAGCTGGGCGACCAAAAGCGGACGCCTTCCGCCTCGGGCTAACGCACATGTACGGCGAGCTCGATCGAGCAGTGGAAGAGGTGAGGGGCGACCTTTCGCGCACCGCAACGCCGATGTGGCAATACCCCGCCGTTGAGGGCAGTTACGCTCCGACTATCTACGCGAACATGACCGAATCCTATTCGCACTACCTGAGCGAAGCCTACGGATGGCCCTGGTATCCGGCCCATTCTGTTGACATGCTGCGACGACCGGGGCTGCCCCTCATGGGAGTCTTCGATGACGCCTATTCGATGGGCGACGGGGAATCGTACCTCAAGGATGCATTGCAGGTGCTCGGGCGCGGAGCACAAGGCGTTGGAGTTGAGCATGAGCGCCCAATCAAGGAGGCGCGCGGAGCCAATGCGTTGCGGGTGATGAACACGCTCGCCGAAATGTACGGCCCTGTTTTCGCGGAAGCCGAACCGGACAACGACGCGGCCGTTCTCTACTCTTACAGCCAAGACGTCACGGAAAAACGCGACTGGCTAGGCACTCCCCACTGGCAACGTGTACTGGCGTTACACGGCGCGGCGCTGATGGCGGGCTTACCGACGAGCATTGTGTACGAGGAGGACATAGCAGCAGGAGCGTTGCTTGATCACGGCAAACCCAAGACCAAATTCCTGTTCTTGGTAGGTCAGACTGCAGAGCTGCCGGAACCCGTGAAGACCGCAGTAAACGCTTTCCGCGCAGCAGGCGGCGAGCTCGTGATCGACGCCGATTCGCGCGAGCTCACGGGGGCCACTCGTTTCCCCCACACGCTGCTCGGTGTGGCCCGTGCTGGTCGCAGCGGGCACGATAGCGACGCCCTGTTCCCCGACACCCAACCAGAGTACGAGACGCTTGCCGCAACCCTGCGGACGCAATTTGGTACCGACCGAAGATATCCGGTAGACAGCAACGACCCTTGGGTCTCGAAAAATCGCTTCAATGCGGGCGCAATTCACTACGTCCTCGTGACCTCCGAGACGAGCCCGTTTCCGTGGCCCCCCCCAAGTGTTTGGAGCTTGGGAGCACGCTTCAACAAGAGCTATTTACCGAAGCTCGTAACGCTCACGGTGCCAGCGAGCGGAGTGACCTATGACGCTTTCGAGCGAAAGATCGTGAACGCGACTTCGAGCGGAAAGAGCCGTCTCGTGAACGTTGATCTCAAGACTTTCCCGGGAAAGTTGTACGCGCTCGCCCCCCGCGCGCTGAGGGCCCCGCAGCTGAGCGCCCGCGTTACCCGCGATGAGCTGACCTACACCGTAAACGTAGGAATGCCGGCCCGTGTTCCGCTGCGAATCACGCTCAGCGACGGCGGCGGAGCGGCTTCGACGCTGTACCGTGGCACTAACTTACGAGGCGAGCTCGAGCATACGGTTGGACGCCCGGTAGGCCCCGGGCCTTGGAAGCTACAAGTGAGCGAGCTGCTCGGAGGAGCGACCAGCACTCTGGTCGTACCGGGGAGCGAGCTTGACGAGCCGCTCGCGCTCGCGCTTCCAACCGTTGAGACAGAACGCGAACCGCAGATTCGCGCGTTGCTAAAGCAAGCTAGCGGCAGTCTGCACGTCCTCGGGGTCGACGCGGTTCAGAGCGACCTTCGCGCTTCGCTCCTGCGGGCACTGAAGGATAGCGGAGTACGAACGACTCTCGACCCCAGCCCCACGCCCTCTGCTACAGCAACCACGTACCTCGTGTTCGGCATATCCAGCAAAGACTTAACGGAGCCGTTGAAGAGCGCAAATCAGCTGGGCCTGTTTGGGCGAAATCTGAGTGATGTTTATCCGGGGTCAGGCCGCGGCTTCATCAGCGCAACCTTTGCGGCGCGCGCGTATGCCGAGAACAGCGTTGCAATAGTCGGTGGTGATCAAGCGGGGCTGAACGCAGCAGCAGCGCGGTTTATCACGCTCCTCAGTGAGCCGAGCGTGACGGCACGGAGCAAGAACCTAAACCAGACCGCCGCCATCGCCTTGAACGGTCCCGGCACGGGGAATTTGGACCTTCCACCGCTGAGAGAGCTCGTCGGAGCTCGATTGTCAGGCATTCGCGCGAACAATGGCCGGTTAGCAGTTGCAGCGAATGGCTATCTACATAACCTCGCACGAATAAACGACGAAGGCGACCACGGCCGAGTCGTCGCCGTCACCCGGATTGGAGAATCGCCAACGACGACCAGCTTGTTCCTGAGCAACGACGGCACGGCCTACGGTCTCGCAGCGCGCACCATACAGCGCTTTGGAGAGGCGTTTTCACTATCGAGCTCGGACTCGCTCACGCAGGACGCCTTCACGAGCTTCGGAGATGCACCCACTTACCAGCACATCTTCTCTGCCTCTGGTGATGCGCGCACCGTGCTCGCTCCAGGGCCGTACGGTGTCGTTGCATGGCAACGGAGCGGCAATAGCTGGCGCGAGCAATGGTCGCTCGACTACTGGAAGAAGTTCGACGAAATGGACTGGCCGGTTACCCCCACTGCCGCGCGCGTCCCTAGCTTCGATACGCTCATCCCGAAAAATGCAGACATCGCCTTGATTTCGTTCGCCGACCTAACCAACGGATGGCGCGAGCACGAAACGCGTCCAACGGCCGAGCTCCTCGCCCGGTCCATCAAGGACGGGACTCCGCGCTGGCAGTTTACCGAACCCCCGAGCGGCCTACCGGAGTCCGCTCAGGTGTACAGCAACAGCAACGCATCGTTAGTCGTGTTCCGAACTCAGATTGGAGGTACCGGCGCGCTTCGGTTCTACGCGCTCAACCGAGGCCGTCTACTCGGAAGCTGGGGCAGCAGCGATACGCCATTCGCTCTCGAGATCGCCGAACGCGGCGAGCGCGTGGCAGTGGCGTACGGTGGGGGCAGCCGACTACTCGAGCTCCGGCTTGCCGATGGCACGGTTGTCTACGACAAGACGTGGCATGCGCAACCGATTGCCATAGCGCTTGCCGAGGATGGGATGAGTGTGTTCGTCAGTGACGACGCGGGGCTGCTCAGCAAGCTCGATCCTCGCGGCAATATCCTCTGGCAAGTGCCACTCGGGTGCAGCGCTGAGCTCGCATGGGATGGCGCTCGCCTTTACGCTGCGGGTTGGAACGGGCGGTTGCACGCTTTCACGTCAGACGGGCAAGAGCATTGGAAGCTGGACCTTACCGAGTCGATAGCAAATATGATTCCCGGAACTGCGACGTCGGTGGCCCCGCCACGCATGCACGAGCCAGAGCGGCCTAGCTCAGCGTCCTCGAGCCTTCCCAGGGGGGTGAATCTGTTGCGTTCCGGAGGGGCTACGTTGACCGTGGGCGGCACGCGGGGCTGGATGTCCCGGGGTACGGTCGAGATCGAGGCGGGCGCGCTCACCAACGGAAATGTCGAGGATAGTGCTACCCCATGGCTGTCGAACGACGAGCTATTCTGGGACGGCACAGCGTTGCGGAAAGTTTGGGCACAGATGGACCTAAAACAGCCCACCGATGTGCATTCCCTCACCGTGTACGAGAATTCCAAATTCCGCGACTCGTGGCCCACCGAATCGCTCATTCAGGCGTGGGATGAAGCAAATCAACGTTGGCGAACCGTCAAACACGGGGTATTTCTTAACGGCGCCCGAGCGACCTACCTCCTCGATCTGAAGCGGGTGAGCAAACTGCGATACGTGCTCTGGGGTAACTACTTCCGCAACTTTCATACGAGCGAGATTGAGCTTCGATAGCCCTTCCCATACCCCTCAGACCTCGCCCCCTGGCGAGCAAGCGGACATCGCCGATCCCGATCGAAGACGCCGACGCAGGCGTCGTGACCGGACCCGCCGCCCACTCGCACTTTCCGTTTCGCCGGTTGAGGTCCTGCTTACGGTGGTCGTCATCGGATCCGTGCTCGGCATCGGCTCGGTTCACCGACCAGCGCTATTCGTCATCTCTGCGCTTGCCCTAGTCGGAGGCGCGCTAAGCGTCGCCGCGCTTCAGAAGGTACCCGTCCCTGCCGTCGTCCTTGCGGCGCTCGGGCTATTCTCCGCGCTGCAGTCCCTACCAATGCCAGCAGGCTGGGCCCTCCGGCTGAGCCCCGCGTCTGCGCAGGTCTGGCTGCGCTGCCTCGCACCGTTCGGTGAGAACGAGCTGACCCGCTTTCCAATATCTCTCGATCCGGGTGCATCCATCGCCGAGGCTCTGAAATGGCTCACGTACGCATCGGTCTACGTCATGGCTGTGCACGTGCGCTCCCGGCGAAAAGCGAGCTGGCTGGGCACGTTGCTGTTCGGCTCGGCTTGCCTCGTGGCTCTGCTCACGATCGCGCACGGCGTTGGCGACGTGCGATCTTTGTATGGGATATACGAGCCCAATTTTCCAATCGGTCGCTGGAACGTCGGCCCTTTGCTGAACTCGAACAACCTGGCCGGCTACGCAACCCTCGGGCTGTTTGCAGGCGCGGGCTTGTTGCTGAGCGGGCGTTCGGCGATTCCGCGCCTAGCACTCAGCTCCGGCCTGGCGACAATCTGTACGGCGCTGCTACTGTCGGGCTCTCGAGCAGGTGTCCTCAGCGCGCTCATCTCCAGCGCTGTTGTAGTCGCGTCAATACTGCGGAGGCCGCGATCCCTACCCTCCATCCGTAAGCTCATGATCGCGGCGGCCCCGCTTTTGTTGGGAGTGGCCGGCGCAGTCGCATTCGGAAGCAGGAAGGATGCGACACAACTGATGTCGCTCGACGCGCGCCGCAAGATTGCGGTCTGGGAATGGTCGCTTCCGATGATCCGCGAGCACGTTTGGTTCGGAGTCGGGCGTGGCGCGTTCGAGACCGCCTTTCCACCCTATCGGCATGCTTTCGAACACGATTGGGCCGGCGTGTTTTCGCACGCGGAAAATTTCGTCGTACAGTGGCTTGCTGAGTGGGGCCTTCCGGTAGGCGTTTGCGCATCCGTGGCCGTGATCGCGTACGTAGCGCGCGAGTGGTACCGGGCCCGAGCGGATCGACTGCGGTTCGTTCTGCTGGCTGGGCTGGCAGCGCTCTTGGTCCAAAATCTTGCGGACCTCGGGCTGGAGGTCCCCGCAGTAGTTATCGCCGCCGTGGTGGCGCTTGCAGCCGGCGAAAGTGCCTCCAGCCGCCGTCCCGAACCACGCAGCCTCGCACCAACCCTAGTGCTTGCTGTGCCCTGTTTCGCTCTTTGGGCCGCGGCGCTCATTTGGTCTGGTCAATCGGTCGAGGTCGAGCGCCGTCAAGTATCGGCCCAATACCGAGAGCTCGCACGAAACAAAGGTTCGGAGCTGGTCTACGCCTCGTTCAATGAAGCCTTGCACGGAGCGATGTTACGACACCCCGGCGAGGCGTTCTTCCCGCTGCTCGGCTCCGCCGCCTCGTATCGCGCCGGAGATGGCCGCGCGCTAGTTTGGATTGGGCGCGCTCTTGAGCTCGGTCCGACCAACGGGCACGTTCATTTCGTCTTGGCGCAATTTTTTGCAGCACATAAGGCTACATCGCAAGCGATGCTGCATCTCCGCTTGGCCGTGGAGAACGACACGACGCTCACGAGCGTGGCCGCCGCGCGCGCTGCACAATGGGCTCCTTCCATCGACCTGCTACTCGAAGCAATACCGAGTAGCCGGGTCGGAGCCGAGATGCTTGCAACGGCGTGCGCAAAGACACGACCCGAGCTCAAGCCCGACTGCTTCCGGAAAACCGTTGCCAGAAGCCCGCGCGAACCAAGTGCGTTCGAGCACTTGGCAGACTCGCTCCTGGTTGCGCTGCGCACCGGACAGCCGCCTTGCGCCGGCGCCGCGTTTGCGGAGAGCTGTGCCCAAGAGGTCGACCGCACAGCGCGCGCGATTGGCAAGTTAGACCCGACTTCATGGCGTTCGGGCTATGTTATGGCCAGAGTGATGCTTCTCCGCGGGGATGCCCAAGGTGCGGCCAAGCTGCTCGCTCGCGTGTGCCCGGGTGGTATCGAGGGCCGCGATTGCTCCCGTGAGTCAGTAAGAGCGGCATTGAAGAGCGGCTCAGAGGAAGCGCTCCGCACCGCGTCCGATAGGTACGCGGCCCGCGACTGTGGGAATGATGCTTCATGCGCCGAGGCCTGGGACTGGCTCGGAACTACGCTCGAGGGCGCAGGCAAAGCAGGCCCCGCCGTCAACGCCTACACCAAAGCCGCTGAAATCGACGGATCCGCGGCACGTTGGCTTCGTGTCGCGGACCGAGCCGCGCGAGCGGGTCTGAGCGGTGTCGCGAAGTTGGCGCTGCAGCGAGCGGACCACAGCCCGGACGCTTCGGAGAACTCTAGAGCCCACGCACAGCAGCTCCGAAACCGACTCGCCCGAAGTATGAATGATACGCTCTAAGCAATGCCTGGAGCGGGTTCGTGCGCTTCGTTCCTAACTGACCGCTTCTTGCTGCGGAGTCTCGTAAGCGGCGTAGTAGCCGGAGTAGTAATACGGCTCTTGTGAAGCCACGGCGTTGAGAACCACGCCCGCACAGTTGGCGCCCACGTCACGTAGTGAGCGGACGGCTCGCTTTGCCGTGTCCCGCCGCGTGCTGAGGGCCCTCACGACCAGCACCGTCGCGTCTACCTTAGTAGACAGAATTACACCGTCCGTCACTAGACCAATAGGCGGGCTATCAAGCACGATCCTGTCGAATTGCGTTCGGAGTTGCTGGAGCAAACGCGCAAAAGCGTCACTGTGCATCAAGTCAGCGGGATTCGGCGGTGTCGGACCGGCGCGCAGAATCGACAAGTTCGGAATTTCCGTATCCAAAACGGCCGACGAAAGTTGCGAGGGGTCCAACAGCGCCACCGTTACGCCCTTGTCGTTCCGCTCCCTAAACACCGTGTGCACGCGAGGCTTTCGCAAGTCACAATCCACAAGGCACACGCGCTGCCCGGTTTGCGCAATCGCGATTGCAAGGCTGACGGCCACCGTGGTTTTGCCCTCGGCCGGCCCGGCGCTCGTAACGAGCAGGCACTTATAAGGGTTGTCCGGTGCCATGAACATCAGGTTCGTCCGAATTGCACGAGCCGCTTCGGCGACCACGCTCTTCGGGTGAGTGTGGACCAGCAGCTCGGGCGCCGTGCCCTGGTCGCCCTCCCGTGCCGCTTCTCCCCGCTTCCGCTTTCCGCGCCCCGTGCCGTAGTAGTAGCTCAGGTTGAGCGCGCTGCCCCCGCGCGTCACGTCCGGCAGCGATCCAAGCACTGCGAGGCCGAGCTCTCGCTCGATCTCGACCGCGTTCCGTACCGTTCTATCCAATAAGTCGCGACCTGTTGCGCCTACCAAGCCGAGCAACAGGCCGAAAACGACCCCTATCGCCAGGTTCAGCGAGGTCTTCGGAAATACGGCGACGACTGGCTTCAACGGACGATCTAGCACGCGGACATTGTTGAACGGAGCCATCTTTGCCAGCCCGCTCTCCGTCGATCGCTCCAGAACCATACTGAAAAGCTTTTCCGTGTTCTCTTTGGACCGGTGCAGACGGCTGTACTCCAGCTCCTTCAGATTCAGCTCCAACGCCTCGTGGCGCGCGCTGTCGTAGAGCCCAGTAAGACCACCAACTTGGCGATCGACATTGGCAAGCTCCATCTGAGCGCCATTTTTGACGTTCTGCAGCTCTTGGACCAGCGAGATGCGAGCCGCATCAATTTGAGCGGTGAGCGCGCGCAGCTCCGGGTGGTTGTCACCCTTGCCCTCCGCTCTGAGCATGGCAGCCTGCTGCTTTGCCATCATGTAGTTGTGACGAAGGTCTGCTAATCCCGCATTCGACAGGAGCTCACTCGTCGGGATCTCGGCCGGATCTTCGGGATCCACGTTTTTCAGTACGGCCAAGCGCGCCAAAGCGGCTTCTCTTCGCGATTTGAGCGCAGTTAAATTCGTATTGAGCTGTTCAATCTCCTCGCGTACCATGTTGGACTGGTCGTCGTAGGATACGGACAGCAGGTTATATTTTATCTTGAAGTCATGAAGCTCCATCTCTTGAGCTTCCAAATCGGTCTTCAAGCGGGTGAGCTGGGTGTCAAGCCACTCTACGGTTCTGTTCGTGGCATCCATACTCGTGTCGAGGTTCTGCTCGACGTATGTGTCGACCACTGCCGATAGAATGCGCTGCGCTCGCGCGGCGTCAGCGTCGGTGTACTTGACGCGCGCCAGGCGGCTGTCCTCGATTGGCTCGACCTTCAGGCGTGCGCGCAGTGCCTCCGCAGTGTCCTCGACAGAAGCTCGCGCCGCCGCGCGCGAACCTCCCGGCCGGTTAGCGAGAAAAGCACCGTCGTTATTCAGGTTGAGCTTTTTGACCACGAGCTCCGCGACGCGGCGCGAAGAGATGACCTGGTGCTGGGTGGCAAAATATTCCTGATTGCTCCAGTAGCTGTCGGAGCCGGATTCGGCGGCGTGCCCCAACGGCGTCAACGGCTGAGGATCCAACTGAACGGTGGCGCTGGCCTCGTAAAGTTTGACCTGATTGGCGGTGTAGACTGCCGCGCTGACCACGGAGCTGACGAAGAGAAAAAAGAGGATAGCCCAATGTTTCCGGACCGCACGAACTACGACGGCCGGCGAAAATGCTGTTTCTGCCTCGCTTGCGGACGGCACGGGCGGGGGAAATTGAGAAGAGTTCATTTTGAGTTACTCGGAGGGCAGGTCAGCCCGGGACCGCAATCGGCGAAGAAGGCAGCTCACGCTCCACTTGCTGCTTTGCGGGAGCAAGCCGACTACTGAGAGAGGTGAGTGAGCGTGATAGCTCGTCGACTAAAATTTGAAGCAGGACCTCGACTTGCGGCGCTGGATCCTGCATGTCGCTATCCCAGCGAAACCTCAAGCTCGCAGTAGCCGCGGAGTCTCGTCCGATCGGGAATACCATCTCGAGCAGATCGCGTTTGGTGCAATCCGCCCCCGGCTTGTTCCAGCAATGGCTTTT
>Ga0068855_100007237_pt1 | contig 13457 bp, 12 predicted proteins | sample KBSCornC52_FD_66592 | JGI IMG/M metagenome (GOLD analysis project Ga0068855, IMG submission 66592) | Corn rhizosphere microbial communities from Kellogg Biological Station, Michigan, USA - KBS Corn C5-2 | ecosystem: Host-associated > Plants > Roots > Rhizosphere > Soil ... | reverse complement strand
GGGAACGGAGCTTGGTGAGGAAAGATGCGATATTTGCGAAATTAGGAGGAGAAGAAGAACTCACGCACGGGCAGTCACCTTGCGTGTCGTTTAGGGGTCAGAAATCGACGGACCGGTCCCCCCGAAAAATTCCTGTGCGCGATCTGGATGTTCCGGCCGGTGCCAGTCCGAACGGGAGCGGGTCAGCCGCAAACGGCACCCATCTCGATTTGGAACAATGGCTCTGCCGTCGCTGCCGTCGCTGCCGCCCGCGAGGCTGAACCCGTCGGAGAACAATCGGCCGGCGCCGTCGACCACCAGCGCGCCGATGTTTTGTGGGATTGGGTTGATGGTCACGCGGAGCGGACCAAGGCCGGCCCAGCCTTCGGCGGCGCGGTGCGGCGAGATCGCCATGCCCCACACGCCGAGCGCCACACGCACGCGATCGACGGCCGCCCCGATCTCGCGCGCGACCCGCGCCGCATCCAACCGAAGTACGCGATAGCCGGACCGAAGGGCGGCGAGCACGCACGGCCGAACAGTAGCGCTCAACGGAAGGAGCAGCAAATCTGCCAGCGCCGACAAGAAAGAGACAGACTGAAGACCTCCAGCCCTTGCCGTGAACGGCAACACGTCCGGATCGATTTGCGAGATAGCGTATCGGAAAACTCCACTTCGACCATCAAGGTGCGTACGCGCCGTAGTTCATCACGGCGGAGTTGATGGTGTGGAAGTCGGCGGCCGTCGCATCGACGAACATCGGAGCTTGCTCGAGGCTCTGAGAAATGCAGTTTCCCGGGGCACCGCTCGGAACCGTGCCTTGCACGACGTTGTCGACGAGCTTGAAATTGCGAGAGGCCGCGTCGTAGCAGTTGTCGAGCGCCGCGTACCCGGGTTGCAGGATGTTCTTCGTGACGGTCGTGTTCGCGCCCGAGCCGCTCGAATCGAGGTTCATCTCCGAGCGAAGCGCCCCCGTCGACGCCTCGCCGTTGGCGTAGAAGGTATTCTTTTGGATCGCCACTGCAGTATAGGCCACGTCCACTTGGCGGATACCTGAGTAGTAGTTACCATAGATGAGATTGTGCTGGATCATGACGTTGGTGATCGTGCCCGTACCGCCTCCGTTGAGCACGATGCCATCCTCGTAATCGGCGTGACCATTGTCGTGGATCCGGTTGTTCTCGATCGTGACGGCGTCGAGCGTGCCGTACGTCCCCTGCTCGGTATTGAGCTGAATGCCGCGCGAGGCGTTACCTCGGATTTCGTTGTTTCGCAGCACCAGGTTCGAGCCAGACGCCAGGTAAACGCCGTGATCCTGATGACCGGACGGCCCGCAGCGCCCGAATTTTTCGATCAAGCAAGCCTCCACCACGAGATCGGTGGTGCCGTTGGTCTCGATGTGGCCACCGTTCGCGCCATGCTTGCAGTCGCCCGTGAACGTGACGTGGTCAATCCGCGCGTCAGTGCCGGTACCGAGCGACATCGTGTTGTACGAACCCGTATCGGCGACGGTGCTGATGTCGTACGTCAGGTTTGAGATCTGCACGTGGTCCACACCATCCGCGAGGGTGACGCGACCCAAGATCTTCACGCCGGCGCGCGACTCGCCGATGAAGATGCGCCGTGCCGTCGCAGACGTGCCGCCGCGGTTGAGCAGCATCGGGAGGGTGCTCCCTGATTGAGTATAGGTGCCGTCGTGAATGAGGTAGCAAGCGCTCGCGGGATCGCTTGCATGTTGGCCTTCGCCGCGTGTCGCCGCCTCGAGATCCGTCACTGTCGTGACATCGAAGCGTAGCATTCCACTCGGGCACTTGCCGGGAGAATCCGTCCACGCGCCGATCTCTCCGCCCGCGGCACTTCCCGATGCTCCGCCCGCCTCTGAACCACTCGTCCCTTGGCCACCGTTGCCAGCGATCCCATCAGATCCTGCGCTGGCACCCACACTTCCCGCGCTAGCGCCCGCTGACGCTCCAGCCGTCGACGTACCGGCACCTCCGGCGCCGCCTGCGCCAACTGGGCTCGCGTTCGTGCCGTTTGAACTCGAGCAGCACATGAGCAGCATACCGCCGAGCAGCGAAACGATTGAACCTGAGTGCATGAATCCTCGCGTGTGCCGGAAAGCTGGATCTCAAACTATTACAGTAGACTCGTCAGCTGGTCGTCGCCAGCAAATGAAGTCAGCAAGGCCTTCATCGTAGCGGGCCTCGCCGAGACGACCGGTCAGGTGGAATGCGGCAAAATTTCCTGCCGCAGCAAAGCAAACAGCGCCCCGATGCGCGAGTTGGCCGCCGCACGGCGTGCGGTCACCCACCACAAGTCGTTCGTGACGGAATCTTCAGGCGCGTGAACCAAACACACTCGACCGGCCGCGACCGCGGCCTGGCACAAGTAGTCCGGCAGGACGCTCACGCCCACCCCGAGCTCGACCGCGCGCAGCACCGCGCGCAAATCCGGAACGCTCAGCTGCGGCGTGACCGCGAGCCGAATGCCCAGCACTTGTCGGAAGAAGCGGCGAATGATCGGCAAGTCGGGTCCGTAGGCAACCCAGCGTTGTTCACGTAGCCAGCCCGGCAGCGCGCGCCGCGTGGGCACGCGCGTGGCTTTCGGAGCGACGAGCCAGAACTGCTCTTCGAACAGCCCACGGTAAGCCAAGCTCGGACTCGGCCGCTTCACCGTCGACACGACCGCGTCGAGCGCGCCCTCCTCCAATCGGTCGAGCAGCGCGGGAGAGCTACCGAGTTCGACCTGGAGCACGAGCTCCCGAGCGCGCGCCAGCGGCTCCAGGAGCCGCGCTTCGAAGAATTCGTGCGGGGCGCCGAGCCGCAGTGGGTTTTCGAGGTTCTCGGGCTCGAGCGCGGCACCTTCCAGTCGTTCGACCGCTTCGGCCACCTTCGAATACAGTGCGTGCCCGTGCTCTGTCAGCTCCATGCGCCGCGGCTTGCGTAAAAATAGGCGCTGGCCCAGCGCCGCTTCCAGCCCGGCCAGATGTTGGCTCACGGCTGGCTGCGTCAGCCCCAACGTGCGCGCCGCCGCCGACACCGTGCCGCTGCGGCACACGTGAACGAAGCTTCGGTACCACTCCAGATTTGTCATTAATTTACTTATGGCACATCCATAATCCTTCGCTTGGTCAGCCACGCGCCGTGGTCCCACACTCGCTGGCGGCAGAAAGAAGCTGCCCTTGAACCGAGTGAGGAAAAATGCCAAGAAAAAAGGTACTTATCGCAGTCACTAGCCACGGCCAATTGGGCAGCACCGGAAAGCCCACCGGCTATTACCTCTCGGAGGTGAGCCAGCCCTACTTCGAGCTTTCGGAGCGCGGCTTCTCCGTAGATTTCGTAAGCCCCCGCGGCGGCAAGCCACCGCTCGATCCCGGCAGCCAGACCAACGCCGACCCGGCCAGCGCGCGCATCGCTGCCACGCCGGAAATCATGCAACGCCTGAATGAGTCGCTGCCTCCCGCATCCGTTCACAGCGAAGATTACGCCGGTATGCTATTTTCCGGTGGCCACGGCACGATGTGGGACTTCGCCGAGGACGCGGGGCTGTCACGCCTGGCGCGCGAAATCTACGAGCGAGGCGGCGCGCTCGCAGCGGTGTGCCACGGTCCAGCCGCACTCGTGAACCTCACGCTGAGCGACGGCAGCTATTTGGTCCACGGCAAGCGCGTGGCCGCCTTCACCGAAGCCGAAGAGCGCGCCGTCAAGCTCGAGAGTGTGGTCCCGTTTCCGCTCGCCCAACGGCTCGTGGAACGCGGCGCCCTGCACGAATCGGCCGCTCCCTGGCAACCCAAGGTGGTCGTCGACGGCCGGTTGGTGACCGGGCAAAATCCTGCGTCCGCCCAGGGCGTCGGCCGCGCGTTGGTCGAAACGCTACTCGCGCTCGAGCGCGGTGACTTGGCCGAACTGCGAGCGCTCTTGAGCCGCGACCTCAGCATCGAGGTGCTCGAACCGTTCGATGAATAGAGCCAAGCTCTGGCTCGCTTCAATGCCTGCGAAACGCTCGCCCTCGTGAGTGCGGCTACCAACGCCGCACCCACCGCAGGCCAAAGGCATGCAGTGCGTCGAGCGTGCGCCCAGGTGGAGCGCGTCGATAAGTCACGCGATAAGTGGCGCGACAAGTCGCCCAGGCGTCAAACACGCACACGTCTCTGGCGCGTCGCGAAGGTTGACCTGGAACCTAGTTGACGCCGATGCTGAAGCCGGCCGAAGCCTTGGCTCCGCCGCCGGCTTTCGCGCCGGCGCTGGCAGACTTGTTCGTGGTCACGCTGACCTTGGGCGGTGTGACCTTGATGGCGGCGCTGGCACTTTTGGCAGCGTTGGCGTTCGCGTCGAGCTTGGCCTTCGCGCCCGCTGTAAGCTTAGCGTCGGCGTCGAGCTTCGCATTCGTATCGACATCGGCGTCGACCTTGGCCTTGAAGTTGGCGTTGGCCTTGGTGGCTGCTTTGAGGGACGCCACCGCTCCGACGAATGCCTTACCGGATGCGATGAGCGAGACGCGGATCGGCTCGATCGCCCAATTGACGTTGGCCTTGGCTTTGGCGACGTAGCTGAGGCTCGGGGGATCCCAGTCGAGCTTCAGGCGCGTGCCCGCGCCGGCGCCGACGTCGAGGTTCAATTCGAGGTCGGCGGCTGCGTGCGCCTTGCCAGAAGCGTCGTAGACGAAGGCACTGATTTCCGGCCCTTTCGCCACCAACTCGACCGAAAAATCGCCGACCGCGACGACTTGTCCGCCATGGCTGGCATCCACGCTGAGCGCGATATTCTCGAGTCGGCCGAGGCCGCCTCCCACACTGGCGTCGGCAACGAATTCGAAGGGCCCCGGTGCGAGCTCGACGCCGGCTCTCGCCTTGCCGACGAAGCAAGCGTGCGGGGGATCGAACGCCAAGTTGATTTCTTCACGCGCGCCGCCTTGGGCGCTCACGTTGACTTTGAACTTTGCGGCCACGTCGCCCTTCACCTCCGCGCCTGCGCGGTCGATGAAAGCGCGGACTTCGCCTTTCGGGCTGACGAACAGCTCCGCGCTGTATGCACCGGCTGCCAGCACGTTGCCACCGAATCGCGGCTCGGGCAGCACGACGGCGGCGTTGAGTTTGCAGGTCTGCACTTTGCCGCCCACTTCGAGGGCCACGTCGATCGGTCCCGGCACGAGCTCGACCCCGGCCTTGGCTCGACCTTCGAAGCGAGCTTTCGCCGGCACGAACGTCAACTCCAGCTTCTCGGTTGCGCCCCCTTTGGCTCGTACCAGCGCGCTGAGCTTGACGCCGGCGCTCACGAGCGCGCCGCTCGCATCGCTGATTAGGGCTTCGACCAAACCATTCTGGTGCGTCGCAAGCTCGACTGAAAAGTCGCCGGCGCTGGCCACGCTGCCGCCGATGCGCGGGAGAGCGAGCGCCCCCTTCGCGTGCATAGACGCGGCGACGGAATCTTTCACGCTCGCGCTGCCGCTCACCTGCGCGGAGGCGTCGATGCCGCCCTTGTCTTCGGAACTGCAAACCTTCGCAGAGCCGGCGACGAACAAAAGCAACGGAACAGCCAATAGACGCATCAGGCACCTCCTCAGTGCTCGCGAAGCCTAGAACGCCGCTGAGTTTGCAGCCACCGCGCGCTGACAGATGGCTGAGAAATCGGGTCGTGAGCGCGTGAAGCGCTTCGATTGGGCCCAGTGTTCGTCCTCGCCACCTGCGGCGGCCGACGCGGAGCGCGAAAACTGCAGACTCGGCGCGGCAACAGCGGCTAACAGGGCTGGACATTGCGGCAAGTTCTGCTCGAATGGGCGCCGTGGAAACCGACGCACGCGGGTGGCTCGCGCTGGCAAGCATGGGCTTTGTCGTTACCGGGTGTGTCGCCACTCCGGCGATGAACTACCCGGGAACGCAGGTCGCCTCCTCGCGCCTCGCGGCATTGCCGAGTGAAGGCGTGGTGTGGAACTACGACTTTTACGGGCAACGAACCGTCGATAGTGCGGCGGAACTCAAGGCCAAGCAGAACTTCGACGATTCGATCACCTACCGCGTGCGTCGCCACGGCGGCCGCAGTTTCTGGGCAGCGTCCGTCGTGGGGCTCGGGCACGCGCGAGCGTTTCGCAGTTGGGTCGTTGATACGCTGGCCGAGATCATGGAGGAGCGCCTCGCGGCCTCCAAACAGCAGCACGAGACCGTCGGAGATTTCCGATTCTCCCATAGCTTGGAGAGCTGGCGGTCGCCCCTCGACGCGGACTTCGTCTTGGTCACGCTGTTCCTCGATGGGCACAACACGGCGGGCCGCCTGCTTGCCGTTGGAGTCGGCAGCGGGCATTTAGCGGCTCAGCGCGCCATCGCGTGCGCGGTGCACTTGCGGAGCGCGCGCGTCGTCTGGTGCAACTTCGATCCCGCGGTGAACAGGGACCTCATGCAGCGCCGGGGTGCCCAGGAGGAAGTGGATCTGCTCCTCGGCGAAATGTTGAGCGAAGGCCAAATGGCACCGAACGAACCGCCTCCCGCCCGCTCCGACGCCGCGCGGCTCGCGCAAGCTGACGACGTTCCGCCGCCACCGCCGCCGCCGCCGCCCGTCCCCGCCCCCGACACGCCCGTCCCGGTTCACTTTCAACCCGGCCCAAGGCCGAGCAACGCAGCACCGCCTTAGAGAGGCGCAATGTGCTGGCCTTCGGCGTCGAATGCACCGTAGGCGAAGCCGTATCAGCTGCCAGCCGACGCGCTTTTGTTCTTCCGAGCCCGCGCGTCGAGCACGTCATTCGTGCCCGCGGGCGAACCGGGCGCCGTGACCTTGACCTAGCTGTCGGAGGCGCGCCGCACGGATCGCGCTTACGACGCGAAGGACTGGGCGAGCGTCAATTCGATCACGGAGCCATCCGCCGGCCGTCTCGGCGCTGGTAACGGGAGAAAAGGGGCTATCGCGGCCCAGATCGCAGAGCTGATCGCCGTGCTCAACGGTGGGCTGAACTTGGCGATCGCCAAAGGCGGTCCCGGCACCGGCAACGGGAGTAGTCGGTGTGCACGTACTCTGTGGTTTTGGATGCTTGGTCGCGAGCTGTCGGACTTTGATCGCATTTCGCGCAGGCTTGGCTCAACCGTGAAAACCAGACGTTCTGTTGATGGTCATCCAGTGAATGCGTGTCAGATTTGCACCGCGACACAAATGCTCGCTAAAGCGAGACTCGCATTACCCGCGCACGGATCGCATGCGCTGCTACTCTCGCATGCATGAGGCTCGATCCACACGGAGCGAGTGATCGCTTCACGCGTCACGCGGCGTGCAGGTTGCTACCTCGCGAGCACGAGTCAGTGGGCGCAGCGCGGCGGAGCCGCCGCAGCCGACGGACGAGGGAGTTCGAGCATGAGCCCGCGCAGGAAGAGCGGCGAAAGGAGCAGCCATGAAACCAGAGCCATTTCTGATCAACGTGGACCAAGCAGTGCTGGGCGATCTCGAGCAGAGGCTGCGCCGCACACACTGGACGAACGGCCCGCGCGACGACACGTGGGACTTCGGGACGAGCCCCGAATACCTGAGGGATTTTCTCAGGTATTGGCAGAATCAATTCGACTGGCGCAAAGCAGAGGCGTATCTCAATCAATTTTCGCAGTTCAAGGCCGAGCTCGCTGGTGCCCGGATCCATTTCATTCACGAGAAGGCGCACGGCCAAGCGCGCTTGCCGCTCTTGCTCCTGCATGGCTGGCCCGATTCATTCTATCGCTACTACAAGGTGATCCCGAGGCTCGTGGCGCCCGGCGCCATCGGTGGCGATCCACGGGACGCATTCGACGTCGTCGTACCGTCTCTCCCCGGCTTTGGCTTCACCGGCCCGGTGCGACACGGCTCGCCCAAACAACCGAACCGCCAGAGCGCCCAGCTGCTCTGGCAGCTGATGACCGACGTGCTCGGTTATCGAAAGTTCGCGGTCGCCGGCGGCGATGGTGGCGGCGCGTTGGCGCAGATCCTGGCGATAGAGCACCCGGAATCCGTCGTCGGAATTCACCTGACGGATCTCGGCTGGCACGTGACCAATGTCGATCCCAAAACGTGCTCGAAGGCGGAACAAAAGTATCTGGAGGGCGCCAAGAAGGCGTTCATGGCGGACGGCGCGTACGCCATGGTGCAGGCAACCACGCCGCACAGCCTCGCTCCCGCGTTGACGGATTCGCCCTCCGGCCTAGCCGCGTGGATCTTGGACCGCTTTCATTCTTGGTCCGACAGCGGCGGTGAGATCGAAAAGAGTTTCAGCAAGGACGAGCTGCTCACGAACATCATGATCTACTGGGTCACCGGCACCATCGGCTCTTCAATCGAAACGTATCGCGCCGATACACTGTCGCCCTCGCTCACCCCCAGCGATCATGTCGACGTACCCGTTGGGCTCGCGTTGTTTCCCAGGGACATGAGCGGGATCCCGCCGCGTGAGTTCGCCGAGCGCACCTTGAACGTGCAGCACTGGACCGAGATGCCACGGGGTAGTCACTTTCCCGCACTCGAGGAACCCGAGGCTTATGCCACAGACATAACGGCATTTTTCCGCAAGCTCGCCGCATAGTCGGCCGCAAGATCAAGGAGAGAGAAACATGTCCGTTGAACCCTTCGAAGTGAAGATTTCGGATGCTGTCCTCGCCGACCTCCGAGAGCGCTTGGCGAGCGCGCGCCTGCCCGAGGCAAAAGAAGGAGCGGGCTGGGACTCGGGAACGAGCCCCGAATTCTTACGGCGCTTGGTCCAGCACTGGCAAACCGGCTTCGATTGGCGCGCGCAGGAAGCCGCGATCAACCGCTTCTGCCATTTCCGCACGCCAGTCGGCGGACTCGAGATCCACTTCATTCACGAGCGAGGGCACGGCAGTGCGCCGCTGCCGCTCATCCTCACTCACGGTTACCCGGATTCCTTCCTGCGCTTCTCGAAATTGATCCCGCTTCTCACCGATCCTGGAGCGCACGGTGGCGATCCGTCCGATGCCTTCGACGTAGTGGTGCCAAGCTTGCCGGGCTTCGGTTTTTCGGCGCAGCCCGCTTCCGACGGCACGACGTTCCAAATCGGCGATCTCTGGCACGCTCTGATGACCAAAGCGCTCGGCTACGAGCGCTTTGGCGCACACGGTGGCGATTGGGGAAGTACGGTCACCGAGCACCTAGCCCGCAGTCACGCGGCGTCGGTGATCGGCATTCACCTCACGGACGTACCGTTTTGGCATACCTTCCAGAAACCATCTGATTTGAGTCTGGCAGAAGAAAAGCAGCTAGCCGCCAGCAATGATTTCATGACGAAGCAAGGCGCTTACGCGATGATCCAAGGCACGCGGCCGCTCACCCTCGCGCAAGGCCTGATGGATTCACCGGTGGGCCTCGCAGCGTGGCTCGTCGAAAAGTTCCAATCGCTGAGCGACTGCAACGGCGACGTGGAAACACGCTTTAGCTTGGATGAATTGCTCACGAACATCATGGTCTACTGGACCACTGGCACCATCGGCTCCGCGTTCCTGCCGTACTACGATTTCACGCAGGCCGGAGCCATGCGTTGGATCCTCGAGACGGCCAAAGGTTGGATTGGTCACTCGCACGTGCCGACGGGCATCGCCCTCTTCGCGAAAGACAGCACGCACGCGCCACGCGAGTGGGCAGAGCGCTTCTTCAACGTCCAGCGCTACACGGAGCTCCCGCGCGGCGGTCACTTCGGCGCGTTCGAAGAGCCCGAGCTCCTCGCCGAGGACCTACGCGCGTTCTTCCGGCCTCTGCGTGCGGGCGAAAGTGCAAGGAGCCCGTCCTAGAGCACGGTGACGTCGATGCGCGAGCCGGCATTCTCGAAGAAAGTGGCCAGCGCGGCGTGCAGGCGACGTGAGACGTACTAGCCCAGGAGCGCCGAATCGTGTCGAACCGAGCGTCGGCGAACGGTGCTGGTCGCCTTGTGAATGCTGCGCAGCTCGGCCTCGCTCGGCTGGAGCAGCGCGGTGATCATGCGGTCGAAGTAAGGGCTCGCGATCTGCGCCGCGAGCCGGCCGAACTCGGGCTCGCCGATGCCTCAACCCCGCCGTGCTTTGGATGCGTGGCGCGCCACGCTTCCAGCGCGTGCTAACGTGCCGCATGCGAACTTTGGGTTGGGTGCCGATCGGAACCATTTTATTGGGCTGGGCGTGCAGTAGCTCCGACGTGCACGAGCCAGGGAGTGTGGCTGGCGCAAGCGGGGTCGGGCAAGGCGGCGGGCACGCCGCGGGCGGGGCGGAAGCGGGTGACTCCGGCAGCGCAGCCGGCGGAGTTGCGGGCTGGGGCGAGGCGGGCGAGGCGGAAGCAGGTGACTCCGGCAGCACAACCGGCGGAGTCGCGGGCTCGAGTGAGGCGGGCACGGCGGGCGTGGGCGGTGAAGGTGGCGAGTTGCAGAACGACCCGCTCGGTGACGGCGGAGCCAGCTCCGACGGCATCCCGTTCAAGCTCGTCGGTAGCTGGGGCTATAGTTACAGCGAGTATTCCGATGAGGTGACGGGGCATGGCGTGCTGAAAGCCCAAGCCGATGGCGAGGGCTCCTTCGAGATGTGGACCGACGTGATCGCCGGCTCACCCCCGCACGACAACGTGAGCGGCGGCGCTTGGGTTGGCACCATCGCAGTCGATACCGCGAATAGCACCATCACCTTGCACGCCACCGAGTACACGCCACTAGATGGCTCCGCGCAAACATCGACCGACGTGCTCGTTTTCGACTACCGCTATTTAGCGCAGTCGGACACTCTCATTCTCAGCGCGAATTCGGGAGTCTCCCTGTGTGTTTTCAGCTGTGAAGGCCCTGAAAAATCGGGTGGTCCCGGCCGAGTATGCGAGCACACGCTGTGACCGCGGCAATCGCGGCCCAAAGCGGGTTGTCATGCGGCTCTCGCATCGACCAAGGCCCACGCGGCGTTTTGTGACTTCGCCCGTTATCAGGAAATGGCCGACTGCATCGATCTAGCCATGCCGACGCCATGGGCGTACCAGGGCTCAGCCGCGCTTGCTTCCGAGCTCGATCGCGCCGATGACGAGCTCATGACCATGCCTCCGCGCGCTTGGGTGATCGGCGCGCGAGGCGCTCGGAAGTGAGCGCCGAGCCAGCGAAAGCCTGCCTCGATTGTGGCACCTGTTGTTTCTCGCTGCTCGATAGCTACGCACGCGTGCTCGGTGCCGATCACGCACGGCTCGCCGGTCGCGCCGGGGAGCTCACCGTTTTCATTGGCAATCGTTGTTACATGAAAATGCACGACGGCCATTGCGGCGCTTTGGTGCTCGAGGTGCTGAGCGGTCAATTCGTGTGTGGCGTCTACGAACAGCGCCCGGACGTGTGCCGGGAGCTCGAACGCGGCTCGCCTGCGTGCGACGGTGAGCGACAAGAAAAAAGCGAGCGCCCCGCGCAACTCATGCAGCTGCTGAGACCGCGCACGGAGCGCTGAACACCGCTAGGCGGCCCCGGTGAGGCGCCCTTTCGGCGCTCGACGCGCAGCCTCTCGTCGGTGTGCTCGCGCTCCGAATTGCGCGCGTCGCGTCGCCGCCATGACGCATCGCACCACCTAGCCTCCGGCGGCTTAGGCTCGGTCGATGATCGCGGTCGAGGGCGCCCGGATGGCGAGGCGCAACGAAGGCACCTACCGCTGCGTAACTGAGGCGTAACGAAGCCAGCCGGGTGCACCGGCCGCGAGGCGGCCGACTTAGTCGTTGGCTCACCGAGACGAAGAGTACGTCTTCTGCGGAGCGTACTGCTTGAAGGAGTTTCAGCGCGACCCAGCCAAGTATCTCGCTCCCGACTATCGCCCCTCGATGTTGCGACTGTTCGTGAAGTTCGTCGGCGATCGGGTGCGGTCACTCGTCTCGTGATGTCGAATCCAGCGCTGGCAAAAAGTAGCTGACTCGGGGGCTTTGATCTCGAGCTGTGCCTTTCTTCGGGCTCTCTGCCCGAGACTCGAAGCATGAGTGTCGTTCCGCGGCAAGAAAATAGCCGGAGCGGCACTTCACGCGCCGCTCCGGTGTGTTCGTGGCTCTATCAGCTGGTTCGGTTTACTTTGCGCACTTGCCGTTCGAAGCGCAGTGCAAGGTCTTGTAGAATACGGCATCGCAGCCGCCGAGGTTCGTTTGCGGCAAGTCCGTGCAGCAAGTCTCGTCCGGTTCGTCGCAGTTGGTCGCGCGGTGCGAGGGCGAGTCGTTGGGGTTCGACATGCAAGTCGAGTTCAGCGGGCTGCACGTCAAATCCTTCGCGATCGAGCCGCAGCAACTGCCCTGACCGGTGCAGCCTTGCCCCTCGGCGAAGCAACTAGCACCGCCGCTATTGAAGGGGAGCTCGCAAGTGGCTCGCCACGGATCACAGGTCAGCCCGACCCCGCACGTTGCACCCGAGCAACAATCTTCACCCTTGAAGCCGCAGTGTGGAGGAGGGGCCGGCGCCACGCAGAAATTGCGCTTGTTGCAAATGCCATTGCCCTGGCACTTGCTCGCGCTGGCGCCGGTGAGGCTGTCGTCGCAGCACGGTTGGTTCACGCCGCCGCACGCTTGGCACGTGTTGTTGGCGTTACACAGCGAGTTGGCGTCGCAAGCATACTGATTGCTGTTGTCGACAGGGCAGCAGGCTTTGCCGGCCGTGCCGCAGGGAGCACATTTGTTCGAGCCATCGCATTGGGCTTGGTAGCTGCATTCATCACCGATCGTGCAACAGGCTGCGCCAACGCTTTGACCGCACGCTCCAGCAACGGACTGGAAGGCCACTGAGTGCAGCACTTTGCCGGCGGTGCGCGCGCTGGCGACGATCTTGTAGTGACCGAGCGGCATGTCATTGGCGTAGAAGTAGACGACGGGTGGCGTGCATTTCACGACTGGCTTGAACGGGGTCTTGGAGATCGGGCCAAACAAGCCCGGATCTTTGGGGACCACGACGAGCGGGCCGTTGACCGGAGCCCGCTCGATGTCACTCGCGATGTCATCGCCCGGCAGGTCACCGGTCGCTCCCTTGGAAATGACGGGCTGCCAGGTGCCGTCGTCTGCGTAGCGCAAGAGGTATGCTCCCACGGTCGCCGACGTGCAGTCTTCGTTCGAGAGCGGCTCGTCGCCCCAGCTCACCTTGGTGTAGCCGCCGACGATGTACTTGCGGTCGTAGTTGTCGATCTCGACGACCTTGCCCTTGTAGCAATCCGAATAGGTGGACTCGGAGACGTAGCGAGTAGCAAAACCGCCCTTCACTGTCTTCGAAGCGTCCGCGGACCCACAGCTAAAGCCAATCGCTTCCTCGGTGCTGCCCACCGCCTCCGGCGAATGCTCGTCGTCGGCGCTGCCTACGCCTCCAGCGCTGCACGCCCCAAAGCTCAAGGCCCCCGCGACCACGAGAACCAACCCACTCACGCGTGCACTCAGACTCATTCTATCCTCCACGAAGGCGAGCACCCTGCCCGCCGCTGGTGCCGCCATGTGCAATGGGCATACCAGCGTATTCCGGACCGGAATTCAGAGGGTCCGGCGATGAAGCGCGCGCACCGCAGATCGCTGGACATGTCC
>Ga0068855_100007233_pt1 | contig 13469 bp, 8 predicted proteins | sample KBSCornC52_FD_66592 | JGI IMG/M metagenome (GOLD analysis project Ga0068855, IMG submission 66592) | Corn rhizosphere microbial communities from Kellogg Biological Station, Michigan, USA - KBS Corn C5-2 | ecosystem: Host-associated > Plants > Roots > Rhizosphere > Soil ... | reverse complement strand
GCTGGCAGAGAGGATGCGCCCGCAGACGTTGGACGAGTATGTCGGGCAGGAGCATCTGCTGGGGCCGGGTAAGCCATTGCGTCTGGCGATTGAAGCCGACGATGCTACCTCGATGATCTTCTGGGGACCGCCGGGGACAGGCAAGACGACGCTGGCGAAGATCATCGCGCAGATGACCTCGGCCAGCTTTATCGAATTTTCCGCCGTACTCTCGGGGATCAAAGAGATTAAGCAGGTAATGGTGGAGGCGGAGAAAGCGGCGGGCTTCGGTTCGCGCACCATCTTGTTCGTCGACGAGATTCATCGCTTCAATAAGGCACAGCAGGACGCCTTCCTCCCGTATGTCGAACGCGGTACGATCCGGCTGATTGGCGCGACGACCGAGAATCCTTCGTTTGAAATTATCGCCGCTCTGCTGTCACGATGTCGCGTCTACACGCTGCAGGCGCTTACCCAGGAGCAGATCGTGGCGCTATTGCAGCGCGCGCTGAGCGACGAGAAGCGTGGCCTTGGCGGTTCGGGATTGGCTGCGGACGAGGATGCGCTTTCGACGATTGCATCGTATTCCAGTGGCGATGCGCGCAATGCTCTCAATGCGCTCGATGTGGCGGCAAGGCTCGCCCAAGGACGGAAGGTTCGCAACCTCACCAAGGCGATTGCATCCGAGGCGATGCAGCGCCGGGTGCTGCTCTACGACAAGAAGGGCGAACAGCACTATGACATCATCTCGGCGCTGCACAAGAGCGTGCGCAACTCCGACCCCGATGCCGCTCTCTACTGGCTTGGACGAATGCTGGAGGCGGGCGAAGACCCGATGTACTGTGCGCGGCGAATCGTGCGCATGGCAGTAGAGGACATTGGGCTCGCGGCTCCCGAAGCACTGAATCTTTGCCTCTCGGCCAAGGATGCCATGCATTTTCTGGGACAGCCCGAGGGTGGCCTGGCACTCGCACAGGCGGTGGTGTATCTCGCGCTGGCTCCTAAATCGAATGCAGTCTATGTGGCCTACGGCGCAGTGAAGGCCGACATCGAGGCAACAGCAGCAGAGCCGGTGCCTCTGCATCTGCGCAACGCTCCGACGAAGCTGATGAAGGAGCTTGACTACGGCAAGGACTACCAGTACGCGCACGATGTGGAGGGGCGCGTGGCAGAGATGGAGTGTCTGCCTGCCTCGCTCGCAGGACGCCGGTACTATCAACCTACAAATGAAGGCCGCGAGAAACTGCTGGCCCAGCGCATGGAGGAGATCGCACGGATTAAAACGGCAAAGCGCAAGTGAGCCGCGATCTTGCGATCTGAAGCCTGAGTGTCCGGGAAAGTTGTACTCTTTTATCTGAAAGGTCTCTGCCATCCATGAAGGCTCTGCTGCTCTCCGAATACAAAAACCTCTCGCTTCAAGACCTCCCTCAACCTGTTCCCGGCCCGGATGACGTGCTCGTTCAGGTTGCCGCCTGCGGCATCTGCGGCAGCGACGTGCATGGGTACGACGGCTCGACTGGACGGCGCATTCCGCCTATCGTCATGGGACATGAGGCAGCGGGCATCGTCGCCGCCTTGGGCTCCGCGGTCCGCAAATTCGCAGTGGGCGACCGTCTCACCTTCGACTCCACCGTCTACTGCGGTGCGTGCGACTTCTGCCGCAAAGGCGAGGTCAATCTTTGCGACAACCGGCAGGTAGTTGGCGTCTCCTGCGGCGAATACAGCCGCGCCGGAGCATTTGCCGAGTATGTCGCTGTGCCCGAACGCATCTTGTATCCTTTGCCGCCGGAGTTGTCCTTTGCCGAGGCTGCTATGCTCGAGGCCGTCTCCGTAGCGCTGCATGGTGTACACGTCTCAGAGGTACAAGGCGGCGAGACGGCACTGATCATCGGCGCCGGAATGATCGGATTGCTGCTCCTCCAGGCAGCCCGTGCCGCTGGCTGTTCCCGCGTCTTTGTTGCGGACATCGATGCCACGCGTCTAAAGCTCGCCACCAACCTTGGAGCCGACCAGACGCTTCAGCTCTCCGGCGCGGAGTTGCTCAGCGAAATATTGCGCCTCACCGAAGGACGCGGAGTTGACCTTGTACTCGAAGCAGTTGGCCGCAATGAAACAGTTGGCTCCGCAATCGACTGCGTACGCAAGGGCGGCACCGTTACGCTGGTAGGAAATATCACGCCGCAGGTCACAATTCATCTGCAAAAAGTCGTTTCGCGGCAGATACGCCTGCAGGGCTCCTGTGCCTCTTCGGGCGAGTATCCGGAGGCAATGCAGCTGATCGCCGAAGGAGCGATCAAGGTAGGTCCGCTCATTACAGCCGTCGCACCTTTGACCGATGGGCCGGAGTGGTTTCAACGACTCTATGCGCGTGAACCCAACCTGATGAAGATCGTTCTTGATCCGCGTGAAGGTACAGCCAAATGACCAATCCACTCTTCGATCTCGCCGGACAGACAGCCCTCGTCACCGGAGCCAGCCGCGGCCTCGGCCAGATCTTTGCCCGCGCCCTCGCCAACTCCGGAGCCGATCTCATTCTCACCAGCCGCAGCCGCGAAGACCTGTTGCCTTTCGTGGCCGAGATCGAAGCGATGGGCCGCAAGGCCGTTCCACTTGCACTCGATGTACGCGATCAGGGGAGTATCGAGCGCATGGCCGCCGAGGCGGAGGCCGCCTGCGGACAGGTCCACATCCTCGTCAACAATGCCGGATGCAATGTCCGCAAGCCCGCGCTCGACGTTACTTGGGACGATTGGAACCTTATCCTCGATACCAATCTTCGTGGCAGCTTCTTTGTCGCGCAGCAGATGGCACGCCGCATGGTGCCGCATGGGTATGGTCGCATCGTCAACATCGGCTCAGTGACCAGCGTATTCGGGTACGCCGGCCTGGCTCCCTATGGCGCAAGCCGCGGCGGCATTCGGCAACTCACCATGAGTCTCGCCGACGACTGGGGCAAGCATGGCATCACGGTCAACTGCCTCGCTCCCGGCTGGTTCCATACCAAGCAGAATACGGTGCTCTATCAGAACGAGCAGTGGGTCGAATACCTCAAGGACCGCATCCCGGTAAAGCGCCCCGGCGAACCACGCGACCTCGAAGGGGCGGTTGTCTTTCTCGCTTCTGAGTCGAGCCGCTACATCACCGGCCAGACACTTCTGGTCGACGGCGGCATCTCCACCGGAGCCATGCGCGCTACCGTATAACAGCGCATCAGAATGACGGATGTGGTTCCGGTGGCATCGGTTCAATTTTGCCCAGCATAAAGACGTATGCCGCGATGCCAACCAAAAGATACACGGCGGATACACCAAAGGCCCACGCGAAAGATCGCGTCGCCGCTACCACGTAGCCGGTAATGACTGGCGCGGCAATTCCCGAGATCTGATTCGAGAAATTCATGATGCCGCCCACCTTGCCTACGCTGTGGCGCGGCGCAATCAGCGAAGGGATCGACCAGCCTACCGGGGCCGCCGCCGAGAGTCCGCCAATCGAGATGCTGATCCAGATAAGAGCTCGCAAAGCGGTATGCGCATGAGCAGCGCCTATGATGCCAAGCCCCAGAGCGGTGCCGCCGATAAGAACAACCTTGCGGACAAGGTTGGCGTTCCATCCGCGATGAATCAACGCATCGACCAGCCATCCGCCAACCACCAGATCGGCTGCGGTCGCAACCAGCCACGGCACTCCCGTATAAAGAAACGAGTGCAGCAGATCGATATGCAGGGCAGAAGAAAGATAGCTGGGCAGCCACGTCAGCAACAGATAAAAAACATAGTTATACGATCCAAAGCCGAGCACCATCGCCAGCACTTTTCGTTGCCGCAACAAAAATCCAAGCGACGCATGGCCACCCGGCTCGTCATCTGCAATTGAAGGCTCTGCATGTTCTGCGATGTACCTTCGCTCGGCGTCGCTTAGCTTTGGATCATCCTTCGGATCGCGATAGATCTTCCAGAAGAAAAGAAAATAGATGAGGCTGACGAGGCCCGTGATGGCAAAGCTCCATCGCCAGCCGACCTTCAGTAACAGAATTCCGATAATAGGTACGCCAATTGCGGAGGCAAACTTGGCCGCGGAATCGAATATCGCTGTGGCGGTACATCGCTCTCGCGCAGGAAACCAGTATCCGATGGCCTTCGCATTCGCCGGAAACGTCGGTGCTTCGCCTACGCCCAGCAGCAAGCGCGCCGCAAAGAATCCGCCGAGATTCGGCGTGATGGCCGCGCCAAATGAGGCCATCCCCCATAAAAAGGTCCCGATGAGTCCGACGCGCCGGATGCCAAACTTATCCAGCAGCACGCCAATCGGCAACTGGAACATGGCGTAGGTCCAGTTATAAGCGCCTGAGAGATATCCGAACGTCACCGCCGAGATGCCGAAGCTGGTGATGAGCGCCTCATGGGAGACTGACAGATTTACCCGGTCAAAGTAGTTGACCAGTACGCCAATCCCCAACAGCCATGCGATGCGCCATCGCCGCCGCTGCACATGGGTCTCTTCGCTCAGTGTGACATCAGGCAATAGTTGAACAGTTCCAATCGGTGTGAGATGACAACCTGCCCAGATTACACGATAGGCCCGCTCCAGTCAGAGAGGGCCTATCGCTTCGAGACTGCTCTCGTTGCTATTTCTTAGCAGGCGGAGTGTGAACCGGTGTCGGATCGATGGGGTTGAACCGCTTCGCCAGTTCCGGGGTGGAATGAATCTCCGACGCCGGCGGGTTGACAGCCTTGGCAACCTCGACGCCGAACACGTAGCTGTCGCCAAACATATTGCTGGTAAAAATAACCAGCTTCTTGTCAGGGGAGAAACGGACATTGGGTTCAAGCCGGTAGTTGTGGTGCGACATATTGACCAGATGCTCAGCATGAAAGACGCCGGGCTGCCAGAAATCTGGCTCGTTGATTCCCGTGACCTTCAGCATCTCCGGATGAAACAGCTCGATCCACTCGCCATCTTTCGCTTTGGCCACCTGGTCCGGATCTCCGCCGTCGCCGGTAAAGAGGTCGAGGTCCTTGGTGAGATTGAAGTGAATCGACCACTCATTGCGCTGCATGTGAAAGGCGGTTCGCTTGTGTGTCTGCAGGTTATAGCCGGCGAGAAAGAAGTCCTCGCCTTTGGGGTACTGCCAGTCGTACCAGATCGTCTGGCCATCCAGTCCCCAGAACTCATGGCCGGCAATCTCCATCGCCATGGTGCGCTTGTGGATCAGCGTATTGTGCGTACCGTCGGTGTGGATCATCCAGATGCGATCGACCTTCTGCCACGGGCCTTCGTGGCAGTACATCAGCAGGGTCGGATCGCTCGGCGAAAAGAGCAGATGATTGACCCAATCCGTGCTGTGCAGCAGCGTCGTTATCTTGCCCGTTTGCAGGTTGATCGTGAACAGTACCAGCGGCAGATGCGCGGCCAACCGCTGTTCCATCATCTGCCCCTTGTTCTGCGGCTGCACCAGAAAGCCCGGCTTCACCCCGGGAGGGTTCACGCGATGTTCGCCATAGTCCGCGCCTTTTCCCTCGATGTATGTACCGGCGCCCAGGGTCTCGTCGGCATTGATCGTAACCACATTTGCGCGCGGCGGCAGGGTCACCAGCTTTTTGATTGCCCCCGTATACACGTTGGCTGAGTAGACCGAACTGGTCTTGGTGGCCGCATCGAACTTCGAGAAGAAAACACTCGGCGTCTTCTTGCCGACGACGATCGCATGCACCCCCGAACGAAAACCCCTGGCGCCGTCTGCGTTTTCCGGACGTGGCGGGTTAGGAACCAACAGTTTGGTCTTGCGGGTGGCAAGGTCCATGACATGGATTCCATCTCGTGCGTTGTAGACCATCTCCTTGCCATCGGGCGTATAGGCATTGACGTTGAAATAGAAGCCCGACGAGCCAGGCTCGTTCGTGAGCCGAAAGACGCGATGACCGGTATCTTTATCGACCCACGAGGTCGGCAGATTCTGGGCAAGCGCGACGGGAGCGAGTAGAGCGGAAAGCGTAAAAGCAGATAGAACAACTCGGGTAAAACGATGCATCGGGGAGACTCCTTTTAGTACCGGACGGTCGGGGACAATGGCCGTGAGGGCACGGCCGTCGGAAACTCGTGCGAGAGATTTATACACTTCTCATCCTGCAATCGGTAAATTATTCCGTACTGGAAATCATTGACGAAGCCATGTACACGAAAGTTTCGTTGCTCCAATTCATCGCCCTGAATTCCCTCTCATTCCGCAACGCCATACAATGAACGTATGGGTAACGCTGTAGCGACTGACAACAGCCAACTTGCAGAGATTGCCTCAAAGGTGGACCAGGGCTTGCGCATCACCGCCGACGATGCCCGCTGGCTCTGGAAGAATGCCTCGGACGCTGATCTGTGCTCCCTGGCCGGCACCGTTCGCGGCCGCTTCCATTCGCCGGACGCCTGCACCTATATGGTGATGCGCATCATCAACTACACCAATGTCTGCGTAGCGCAATGCGACTACTGCGCCTTCTACAAGCTGCCCGGAGCCAGCGGCGGCTATGTGTTGGGCCATGAAGATGTCTTCGCCAAGCTCGACGAATTGCTTGCTCTGGGCGGCGACCTGGCGGCCTTCAACGGCGGCTTCAATCCCCAGCTTCCGCTCAATTACTATTGCGATTTATTTGCGTCAATCCGCGCGCGCTATGGCGATTCCATCGAATTCTATGCCCTTACTATCGCCGAATTTCTCTACCTCGCGGACCACGCGAAGCTAAGCTACACCGAGACCGCAGAACGCTTAAAAGCAGCCGGAGTACGCTGGATTACGGGCGGCGGCTCCGAGATCCTCACTGAAGACTTCCGCGCGCGCCACTCCAAATTCAAGTACACCGTCGCCGAATATTTTCTTGCGCAACAAGCCATCGTAGAAGCCGGACTCAAGACCACCGCCACGATGGTGATCGGGTTCGATGAGACCCTCGATGAACGCATCGAGCACCTGGAACGCACTCGCAAATTTCAGGATGAAACCGGCGGCCTCGCCAGCTTTCTCTGCTGGACCTTCAAGCCCTACTTCACGCAGATTGGCGGCATCGAGATCACTACCGCTGAATATCTGCGCCATCTCGCCCTGAGCCGGATTTATCTGGATAACATCCCCCGCATTCGCACATCGGTGCTGACACAGAACGAACGGGCGCTCGATGGACTTCGTTATGGTGCGGATGATTTCGATCTGCCCATCGAAGATGAAGTGACGCAGAAGGCTGGCGCAACGATCAGCCTGGACTTCGAGCGAATTCTTAGCTATGCGCGACAACTTGGCTATGCACCGGTATACAGACACGTTGCAAATACCTCTCAATAAAGGGTCGGTTGTAAGGGGATTGCTTTGCAAAATCGTCTATTTTGGTCTGGTAGCGTGTACCATCGGCAACCCCGTGTCATAGTCCAACTCACGAGGAAGATAGCCATCATTCTCTCGCTGGCGGGTCATCCCTGCATTCGCCCAGGTCTCAGGAAACTCTGGTCTCCACTGGCGCCTGCCCCAGTAATATCCACGAAACGGATCACGAGACACATTCATCCAGCCGAGCAATTTGTCGTGCATCCGATTACGAATTGCCTCGTGTTCCGATGAGTCGATGAGGTTATTCATCTCGCGCGGATCGGTCTTCAGGTCATAGAGCTCATCTGTCGTCATCAGATGAATCGAGAGTTTATATCGACCATCGCAGATGCAGCGAATCGGCTGGAACGCACCAAATCCATCATGATCGACCTCGTATCGCCCCCACTCGATAAATGCGTAATCGCGTCCGGAGCTTTTCGGTTCCTTCCACAGGGGCAACATGCTTTTGCCTTCCATCGTCTTCGGCACGTCGAGATCAAAGAAATCCATAACGGTTCCGCTGATGTCGATATGGGATATCAAACTGGACGATCGAGTGCCCGGTTCAATTTGACCGGGCCACTTCACGATAAATGGCACATGCGTAATTTCGTCATACATGGCAGGCCCCTTATCGATCAGGCAGTGGGCATCGAGGAACACGCCATGGTCCGAGGTGTACATCATCAGGGCTTCGGGGCTGTTCTTCTCGACCGCTGCCATCACACGGCCGATCTCAGCGTCCACAAAAGTATGCGATCCAAAAAAGTGCGGGGCCTTCTGCGCAGGAAGGTGTTTTCCCAGGCGATCCGCTGCCCAGACGCGCTGTTCTGCTGGTTTGTCTTCGAGATTGTCATCGAGATCGTTATCTCGGGGGAATTCATAATCTTTGTATGCGCGACTATATTCGATAGGGCAAAGTGAAGGGCCGTGAGGCTCGTCATAAGAAACCACCAGAAGAAAGTCTTCCTGTCGATGTTTGGCAAGAAAATCGATAGCCTTATTGGTGCAGCGGAACGCATAGCAGAGTTCAGCGGTCCAACTCGGATCATCGCCGGTTGCGGGATTTCGCGACCGAACTCTATCCTCCGGCGACAACTCCTGCAAATAATCTCGCATGGCATACCAGTAGTCAGGGTCCCAGCCCGCCGCGGGACGTCCAGTATCGAAATAGTCCACGCCATCAAGATGCCACTTACCGATAAAGGCAGCCTTCACGCCATGATCGTGTACAAATTGACCAATTGTGTGGGTAGTATCGCCGAGAGGCATACTATTTCCCCACACGCCGTTCGTGTGCGGGTAAAGGCCTGTCCAAATAGCAGAACGCGCAGGAGCGCAGACAGGCTGGCAGTTGTAGGCCGTATCGAAGTTCACGCCCTGAGCAGCGAGGCGGTCGAGATGTGGGGTCTTCAGTCCGGTCTGACGATTGCAATTGAGCATGTCATAGCGGACTGACTCGCCCAGAATAATAACCATCTGGCGGGGTTTACGATCCATTCCACTTGCAGCCCTGGGCACACCCGCAACTGTCCCCGCTGCCCCCATCGCTTTTATAAAAGATCGCCTGTTCATATTTTGCTCAACGCCCTCAGGTCTTCTAATGTAATGCATCCCATCAGACCATTCAGGGGCAAGACAAAGCGATCCCGCTATCGAACCGGCATCGCTTCAAATTTGGATTTTCCTGGAGTTTTAGATTATATGGCGGAGAGGGAGGGATTCGAACCCCCGATAGCCTTGCGACTATGTCTGATTTCGAGTCAGGTGCATTCAACCGGGCTCTGCCACCTCTCCGCGACTTAAATCATTTTAGTACAGATTCTGCCCTGTTCACTTCTCAGCAGTTGAATTGCTTCTGACCCGCACCCGATCGCACGTTGCAGAAGACCCTCTTCCGCACAAGATCAATTTGGATGGGACCTGGCGATAGAATAAATTCCATTTACCAGATCCCTCCCATTCAGATTTAATGGGCAGAGACCCGATAAATCACCGAGCCATGCGCCGGAACAGAGGCTTCGATCTTCCCATGTGAGGTCGTAATAGATTTCGACACCAGATCTTTGAGAGTAAGTGATGAGGCGTTCTTAAATCCCAGGAGTGAAGCGGTAGTCGTAATCTTTTGCACGGCATTGCCCTTGTTATAAAGCACAACTGCCACATCGCCGTTTGAAAGCGGCTTAGCCAGCACATCATAGGTGTCGTCGAACTGGACGATGTGGCCCTGAACGCCCGCGGGGTCCTGATCGACAGCGATCACATCCGTATTACTGAGTATGGCGAGTGCCGATGGGCTGATCTTCGTAAGGTCCGTGCTGCTGATCAGCGGAGCCGCCATCACGGCCCACAACGACATCTGGCTCTGCATCTCATCTCTACTGAGACCGCTATCGCCTACGAGCAGGAAATCGGGATCGTTCCAATGCCCGGGGCCAGCGTATTTCCAGAGACCGACGTTGTAGCTGTAGTTGTAATTGAGGCTCTTCCACTTGCGTATGCCCGAATATTGTCCAAGCGCGATATCCGCCCCTTCGCGCCACAGGTTTCCATACTGCGGAACCCACCCCAGCACCAGATACCAGTCGTCAGGCGTGTTTTGGAAATAAGCAGGCGCTGACTCGGAGAACACCATCTTGCGGTGCGTATGGAGGATCGCATCGCTGAATGTCTTGTATGCGTAGCGATATACCTGCTCCTTGGTTTTTCCCGGTACCTCCGGGACATTGCAGCCGTCAAGCTTGATGTAGTCCACCTTCCACTTTGCAAAGGTGTCGGCATCTTTCTGGAAGAAGTTCCATGATCCCGCAAAGCCGCCGCATGTCGTTGTGCCTGCATCCTCGTAGATGCCAAACTTGAGCCCCAACGCATGGACCTGCTGCCCCATCCACTCCATACCGTGAGGAAATTTTTGTGGATCGGCAGCCAGCGTTCCATCGGCATTGCGCTTCTTCGTCATCCAGCAATCGTCGATCGTGATCGTGTCATAGCCCTTCTTGGCAAGCCCGGTTGCAACCAGCGCTTTCGCCTGCGAAAGGATCAAATTCTCATTGATGTTGCATTGGTAATACGACCAGTTGTTATAGCCCATGGGTGGCGTAAGCGCCAGACCATTCCACGCAGGCGCGGTGTTTCCCGCTACCGGCGCGGCGAATATAGTTCCGGAAACGCTGAACGCAAGGCAAAGTACCACCCCTCTGAGTAAAAATCTGCGAATCATTGCAATAACCATGGGCTCTCCTTATATCGTTTCAGTCAAATAATATTACGAAATATTCCTCTTAGCTTGCTTTTCTTTCGCAACACAACCTTTCTAGATATTCCTGCAGCCAAGCCTCTGTCTGGCAAAGAGACACGACGCGGAGCGGGATGACGCGAACGAAGATCAACCTTAAAAAACTTCCGCATTGCCATCTTCGAAAACATCCAATGAGATATGGCCATGTTACGGAACGCGAAGAAGCTGGGATCGAAGTTTCTCAATCCAGTGCTGACGACGGTGGGCGAATGGAGCACGCTCCTGAAGGTGCTTCCGCTCTATTTGAGCAATAAGGAAGAAAGGACGCCGCGTGGCCCTCTCGGGCCATTCAAAACAGAGGCGTCGACGTATCTAACGCCGCCCGAGAGCGGATTGAGGGTGACATGGATGGGGCACTCTTCACTGCTTTTAGAGATCGATGGAGTAAGGGTGTTGATTGATCCGGTGTGGGATGAGAGAGCATCGCCGATGCGGTGGGCCGGGCCGAAGCGGTTCTTCGCAGCGCCGTTGCCCCTCGAAGACCTCCCCCGGATCGATGTTGTTCTCGTGTCGCACGATCACTATGACCATCTCGGAGAGACTACGATCCGTAAACTCTCGACAAGCGATTCGGCAAAGCACGCACGCTGGGTAACCTCCCTTGGTGTAGGTCAGATATTGCAAGGGTTCGGAGTAGCGAAGACGCAGATATCGGAGTTGGACTGGACACAAAGCGTAACCCTCGCGGAAGGCGCGCTCGAGATCATTGCCGTCCCCACTCGACATTTTTCGGGCCGTAAGATGTTCAATCGGTTTGAAACACTATGGTCGGCATTTGTGCTGAAGAGTGCTGACCACAAGGTTTACTTTGGAGCGGACTCTGGTTGGTGGAATGGATTTACTGAAATCGGCGCGGCCTACGGCCCCTTCGACCTGACGATGCTGGAGATCGGGGCCTACCACGAGCTTTGGGGAGACATTCATCTGGGCCCTGAAGGCGCAGTTCGCGCATTCAAGGCGCTAGGCGGACAAGGGTTGATGATGCCGATTCACTGGGGACTCTTCGATCTGGCGCTTCATGGATGGCGACAGCCGATCGAAAGACTGTGGCAGATCGCAGCCCAGGAAAGCATCTTGTTATGGACACCGGAGCCTGGCCGCCCCACCGAAGCGACACATGGCGTGGAAGTCCGCTCGGAATGGTGGCGTTGAGGCCGGGAAGGGAGCAACCCACCGGCATAGGTCCCATTCTTCTGTCTTCCATGGCGCACTCAAGGCGCATTTACGGCTTCAATAGAAAACGTGCCTTCAACTCTGCCTCCGACGACCCTCCAACCCATACCGTGTAATAGCCCGGCTCCACAGCCCAGGTCTTCTCCACATTCCAGACCGCAAGCTGACTCTGGCGCAGATGCATCGTCACCGTTTTGCTCTCATGCGCCTTCAGGTGAACCCGCGTGAACCCCTCCAACGAACGCTCCGGGGTCTCCACGCTGCCAACCTCCTGACGCACGTAAAGCTGAGGGATCTCCGTGCCCTCTCTATCGCCGGTGTTCGTCACCTGAAAGGACACGACGACATCTGCCTTGCTTCCCGGCGCAGGCGGCTGAACAGTAATGTCGCCATAGCTAAAGCTCGTATAGCTCAGCCCAAAGCCGAAGGGGAACAACGGCTTGCCATCGTCATCGACATACTTATAAACGCGCGACGGGTCCGAGTTATAAAAGTCCGGCAGTTGACCTACGCTACGTGGAAACGTGATCGTCAGCCTGCCCGAGGGATTGTTATCGCCAAAGAGCGTCTCAGCAATGGCCGTACCTCCGAATTCTCCCGGATACCATGCCTCGAGGATCGCGCCGACGTGTTTCTTTGCCCAGCCAATCGTAAGCGGCCGTCCGTTCTGAAGCACCAGCACAACCGGTTTGCCGGTTTGCACCACAGCTTCAAGCAACTGTTCTTGTTGTCCCGGCAGCCCAAGCTCCGAGCGATCGAATCCTTCGCCGGAGATGCCCTGCCGCTCTCCTAGTCCGAGAACCACGACATCAGCAGCTTTCGCCTTCGCCACCGCCGCGCTTATGTCCTTGCCTTCATCGAAATCAACCGCAGCCTTCGGTACAGCCGTCCGTATCCCCTGCAACAGGCTGATGTGCTCTCCATTGGTCTCTTTCTCATAGTCCCCATATCGCGCCACGTCGGCATTTGGCCCGATAACAGCAATCCGGCGAACCGACTTCGATAGCGGCAGCAGATGGTTCTCGTTCTTCAGCAGCGTCATCGATTCGCGCGCCGACTTCAGCGAAATATTGAGATGCGCCTGCGAACGATACGTCCTCCGCTCCAATGTCGGATCGACGAAGGGATGATCGAAGAGTCCGAGCGAAAACTTCAGCCGAAGCACCGCGGCCACAGCCCTGTCCAAATCTGCCTCCGGCAGCGTTCCTTCGTGCAGACAATCCAGCAGAGCTTTCTGGAACACATCATGGTGGAAGTCGTAGAACTGCATATCGACTCCCGACCGGATTGCAAGGCAAACCGCGTCCTTCGGAGTGGCCGCCACATGGTGCACCGCGTACAGCCGCTCGATCGCGCCAAGGTCCGACAGCACCATCCCCTGGAAACCCCACTCTCCGCGCAGCACCGTCTTCAGTAGAAACGGATCGGCCGTGATGGGGATGCCATCGATCTCGTGATACGCCGCCATCGTCGCCATGGCATGTCCTTCGCGGAACGCCGGCTCGAACGACTTCAGCATCACGCTGCGCAGTTCGCGCTCGCCAAGATGCACAGGCGAAGTATTCGTCCCGCCTTCGGGCGAGCCGTGCGCGGCAAAATGCTTCGGCTCGGCCACCACCGTATGGTCTGTGTTCAGGCTGTCGCCCTGTGCTCCACGCACATAACCCA
>Ga0068855_100007232_pt1 | contig 13470 bp, 12 predicted proteins | sample KBSCornC52_FD_66592 | JGI IMG/M metagenome (GOLD analysis project Ga0068855, IMG submission 66592) | Corn rhizosphere microbial communities from Kellogg Biological Station, Michigan, USA - KBS Corn C5-2 | ecosystem: Host-associated > Plants > Roots > Rhizosphere > Soil ... | reverse complement strand
CGGCAGCCCGCGCTGGCCGCGGCCTCGGGCCGGGCCGCGCAGCGCAGGCGCGCCGTTGGCGGCAGCGCGGCCTCCAGCGGCTCGCGCAGCGCCTGCCAGGCGCCATGGTTGCGCGCCTCCTCCTGCACCCACACGACCTCGTCCAACGCGGGCAGGTGCGCGAGGCGCTGCCGGATCTCCGCGGCAGGCAGCGGATAGAGCTGCTCGACGCGCAGGATCGCGACGCGCGGATCCGGCCGGGCCGCGAGGTCGGCGGCCAGCGCGTGGAAGACCTTGCCGCTGCACAGCACCACGCGCGCGACGGCCGGCGCCTGCGCGGGGGCAATGTCGCCCAGCACGGCCTGGAATCCGCCGGACTCGAACTCGCTCCAGGCCGAATGGCTCGCCTTGTCGCCATAGAGCTGGCCCTTGGGCGTGAACACCACCAGCGGCTTGGGCGTGCCCGAGCTCACCTGGCGGCGCAGCAGGTGGAACATCTGCGCCGAGGTGCTGGGCATGCACACGACCATGTTCTGCTCGGCGCACAGCGACAGGAAGCGGCCGACGTACGCGCTCGAATGCTCGGGGCCGCCGCCTTCGTTGCCGTGCGGCAGCAGCATCGCCAGCCGGCTGCGCCAGCCCCACTTGGCTTCGCCGGAACAGATGAACTGGTCGATCAGCACCTGCGCGTTGTTGACGAAGTCGCCGAACTGCGCCTCCCACGCGACGAGGGTGTCGGCGCTCGCCACCGAGTAGCCGTACTCGAAGCCGAGCACCGCCTCCTCGGACAGCGGCGTCTCGAATACCGAGAACACGCCCTGGCGCTCGCCGAGGTTGCGCAGGGGCACCCAGGTCTTCTCGCCGTCGATCAGCGTGTCCTGGTCGTGCCACACGCACTGGCGATGGAAGAAGCTGCCGCGACCGATGTCCAGGCCGCTCAGGCGCACGTTGGAGCCGGCCGTCAGCAGCGACGCGTAGGCCAGCGTCTCGGCCAGGCACCAGTCGACGCCGTTGGCACGTCGGGCCGCCGTCGCGCGCCAGCCTTCGGTCAGTGCCACGATGTCGCCGTGCAGGCGGAAGTTCGGCGGCGGCGCGCTGATCGTCTCCGCGAGTGCCTTGAGCTGCGTGAACGGCACGCCGGCCACGGCGCCCATCGACCCGCGCGGCGGCGTCGCGGCAGGCTGCGTGGAGGCGATGGGCATGGTCTCGACGGCGCACGCGGGCAGCGACTGCGCGCCCATCACGCGCTGCTCGGTGGCGATCAGCTGGTCGAGCCCGGGTTCGCCGTCGCGCGCCAGTTGCGCGCGGTAGCGTTGCACGACACTGGGCATGGCACGCACGATGCGCTGCATGGCCGGCTGCGTCACGCGCGGGTCGTCGTGGCCGTTGTGGCCGTGGCGGCGGTAGCCGACGACGTCGACCAGGATGTCGGCATGGAAGCGCTGCCGGTACTGCACGGCGATCTCGGCCACCTGCGCGACGAGCTCGGGCATGTCGCCGTTGACGTGCAGCACGGGCACGTCGTACGCGCGGGCGACGTCGGCGCTGTTCAGCGTGGAGCGCGCGTCCAGCAGGTTCGAGACGGTCGAGCCGATCTGGTTGTTGACGATGACGTGCACCGTGCCCCCCACGCCGTAGCCGCGCGTGCCGGCGAGGTTGAGCGTCTCGGTGACGATGCCCTGGCCGCTGAACGAGGCGTCGCCGTGCACGATGAGCGGCAGCACGTGGCCGCGCGGGTTCGCCGCCGCACGCTCCTGCATCGCGCGCACCATGCCCGTGACGACGGGCGTCACGCTCTCCAGGTGCGACGGGTTGTGCGCCAGCAGCACCTCCAGCCAGCCCGCGTCGGTGCGCAGGCGACGCGCGAGGCCCAGGTGTTCCTTGATGTCCCAGGCCGCCAGGTGCGGCGCGGGCGTGTCGGTGAACAGCGAGCGAAGCTCCTCGGCCGACAGCCCCATCACGTTGGCCAGCACGTTGAGCCGGCCGCGATGCGGCATGCCCATCACGACCTGTCCCGCGCCGTTCGCGGCCGCCGCCTCGATCGCGCAGCGCAGGAACACGATATAGGACTCGCTGCCCTCCAGGCTGAAGCGCTTGGCCGCGGGGTAGTCGGCGGCGATCGCGCGTTCCAGGCGCTCGGCGGCGAACAGCATCTCGTACAACGCGAGGCGCTTGCCGCCCTCGATGCGCGGTGCGGCAGCGCGCGCCTCCAGGCGGTCGTACAGCCAGTCGACGCGCGCATGGTTGCGCACGTGCGCGGCGTTCAGCGCCAGGCCTTCGCAGTAGCTCTGGCGCAGGCGCGCCTCCAGGTCGTGCAGGTCCGCGCCCGGCACGGCATCCGCGCGCAGCGCGTGGCGGAAGGCGGTCGGGGCGCCGGTCTCCTCGCGGCGAGCGAGGCGCAGCGGATTGATTCCCGCCTGCAGGTAGCCCGCCTCGCGGTAGCGCGCCAGCAGGTCGGTCGCCTCGCCCGCGGGAGGCGCGGCGGGCGGCGCCGGATCCTGCGGCGCGAGATCGTGCCGGTTCTTCAATCGGAGATTCGATGCAGCCATGGTGCGGTGATGCCTTGCGCCTTGGCGCGTTGTCCAACAGATCGATCGCCCGCGATGGCAGATACCATGCGCCGTATGGGGCGATGGCGGATTTTCGTGATCAACTGCCGCGCGGGCTGTCGGGACTTCTCGTCGATGCAGATCAGGAATCCCGACGAGAAATCGCGCTGGACGGTTGCGCGCAAAGGGCCTGGCTTGAAGCGGCGCGGGCCGGACGCGCGCTGCACCAGGCAGGGTCAGTCCTCGCGGCCGTCGGTGCCGTCGCGATCGCGCGCGTAATGCCGCATCACCGGGAACGGCGGCAGCCACGACTCGCGGCGGATCGTCCAGAGCTCGTAGGTCGGCACGAACTGGTCAATGGCGTCGAGCGCACCGAGGTTGACCTCGATCTCGTCGCCGCTGCGGCCGAACACCGACGAGCCGCAGCGCGGACAGAAGTGGCGGCCCGCGTAGTCGTGCGTGTGCCCGTGCACGTGCACCGCGTCCTGCGGAAAGATCGCCGAGGCATGGAACAGCGCGCCGTGGTGCTTGCGGCAATCCAGGCAGTGGCACACGCCCACCCGGTACGGGCGGCCGGTGGCCGTGAAGCGGACGTCGCCGCACAGGCAGCCGCCATCGAATCGGTCCATGTCGAGTCCTTGGCTCATCGCAGATCGGCCGGTGTACCTCCGTTCGGCCCTTCGTGGCAACTGCGCCGCCAGGTGCAAGGCACGCCGCTTGCCATCCCGTCGAACCGCCAACCCGACCCGAGAAAGGCCGCGCCGTGATCGACGATCCCACCAGCGAAGACATCCGTTCCCTGTTCGACTGGCGCAGCGCGTCGCAGGAGGGTGGCGAGGCGGCCAGTTCGCCGGTGGCCAACGACGACCTGGCGCTCGCCCTGAGCCTGCTGTCGTGCAACTCGCGCGACCGCGAGCAGTTCCGCGGCGGCCGGACGCCGGCCTGACAACCATGCGGACGACGGACTCGACCATGCGCACGCTGCGCACGGCCACCTTCACGATCTCGATCCGCGACTCGTCCGAGGACGAACTCGAGGCAGCCGCGGCGGCGTTCACCAGCACCTTGCATCGCGCGGGCATGACGCCCGAGGACGCGCTGGTCGCGTGGCGCCGCATGGACGAGTGGGAAAACCTGAACTTCGCGGCCGATGCCGACCCGGGCGCGCCATGGTGGCGCACGATGGCCATCGCCCGCGACGCCGTGCTGGCCGCGCTGCGCGCCGCCGGCCTCGACGGCCAGCGCCGGCCGTTCATGATCGAAGCGGCGACGCCGCCGCGCTGACGTCTGGATCCTGCTCAGCGGTCGACGTTCAGCACGGCCAGGGCTGCGGCGCTTCCTGCGGCAAGTCGGGGTTGATCGCTCTTGCCTTGAGCAAGGGCGGCTGGCGTCGGGTTGGGTCGGTCGGGTTCGGGTTCGGGTTCCGGTTCGGGTTCGGGCGGTGTGTCGGGCAAGGCACGACTCACCGGGGGACTCTTCTCCGCTCATGTCCCCCGGTGAGTCGTGCCTTGCCCGAAAAAGCCTTACCCGAAAACAAGCCTTGCCCGAAGAACAGGTTGCACAGTCAGAACCGGTAGCTGCCGTTGAGTCCCGCAAAGAACGTGCGCCCCGGCGCCGGCTCGAAGTAGCGCGCATTGCCTTCGTTGACGATCACCGAGCCGACGTAGCGGCGGTCCGTCACGTTGTCCACGCGCGCGAAGGCCGAGAAGTTCCAGGCGCCGAGCGGCAGCACGTAGCCGGCCGACACGTCGGCCACGACGAAGGACGCCGCGGCGTCGGAATTGGTGTCGTTGACGACCACGCGGCCCAGCGCACGCGCGCCGATGCTCGCGCGCCAGCCGCGCGGCGGGGTCCAGCCCAGTTCCGCGGACAGCGCGTCGCGCGCGACGCCCGGGAGGCGGTTGCCCGACGCGACCGGCGTCGCCGGCGCGCTGCACGGCGTGGTGGTGCACGCGAGGAAGGCGTCGGTGTACTGCGCGGCGAGCAGCGTGTAGGCGAACTGCACCGCGACGTCGTCGGGCAGCAGCTTCGTCCATGCCACCTCCAGGCCGAGCCTGCGCGTGGAGGCCACGTTCTGGTAGGTCGAGCGGCCGCCGGCGTTGGACAGGGTGACGATCTCGTTGCGCGTGCGGGTGCCGAACACGGCGACGTCCAGGACGCCCAGCGTCGCCGACTGCGCCTTCGCGCCGAGTTCGAGGCTGTCGCTGCGCGCCGGCTTCAGGTCGAAGTTCAAGCCGGTCAGGCCGTCGGGGCGGTAGGCGAGTTCGTTGAACGTGGGCGTCTCGAAGCCGCGGCCAGCGGTCGCGTACAGGTGCAGGTCGGGTCGCACGACCCATTGCACGCCAAGCGCGGGCAACGTGGCCTCGTAGGTGGCGCGGCCACTGTCATCGGGGTTGCGGCCGACGACATAGCGGTCGTGCGACGCGAAGCGCACCCGGCTGTGGCGCACGCCGGCATCCACCGTCCAGTCCTGGGCGGGATGCCAGCTGGCCTGCAGGTAGGGATCCAGGTCCTCGGCGTCGTTGATCTCGTCGCGCCGCAGCGCACCTTGCACCCCCAGGACGGGCGCGCTGGCGTTGCCGCTGAAGTCCTGGTAGCCCTGGCGGTGTTCACGCAGCCTGTCCCAGGCGAGGCCGCCGATCAGCGACCAGCGCCGGTCGGCCGGGCCGCCGGTGCTCGTCCAGCGCAGGTCGGCACCCTCGTAGTCGCGCGCCAGGTGGATCACGCCGCCCGGGTTCAACGGGTTGCCCTGCGAGGCGACGGGGATGGACTGGAACTGCGTGGTCTCGCGATGGCCCGTGTAGATCATCGCGCGCAGCGCATTGGCATCGTTCGCGCGCAGGTCGTAGATCAGGCCGCCCTGCGTCTGCGACAACGTCTTGCGCGTATCGAACTGCGTGGCCGACGGATCGACGCCGCGCGGGTCGGCCTGCAGCTCGGCGCGCGTCAGGCCCAGCGGATCCTGCGCCGAGGGCAGCTCGACGCCGTTGCCGATGAGCGTGAGCTTGGACGCGTCGTCCAGGCGCAGGCCCAGCTTCAGGTTCTGGATGTCGCGCCGCGCGGCGCTGTGCGCGCGCCAGCCGTCGGTCTCGAAGCGCGAGACGCTGGCCACGTAGTCCAGCGGGCCTTGCGCACCCGTCAGCTTCGCGTCGTAGCGCTGCAGCCCGTCGCTGCCTCCGCCCGCGCCCACCATCAGCCTCGGCGCGCCCGCCCCGTTCTCGGTGAACACCTGGATCACCCCGCCCGAGGAATTGCCGTACAGCGCCGAGAACGGGCCACGCAGCACCTCGACCGCCGCGGCGGAGCCGAGGTCGATGTGGGAGACCTGGCCCTGCCCGTCGGGCATCGTCGCGGGGATGCCGTCCACGTACAGCCGCACGCCGCGGATGCCGAAGGTCGAGCGTGCGCCGAAGCCGCGCACGGAGACCTGCACGTCCTGCGCGTAGTTCTGCCGGTCGCGCGCGAGCAGCCCCGGCACGCCGCCCAGGGCTTCGGACAGGTTGATGCCGGGCCGCGCGTCCGTGTCGGGCGACAGGGTCACCAGCGAGATCGACGCCGGGACGTCGAACGCCGGCGTGGCGATGCGCGTGGCGGTGATCGTCACGGTCTGCACCGGCGCGTCGGGCTCCTGCGCCACGCACAGCGTACCGGCCACGGCCGCGAGCGCCGCCGCCGGCCAGCGCCAGCGCGCCGAATGGAACGCGTTCGTCATCATCCCTCCATCATGATCTGCTGCGGGTGGCGGATGCAAATGGCGTTCCAGTCGTCAGCACCGTCGCCGGGACACGTCGCGCCCGGGGCATCCCCCGAAGGCCCGCGACGGCGGTGTGCCAGCGTGGAACAGCCCGCGACCGTGTGCGTCCGGTTCTGGATCAACCGGCGGGCAGCGCCGCCGGCGCGAGCGGCGTGCCGCACGCTGCCAGGAACGCGAGCTTGGACGCACGCGGCTGGCGCTTGAGCGCGTGCTCGGCCTTCAGCGCGGCCGAACGCGACGGCAGCTCCGACGCGGCCACCACGCGCAGCGGCGCGAACGCCTTCGTGAAACGTGCGCCGCGGCCCGCGCGATGCGCGGCGAAGCGCGCCGGCAGATCGTTGGTGATGCCCGCGTACAGGCGCGCGCCGGCGCACTCGAGCAGGTACAGCACCCACGGCTCGGACGCGGTGTCGCTCATCGGGCGACCTCCGCGCTGCGTGCGGCGGTGCAGATCGGTCATCGGGGCACTCTACCGCTTCATCGCGCCGCGGCCAGCAGCGCGCGCGCCGCGCCGAGCAGGACGCGCGTCGCCTCGTCGGGCGACAGCATCGACGCGCTCACGAACGCGCCGTTGACCAGCACCCCCAGCTGCGCCGCCAGCTCGCCGGGCCGGGCCGCGCCGAGCTTGCGCGCGGTATCGGCGAGGCGCTTGCGCATCGCCTGCATGTGCTCGCGCGACACCGTGCGCGACGGATGGTCGGCCTCCGCGAACTCGGCTGCCACGTTGATCTGCGGGCAGCCGCGGTAGTTGGTGCGCGCCAGGCGCTTGCCGATCCAGCGCATGTGGGCCTCGATCTCGGCCACCGGGTCATCGGCGTGGCGCGCGGCCACTTCGTCCCACTGGGCCCAGAACTCGGCGTCCTCGCGCTCGAGGAAGGCCACGATCAGGTCGTCCTTGGTGCGGAAGTGCCGGTACAGGCTGGTCTTGGCGACGCCGGACTCGTCCACCACCAGGTCGACGCCCACCGCACGCACGCCGCGCTCGTAGAACAGGCGGCAGGCGGTGTCGAGGATGCGCTGGCGCACGTCGGTGGGTTCGGCGTCGCCGCCAGGGGTCTTGATCCGGGCCATGTTGACATGATACAGACCTGTCTTTATCCTTGGCGCTACAGACCTGTCTGTTTCTTCAAGGAATCCCGATGACCGCCACGCGTCTCCCCCGCCCCATCGCCGTCTACGGCGCCGCCGGCCACACCGCCCGCTTCGTGCTGGCCGAGCTCAAGCGCCGCGGCCTGCCGGCCGTCGCGGTCGGCCGCAACCCCGCCACGCTGCCCGTGGACGTGCCGGCGCGGGTCGCCGCGGTCGACGATCCGGCCGCGCTGGACGCCGCCTTCGCCGGCTGCGCCGTCGTCATCAATTGCGCCGGGCCGTTCCTCGACACGGCCGCGCCCGTCATCGAGGCCGCATTGCGGGCCGGCGCGCACTACCTGGACGTGAGCGCGGAGCAGGCGAGCGCGATGGACGCCTTCGAGCGCTTCGACGCACCGGCCGGCGCCGCGGGCGTCGCGGTGATCCCGGCGGCCGGCTTCTACGGGGGCCTGGCCGACCTGCTCGCCACCGCGTTGCTGGGCGCGGACGGCGCGGCCGACGAGCTCGTCGTGGCCATCGCCCTGGACCGCTGGTGGCCGACGGCCGGCACGCGCATCACGGGCGAGCGCAACACCGTGCCGCGGCTGGTGGTGTCCGACGGGCGCCTTGCGCCGCTGCCGCTGCCGGCCGCGCGCTCGACCTGGACGTTTGGCGCGCCGCACGGCGAACAGGCGGTGGTCGAGCTCACGTTCAGCGAGGTGATCACGATCTCGCGCCACCTGCGCGTGCGCGGGCTGCGGGCGCACCTGACGCAGTCGTCGCTGGACGAGATGCGCGACGTCGCCACGCCGCCGCCGGCGGCCACCGACGCGCTCGGCCGCTCGCCGCAGCGCTTCGAGATGGTGGTGCAGGCGCGCACCGCCGAGGGTGTGCGGCGTGCCGCCGCCCGCGGCCAGGACATCTATGCCGTGTCCGCGCCGCTGGTGGTGGAGGCCGCGCAACGCCTGGTCGCGCCGGGCTTCGCGCGCGCGGGCGCGCTCGCGCTGGGGCAGGCCGTGGACGCCGCGGACTTCCTGCGCGCGCTCGCGCCGCTGCACCTGGAACTGGCATGAGCGTGCGCTCGGCAAGGTCGGCGGCGGCGCAGTAGGATATGCGGATCCGGCGCTTCGCGGCGTCCCGCGCGGCCCGTAACCTGCCCACTCGACAACTCCCGCGACGCCATGAAAATCAACTTCCGATCCCTGCTCGCCACCGTGCTCGCCGCGACGACCTTCGTGTCCGTCGCCCATGCCGACCAGCTCGCCGACATCAAGAAGAAGGGCGAGATCGTCGTCGGCGTCCTCGGCACCGACGAGCCCAACAGCTTCGTGGACCCGAAGACGCGCGAGCTCGTCGGCTACGAGGTCGACCTTGCCAACGCCATCGCCAGGAAGATCGGCGTGAAGGCGACGTTCAAGCAGATCGCCGTGGCGGCGCGCATCCCCGAGCTGCAGCAGGGCCGCGTCGACCTGCTGGCGGCCTCGCTCACGCACAACAAGGAGCGCGAGGCGCAGATCGACTTCTCGCTCACGACGTTCGTCACGGGCCAGAAGGTGATGGTCAAGGCCAGCAGCGGCATCGCCGACGTGCCGCAGCTGGCGGGCAAGAAGGTGCTCACCGTCAAGGGCGGCACGCAGGAGGAGAACGTGCGCAAGGCGGTGCCCACCGTCGACGTCGTGACGTTCGAGACCACGCAGCAGGCCTTCCAGGCCCTGCAGCAGGGCAAGGGCGCGGGCTACGTCAATGACGAGGCCACGCTGGTCAACGACATGGCCAAGCTGGGCCCGGCCAGGAAGGACTACCGCATCCTGCCGACCAACCTCAGCACCGAGCCGCTCGCCCTGGGCCTGCGCAAGAACGAGCCCGCGCTCAAGAAGGTGGTCGACGACACGCTGGCCGAGCTGGAGAAGTCGGGCGAGGCCGACAAGATCTTCATGAAGTGGTACGGGCCCGCCACGAAGCTGCAGTTCGACAAGCGCTCGTTCAAGATCGACTCCGACAAGATCTGATCGCCGGCGTCCGCCCAAGCGATGCCCGGCTTCGACCTCCAGCTGCTGCTGCATGGCCAGTACCACGAGTGGCTGGTCGCCGGCCTGCTCGTCTCCCTGAAGCTCGCCGGCATCACGATCGCCTGCGCGCTGCCGCTGGCGATCGTCATCGCGCTGCTGCGGCTGTCGCCTTGGCGGGCGCTGCAGTGGCTCGGCGCGACCTACGTCGAGGTGATCCGCAACGTGCCGCTGATCGCGCACCTGCTGTTCTGGTACTTCGGCGCCCCCGAGCTGCTGCCCGATGCGCTCAAGGAACGGCTGTATGCAGGCAGCTACGAGTTCGTTGCCGCGGCTATCGGCCTGACGCTCTACGCCGCGGCGTTCATGGCCGAGAACATCCGCAGCGGCATCCGTGCGATCCCCGCCGTGCAGTTCGAGGCCGCGCGGGCGCTGGGCCTGGGCTTCGTCCCGGCGATGCGGCGCGTGGTGCTGCCCCAGGCGCTGCGCGTGACGCTGCCGCCGCTGCTGTCGCAGGTCATCATCCTGTGGAACGACACCAGCGTGGCCACCGTCATCGGCGTGGGCGAGATGATGTACCAGGCCGCGCGCGTGGAGTCGGCCGCGTTCCACAGCGTCGAAGCCTTCGGCTTCGTCACCGCGGCGTACCTCGCCGGCTCGCTCGCGTTGACGGCGGTGGCCGCCTGGATCCACCGGCGCTGGCCGGTGCGCACGCTGTGAGGCCCGCGCCGTGATCGACCTGATCCAGACCTACTGGGTGTATTTCCTGATCGGCCAGTACCCGCAGGGCCCGCTCGGTGGCGTGGCCGCGACGGTGCTGCTGGCCGCGCTCGCGCTGCTGCTGGCGATGCCCATCGGGCTGCTGATGGGCCTGGCGCGCACCAGCAGCATCGCCGCGCTGCGCCGCCCGGCGACCGTGCTCGCCTACCTGATCCGCGGCATCCCGCTGCTGCTGATGGTGTTCTGGATCTACTTCTACCTGCCCACCGTCACCGGGCACAAGACCGACCAGTTCACCACCATGCTGATCGCGCTGGTGGTGTTCGACGGCGTATACCTGGGCGAGATCGTGCGCGCCGGCATCGAGGGCGTGCCCCGGGGCCAGTACGAGGCCGCGCGCACGCTCGGCCTGGGCCATGGCGGCGCGATGCGGCGCGTGATCCTGCCGCAGGCGCTGCGCAGCATGCTGCCGTCGCTGGTCAACCAGTTCGTCTCCACCATCAAGGCGACGTCGCTGGGCTACATCATCGGCCTGACCGAGGCGTCCTTCATCGCCACGCAGGTCAACTCGCAGGTGTTCGTCCACCCGACGATGGTGTACCTGCTGCTGAGCCTGGTGTACTTCCTCCTGTGCTTCGGGCTGTCGCGCGTCGCGCTCGCGATCGAGCGCCGCCAGGCGCGCCGCGGCCTGCCCGGTCCCGCCCGCTCGCCGGGCTCTCCCACCGCCTCCGCGGCTTCCAGCGCATGATCCAGTTCGACAAGGTCAACAAGTGGTACGGCGACTACCACGCGCTCGTGGACATCGACGAGACCATCGCCAAGGGCGAGGTCGTGGTCGTCTGCGGGCCGTCGGGCTCGGGCAAGTCCACCCTGATCCGCACGATCAACCGGCTGGAGGCCATCGAGTCCGGCACGATCACGTTCGAGGGCGAGGATGTCCACCGCCGCGGCGTCGACCTGAACCGGCTGCGTTCGCGCATCGGTTTCGTGTTCCAGCAGTTCAACCTGTTCCCGCACCTGACGGTGCTGCAGAACTGCACGCTGGCGCCGATCGAGGTGGGTGGCGCGCGGCCCGCGCAGGCCCACGAGAAGGCGATGGCGCTGCTCGATCGCGTCGGGCTCGCGCACAAGGCCAATGCGTGGCCGGCGGAGCTGTCCGGCGGCCAGCAGCAGCGCGTGGCGATCGCGCGGGCGCTGGCCATGGCGCCGCCGCTGATGCTGTTCGACGAACCCACCAGCGCGCTCGACCCCGAGATGGTGGGCGAGGTGCTGCTGGTGATGCAGGGCCTGGCGCGCGACGGCATGACCATCGTCGTCGTCACCCACGAGATGGGCTTCGCGCGCGACGTCGCGCACCGCGTGCTGTTCATGGACCAGGGCCGCATCCTCGAGCGCGCCGAACCGCACGAGTTCTTCAACCACCCGCAGCACCCGCGGGCGCAGCAGTTCCTGGCGGACATCCGCACGCCGTTCGCGCGGCCGGCCTGAACGCGCGCACCGGGTGGCGCGGCCGGCGCGGAATGCGCGGCGCCAGGGCATCCGTCACGTGGCGCCGTCGTTTGCGCGCGGCGACGGCGGCGTGCATGGCCGGACGCATGGGAACATCGCGGTCGACGCCTCACCGGAACGCCCGCGCCATGTCCCAGGCCCTGACCGCCGCCCTCCTGCTCGCCGCCCTGCCCTTGACTGCGCAGGCGCAGGTCTACAAGTGCCCGCAGGCCAACGGCGCCATCGGCTACCAGTCCGCGCCGTGCTCGACCGGCGCCAGGCCGGCCAACCATCCGACGGCGGCCGAGCTGAACGCGGCGCGCGCGGCGCAGCCGCCCGCCGAGTCCAGGCCCTTCGTGGATGCCTACGCGACGCCGGTCGACGAGCGGCCCCATCCGGCCATCCCGCCGCTGCAGGCGTCCTTCCCGGCGCCGCCCGCGCCGCCCGCACCGACCGGCACGGGCAGTTCTTCCCAGCTGGTGGCGGACGTCCAGGCCCGCAACCGGGCGGACAACCGGCGCCAGGCCATCAACGAAGCGCACCGCAACGAGACCTCGGGCCTGCGCCAGTACAACTGCAACACCGCGCGGCACAACCTGGGCGTGCTGAACGACCAACGGCCCGTGTACTCGTACGACAACAAGGGCACCCGGCAATACATCGAGGACAAGGATCGCGACAAGGCGACGGCGCAGGCCCAGGCCGACGTGGCCAGCAACTGCAACTGAGCCGATCCCCCGGGAGCCGACACGGGCCCGCCCGGATGGCCGACAATCCGGCATGGCGCCACCCGCATGCACGTCGCGCGGGAGGCGGCGAAACACCCCCACGGGTATCCTGAAGGCATGCTTCCCAGACGAATTGGCCGCTACGACATCACCGCCGAACTCGGGCGGGGATCCGGCAGCGTCGTCTACAAGGGGATCGACCCGGTGGACGGCCGGGTCGTGGCCATCAAGACGCTGCAGCGCAACGGCGCCGACAGCGAGGGTGACGCCCGGGAGATCCTGCAACGCTTCCGCGACGAATCGCGCCTCGTCGGCCGCCTGGGCCACCCGGGCCTGGTGGCCGTGGACGAATTCGGCGAGGACGGCCAGCACGGCTGGATCGCAATGGCCTTCGTGGAGGGCCGGCCGCTCGCCGAAGTCCTGCGCGAGACGCCCCCGCCCGGCCCCGGGCGCGCGCTGGCCATCATGGACGAGTTGCTGGATGCGCTCGCCTGCATGCACCGCGAGGGCCTGTGCCACCGCGACGTCCAGCCCGCCAACATCCTGCTGACGCCCGCGGGCGGCGTGAAGCTCACCGACTTCGGCGTGGCGCGCCTGCGCGACCTGGGGCTGACGCGGGTGTCGACCCTCGTGGCCTCGCCGGCCTTCATGGCGCCCGAGCAGTTCACCGGCGCCGCCGTCGACCACCGCGCCGACCTGTTCGCCTGCGGCGCCCTGCTCCACCTGATGCTGGCCGGCCGCCCGCCGTTCGCCGGCACGCCGGTCGCCGTGATGCAGCAGATCCTGCGCGAGGATCCGCCCCCGCTGGTCCAGGCCGGCCCAGCCGTCGCCGCCGTCGTCGCGCGGGCCCTGGCCAAGCGTCCGGAAGATCGCTTCGCGAGCGCCGACGCCATGCGCGACGCGCTGCGGGCCGCCGGGTCCGGGCCCGCCGATGCCGCCGACGAACCACTGGCCACGATGGTCGGCACCGTGGTCGCCACGCTGGTGCAGGACACCGACAGCGTGCTGGGCCACCTGTCGACCGAACAGCGCGCGGCCTTCGATCGCGCGCGGGCGCACCGGCTCGACCCGATGGCCGGCGTGGTGCTGCGCGATGCGCCCGCCCCGGTCCAGCGGGTCGACGCATTCGCCCTGTACGTGCCGGACGGCGGCTCGTGCCACGCGATCGCCGACGTCCC
>Ga0068855_100007231_pt1 | contig 13472 bp, 10 predicted proteins | sample KBSCornC52_FD_66592 | JGI IMG/M metagenome (GOLD analysis project Ga0068855, IMG submission 66592) | Corn rhizosphere microbial communities from Kellogg Biological Station, Michigan, USA - KBS Corn C5-2 | ecosystem: Host-associated > Plants > Roots > Rhizosphere > Soil ... | reverse complement strand
GACGGTGCCCGGTCTGGGCACCTCGTTCGGACGCGGCGGCGCGACCTCGTACGTCCAAGACTTGCAGCATGCGGATTGCATCCTGATCGAGGGGTCGAACTTCGCCGAAGCGCATCCGGTCGCGTTCCGCTTCGTGATGAAGGCCAAGGAGCGCGGCGCGACCATCGTGCACGTCGATCCGCGTTTCACCCGCACCTCGGCGCTGGCCGACCTCTATATCGCGCTGCGGAGCGGGAGCGATATCGCCTTCTTGGGCGGCATCGTCAACTGGGTGCTGCAGAACGAGCGCTATTTCCGCGAGTACGTCGTCGCGTACACCAACGCGTCGTACGTCGTACGCGAAGATTTCCGCGACACCGAGGACCTGGCCGGCCTGTTCTCCGGCTTCGACGAGAACGCCAAGGCCTACGACCGCGAGACGTGGGACTTCGAACGGGCCGCCGACGGGACCGTCGTCCGCGACGAATCGCTCGCGGACCCGCGCTGCGTCATCAATGTGCTGCGCCGGCATTTCTCGCGCTACACGCCCGAGATGGTCGAACGGGTCTGCGGCGTCTCGCAGGCGCAGTTCGTGCAGTTGTGCGAGACGCTCGCGCGCAACAGCGGGCGCGAGCGGACGACCGCCTTCGCGTATGCCGTCGGCTGGACGCAGCACACGGTCGGCGTGCAGTACATCCGGACGGCGGCCATCCTCCAGCTGCTGCTCGGCAACATCGGGCGGCCAGGCGGCGGCATCATGGCACTGCGCGGCCACGCCAACATCCAAGGCGCGACCGACATCGCGACGCTCTACGACCTGCTGCCCGGCTATCTCGCCATGCCGTCGACCGGCAAGGACGAACAGACGCTGGCGGCCTATCTGCGGACCAATGCCCGGGCGGGCTGGTGGGAGCATTTCCCCGCCTACATCGTCTCGCTGCTCAAGGCGTTCTACGGCGAGGCCGCGACCGCCGATAACGACTACTGCTTCGACTATCTGCCGCAGTGCACGGGCGATCACTCGACCCTGCCGACCCAGATCGCGATGAAGGACGGCGTCGTCAAAGGCTACTTCGTGATCGGCCAAAACCCGGCGGCGTCGGGCCAGAACGGCGCCATGATCAACGCCGGCTTCGAGCGCCTCGAATGGATGGTCAACGTCGACGCCTACGAGACCGAGACGGCCGCATTTTGGAAGCGCGAAGGCGCCGATCCGTCGGCCATCGCGACCGAGTGCTTCTTCATCCCGGCGGCCACCATCCTCGAGAAGAGCGGCACGATGGTCAACACCAACCGGCTGCTGCAGTGGCACGACCAGGCGATCGCGCCGCTCGGCGAGAGCGTCACCGACGCGTGGTTCTTCCACTCGCTCGGCAAGCGCCTCAAAGCGCTCTATGCGGGTTCGACCGACCCGAAGGACCGGCCGCTGCTCGACATGACCTGGGACTACGGCGACGACGAGGAGCCGTCGACCCTGCGGGTGCTGCAAGAGATCAACGGCTACGACACGCGGACCGGCGAGCAGCTCCGTTCGATCGTGGACCTGCGCGACGACGGCAGCACTGCGGCCGGCGGCTGGATCTATACCGGCGTCTGCTCCGACGCGCAGACCAACAACGCCCGCGCGCGCGCCGGCGACGACGATGCGGCGCTCGGATGGGGCTGGGCCTGGCCCGCCAACCGCCGGATGCTCTACAACCGCGCATCGGCCGCGCCCGACGGCTCGCCCTGGAGCGAACGCAAACGCTACGTCTGGTGGGACGAAACCGCGAACGCCTGGCAGGGCGACGATGTCGCCGACGTCGTGCCGGGCGCGCGGCCCGGACGCGACGACCAGGCCTTCCTCATGCAGGCAGACGGACGCGGCGCGCTGTTCGTGCCCGGCTCCGGCCTGCTCGACGGACCCTTCCCCACGCACTACGAGCCCTCGGCGTCGGTGGTGGAGAACGCGCTCTATCCGCAGCAGAGCAATCCGACCATGCGGAACTGGCGCCGTTCCGACAATCGCGGGCCGGCGGCCGTCGATCCGCAGTATCCGCACGTCCTGACGACGTATCGCATCACCGAGATGTCCGGCATCATGACGCGCTACATCCCGTGGCTCGCAGAACTGCAGCCCGCCGCGTTCTGCGAGATCGACCCCCAGCTCGCGGTCGAGCAGGGAATCGCCAGCGGCGATACCGTGACCGTCTCGACCGCGCTCGGCGAGCTGGAATGCAAGGCGCTCGTCAGCGGACGGATGCGGCCGCTGCGGATCGACGGAAAACGCGTCCATACGGTCGGCGTGCCCTACAACTACGGCGCGCTCGGGTTCGCCCGCGGCGATTCGGCCGGCCGGCTGATCCCGCTGGTGATGGATCCGAACGTCTCGATCCACGAATCGAAATCGCTGACCTGCGCGATCCGCCGCGGTCCCCGGGTAACGGCATGAGCGAGACCGGATTCTTCACCGACACCACGCTGTGCATCGGTTGCAAGGCCTGCGAGGTCGCCTGCAAGCAGTGGAACGAGCTGCCCTCGGACGGGTTCTCCTTCACCGGCGAATCGTACGACAACACCTCGCAGCTCTCGGGCACGACCTGGCGCCACGTCGCGTTCGTGGAACAGGTCGCGATCGAACCGGCGGCGCCCAGTCCGATCGTCGAGAAGTGGCTCATGATGAGCGACGTGTGCAAGCACTGCACGAACGCCGGCTGTCACGAGGCCTGTCCGACCGGCGCGATCGTCAAGAACGAGTTCGGCAACGTCTACGTGCAGCCCGACGTCTGCAACGGCTGCGGCTACTGCGTCGTCTCGTGCCCGTTTGGCGTCATCGACCTGATCGATCCGATCGACGACGAACGCAAATTCTCGGTCGCGACCTTGAGCGAGGCGCGCCGCGACGCCGGCCAGACCGCCATCCAGAAGAGCGGCGGCGTCGCCGGCAAATGCACGCTCTGCTACGACCGTCAGAAGATCGGCGAGACGCCGGCGTGCGCCAAGGCGTGTCCGACCGAGTCGATCCAGTTCGGCGTGCTCGACGACCTGCGCGAGCGAGCCGCCGCGCGCGTGGCGACGCTGGCCGGCCGCGGCGTGGAGGCGCAGCTGTACGGCGCGGACGACGTCGGCGGGGGCATCGGTCCGCTCAATGCGTTCTTCTTGCTGACCGATCGCCCCGAGGTCTATAACCTGTCGGTCGCGCCGGTGCTGCCGTCGACGCGTCAGCCGGCCGGCTACACCGCGGCGGCCGGCGCCGCGATCGCGCTCGCGCTCGCCGGCTGGGCGATCTTCCGGTCGCGATGAATCCGACCTATTACGATCGCCCGGTGCTCAAGGCGCCGCACTGGGGATGGAACGTCGTGACGTATCTGTTCCTGGGCGGCATCACCGGCGGGCTCGGCATCGTGGCCGCGCTGGCCGATCCGAAGACCGGCAGCGGGCGCAAACTCCGCACGACCGCGCGCGTCGCGTCGCTGGTGGTCGCGACGGCCAACCCGCTGGTCCTGATCTCGCACCTCGGGCGGCCCGAGCGCTTCCTGCACATGCTGCGGACGTTCAAGCCCGGCTCGCCCATGTCGCTGGGCGTATGGGGACTGGTCGCCTACTCCACCGCGGCGGCTGCGAGCACGGTGATCGACGACGACCGGCTGACCGCGCTCCAGGCGGTCCTGGGCGCGTACCTGGCGGGCTACACCGGCGTGCTGTTGAGCGCGACCGCGGTACCGCTCTGGGGCGCGGGCAAGGCGCACATCCCGGCCGCCTGCGTATGCTCGGGCGTCGCCGGAGCATGTGCGCTAGCGAGCGCGATCTCGAGCCTGACCGGCAATACCGATGCGGTCCGCAACCTCGAACGGCTCGAACTGGTCGCGACCGCGGGCGAAGCCGCCATCCTGATCCATTTCAACGCGAGCGGCGGTCCGCGCGTGCGGCAGTTCGTCGGACGGGTTGCGTGGCCGCTCGCGCTCTCACTGGTCGCCGCGCTCGTGCACGTGCCGGCACGGCACCGGCGGCTGCGAACGCTCGCGGCATCCGCATTGACCCTGACGGCCGGCTATCTCTTCCGCAACGCGCTCATCGAGGTCGGCAAGCTCTCGACGACCGATCCGCAGGCCGGATTCCGGCAACCCCGGTGAGCCGCAGCACCGAGGTCTCGATCCACGCCCTGGAGGGCGGCGCCGTCCGCGCGGCCCGCGATACCGTCGCCGTCGAGGAGCCGCTCGAACTGCGCCTGCGCGCGGGCGGCGAGACGAGGACGCTCGCGATCACGATGCGGACGCCCGGCAACGATCTGGAACTCGCGGCCGGCTTCGCGCTCGGCGAAGGCATCATCCGCGCACGTGCCGACCTCGCCGAGATCGTGGGCTGCGACGACGGTTCGGTGACCATCGCGCTCGCGAGCGCGACGATGCCGCAAACGGCCGCCTTCGAACGCCGCTTCACCGTCACCAGCGCGTGCGGCGTCTGCGGGCGCACCGAGCTGCAGACGCTAGCGGAACGGATCGCGCCGGTCCGGAGCGAGCTGCGCGTCGATGCGGACGTCCTCTACGCGCTGCCGGACCGGATGCGTGCCGCGCAACGGGTCTTCGAGCGCACCGGCGGCCTGCACGCCGCCGCCGCCTTCGACGGAGGCGGCGCACTGCTCGCGGTCCGCGAAGACGTCGGCCGCCACAATGCCCTGGACAAACTCGTCGGCTGGGCGTTGATGGAGGGCCGCGATCTGAGCGCCGCGATCGTGCTGGTCAGCGGACGCGCCAGCTACGAACTCGCCCAGAAGGCCGCCGCCGCGCGCATCCCGGTGCTGTGCTCGGTCTCGGCACCGAGCAGCCTCGCGATCGAACTCGCACGGACCTTCGGGCTGACGCTGGTCGGCTTCTTGCGCGACCGTCGCGCCAACGTCTACGCCGGCGCCGAACGGATCGTCGCGAGCTAGTCGCGGATGCCGCGGACGAAGTCGCGGAGCAGCGCATTGAACGCGGCGGGAGCATCCGCGTTGGCGACGTGTCCGGCGTTCTCGATCACCTCGAGGCGCGCGTTGGGGATGCCGTTGGCGATCTCTTGGCTCAGGATCAGCGGCGCGACCATATCGCGTTCGCCGATCACCACCAGCACCGGCGCGGTGATCTCCGGGAGCGTCGCGCGGTAGTCGCCGGTCCAGGTGGCGCGCGTCGCCGCGACGTAGTCGGGCACGCTCTTGCAGGCCATCTCGGCGATCGCCGCCGCTTCGCGGTCGGGCGGCAGGCCCAGCCGGCCGACGCGCACGCGCGCGAACGATTCCATATCGCCCGCCGCCTGGACGGCGTCGACGATGCTTTCGGCGTAGCGCGCGCCGTCCGGATAGGCGGCGAAACTCCCGACGAAGGTGAGCGACGCGATCCGCTGCGGCGCGGTCTGCCATAGTTCAAACCCGACCACGCCGCCCAGGCTGCAGCCGACGAAGTGCGCGCGCTCGATGCCGCTGGCGTCCATGATCGCCAGCACGTCGCGCACGTAGCCGGCGCGCGTGATCTGCTCGGGCGTGGCATTCGTGCCGGCACCGCCGTTACCACGCAGCTGGATCGCGTACGACCGGAAGGCGTCTTCGAGCGCGACCAGCTGCGGATCCCACGCGGCTGCCGTCGAGCCGACGCCGTGCACGAAGACGATCGCCGGACCGCGCTCACCCGAATGCCGGGCGCCGACGATGACGCCGTCGGAAGCTTCGGCCAGGATGTTGGCGATCATGCGGTTCCCTTTCGTTTCCGCGCGATGCGCGCGAGCAGGTCGTCGAGTGGCAAAGCATTGAGCACGTCGCGCGCTTCGATGCCGGCGCGCCGCGCCTGGCCGACCGCGAAGTCGACGTCCTCAAGGTCGTCGATCGCATGCGCGTCGCTATCTAGAGCGAAGGTCGCGCCGGCCGCCTTGGCGCGCCGCGCCAACGGAGACGGAAGGTCCAGGCGCGCCGCTTGGCCGTCGATCTCCAGCGCCGTCCCGGTGCGGGCGGCCGCAGCGAAGACCGCATCGTAGTCGAACTCGTAGCCGCCGAACCCGCCGACGTAGCGTCCGGTCGGGTGGCCGATGACGTCGACGAACGGGTTCTCGCAGGCCCGGATCAGCCGCGCCGTCATCTGATCGCGGGTCTGGTTGTAGGCGGAGTGGACCGAGCCGATCACGATGTCGAGTTCGGCCAGCACCTCGGGCGGATAGTCGAGCGATCCGTCCGACAAGATGTCGACCTCGCTCGCGCGCAGCGTCCGGATGCCGTGCCGGTCGCCGATCAGCGCGATGCGCGCGCGCTGCTCGCGCAGACGTTCGATCGTCATGCCGTACGAGCCGCGCCCCTGCGAGTGATCGCTCATGGCGTGATACGCGTATCCGAGCGCGGCCGAGGCCGCGACCATCGCGTCGAGCGTGTCGATGCCGTCGCTGAAATCGCAGTGCATGTGGAAGTCGCCGCGCAGGTCGCCGCGCTCGACCAGCGCGGGAATGGAGCGCCCGATCGCCCGGTCGACCTCGTCGAGCCCTTGACGCAACTCCGGCGGGATGTACTGCATGCCGAGCGCCTCGTAGACGCTCTCCTCGTCGACGCACGTGATCACGTCGCCGGTCTCGAGGTTGAGGATGCCGTTCTCGCTGACGCGCAGCCCCTTGCGCACGGCGTGTTCGCGCAGTTTGATATTGTGCTCGCGACTGCCGGTGAAGTGCTGCAGCAGGTTCCCGTAGACGCGGTCGGGCAGCACGCGGAGGTCGATCTGCAGTCCGCTCTCCAGCCAGATCGAACACTTGGTCGGCCCCTCGGCGACGACCGCCGCCGCCCGGTCCCACTTGGCGAAGTGGGCCGTCACCGCGAGCGCTTCGTCCGAGGTGCAGACGATGTCCACGTCGCCGACCGTCACTTCTTGGCGCCGCAGACTGCCGGCGTAGAGCAGCCGGTGCGAAGGCGGCCCGGCTTGGAGGTAGGCGATCGCCTCGCGCGCGATCGCGCGGGCGCGCGGCAGCGACGTGCGCGCCTGGCGGCCCTTGTAGGCCAGGATCCCGCGCTTCCAGTTCTCCAAGGTCTTGGGCCCCAGGCGCGGCGCGCCCTCGAGGGCGCCGCTGTCGATGGCGGCTTCGAGCTGGGCCAGCGAGCCGACCCCGTAGGTGGAGAAGAGCATGCCGGCCGTCTTGGCCCCGATGCCGCTGACGCCCAGCACTTCGAAGATGGTCCGCGGATAGCGGGCGAAGTAGCTTTCCAGCGCGTCGGCGGTGCCGGTGGCGACGATCTGCTCGATGGCGGCGCCGATGGATTTGCCGACCCCGGGCAGCGTCAGCAGCTCGCCGGCGGCGATCAGATCCTCGACCGGCGAGGCGTTCTCCAGGGTCGCCGCGGCCCGCTCGAAGGCCGAATACCGGTGGAACGACTCGCCGTCCAGCTCCATCAGGGTCCGGATATCGAGAAGTTTGCGGGCGATCTCGGCGTTGCTCGGCACAAGGACATTCTTCTCCGCGACGCGATGTTTTCCACCACGTGAGAAGCAAGCAACGCCTGGACCCCGCGATCTTCAACCTCCCGGTCGAGAAGATGCGCGACGGCTACTACTCGGACGTCTATTTCAACCGGACGAGCACCATCCTCGAACGCGACGGCCACCACCCGGTCGTGCGGATGCAGGTCTTCCAGCGCAGCGACGCCGTGCTGTGCGGCATCGACGAAGCGCTCGCGATCCTCGAACTGTGCAGCCTCGACCGGTCGCAGCTCAGCATCCGCGCGCTCTACGACGGCGACGCGATCGCACCGTACGAGACCGTGATGACGATCGAGGGGCCGTACGACGTCTTCGCCCGGCTCGAGACGCCGTACCTCGGCGTGCTCTCGCGCCGCACGCGGATCGCGACCAACGCGCGCCGGATCGTCGACGCGGCCGGCGGCAAGAACGTGTTCTTCTTCCCGGCGCGCTTCGACCACCATCTGGTGCAGACCGGCGACGGTTACGCCGCCTATATCTCGGGCGCGCTCGGCGTCTCGACCGATGCCAACGCCGAATGGTGGGGCGCGCGCGGGATGGGCACCGTGCCGCACGGCTTGATCGCGGCGTACGGCGGCGACACCGTGCTCGCCACCCAGAAGTTCGCCGAGTACACGCCGCCCGACGTCAACGTCATCTCGCTGGTCGACTACGACAACGACTGCGTCGGCTCGAGCCTGGCCTGCGCGCGCGCGCTCGGCGATCGCCTGTGGGGCGTGCGCCTGGACACGTCCGGCACGCTGGTCGACCGCTCGCTGTGGCCGCAGATGGGGACGTTCAAGCCGACCGGCGTCGTGCCGCAACTGGTCTGGAACGTGCGCAACGCGCTCGACGCCGAAGGGTTCGGCCACGTCAAGATCGTCGCTAGCGGCGGCTTCAATCCGGAACGCATCACCGCGTTCGAATCCGAAGGCGTACCGGTCGACGCGTATGCCGTCGGCAGCGCCTTCTTCGACAACATCGGCAAGTACGATTTCACCGCCGACATCGTCGCCATCCAGCGCGACGGCCGCTGGGAGGAGTGCCACAAAGTCGGACGCCCCGAGCGTCCGAATCCGCGCCTCGAACGCGTCACCTGATGCCGGTCCTGCAGATGCGCGACGCCGCGTTCGCGCAAGCCGGACGGCTGCTGGCCGGCCGCATCAGTCTCGAGATCGACGACGGTCAGCGGGTCGCGCGCTCGTTCGCGAGCGGTCGCGAAGCCGCGATCGTGGCGCTGATGGCCAGCGGCGGCGTGAAGGCCACCAGCGGCAGCGTCTTCATCGACGGCTTCGACCCGAAGATCCAGCCGACCCAATGCAAGCGCCTTGCGGGCTACGTATCGCACGAACTGCTGCCGCTGGAGTTCGCGTCGTTCGAGCGGTACATCGAGTATCGCGCCGCGCTCTGGAACCTCGATAGCGACCGCGCGCTCGGCCACGCCCGGCATCTGCTCGAACATCTCGAAGGCGTCCACGAGTCGTTCGCCTATCCGCTCGTCGGAGCGCTGCTGGCCGACCCGATGATCCTGGTGCTGGACCGGCCGCAAGCGGCCTACGCTTCGCGCATGCTCGCCGTCGCCGGCTCGCGCGCGATCTTCTCGACGCACGCAAGCGACGCCGAGGCCGCGGCATGGGCGTGAACGCGCGCGCGATCGGGGCGATCGTGATGGCACGCCTGCGCGCGCAACGCCGCGTGATCGCCTCGTGCTCGGTCGCCGCCATCGTGGTGGCGTTCCTGCAGCCGCACGGCATACCGCCGGTCAAGACGTCGCTCGAAGCCGACCTGCTGACGCGCGGCGTGTGGCTCGCCGGCCCGGCGTTCTTCTGCGGCCTGCTCGGCATCGTGGTCGCGATGATCCAGCGCGGCAGCGAACGGATGCGCCAGCTCGAGCTGCTCGAGAACAGCGCGCCGATCTTCGGCCGCGAACTCGCCCGCGCGACCGCCGCCGTGCCGCTGATCGCGGCGACCATCTCGACGGTGGTGTATTGGATCGCACAGTTCCTGGCCGGCTTCGCGGCCGCACCGACCTACTTCGTGCTCGCGCTCGCATCGGTGCTCGCCTCGACCCTGGTCGCGCTCTCGGCGACCCTGCGTCGCGGCACCGCGCGCTGGCTGTATATCGGGATGGCCTTCGCGACCAGCGCGATCGCCTACCTGTTGGCGGTCTATGCCGACACGTTCGGCACGGCGCCCGGTCAGCTCGGCCACTATCCCGACGCGATCGGCGTCGCCACCGAACTCGCGTTCTGCGCGATCGTCGGCTTCGTCGCGCTGCGCCAATACGGCGAAGCCCTGGCCCGGTACGACCCGATCCCCGAGCGGTAGGACGGCGCCCCGCACCAATCGAAGCGAGCGAGCACAGAATCTGCGTCGCGTGTGTGTGGGGGATTATTCTGTGTCGCTTCGGACTCTGGGAGCCTGTGTGCTGGTCGTTACCCTTGCCGCCTGCGGAGGCGGCAGTGGCGGTGGCGGCACCGGCGGAAGTGGTGGCGGAGGCGGAGTGATCCCGACGCCGACGCCTTCACCGTCCACCACGACCGCGACCGGCCAGCTTGTCACCGATCCCGGCGGCATCGCGATCGCCGGCGTGCATGTGGCGCTCCAGCCCTGGGCGGCATACCCGACGCCCGGGCCGTCACCCACTCCGCTGGCGATCACTGCGACGACCGACGCCAGCGGCAACTTCACGCTGGCCGGCGTGCCGAACGGATCGTATCTCCTGATCATCGGCTCCGATTCGAGCGCCGACGTGACGCAGCCGACGATCCACGATCACATCACGCTCACCGGCGGCAATCAGACACTCGTCGCGCCCACGCTGCCGTCGGTCTCGACGCTCGTGACCGTGAGCGCCGTCGAGTCGAGCGGAAAGTATCGCTTCCGCTCGTTGACAAACTCGTGCTTCGCCGAGGTCAACGCGGCGCGTACAGCATCGCCGAAGCTCGTAGCCGATGAGTGGTTGCTCGAGAGCGCGTATTGGTTCGCCGAGGCGCATAACGCAGCGGGATTCCCAGGCCCGAATCCGGGATTCAATAATGGGTCGATCGGGACGAACTACGGCTTTGTGGCGCCGTCCTCTGGGTGCGCCGAACTAGTCGCGGACAACGCTACAGCGGTCAACTACGTATCGGCGGTGTGGTATGGCGGGTATTATGAGCCCACGGGTGCCGCTTACGCAGGCATGAGCACCGCTGGAGATATGCGGGTCGTGAGTCCGAACCCCGGAAATGCCAATTGGCCCTAGCGTGGAGAGTGAGCTATCAGTCGATTCGGTCAACGCTTCTTTGCAAACCTTCATCAATAGTTTCCCTGCGAAGCCCTGTTGGGAATGGGCTACAGAAGCTCCACCGGTTGGCTTGGACTGTTCGCGTCGTAGCAGCTGAAGATCTCGACGTTTACATTCCAGTCGTTGTGGATATCGGAGCTGGCCCAGCTGTAGTCATGCCCGGTCGAAACCTTCGTCGTCGCGCTGTAGGAGCCGTTCAAGTATAGATAGTTCATGCCGCGCGAGTTGATATCGCCTAGCGTTGCCGTCCCGATCTCGTACCCTCCCGGCTGTGCAATCGGATTTGCGCAACTAATAGTTCCCGTATCAGGACCAGACGCGCGGCAGTCTCCCACCTGTAGGTCGCAACTCTCTTGGTACATAACCTGATAGTCGGCAACCCATCGCTGTGCCTGCAAGACCCTAACAGCAACGGTTCCAAAGTGACCCACCGTCTTGCCGGAACCATCTGCGATGGTAACGACGCAACTCGATATTGGTGCTTCGCCCACACCTCGTAGGACTACGCCGGCTCCCGGAGACGACGGAGTTGCGTTTGACGGAGACCATTGAATTCCAAGCGTGGATCCACAATCGTTCCCACTACCCGGCATATATTGGTAACGGCCTCCGTAGCCCGGCTCGCTGGCAAGCATGTGGCCGTCGTAGCAACCGCCGCCATTCGTCCCCAGGGCCGCGTCGTTCGCATCCGGCGCCGTCATATCCGCATCGAGGAACGCGCGGGCGTCATTGACCGGGCACGGAGCGAAGGCAAGTGCAACACCGCCGCCAAGCAACGCGTTGATGAACGCACCGCCGTCGTGAGGCTTCACCGAAGCCATCGAGGTCAGTTGTCCGCCTGCGACGGGATACTCGACCGCTGCCGGTATCACGCTGATCGCGCCCGCGCCGCCCGCGATGTCGATCGACACGATCGCGGGTGGTTCGCCCGGGTACTGGCTGGCGAACGAGAACGCACACGAGCCGCCGACGTTGCCCCCTCCGCCGGTCACCGGCGTGATCGTCACCGCGCGCACGCTCGCCGACTCGCTCACGCCCGCCGGGACCAAGGCTCGTCCGCTCAGCGTCGCGGTCGCGATGCCGGCGCAGGTCGAACCAACCTGCACGGGGTCGAGACGATCGCCGTCCCACGTCTTGCCGAGCACCACGCGCTTGGGCGACGAGTCGCCGGACGCCCACGTCAGCGTCTCCGGTCCGGCCTCGATCTGTCCCATCACCTGAACGCCGACCGCCGCACGCTGCCCGAACGCATCTGCGACCGTGGCGGTGCAGACGCCGGCGCTCGACGGCGCGAGCGGAAACCGCGCGGGCGCGTCCTGCATCGAATCCGGCGCGTTCGCATACGAGACCGGCACGCCCGCGGGCGCGAGCGGATCCGCGTTCGCGTCCTCGGGCGAATGCGGCGGCGAGTACGGCGGAGCCGGATCGTCCTGCGGAAACGCCGCGACGCTCGTTCCGCACGCGAACGCGTCGGCGGCGAACCAGCGGGTGTAGCCCCACTCGGTCGCCACGAACCACTGGATCGGCGCGCCCGGCCAATGGAAGATCAGCGTCTTGGGCGTCACCAGCAGCGGCGCGGGAGACTCGGTCGCGATCGGGACCGGCGAGCCGAACGCCCGCGCGCCGCACGGCAGGACGCGCGTCTGGGAGGCGTGCGCGCTGGAGAACGTCAGCGATAGGCCGCCGCTCGGGCACGGCGGCTGCGCCGCGATCGGCGCGAACCGCGGCGTCCCGTCGCTCGCGAACGTGGGATATGAGGCCAGGCCGCTCGCGTTGCCGGCGCTCGAGAGGAAGATCGCGAACGGCGGTGCGCCGAGCGCGGCCTCGCGCACGTCGGCCTCGGCGACGACCGCCGGCACGTCCGCGAGCGCGACGGCGTTCGCGGCGGTCGGACGGCCGCGGTAGATGCGCAGGGTGAAGCCGGGCAGCCGGCCGTGCGCGTCGCTCCGCGGCGCGACCACGATGGTGGCGCCGTTGCCGCTGGTCGCGGCGATGGCGCGCGCGGTCGCGAATGAGGCGTCGAACGACGCGACGGTCGCCCGCAGTGCGCCGGGGCGCAGCGCGAGCGAGAGTGTCGCCGCGACGGCCAGCAACGCGACGATGCCGACCGCCACGACGAGTTCGACGAGCGTGAATCCGCGTTGCCCGCCCACGAAAACAAAAGTGCCCACGTGCTACGCACGTGGGACACTTTCACACGACGATTTCGTGACTACAGCGGAGCGACGGCTCCGGCGCTGGCGAGCTTCTCGAGCATTGCGCGGTTGAAGAGGCCCATGTCCTCGGCGCCGCGGGTGCTGACCCAGTTCGAGTCCTGGACGGTCGGCTGGTCGCGGTACAGGGCGCCGGCGTTGCGGATGTCGTCGGCGATCGACGGCGTTCCGGTCAGCTGACGGCCGCGGGCGAGGCGCGCCGAGATCAGGACCTGCGCGCCGTGGCCGATCGCGAAGACCGGTTTCTTGGCCGCATCGAACTCGCCGACGAAACGGAGCACGTCCGCGTCGGTGCGCAGACGGTCCGGCGACGTGCCGCCCGGGATGAGCAGCGCGTCGAAATCTTCGGCCGTGCAATCGGCGACCAGCTCTTCGGCTTTTTGCGCGGTGCCGTCGTCCAGGCCGCGCTTGGCGCGGATCTTGGCGCGCGACTTCTCGTCGAGCCCGACGATCGTCACGACCGCTCCCGCTTCTTCTAGTGCCTGCCGCGGCGCGGTCAGGTCGATCTCTTCGACGCCGTCCGCGATGAGCGCGGCGATTCTTTTACCTTCG
>Ga0068855_100007229_pt1 | contig 13474 bp, 9 predicted proteins | sample KBSCornC52_FD_66592 | JGI IMG/M metagenome (GOLD analysis project Ga0068855, IMG submission 66592) | Corn rhizosphere microbial communities from Kellogg Biological Station, Michigan, USA - KBS Corn C5-2 | ecosystem: Host-associated > Plants > Roots > Rhizosphere > Soil ... | reverse complement strand
GACGTCCAGGAACTCGCAGGCCGCCGGCAGGCCGAAGGCGTTGACGTCGAGCAACACCCGCCGCGCGAGCCGCAGGCCCTCGTTGATCCGGAAGCCGCCGTCGAGGCCGGGGTCGTTGATCAGCCCCTTCCAGCCGACGGTGGTGCGCGGCTTCTCGAAATAGACCCGCATGACGATCTCGAGCTCGCCGCCAAGCCGCGTCCGCTCCGCCGCCAGCCGGCCGGCGTACTCGATGGCCGCCTTGGGGTCGTGGATCGAACAGGGGCCGATCACCACGAGCAGGCGATCGTCCTGGCCATGCAGGATGCGGTGGACGGCGCGGCGCGCCTCGCCGACCGTCTCGGCGATCATCGAGGTCGAGGGCGCCTCGCCGATGACCTGCGACGGGGGACTGAGCGTCTCCAGGCGCTGGATGCGAAGGTCGTCGGTGGGCTGGGAATGCGACATGGCGGGCTCCGGGAAACTGCGGGGCGCGGCGGCATGAAAAAAGCCGCCAGGTCCCTGGCGGCTGGTGAAAGAGTTCGGCTGGTCTTGAGCTTAAGCCGAACGATCCTCCGCCGGCGCCAGGGGCGTCGGATAGCCGAAATACCAAAAGTAAAATTGGCTGGCGGCGAGGATCATCGAAGGTTCCTTAGCGCGGCGCAGCGTGGCTGTCACGTCGGAGAAGAAAGGCCACGGAAAACACGGAAGGCGGCGATCTGTACCTCCCATGTCATCCCGGTTCGCGGCACGCGAAGACCGGGACCCATTGGCGCCGACGTTCTGAGGTCGTCCGGGGAGCGCCGCGTTCATCGATCCCGGACGGTCGCTTCGCGCGTTCCGGTATGACACGAGGAGCTACAGCGGCGCCCGGCCAAGGATGCGCAGGCCGTAGCCGCCGGAGCCCGGCAGGACGGTCTTCGACGAGGTCAGCAGCGTCATGTCGCGCACGCCGAGGTCGATGAGGATCTGGGCGCCCACGCCGTAGTCGCGCAGGACGTTGGCGGTCTGGCTGACGTCGGGCTGGCCGTAGCGTTCCGACAGCCAGGCGGGGTTGGAGTCGCGGATGAACACCGCCGCGCCCGCGCCGTCGTAGTCCGCGATGGCCTGCAGGGCGCGCGGCACATAGTCCCGGCGGGCCTCCACGTGCCCCAGGACGTCGGCGGCCATGTCGACCCGGTGCATGCGCACCAGGGTCGGCTTGTCCGGGTCGATCTTGCCCTTGGTCAGGACCACGTGCTCGGTGCCATCGAGGATGTTGCGGTAGATCACCATCCGGAACCGGCCGCCGTAGGTCGAGTCGAACGGCGTCTCCAGCACGCGCTCGACCTGCCGCTCGGTGCGGCGGCGGTAGGCGATCAGGTCGGCGATCGCGCCGATCTTCAGGCCGTGGAGCTGGGCGAAGGCGACAAGGTCGGGGAGACGCGCCATCGACCCGTCGTCCTTCATCACCTCGCAGATCACCCCGGCCGGGTTGAGGCCGGCCATGCGGCTGATGTCGACGGCCGCCTCGGTGTGGCCGGCGCGGACCAGCACGCCGCCGTCCTTGGCGACCAGGGGGAAGACGTGGCCGGGCGAGACGATGTCGTCCGGCCCTTTGGTCGGGTCGACGGCGACGGCGATGGTGTGCGCCCGATCGTGGGCCGAAATCCCGGTGGTGACGCCTTCGCGCGCCTCGATGGACACCGTGAAGGCGGTCCCGTGGCCCGACTGGTTGTCGCTGGCCATCGGCGGCAGGCGCAGCTGGCGCGCGCGCTCGCCGGTGATCGACAGGCAGATCAGGCCGCGCGCGTGCTTGGCCATGAAGTTGATCTGTTCCGGCGTCGCGAACTGCGCCGGGATGATGACGTCGCCCTCGTTCTCGCGATCCTCGGCGTCGACCAGGATGTAGGGCCGGCCGTTGCGGGCGTCCTCGATTATGTCCTCGATGGGCGAGATCGCGGAGATGTACGGGTCGTCCTCGGGAGAGGATCCGCCGGGCGGAACGAGATAGGGGCGTTTCATCGGGCGGCCCTCATTCTGGCGAACTCCATCACCTGGTCGGCGACGGTGGTGATCTGCCAGGCGTCCTTCGGCTGGCGGCACTCGCCGCCCTCGTCGAACAGGTTCGAGGCGTTCAGCGCAGCGCCGTAGGGCGTCGGCCAGCCTCGCATGGCATGTATGATCCCGCGCACCGCCATCAAGGTCGTGCCGCCCGCCTGGGCGCCGTCGGCGGTGATGATGACGCCCACCGGCTTGCCCTCGAAATAGGGCCGCGCGTCGTTGCGGGTCAGCTCCAGGGTGTCGAGCGCGTTCTTGACCACGCCGGAGAGCGAGCCGTGGTAGCCGGGGGTCGCCAGGATGATACCGTCCGCCTCGCGCACCGCGGCGGCCAGTTCCGCCTGCTCGGGGCTCGGGCCGGCGGGCCCGGGATTGAAGTGCGGCAGCCGCTCCAGGAACTCGCCGCCGAACAGCCGGGTCCGAGCGCCGGCGTCTTCGAGGTGGCGCAGGGCCAAGGCCAGCGCCCGCTCGGTCGTCGAGCCCGCCCGCGGCGTGCCGCCGAGGCCGACGATCAGGGGACCGCTCATGCGCTCTCGGCTTGGGCGGCGAAGACCTTCTTGAGTTCGGTCTTCAAGATCTTGCCGTTGGCGTTGCGCGGCAGGGTCTCGGGCCAGAAGGCGATCTTCACCGGGACCTTGAACGCCGCCAGCCGCGAGCGGACGAGGGCGCGCAGCTCGGCCTCCGTGGCCACGCCGCCGGGCTTCAGGTGGACCACCGCCGCGGGCTCCTCCCCCAGGGTCTTGTGCGGGATGCCGATGAGCGCCGCGTCCATCACCGCGGGGTGGTCGTACAGCACGTTCTCCACCTCCACGCAGTAGATGTTCTCGCCGCCGCGGATCAGCATGTCCTTGGCCCGGTCGATGATGAACAGGAAACCCTCTTCGTCGACCCGCGCAAGATCGCCCGTGCGAAGCCAGCCGTCGACGAAGGTCTCGGCGGTCGCTTCGGGCTTGTTCCAGTAGCCCTTCACCACCTGCGGGCCCTTGACCCAAAGCTCGCCGACAGAGCCCGCGGGCAGGACGGTCTTGCCATCGGCGGGATCGCGGACATGCATCTCGCCCACCGGCGCGGCGGGGCCGGCGCTGTCGGGGCGGTTTTCGTAGTCCTTCCCCAGGTGCGAGGTGAAGGTGGCGGTTGTCTCGGTCATGCCCCAGCCGTTGCCGGGCTGCGAACCGGGGAAGGTCTCGCCTATGCGGCGGACCAGCTCCGGCGCCGACGGCGCGCCGCCATAGGTCACCGCCACCAGGGACGAGAGGTCGTACTTCGCCCGCGCGGGGTGTTCGATCAGCTGCCAGGCGATGGTCGGTACGCCGCCGGTGGAGCTGACCTTCTCGCGCTCGATCAACCGCATGGCGGGCTCCGGGTCCCAGCGCCGCATCAAGACGATCTTGCCGCCCCCGTTCATCGTCGGCCCCAAGGTCGCCGACAGGCCCGTGGCGTGGAAGAACGGCACCACCAGCAAGGTCACCCGCTGCGGCAGCTTGTGCGGGTCGGTCTCCGGCAAAGGCTGGCCGGCGCGCAGGAAGTTGCGCATCGCGGAGATGCCGCCGGCGCCGATGTTCGAGGTCATGTTGCGATGGGTGCCGAGCGCGCCCTTGGGCTTTCCGGTCGTGCCGGAGGTGTAGAGGATGGTCGCGTCGTCCTCCGGGCCGATGTCCACCTCGGGGAGCGGCAGGTCGGGCAGGTCGCGCCAGCCGTTCACCGGGCCGATGACGTCCTCCAGCCTGGCGACCTTCGGATGCGAGGATGGTTCGGCCAGCCTCGAAACATAGACGCGGCGCAGGTCCCCCAGCCTGTCGAGGGACTCCCCGATCCGGCCCAGCCGCTCGTCGTCGACGATGGCCACCTTGGTCCCGGAGTCGGCCAGGCCATACTCCAGCTCCGGGCCGGTCCACCAGGCGTTCAGCGGGGTGACGATGGCGCCCGCCAGGACGCCGGCGAAGAAGGCGACCGGCCATTCCGGCAGGTTGCGCATGATCACCGCCACCCGATCGCCCTTCTTGACGCCGTCCGCCTGCAGTTGACGGGCCAGGGTGACGGTCGCCCGGGCGAAGGCCTCGTAGGTCGCACGCTCGTCCTCGTAGACCAGGAACTCGCGATCCGGGAAGCCGCGGGCGTTCAGGAACACGTCGCGCAGGGTCGGCGGCGCGTTCTTCCAGATCTTGGTGAGGATACCGCGGATCGGGATTTCGGCGATCTCCAGCCGCTCGCCCGGCGCGGTCAGCCGGGCATGGGCTTCGGCGATGGACATCACGGGCCAGGTCGGATCGGGCACTTCGGTCTTACTCCAAATAGGACTGTCATCCCGGTTTCGCCGCAGGCGAAGACCGGGACCCAGGATCGCTAACCCCTCCGGATGGCGTGGTGTCAATGGGTCCCGGACAGCCGCTGGCGCGGCTTCCGGGACGACACCGAGGCTAGGCCGGCGCCTTCTCGCGGCGCTCGGAATAGGCCGCCTTCAGCTCGCCGAGCTCCTTGGCGTACTTCTCCTGGGCCGCCTCGCGCAGCTTGGGGATGTGGTAGGCCGGGAAGAGGTCGTTGTCGGGGCGATAGTCCTTCAGCACCTGTTTGGCGACGGTGACCTTGTGGACCTCGGTCGGGCCGTCGGCGATGCCCATCACCAGCGACGAGGTCACCATGTGCATGAACGGCATCTCGTTGGAGACGCCCAACGCCCCGTGCAGGTGCGCGGCCTTGGTGGCGATGTCGTTGTAGACCTTGGGCATCATCACCTTGATGGCGGCGATGTCCTTGCGGACCATCTGGTAGTCCTTGTGCTTGTCGATCAGCCAGGCGGTGCGCAGCACCATCAGCCGGAAGCTTTCCAGCGCGATCCAGCTCTCGGCGATATCGGATTGCACCATCTGCAGATCGGCGAGCTTGCCGTCGCGCGTGGTGCGGGAAACCGCGCGCTTGCACATCAGGTCGAGCGCGTTCTTGCAGGCGCCGACCGTGCGCATGGCATGATGCACGCGTCCGCCGCCCAGGCGCACCTGAGCGATCACGAAAGCCGCGCCGCGCTCGCCCAGCAGGGCGTCGTACGGCAGCCGCACGTTGGTGTAGCGGACGTAGCCCTCGTTGCCGCCGCCGATTTCCCCGCCGCCGCCCACGCCGACGTTGCGGACGATCTCCACGCCGGGCGTATCGGTGGGCACCAGGAAGATCGAGGTCCGCCGATAGGGGTCCTTGGCGTCCGGGTCGGTCACCGCATAGAGCACCAGGACCTTGGAATAGCGGGCGTTGGTGGAAAACCACTTCTCGCCGTTGATCACCCACTCGTCGCCGTCCAGCACGGCGCGGGTCTTGAAGGTCAACGGGTCGGAACCGCCCGTGGGCTCGCTCATCGAAAACGCCGAGCGGATCTCGCCGTTGAGCAGCGGCCAGAGGTATCTCTCCTTCTGGGCGTCGGTGCCGTAGTGGGCGATGATCTCGGCGTTGCCCGAGTCCGGCGCCTGGCAGCCGAAGACGGTGGGCGCCAGGCCATTGCGCCCCAGCTTCTCGTTCATCAGGCCGAGCTTGAGCTGGCCGTAGCCCTGGCCGCCGAGGTCCGGGCCCAGGTGGCAGGCCCACAGGCCCTGATCCTTCACCTTCTGCTGCAGCGGCTTGATGAACTTCTCGCGGCCGAGCTGTCCGTAGACGGCCATGCCGAGATGAGAGAGCGGCTCGACCTCTTCGGCCATGAACGCCTCGATCCAGTCGAGCTTCTTCTGGAACTCAGGATCGGTCTCGAAATCCCACGCCATCTGCCGTCTCCCATGCGCTGATTTTTAGAATTATCGGTATGTTTTCAGGCTTGCGGCATTATCAAACGCTTGTTCGCCTTACGCAACGTCGCTGTCGCTGAGGCTAAAACCTACCGCCGCGACCCTCGCCGGCCGCGAACCGCGCCGCGCCCTGTTGCGCCTGGCCGGAGCGCAGGGTCTCCATGCCCAGCGCGATCTCGGCGGCCGTCGCTTGGTCCCAGTCGAGCGACCACTGGCCGATGGCGGAGAGCCGGTCGTTGCGCAGGCAGAGCTGCGGGAAGGCGGAAAGCTGGCCGGCCAACTCCAGGGCTGCCTCCAGCGCCCCGCCCTTCGGCGCGAGCCGGTTGGCGAGGCCGATGTCGTAGGCCTCCCTGGCCTCCACCGGCCGGCCGGTGAGGATCAGGTCCATGGCCCGCGAGGCGCCGATCAGGCGCGGAAGGCGCACGGTGCCGAGGTCGATCAGCGGCACGCCGAAGCGGCGGCAGAAGACCCCGAAGACGGCGCCCTCGGCGGCGACCCGCAGGTCGGCCCAGCAGGCGACCTCCAGCCCGCCCGCCACCGCATGGCCCTCGACCGCGGCGATCACCGGCTTGCCGAGCTTAAGCCGCGTGCAGCCCATCGGGCCGAGGTCGCCCTCGCGATGCACCGGGTTGCCGCGGCCCTCCGCCACGCCCTTCAGGTCGGCGCCCGCGCAGAAGGCCCCGCCGCGGCCCTGCAGGATCGCGACGTCCAGGGCCTCGTCGGCGTCGAAGGCCTTGAAGGCGTCGTAGAGCTGCCGCGCGGTCGGGCCGTCGACAGCGTTGCGGGCCTGCGGGCGCTCAATGGTGACGATCGCGGTGCGGCCACGAACCTCGGTGCTGACGGTCTGCATGCGGCGTCTCCCTGGTCAGAGGCCAAGCTGGCCCTTGCGACGGAGCGGAAGGCAAGGGAAGACATAGGCGCAACGGAGGATGCGCCATGGGCAAGGCCAAGGACCTGGGGTTTTCGAAGGAGCGGCTGCAGCGGATCGAACGGTTCGTGCAGACGAAATATGTCGAGCCCGGACGCCTCCCCTGCGCCCAGATCGCCGTCGCCCGCGACGGCGAAACGGTCTACGAGGCCGTGCTCGGATTGGCCGACGTGGAGCGTCAGGTCCCGCTGAAGGATGACGCGGTTTTCCGCATCTATTCGATGACCAAGCCGATCGCCAGCGTGGCCCTGATGATGCTGGTCGAGGAAGGCCTGATCGCGCTCGACGACCCGGTGACCAAGCACATCCCGGCCTGGAAGGACCTCGGCGTCTATGCGGCGGGGGTCGGGCCATTCATGACCACGCCGCTCGCGCGGCCGATGCAGGTGGTCGACCTGCTGCGCCACACCTCCGGCCTGACCTACGGCTTCCAGAACCGCACCAACGTCGACGCGGCCTATCGCAAGCTGAAGGTCGGCGAGACCCATGGCGGGCGCGACCTGGAGGGCTTCGTGGGCGAGCTCGCCAAGGTTCCGCTGGAGTTCTCGCCGGGCGAGGCCTGGAACTACTCCGTCTCGACCGACGTGGTCGGCTACCTGGTGCAGACGGTGGCCGGAAAGCCGCTCGGCCAGGTCTTGCAGGAGCGCATCTTCGATCCCCTGAAGATGGTCGATACGGGCTTCTTCGTCCGTGAGGACCAGAAGGACCGCTTCACCGCCTGCTACAGCGCCTCGCCGACCGGCCCCATGGACCTGCAGGCCAAGCCGACCGGCACGCTGACGCTGAACGACGACCCGAAGAAGAGCCCTTACCTGAAGCCGCCGAAGCTGGAGTCCGGCGGCGGCGGCCTGGTCTCGACGACGGCCGACTACCTGCGCTTTTCCAACATGCTGGCGAACGGCGGCGAGCTGGACGGAGCGCGGATCCTGTCGCCCATGACGCTGCGGCTGATGACCTCGAACCACCTGCCGGGCGGGGCGGACCTGACGCAGATGTCGCGGTCGCTGTTCTCGGAAAGCACCTATGCCGGCATCGGCTTCGGGCTCGGCTTCGCCGTGGTCTTCGACCCGCCGAAGACGCTGATCCCCGGCTCCAAGGGCGAATTCTACTGGGGCGGCGCGGCGTCGACCGCCTTCTGGGTGGATCCGGTGGAGCACATCAGCGTGGTGTTCATGACCCAGCTCATGCCCTCTTCGGCCTGGCCGATCCGCCGCGAGCTGCGGACCCTGGTCTATTCCGCCCTGACGGAGAGCCGGGCCTAGCTGCCCGAGACGCCTTCCGCCAGGCTGAGCTCGCGCCGCTCGGCGTCGGTGATCGCCTCGCTCTCGTCCATCATCGGCTGTCCCAGGCCGGTGTCGGGCGCGTCGGCGCTGGGCGTCACGTTCAGCATCCGCGACTTGCGCCACCCGCCCCAGCGGTAGTAGGCGCCGGCCAGGACCAGGGTCGTCGCGCTGCCGATCGGAAAGCTGATCCAGATGGCGTCGGCGCCCATGTGCGGCTCCATGAACTGGGCCAGGGGCACGCGCACGACCCACAGGGAGATGATCATCGCCAGGAGCGGCGGCCACACCGCGCCGGTCGCCCGCACGATCCCGGAGAAGATGAAGGCCACCCCGAACGGGATGAACCCCCACAGGACGATCGAGTTGATGTGCACCGCGATCGGCAGCGACGGGCTGGTCGCCGGCAGGAACGCGCGCAGCACCCACGGGTCGGCCAGGTATATGATCAGGATCGGAATCCCGGTGAACAGGATGGCGTAGCCGGCGCCGGTCATCGCCACCCGCTCGACCCGGTCCATCTTGCCCGCGCCGACGTTCTGGGCGGCCATGGAGGACACCGAGGCGCCCAGCGCCATGGCCGGCATCTGCACGTAGGTCCAGAGCTGGGTCGCCGCGCCATAGGCCGCGGAGGTGTGCACGCCATAGGCGTTGACGAAGCTCATCATGGTCACCGCCGCCAGGCTGATGACCATCATCTGGAAGCCCATCGGCAGGCCCTTGACGAACAGCTGGCGGATGATCGCCAGGTCGGGGATCAGCAGGCGCCATTCGCCCGGGCGGATCACCAGCAGGGAGCGTTTGCGGTAGAGGTGAACCAGCATCACCGCGAGCGTGAAGGTCTGGGCGACCAGGGTGGAGGTGGCCGACCCGGCGATGCCGAGCTTCGGGAACGGCCCGATTCCCATGATCAGCAGCGGGTTCAGGGTGATGTCGAGGCCCACCTGGACGAGGGCGAAGTAGAACGGCGTCTTGGAATCGCCCACCCCTCGCTGGGCCATCATCATGAAGCTGAAGAAGTACATGAACGGCATCGCCGCGAAGATCACCCGCAGATAGGCGATGGCGTCGGCGCGGGCCTCCAGCGGCGTGCGCATGGCGTCCAGGATGTGCGGCGTCAGGATGCCGCCGGCCACGCCGACGCCCAGCGACAGCACGATGAAGAAGGTGGTGCAGGTGCCGACCACCCGCTTGGCGAGCGCCTCGTCCTTCATGCCGACGGCCTGGCCGATCATGATGTTCGCGGCCATGGACACGCCGAACACCGCCCCCAGCATCAGGAAGAAGATCTGGTTGGAGTTGGAGGTGGCGGTCAGCGCCGCCTCGCCCAGCACGTGGCTGACCCAGATCGCGTTGGCCGAGCCGTTCAGCGACTGCAGGATGTTGGAGCCGAGCACCGGCAGGGAGAACATGATCAGCGTCTTGCCGATCGGCCCGACGGTCAGGTCGGGCCCGCCGCGCCGGCCGCCGAAACCGCCCGGTGGGCCGCCGCCGGGTCTGCCACCGCCTGGAACCGGCCTCCCCGCCAACGTCACGCTCCCCGTCGGCTTGAACAGCCGTTCGTCCAGGGGATAGCCCGCAACCGGGGGTCAGGCAAAGCGGCGCTTTTGCACACCCCCGCGAAATTTCGGCCCGAGCCGCCCCGCGTCAGCCGCGCGCCAAGGGACGTCAGGCCGGCGCCAGCCGGCTCCTGACGCGGCCGTAGAGCAGGTAGACCAGCACGCCGACGACGTTCCAGGCCAGGAACATCCACTTGGTCACCTCGGCCAGGCTCGAGAAGAGATAGACGCAGCCGGCCACGGCCGCCGGCCCGACCAGCCACCAGATCGGCGTCCGGAAGGGGCGGGCGATGTCCGGCCGCTGCCGGCGCAGCACCATCATCGCCACCGCCGTCGCGATGAAGGCCGCCAGCGTGCCGGCATTGGCCACCTCGGCGATGAACTTCAGCGGCAGGAAGCCGGCCATGGTCGCGGCCGCCAGGCCGGTCAGGATCGTCACCGGCGCCGGGACGCCGCGGGCGTTCACCTTCGAGAGGCCGGTCGGCAGCAGGCCGTCGCGCGACATGGCGAAGAACACCCGGCTCTGGCCGAACATGAAGGCCATGATCACGGTCGGCAGGGCGATCACCGCCGCGGCGGCGATCAGCACCGCGGCCAGCGGGTGATGCATCTCACGCAGGATGAAGGCCAGTGGTTCCCCGCTCTTGGCGAAGACATCGAACGGCGAGGCGCCGAGCGCAGCGGCGGCCACCAGCATGTAGATGGCCGCGCAGGCGAGCATCGAGCCGATAATGCCGATGGTCAGGTCGCGTGCAGGGTTCTTGGCTTCCTCCGCCGCGGTCGAGATGGCGTCGAAGCCGTAGAAGGCGAAGAAGATCACGGCCGCGGCGGCCATCACCCCGCGCTTGGTCCCGTCAGGATCGACGTGGCCGTTGAAGCCGTAGGGCATGAACGGATGGAAGTGGCTCGCGTCGAAGCCGGGCAGGGTGAGCGCCACGAAGGCGCCCAGCGCCACCACCTTGAAGATCACCAGGTAGAAATTGACGGTGGCGCTCTCCTTCGTGCCGACCAGCAGCATGCCGGTGACCGCCAGGGTGATGAACACCGCCGGCAGGTTGATCAGCCCGGCGGGCTCGCCCCAGGGCCCGGCGGCCAGCGCCTCCGGCAGGCCCCAGCCGCGGCTGACCAGGAAGCCCTGGGCGTAGCCCGACCACCCGACCGCCACCGTCGAACAGACCACCGTGTATTCGAGGATCAGGCTCCAGCCGATGATCCAGCCGATCAGCTCGCCCATGCCGGCGTAGGAATAGGTGTAGGCCGAGCCCGCCTGGGGCATCATGGTGGCCATCTCCGCATAGCAGAGGGCGGCGAGCGCGCAGACCCCGCCGGCGATGGCGAAGGAGAGGATCACCGCCGGGCCCGCCTGCCCCGCGCCGACGCCGATCAGGGTATAGATGCCTGTGCCGATGATGGCGCCGACGCCCAGGGCCACGAGGTGCGGCCAGCTCAGCGTCTGCCGCAGGTGATGGCTGCCCTCGGAGCGGGCTTCCGCCTCAACCGGCTTGCGGCGCGTGACGAAACTCATGGATGTCCCCCGGCTAAGCCGCGCACCATGGCCCGCGTCGCGCGCCCCCGCCAAGAGCCCGTCGAAAGGGCTTCGGCGAACATGACAATTTTGAAACCAACCGTCGGTGGATTCCGGCCCCTGAACGATGTTAAGTTAAGGCGCTGATAGGCCTCCCGCGGATATTTTCCGCCGCGAGTGCAAAAGCCCCACCTGGGAGGGATATGAGAATGATGTCTGCGCGAATTGGCGTGTTGGGTGCGGCGGTGAGCGCGCTCCTGGTTTACGGCTGCTCGACCAATGGCGCCGCGGGCGTCGATCAGGTTCGGGGCGCGGCCGGGAACGACAATCTCACCCTGGCCGCCGGCGCGGCGGCCGCGGCTCCGGCCACCGTCGACAACTTCATGCTCGTGGACGCCCAGAACCTCGAGGCCCACGACCTCTACCGGATGGCCGACGCCAAGGCGATCGTGCTGGTCTCCACCGGCAACGGCTGCCCGATCGCGCGTTCGATGATGCCGGCGCTGAAGGCGCTGCGCGACAAGTACGCCGCCCAGGGCGTCGAGGTGATGCTGATCGATTCCAACCTTCAGGACAGCCGCGACGCGATCGCCGCCGAGGCCAAGGAATACGGCATCGACATCCCGATCCTGATGGACTCCAACCAGTTGGTCGGGGAGGCGCTGGGCGTCACCCGCACGGCCGAGGTGTTCGTGATCGAGCCGAAGACCTGGCGGATCGCCTATCGCGGCCCGCTGGACGACCGCTCCGACTACGGCGTGCAGAAGGCCGCGACGAAGCAGTTCGCCGACGACGCGCTTGCCGCCGTTCTGGCGGGCAAGCCCGCCCCGGCCGCCACCCAGGCGTCCAAGGGCTGCCTGATCGACTTCCCGGCGCGGACCAAGAAGGCCCAGATCAGCTACGTCAAGGACGTGGCGCCGATCCTGGAAGCCAAGTGCGTGGCCTGCCACCAGGAAGGCGGCATCGGGCCGTTCGCGATGAACAACTATGCGATGGTCAAGGGCTTCTCGCCGATGATCCGCGAGGTGATCCGCACCGACCGCATGCCGCCCTACAACGCCGATCCGCACGTGGGCAAATTCGCGGACGACAAGAACCTGTCCCCGGCCGAGATCAAGACCCTGGTCCACTGGGTCGAGGAGGGCTCGCCGCGCGGCGAAGGCCCCGACCCGCTGGGCGCCAAGAAGCACGTCGCGCCGGAATGGCCGCTCGGCAAGCCGGACCTGGTGCTGAACGTGCCGGCCTACACCATCCCTGCCACGGGCGTGGTCGACTACCAGCACCCCTACGTCGTCAACCCGCTGACCGAGGGCAAGTGGCTGAGGGCCTCCACCGTGAAGGTGGAGCAACGCCAGGGCGTGCACCACATCCTGACTGGCTACATGAAGGACGTTCCGACCAACGGTAAGGCCTTCGAGGACAAGTGGGGCGTGTCGGTCGGCGGCTACGCCGTCGGCGCCGAATCCGAGATCGCGCCGAAGAACGTCGGCAGCTACATCCCGCCGGGCGGCGCCATCGGCATCCAGGCCCACTACACGCCGTTCGGCAAGCAGGTCACCGACCACTCGCAGATCGCGCTCTACTTCTACAAGGACGGCGAGAAGCCGCAGATGGTGATGCATAACTCGGTGATCGCCGACAACACCATCGTGCTGCCGCCGAACGACGGGCACCACAAGGAGATCGCGTACCTCGAGTTCCCGCATGACGCGCTGCTCTACTCGGCCTTCCCGCACGCGCACTACCGCGGGGCGTCGTCGGACCTGTGGATCCGCTATCCGGACGGCAAGGAAAAGCTCCTGCTCTCCCTGCCGCGCTATGACTTCAGCTGGCAGCGGGACTACACCTTCGCCGAGCCGATCAAGGTGCCGGCGGGCTCGAAGCTGGTCGCGCACTTCATCTACGACAACTCCAAGCGCAATCCGAACAACCCCGACCCGAACAAGACCGTGGTCTGGGGCGACCAGTCCTGGGAAGAGATGTTCTACGTGGCCCTGCGCTACCGCTGGACCGACGAGACCTCGGCCAAGATGCTGACCAGCTACGACGTGGACCTGAACAAGGACCGCCTGTTCGGCATGCTGGACGACAATCTGGACGGCAAGATCCAGAAGGCCGAACTCAAGGGCAAGATCGGCGAGCAGATCGCCAAGTACTTCGACGTGCTCGACAAGAACCACGACGGCGTCCTCGACCAGCAGGAGTTCGCGGCCATGCAGGACATGATGGGCAAGCGCCGCCGTGCGGACGCCACGCCCGCCAAGCCGGCGGCGCAGCCGACGAAGGTTGCGCAGGCTTCCACCGGCAAGTAGGGCCTCAAGCCCGATCTGAAGAAGCCCGGCGCTCCCGCAGCGCCGGGTTTTTTCTTGATAGCTGTCCTGCCCCTCTTCCATGCGTGC
>Ga0068855_100007226_pt1 | contig 13476 bp, 6 predicted proteins | sample KBSCornC52_FD_66592 | JGI IMG/M metagenome (GOLD analysis project Ga0068855, IMG submission 66592) | Corn rhizosphere microbial communities from Kellogg Biological Station, Michigan, USA - KBS Corn C5-2 | ecosystem: Host-associated > Plants > Roots > Rhizosphere > Soil ... | reverse complement strand
CCCCGCAAAGCGAATAGCCGATCACCCAGTCGATGGAAGCCGGAGTTCGACCGGGACAACAGCCGGCGCGCGCGATAACCGGCGGCCTCTTCGTGCTCCTGCGCCCAGCCCTCCTCGTCCCAGGACGGGTCTTGGGCCTGCGGCAGCTGCGAGCTTTCAAGGGGCGACGTATTTCTTGCCATTGCCTCACGGTGTCGGCGCTGATTGCGAGACCGATGCCCTCTCAGGTCGTCAGATGATGGTTGCCCCGCTTTGGCCCATCAACCAATCCCGCGTTGATTGGACTTCCTGTGAATCAGCCCGGAAGCCTATTCAAACAGTCGGATGGATAACACGTCGAGTTCAATGTGACCAAAACAGCAGCCACCCGATCTGCCGATGCGGTCCGCGTTTGAATTCCGCCTATTCCGATAAAACTCCCCCAGCTATGGTTGATCTGCCGAAAACGACGAAAGGAAGGCGTATGTCCAAGAAAATGCGCAAGAAATCCTCCAAATCCCCGTCCCGGAAAGCAACGAAATCCGCGGCCAAAAAGGCCGGCGCCAGGAAAACGAGTGCCGGGAGAACGGGCGCCAAGAAAGCCGCGAGCAAAAAAGCCAGTGCGAAGAAAGCGCGCGCCAAGAAAACCTCGGCAAAAAAAGCAACCGCTCGAAAAACCACTACCAGAGCGAAGACGCCAAAGAAGCGGCGTCCAGCGACAGCGCCGCGCGCCAAGGCTTCGGGCGGTCCCGTCTCGGCGGCATTGGATGGGCTGGTCGAGGGCGTGCAGGCACCCGCCTTCGTCTTGCCGCGGGACGGCGGCGGCCAGATTTCGCTGAAGGACTTCGCTGGCCAAAAGCTGGTTCTGTTCTTCTACCCGCGTGCTGACACGCCAGGTTGCACGCTGGAGGCCATCAGTTTCACCCGTCTGGCCGATGCCTTTGCTGAGCATGGCACAATTACCATCGGCGTCTCAGCCGATCCCATAACCGCCCAAGAATCTTTTAAAAACAAACACAACCTGACTGTTCCTCTTGCATCAGATGAAAAGCGCGGGATGCTTCATGCCTATGGTGTTTGGGGCAAAAAATCCATGTACGGCAAGACGTTCGAGGGCATTCTTCGAACAACGTTCCTGATCGGACCTGACGGCCGGATCGCCCGAATCTGGCGCAACGTGAAGGTCGATGGCCACGCGGAGGACGTGCTCGCGGCGGCCCAGGCACTTTAAGCGCGGCATCCCAACCGCTGGGCCTGCCGCAATCCGTCCGGCAGGCGGCTTTCGATCCCTCGCATTCGCTAAAAATTAACCATGACGCAGTCAAATCTCCCCGGTCATCTGAGCCGTACGGAACTCCGCTCCGACGGGCGCGGGAGTGCTGATGTCTTACCGATCCGGTCAATATTCCGAATATCCCCAGCACCATCCGCATGACCATGGCCGCACGGCCGCACGGCGCCCACGGCCTACTGCACAGGCTCCCTCGCCTGCATCGGACGGCTACACGCTAGTCCATGCCGGCAGGCAGGTCCGCTTCGGACCGGTGGTATTCTGGATCGTGGTCGGCACCGTCACCCTGCTCGGAATATGGTCGGCCGCGACCGCAACCTATTTCGCCTTTCGTGATGACGTCCTTACCCGGCTGATCGCCCGCCAGGCCGAAATGCAATATGCCTATGAGGACCGGATCGCCGAACTGCGCGCGAAGGTCGATCGCACGACCAGCCGTCAGCTCCTCGATCAGGAGCAATTCGACCAGAAGCTCGAACAGATCATGCGACGCCAAACGGCGCTGGAAGCCCGCGCGACGGCGCTAGGTACCCTTCCCGATACCAGCATCACCGGTTCGATCCGTCCCGCACAACGAGGCGCGGCCGGGGATGCGGCGACGTCCACATCCCCTCTCAAGCCCTCGCCGATTAGTGACACCGTGATCTTCGTCGCTCCTCCCGATCGTGAAGCGCGGCTGGAATCCCGCACCCCCGTCAACGCTAATCCGACGCCCAATCAATTCGCCAAGATTCAGGGCGTGGACAATGTGATACTCAAATTGCAAGGCTCGCTGGACCAGGTTGAAAGCCGTCAGCTCGCGACGCTCAACAACATCGAGGAAGGCATGGAGTCCCGGGTACGTCGGATGCGCGGCGTGCTGAGCGATCTTGGGCTGGACGTGGCCCAGCTGGAAAGCGCGACCCCTCGAGTGGGCGTGGGCGGCCCCTTTGTGCCCGTCAAGCTGTCAAGTGATGCGGGCAATTTCGAGCGTCAGCTCTATCGGATCAACATCACGCGTGCCCAGGTCGATCGTCTCAATCGCACGCTCGCGCTGGTCCCCTACCGCAAGCCGGTGGTCGGTGAGGTGGAGTTCACCTCGGGCTTCGGGGTGCGAAGCGATCCGTTCCTGGGTCGGCCCGCCATGCACACCGGTCTCGATTTCAGAGCAGCAATGGGTGATCCGGTTCGCGCCACAGCCAACGGCAAGGTGGTCTCGGCCGGCTGGGCCGGCGGCTATGGCCGCATGGTCGAAGTCGACCATGGCAACGGACTATCGACCCGCTACGGCCACCTCTCCGAAATCAGCGTGAAGGTTGGCGATCCAATCAAGATCGGACAGGTCATTGGCGAAGTCGGCTCGACCGGCCGTTCGACCGGTCCTCATCTTCATTACGAGACACGCATCGACGGCGAAGCCGTCGATCCGCAGAAATTCCTTCGCGCCGGCGTCAGGCTCAGCGCGGGCTAGAACCTGCTTGCTCGGCGAGCATTGTTGAAATCCGTCAGATATGATTGATCTGCGCCGCGTCAGGACGGCCTTGACGGGGCTCATCGATTGACCAGAAAACCGCGAATTGGACCGCGACACCCAAGGCTCGGAAGGGTCGCCTTCCATGTTGGCCGTTGGCTCGGGGCGCGCCTACTGGGAGCCAACGGCTTTCAGGCACTTGAAAGCGAGTTCGCTCGGCAAACCCTAGCCTCCATCCGTCAGAGACTACAGCGAGGCGAGACCATCTATCTTGTTGGACTTGGACCTCCAGGCACCCACAATTCAGGCGTCGCCCTGGTGGAGGTGACGCAGGCCCAGGGCCCTCGCCTCATCGTCAACAATGAGGAAGAACGGTTTTCCGGCAACAAGCATACCACGGAATACCCCCGCGCTTCGATCGAGGCGATGGTCACGACATTGCGCGGCATGGGGCATGACATCGGTGACATCGCGGCCTGGCTCACCACCTGGGATTATCCGTCGCTGGCCGGCACGCTGCTTCGTACCGTATTTGAAGAATTGCCCCAGAGCGCTCGGCTGCTCCACACCACCAGCGCCGCCGGTTTCGACGGCCGGCGGCTCGATCAAATGACGCGCACCCCGAAAATCCTTGCCCGGCAACTTGGACTAAACGAGCGGATGCCGCTGATCTGCTTGCCTCACCACGACAATCACGCCTGGTTTTCCTTCGCCGCCTCTCCATTTTCGGACCACGACGAACCCGTCGCGATCGCCGTCCTCGATGGCACCGGCGACCGTGGATCGATCTCGTTCTACGCCGCAGAACGGGGCCAGTTCCGGCAGCTCTACAGCAATGACAGCGTGTTTGATTCCCTCGGCGCTTTCTACAGCGTGATCGCCTCGACCCAGGGCGGCTGGACCTGGTTGTCCTGTGAGGGCCGCTACATGGGCGCGGCCGCCTGGGGTGACATGAACCGGGAAAGCAATCCCTATTACGGGCGTTTGAAAGAGGTGCTGCATTTCGATGACGGCGGCGAAATCCGACTCAACCGCGACCTGGCCAACTGGTATTGCGACCCGTTTGACCACCCCTACAAGCCGCCGCTGGTCGAGATTCTCGGCGAACCCCTAAAGCCCGAGCAGCTATGGAATCCCGATGCCGTGCTGCGCGTCGAAGATATCGCGCATCGGCCCGATACGCAGGATCGTCTCGACAAGGCCGCCGCGACCCAGATGGTGTTCGAGGACGCGATGATCCATGTTGTCGATCATCTGTTGCGAACCACCGGCGCGAGCCGTCTCGTCTTGACCGGTGGCGTGGCGTTGAACGCGGTTGCCAACATGCGGCTGCTCGAACATTTCGATGATGCCTGGTTTGAAAGACATCAGCAGCGTCGGGCGCGGCTCCACCTATGGGTACCACCAACCCCGGGAGATCCCGGTGTGCCGATCGGTGCGGCCTTTCGATTTGCGCAACTTGCCGGCGCCCCGCGCGGGCCGTCGATGGGCCACGCGTTCTTTTGCGGCACGCCTCCCGGGCACGACGAGATCATCCACGCGCTGGAAGCCGCGGATGTCCTCTCCTGCCGGCTCGGCGATGCTTCGACTCCGGAGGGGCTTGAGGCGATTGCGGATCTGATGGCATTCATCGTGGCGCGGAACGGAATCGTGGCGCTGTTTCAGGGAGCCGCCGAAACCGGCCCACGCGCCCTCGGTCATCGCTCGATCCTGGCGAACCCCTGCGATCCCGACGCCCGACAGCAACTCAATGCACGGGTGAAATATCGCGAAGCCGTCCGCCCCCTGGCTCCGATGGCGACACTTGAGGCCGCACAGCTCTATTTCGACCTAAACGAAGGCGCGTCCGATGATGGCTACAACGCCTATCGCTACATGGTGCTGACGGCCCGCTCCAAACCTGAAGCTCGGGAGAAAATTCCGGCCGTGATTCATGCAGACGGCACCGGCCGAATCCAGATCGTGCGCGAACAGGACGATCCGTTGACTTACGCCTATCTTAAAGCGCTGGGCCGCCGCATCGGCGTCGAGGTTTCGGTCAACACCTCGTTCAATGTCGCCGGACCGATCGCGCAGACGCCGCAACAAGCAATCGAGACGCTTCGCCGCGCCAAAGCACTCGATGTCGTGGTGATGATAGCGGACGATGGCGCGGCGTTCGCGGTCTGGCACGGCAAGACGGGTAATGACGATGGCCGGTTTACCGGCTGGCTTGCCGAATGGAAGGCCTCGCGCACGCAGTAATCGATTTCTGCCAGCGCGTTATCGAATTACCACCCGCGAGCGCCATGCGATGGAAAGCAGAGCGGAAGCTTAACTCAAGCCTCAGTCCACATCCTCAATCGCACCGGCGGTGGTGCCGAAGGCGCGCTGCGCGAGCGTCGCCGCCATAAACTCATCGAGGTCGCCGTCCAGCACGCCGGAGGTATCGGAGGTCTGCACGCCGGTGCGAAGGTCCTTCACCATCTGATAGGGCTGCAGCACGTAGGAGCGGATCTGGTGTCCCCAGCCGATGTCGGTCTTGGCGGCCTGCTCTGCGGCCGCCTTCTCCTCGCGTTTTTTCAGCTCGATTTCATAAAGGCGTGCCCGAAGCATGTCCCAGGCTTGCGCGCGGTTCTTATGTTGAGAGCGGCCGGCCTGGCAGACCACGGCCACACCGGTTGGAATATGCGTGAGGCGGACGGCCGATTCCGTTTTATTGACGTGCTGGCCGCCGGCGCCACCCGAACGCATGGTATCGGTGCGGACATCCGACTCCTTGATGTCGATCTTGATGCTTTCGTCGACGACCGGAAAGATCGCCACGCTTGAAAACGAAGTATGGCGCCGAGCATTGGAATCGAACGGCGATATTCGAACCAGGCGGTGCACGCCAGCTTCGGTTTTCAGCCAGCCATAAGCATTGTGGCCGCTGATCTGAATGGTTGCCGATTTGAGACCCGCCTCTTCGCCCGGGGTCTCTTCCAGATATTCGACCTTGAAGCCATGCTTCTCGGCCCAGCGCGTGTACATGCGCAATAGCATCGCCGCCCAGTCCTGGCTCTCGGTGCCACCCGCGCCGGCGTGCACCTCGAGATAAGTATCGAAGCGGTCCGCCTCGCCGGAAAGCAGCGCTTCCAATTCCCGGCGCGCGATTTCCTTTTTCAAAGCCTTGAGTGCGTTCTCGGCTTCCAGCACGACGCCTTCATCGTTCTCGGCCTCGCCAAGCTCGATCATGCCAATATTGTCTTCGAGTTCGCGTTCAACCTTGCCAATGCCGGTAAGCGAATCCTCCAGCGAGGTACGCTCCTGCATCAGCTTCTGGGCCTTCTGGGGGTCGTTCCAGAGATTGGGATCTTCAGCGAGCTTGTTCAGCTCAGCCAGGCGCACCGTGGAAGATTCAACGTCAAAGGTGCCTCCTCAGCAGCCCGACTGACTGCTTGATCTCTCCGACGAGGCGTTCGACTTCAGCACGCATGGTTTCTCGATCCGCGGCCTTCAACCGCCCCTTATCTGACATTACCCGCGAGGATGTAGCCGCCGTTACCACAAAGCGCAATCGCGCCGTGCCATCTTTCCACGCGCTCCGGGCAATACGCGCCGATGCCGCGCCTCAGTACAGTCCGCTTGGGGTAGATCTCATGATACTGCGGTCAGCATCCGGTGAAACCATCAGGGGACGCCCATCCGGATCGGCCACTCCGATCACCGCGTAATTGTCTGGCGGCGCCGTGCCGGGCTTGAAAGCTTCCAGAATCGTGCCAGAGCTCTGGCCCGGTGCCGCGCGCATACCCGACTTGGAATCAACCCTGATCAGCTTGATACCGGCTGGCACACGGAACGGAATCGCGGGCTTGTCCGCCAACGCGAGCTTGAGGAAATCGCGCGCAATCGGCGCGGATAGATGTCCACCCGTAGCGCCGCGGCCGAGATGGCGGGGCTTGTCGTATCCCATATAGATGCCGACGACGATGTCTGGCGAGAAACCGATGAACCAGGCATCCTTCTCATCGTTGGTCGTTCCCGTCTTGCCGGCGATCGGCTTACCGACCTCCTTGACGGCGGTGGCGGTGCCGGCCTGCACGACACCTTCCATCATCGAGGTGATCTGATAGGCGGTCATCGGATCAAGCACCTGTTCGCGGCGGTCGACCAGTTGCGGTTCAGACTGATTGCTCCAGCCACCCGAGGCATCGCAGCCCCGGCATTCCCGTGCATCCTGCTTGAAGATCGTGTGGCCATATCGGTCCTGGATACGGTCGATCAAGGCCGCCTTCACCCGGCGGCCACCATTGGCGAACATCGAGTAGGCGGTCACCATCCGCATCACCGTCGTTTCGCCGGCGCCCAGCGCATAAGACAGGTAATTCGGCAACTCATCATAGACGCCAAACCGCTTGGCATATTCACCGATCAAGGGCATGCCGATATCCTGCGCCAAGCGCACCGTCACGGTGTTCAGGGATAGCCGCAAGGCGTTTCGCAACGTGGTCGGCCCGAGATATTTGCCTGACGAATAGTTCTCGGGACGCCATACGCCTGCGCCCTGCCCCTGATCGATTTCGATCGGCGCATCAATGACGACGGTCGAAGGCGTGTAACCGTTATCCAAAGCCGAAGAGTAGACGATCGGCTTGAACGATGAACCCGGCTGGCGATAAGCCTGGGTGGCGCGATTGAACTGGCTCTGGTCAAACGAGAAGCCACCGACCATGGCCAGCACGCGCCCGGTCCACGGATCCATCACCACCATGGCGCCGGAGATTTCCGGCAATTGCCGCAGCCGATACTGTCCATCGACCGGCGTACCATCCTTGGAAATCATCGGGTCGGCATAAATGACGTCGCCAGGCGAAAGCACCTGCGAAACGGCCGTCGGCGTCTTTCCGCGCGCCGGCCCGACCGCTGCCCTCGCCCATTTCACGCCGTCGAGCGTGATAATTCCGGTCTGGCGCTCCTTTGATACCGCGCCACCAAGCTGACGCCCCGGCTGGAAGCCGACCCGGGCCGACTGGTCGCTGGTCTCCAGCACCACGGCCATTCGCCATGGCGAAATGTCGGAAAGCGACTTGATGTCGGCGAGCTTCACGCCCCAATCGCCGGAGACATCGATCTTGCTGATCGCGCCACGCCATCCCTGCTGCTCGTCGTAATTGACAAGGCCAGCCACCATGGTCTTGCGCGCCATGACCTGCAGCTTCGGATCAAGCGTGGTCCGAACCGACAGCCCGCCTTCGTACAGGGTCTTTTCCCCGTAATGTTCGAACACGTCCCGGCGAACTTCCTCGGCGAAATATTCACCCGCGAAAATATGCGCACCATTGCCGCGACTGGTGACGATCAGGGGCTGCTTTCGGGCCGCGTCGGCATCGGCCTGCTTGATCCAGCCGTTTTCCAGCAGACGGTCCACCACATAGTTGCGGCGCTCAGTGGCGCGTTCGCGGTTCAGGACCGGATGCAGCGTCGCCGGCGCCTTTGGCAGCGACGCCAGATAGGCGGCTTCGGCGACCGTGAGCTCGTTCACTGACTTATCGAAGTAAACCAGCGAGGCGGCGGCGACTCCATAGGCGCCAAGCCCCAGGTAAATCTCGTTCAGATAAAGCTCGAGGATCTTGTCCTTGGAATAAGTCCGCTCGATCCGCATCGCCAGCAAGGCTTCCTTGATCTTGCGGGTGAAGGAGACCTCATTAGTGAGCAGGAAATTCTTCGCCACCTGCTGAGTAATGGTGGATGCACCCTGTGGACGCCGGTTCGAACCATAATTCTGAAGATAGAGCAGCGCCGCCCGCGCCATGCCGGAATAGTCGATGCCGCCGTGTTCATAGAAATTCTTGTCTTCGGCCGCCAGGAACGCGTTGATCACGAGCTTCGGCACCGCCTGGATGGGCACATAGAGCCGGCGCTGCTTGGCGTATTCACCCAATAGCGAACCATCCGAGGCATGGACCCTCGTCATGACGGGCGGCTCGTAATTCTTCAGCTGGGAATAGTCCGGCAGGTCCTGCGAGTAGTGCCAGATGAGCCCCGCGGCGGCAGCAACGCCGACCAGAAACACGATCGTTCCCGCGGCGAACAGGAAGCCCAAGAACCGCACGAGCAAGCGCATTATCGACTGTCCGTTTCCCTAAAAAGTACGGCAACCGCAATCGGTCGGATTGATTCCCGGGCTTTCGCAACCGTTGTGAGGGGCATCTATAATGCCTGGGGCGGTCAATTAGAAGTTCCTATCCGTTTCCGCGACCGACCTCGCCATAGAAAACCTTCAGTGCGGGAGCGCTGATCCTCTGTCGAGGCCTACATGGCCGGCGTGGTGTAAAAACGGGCAAGTTCGTTCGGAACGGAACACCGGGCTGTGGCCAAACTAGGGCTCCCGCCGATTCGTGGTCGGCATTCTTAATTGGCCGCGCCCGCCGCCGCCACGTTCTTGGCGAAAAACGCATCGATGGCTTGCGCCATCGTGGCTACCGTCCGAGCGCGCCAGTTATCGGAGACAAGATGCTCCAGATCGTTTTTGTTGGAAACATAGCCAAGCTCGACCAGCACCGAAGGGACATCAGGGGCCTTCAGCACCTTGAACCCCGCCGATTTCAGCGGGTGCTTGTGCATGCGGGCGGCATTCTTCATCTCACCCAGTAACAGCCGGGCAAACCGGTTTGAAAAGGTACGTGTTTCCCGCTGTGCGAGATCAATCAGGATATCGACCACCTCGGTCGGCTCCTCGGTCAGATTGACGCCGCCAATGGCGTCGGCCCGGTTTTCGGCCTCGGCCAGCCGTTCCGATTCGGCGTCGGAGGCCCGGTCCGACAAGGTGTAGATACTAGCTCCCTGCGCGTCGCCCTCATGCTTGGGAAGCGCATCGGCATGGACCGAGATGAACAGTGCCGCCTTTTGGTTGCGCGCGATTTTGACGCGGTCGGCAAGCGGAATGAATGTGTCGTCCGATCGGGTCATCACGACCCGGTACTTACCGGCTTTTTCCAGGCGATCCCGCAAGGCGCGGGCAAATTCAAGCACCAGATTTTTCTCCATCTCGCCGCTAGCCTGGGTCCCGTTGTCGAGGCCCCCGTGCCCGGGATCGATCACCACGACGGGCCGGGAATCGCCCGCGGCCAGAGCATCGCGGGCTACATCCGGACTAGCCGAGGGCTGGCCCACGGAGGGTTTCAACCCGGGGTTGGGAGCTGCGGCAAGTGACTGCATGAAGCTGGCGCGATCCACCTGTTCCAGCTCAATGACAAGCCGGGGCGGTTGGTCATTGGCGGCCTCAACCAGATAGGACTGGGCAATCCGCGCGGGCTCCGCCAGATCAAGGACGATTCGTGAACTTCCTGGCATCACCATCCCATAGCGAAAGGCCTTGACCAGTCCGCGCCCGGTCCCGCCCGTGCCCGCTGGAAGCTGAAAATTGACCTGCGGAACGTCGATCACCACCCGATAGGGATCGGCCAGTGGAAAGGCCCGAAATGCGATCGACCGGTCCAGGTCGACGACAAAACGGGTCTGCTTGTCGTCCCCGGCAAGGCGGATATCCGAGGCCGCCGCTACCGTCGGGCCGGCGTCGACCGGCGTCGGATCATCCGTCGCCCACCCAGCGGGCGCCGATAACCACAGGGCCACGGCGCATATTAGCGCCGGCTTCCAGGTTCCGAGGCGGAATCGATGCATTTGGGATGGTTTCAGCACGAATCGGTGGCTCCGAGCGATGCCTTCGGCCCGCATAGAACCACAGGGTTAACCTCTGCTTAAGGCCCCCGGGTCGAATAAGGCCGACTGTTGCCGCTCTGTGACGGCTCCCTTGCGCCTTCCCCTCAATCAAAGTATGTACAGGGAGCTGACGGTTAATACTCCCGGTTGTGTCACGTTCAGCTTCCCGGTGCAGCGCCGGAGCCTTCAATCCTGGAGACTTCAGCGTTTTTCCGCCCCCTCAATGGCCAGCGCAATGCGCGGCTGAACAGGAGCGGCGGTTTTGAGCACGGAAAGCGTCTCGTCCCCGGTTCCTTTCTGCTCCAGGGACATTCCGAACCATACAACCGGTTATCCAGCGCCATGGCTTGTAAAGCCAGCTGGCTGGATGACGCGATGACCGGCAAGCGCCAAAAGGCGCCATGCCAAACCATCAGCAGCAGACAGGCGGCATCTTGCCGCCAGCATGTTCAGACGGGCCGACGCTTGATGCGCCAGACTGTATTGCCGACGACGATGCCGCGAAAAATTGCGCCGAGGCGGAGCGATGCTTCCGCACGACTCATCAGTTCGCGGCAATTCGGTTCGGCGTGGCGCCAGGAATTGCGTTTCGGCCTTCCCCTCACCCCCGAATCAGGTGGACCGTCGCGCCAATCGGTTGCGCCCTTTGCGCTATCCGTGCTGCGCGCCCGCCGCCTTCATGAGTTCCAAAATGCCCAACAAAATGTTGATCGATGCGACCCACCCGGAAGAAACCCGGGTGGTCGTGGTCCGCGGCAATCGAGTCGAAGAATTTGATTTCGAAACCGCCCAGCGCAAACAGCTGCGCGGCAATATCTATCTCGCCAAGGTCACCCGCGTCGAACCCTCGCTGCAGGCCGCCTTCATCGAATACGGCGGAAATCGCCACGGCTTTCTGGCCTTCAGCGAAATTCATCCCGACTATTATCAAATCCCGGTCGCGGACCGGCAGGCTCTGATTGAGGCCGACGAACGCGCCCATCGCGAAGCCGAGGAAAGCGAAAGCCGCCCCAACCAGCATCGCCGGCGATCACGCCATCGCAATTCCCGGCGGCGCGGACATGGCGAGCGGGTTCGGAGTGACGTGATCGAAAACGCAACCGAGCCGGCACTGACCTCTTCCGAGGAAACGGCTGGTCGCGAAACATCCGCCGTCGAGGGAGCAGGTCTCGAAAGCTGGGCCGGCGGTGCCGCGCCGGATTTCACAGCTCACGACGAACCGGCGCCCGAAGCATCTGTTGCCTCGTCGGAGGAAGACGGTCAAACAAAGCACGACGATAGGCCCGATCAGCCTTCCGGGAACGACATCGCCGATGCGCCCACGCATTATCAGGCGCAGAACGTTTCGAGCGAATCGGAGCCCACTTCACTTTCGCCAGCGGAATTCGTCCCCCCCACAGCGGAGACCTCGCAACCATCTGCGGAGGTCGAGAACGACGAGCACGGCGCTTCGGAAGAATTTGCTCCCAGCGAGAATCACCAGCCCGCAGAGGATTACGCCTTCAGCCCGGAGGATCGCGCCGAGCACGACCAGGAAGACGATGATGACGACGATGATGATGATGAGGAAGACGGCGAGGATGACGCCGAAGAGGAGGTCGTGGAGTCCGTCGGCGGCGACGATGTGCTGGAGGAAGTTCCGGAACGCGCCTTCCGCCCGAGACGGCAATACAAGATCCAGGAAGTCATCAAGCGTCGACAGGTGATGCTGGTTCAGGTCGTCAAGGAAGAGCGCGGCAATAAGGGCGCGGCTCTGACCACGTATCTCTCGCTGGCCGGCCGCTATGCGGTGCTGATGCCCAACACCGCGCGCGGCGGCGGCATCAGCCGCAAGATTACCTCGGCGCAGGATCGTTCCCGGCTCAAGGAAGTGGTGCAGGAACTTGATGTGCCCGAAGGCATGGGCATCATTCTGCGCACCGCGGGCGCTTCGCGGACCAAGCCGGAAATCAAGCGCGACTTCGAATACCTGATCCGGATGTGGGAAACCGTCCGCGACATGACACTGAGGTCGCAAGCTCCGACCCTGGTCTATGAGGAGGGATCGCTGATCAAGCGCTCTCTGCGCGATCTCTACAACAAGGAGATCGACGAGATTCAGGTGGCAGGCGAAGCCGGCTTTCAGGAAGCCCGCGACTTCATGAAGATGCTGATGCCCTCGAATGTGCGGGCGGTGAAGCAGTATCGCGACGGCCAGCCGTTGTTTTCGCGGATGGGCGTGGAGAGCCAGCTCGATGCGATGTTCTCGCCAATCGTGCAGTTGCGCTCGGGTGGCTACATCGTGATCAACCAGACCGAGGCGCTGGTTTCGATCGACGTCAATTCCGGACGCTCCACCCGCGAGCATCATATCGAGGATACTGCGCTCAAGACCAATCTGGAGGCGGCCGAGGAAGTCGCGCGGCAATTGCGGCTACGCGACCTCGCCGGGCTGATCGTCATCGATTTCATCGACATGGACGAGAAGCGTAACAACCGAGCAGTGGAACGAAAGCTCAGCGATTGCCTGCGACAGGACCGCGCGCGGATTCAGGTCGGCCGCATCTCGCATTTTGGATTGCTCGAGATGTCGCGACAGCGTATCCGCGCCAGCGTTCTGGAGAGTTCGACAGAGCCTTGCCCGCATTGCGGCGGCACGGGCCATGTGCGCTCCGTTTCTTCCGTCGCCCTTCAGTTGTTGCGCGGACTGGAAGAGGTTTTGATGAAGGGTGCGACCCACAATCTTGTGGTCCGCACCAGAACCGACGTCGCGCTTTATGTGCTCAACCACAAGCGCGGCCACCTGCGCGATCTTGAAAGCAGTTTCAAGGTAACGCTATCCGTGATCGCTGATCCCTCGGTGAGCGGTCAGCAGTCTTATGTGATCGACCGCGGCGAGCAGGTACACACGCTTGAGACCGCCAGGGCGCTGCTCGCGGCGCAGGTGCCAGCCTCCCCGCCGGCTGAAGACGCATCCGACGAGGATGAGGCCTTCGACATCGAAACCGAATCCGAAATCGAGACCGACGAGACGGAAGGTCTGGCGGACGAGCAGCCAGTTGGCCTGGAAGCCACGGAATCGGAATCCGAGGGC
>Ga0068855_100007224_pt1 | contig 13479 bp, 7 predicted proteins | sample KBSCornC52_FD_66592 | JGI IMG/M metagenome (GOLD analysis project Ga0068855, IMG submission 66592) | Corn rhizosphere microbial communities from Kellogg Biological Station, Michigan, USA - KBS Corn C5-2 | ecosystem: Host-associated > Plants > Roots > Rhizosphere > Soil ... | reverse complement strand
TGAACGGAGTTCAGCAGTCCGGCAATACCGCGCTGCCAAATCCTGGCTCTTCGGAGTGGAAGATCGTAGGATCGGGCGACTTCACTGGAGATACATTGCCGGACCTACTCTTGCAAAGCACTTCCACAGGCCAGCTTGTGTACTGGGCAATGTCTGGCACGCAGTTACGATCATGGGGATACATCAATCCAACCAATCCGGGCGCAGGTTGGAAGGTAGTTGCGGTAGCCGATCTAAATCGCGATGGCCACCCAGACATCATCTTCCAGAACCAGAACACAGGTGACCTGGTCTATTGGCTCATGAACGGGTTCAATCTCATACGATGGGGCTACCTCGTCTATCCGGGTTCCGCAAGCTGGACCGTAGTTGGAACGGGCGATTTCAATCGAGACGGCAATCAGGATCTATTGTTGCAGGACCGACAGTCCGGCACTCTCGTCTACTGGGAGATGAATGGTACGTCGCTAGTGTCATGGTCCAACTTAAGTCCAAACAGTCCTGGCGCACAGTGGCGAGTCGTCGGCGTTGGCGACTTGAACAACGATGGATTTCCGGATGTAGTCTTTCAAAATACATTCTCCGGGCAGCTGGCATACTGGCTTCTAAACGGCGTTACGGAGATTAGCGCTGGTAACATCCAGCCAACCACTCCGGGAGCCGGTTGGAGCGCAGTGCTGGTCTGGACTCCTCAGAGCATAAGGCCCTTCTAGAGGTGCGTCCACGAATCAATGCCGAGATGACAGTCTTAGGTACGAAAAAAGGACAACCCTGCTAAATCGTCGTGCGATTCGGCAGGGTCGTTTCATGCCAGCAGTACGCGCGGCGGCCAAAGTTGCTTAATAGACGTAGCGGAAGTCGATGTTAGCGCGAACATCATCCTTCAAGTCTTTGCCGTCGTGGCTGCGGATGTCCGTCGAAAGTGTAATGAAGTGGTCCGCGTCCAGTTGATGATCCAGCAGGAAGTGGTAATGATTGGAGTGATCATAGACCGCTGCGTCGGCATTCGCGTCCAGGCTATAAGCGAGCGCCAGTTTGGTCACGCGGTTGAGCTTGCTCTCGATACCGAACCCTAGCGAGCGCGTCAACTTCTTCGTCGTATCGTCTTTGAAGTTACGGTAGAACGCTTCACAGGTCATGTCTGGTCGGGGAGCGTACTTAAGCTCGACATCTGCCTTGGTCTGTGGCTGGATCGTTCCCTTATCGTCCTCTGGGAGAGTCCCGAAGATGTAGGTAAAGTTGGTCTTCTTGTTCAGCCGCCAATCGGCGCTGAACCTGCGGATCAGCCGCTCCTTGCCGTCTACCATCGTCCGAGACTTGTAGTAGAACTCCCCGTGAAATGCCTTTTTAGGATTTGGGTCCGTTTTGAAGTTGTAGACACGGGCGATCGTGATCTCGCCGTTCTCTTTTGTCAGGCCGCCGTAATCCAGCAAGAACTCGTTCTTCCAGATCTTCCAGCTTGCCCGCCCCGCCATCGTCTCGTTCTGAAGCTTGTGCTTATCATTGAGCGACGCGTATCGGGCCGTAATGGTAAGGTCCCGAACACAGCCGATGTGGAACGGCTTCGCGTTGCTGAATGCAAAGTCGGCAACGTCTCGTGTGTTCGTGCTATTCGTATGAACCTCATCGAATTTTGCGGTCATTGTCACGTTCTTAACCGGATCGCCCTTAAGGCCGATCGAGACCGTGTCGCCCTGTTTCTTTTCGGACGTCTCCTTCTGGGAGAAGCCGAATACGACGGCGAACTGCTTCGTTGCCTGCCACTGAAAGTCGAGCGCATCCGTCGCCTCCGAGGGAGTCTTCACCGGGGCTGGCGCATCTGGCGCTGGCGGGGGAAGACTCGGGTCCGGCGCTCCCTGGCCGCGGTCAATCTCTGTACGCGTGTAACTGAACGCGATGTTTGCAGACGGCTTGGCATGGAGGTTCAGGACCGATGAATTCTCGTAGTGGCCGTCGTAATACGCGACCTTCTTCATGTCGAAATTCAGATTGTTTGGCTTCGTCTTCGGCGTCTCAAAGTGGAACGCATCGGTGCGCGCACTCTGTGGGATTGGATCGCCCTTGTCGTAGACCGCACTCTTGTCTTGAATCAGACTGAGCAGGAAGCTCTTGCCGATCTCCTGGTTAAACGTAATCAGCGTGTGATCTTTACCAGTCCTCTTGCCGTCAACTGTCGTAAGATCGACGTCGGTTTGGTAGAGAAGGCTGGTCTTTTTCCCGATCGCCAGATTTGAATTGATCTTCTCGAGGGTGCGGCCGTGATTAGGATCGCTATCCGTCGCATTGTAAAAGTCGCCGTCGAATGCAATGCCTTTTATCTTCGCAAAGTGAAGCGCGTAGTCACTACGATTAGTACCTCGTTCGGTCTCGATAAGCCGCTTGTCTGCATCCGGAATCGGAAGATCGGAAGCTCGCGCGAATTCGCGATCGGTATGGGATTGGCTGGCCGAAACGTTTAATCCGGGTGATTCCAGCGCAACTGCGAAGTGATTCAGCCCACTCTGAGCTGTTTTCCTGGCGAGCGTCAGGTCGCTGTTATTCTTCGTTGCGGCGGCCTCGGCCACTGCGATCGCATCTTTCGTTCCGCCCACTTCGTAGGTGGAGAATGTAAGTTTTGACGCCTTATTGATGGACCAAGCGCCCGAGATCGCTTGCGTGGTCAGCCCTCGCGCATTGCCGAGCTGCTGCCGATCCAGGTCAGACAAGTCAGCCATGCGGTTGAAGTCGCTGCCAACCGTCTTCTTTGCGAAGTTGAGCTGGAACTTCTTGTCCGTGTAGCTGAACAACGTGCCCTGAACAGCAGCCGAGCCGCCATCTTCGAACGGCTTCACCGGCTTGTCGGTGATATTGAACTGGCTGAACGTGAGAGCGCCTGCTTTGCCAGCCTTACCGAGGAGCAGTTGGCCGCGGAGGTTCGTGCGCTCGATCCCGCTCTCTTTCGCCAGTTGATCGCGATCCTTTTGCGTGACCTGCTCGATCTTAGCGCTCGGGTCAAACATGCGCCTTGTATCCAGCGCCAGGTTGTTCTTTTCGACGTCGGCGAGATCGGCAATGCGGTTGAACGCCGCGTCTGCCTTGCGCGAAGTAAAGTTTAGGCTGAATTGCGACGTACTCAGGCCGATATTCTCGCGCTGCAGCCCGTCCGGCTGGAGTGGAGTGGTGCTCTTGGGATCCGCGGCTTGCGCGCTCGTGATGTTCAGAGTCGAGTAAGAGACCAGGCCGCCCTTGCCAAGCGCATCGTCAAACCGCAGCGACCTGCGTGAGAATCCTGCTTCTTTCGCTACCTGGGTGCGGTCCGCCGCCGTAACCTGTTCTATTTTGGCTTTTAGATCGAATTCGCGGTACAGGTCGAGAGCCAGGAGATTCTTGTCTGCGTCCGCGAGGTCGCCGAGGCGCTTGAACCCCAGCTCGGCCTTACGATCCATCATCGAGAATCCGAAGCCGCCGGAGTTCAAACTGATAAGGCTGCGCGAGAGCGACCCGGACTTATCTTTAAATTGCTCCGAGGCGTAGTCCAGAGCCCCGGTCGATTCGCCCTTCTTATTCGTCGCCAGATTGAAGCCGAAGCCCAGGTTCTCGGACTTCAGGCCCTTCTCTTTCTCCCATTGCGCTTTATCCGCTTCACGCAGCCCTTTGAACTTGGTGAAGGTTTCGTTGATATCGCGCGCGGCGTAATTGAAGTGGAAATCTCGAGAATTGAACCCGATCGCCTGCTGCGAGATGGCTCCCTTGCCGTCTTCGATCCTGTTCCATTGGAGTGCAAGGCCGTCCGGCGACTTGCTTTTCAGGTCGTTGGCGAGGTTCAAACCAAAGCCCAGCCTCTTTACACCCTTCTCCCCTTCCAATGCTGTAAGCTGGTCCAACACGCTCTTATTGTTAGCGTTGGTAGCCTTCAGCGACTGAAATCCCGCGAAATTCTTGCCAACGTCCTGGTAATCCGCGTGGAACTGGAACTTACCGCTATTGACCGCGAAGTTCTGCGTGATCAGGTGGTCCATGCCGGGCTTGACGTCTGTCTTCGGCCTGGCATCACCAGCGGGTACGGCAGAGCTCACGAGATTGGTGCTGGCCTTGGTTTGGGAGAAATAGGCTAAGCCATTGAACTGCGCCAGCCCGCCGCCGCCCATCTTTCCGCCCAACGCGAGCCCGAACAGCGACGTGTCCAGGCCGCTGCCGTCTCCAGCCAGCGTGTTGTAGACGAGCCCCAGACTTGCTCCGCCGCCGAAATTCAGTTGAAGTCCGGGCATTGCGCCGGTCACGGATGCGGCAGGGCCATCGAGATAGCGATAGTAGACCGAGATAGAATCGTTGGGGCGGACCGCCTGAGCAAAGATGAGCGAACCGGAGCCACTGTCGACCCAGAAGTCGCGGTCCAGATGGAGAAGCTGACCACCCGCGCGGACACGGACTGTATCAGGGATCACATTCCCGTGCGTTAGCTTGTAGCCAACCCGTGAGCCGTTGCCACGGAGCACTTCGGAGAGGCCAGTGCCAGGACTCGCGGAGGCTATCTTGGGTGACTTACCGGAGAAAATCTCAAGTCCGGAGATACCGAGCGCATTGGGTACGTCGCCCGCAGCAACGGATTGCGCGGTCGCAGCCCGAACCCCTGCAAAAAACAAAGGCGCGGCCGCAAGAGAGCGCAAAAGCGGAATCCAGAGCTTCGCTCTTCGCGCAGTTGCGCGCCGCATCCTTTTGCCAGTCTTGCCAATCCGTGCCTTCATTACGATTGCCTCGTGCCGGCCCAGGTCCATACAGCGACCGAACTGGCTTCACGCTTAGCCGCCTACGAGAGCGGATACAGAATTTGCTGCCTAGAACTTGCCGCCGACCAGCGATAGGCCGACTTCCCCACGCTGAATGTTCTTAATGGCATCTTTGCCATACCCACCATACTGCTGCATCTCGTGCTGGCGCTTGATGGCCTCCTGAGTGCGCATATAGAGTGACTGAACAGCGGGCGGTGCATTGCGTGTCTTATCGCTGATGCTGCCGGGCTTATAGCTCACCGTCTCCACGGTCGTGGGCGGCTCCTCATAGGTCGCTGGCATCGCTTTCGCCACAACTTCGCTTCCCGGGTCATCCTGACCGGAAACCACATCAGGTCCTAAGTCAACGGGCTTGGCGCCTTTACCATCGAGGTCCCCGTCCGGCACCATATGACGTTCTTCCACATTTGTACCAGTACGCGCTATGCCTGCTACGGGCGACTGCTGATCAACTCTTGGCTTATTCCGTTCGATCGGGCTATCCTGGTTCTTTTTCCCAGGTGTTCCCTTGTCGGCAGCGGTTGAAGGAACTGAGGTTTGCGCTACCGCTACGCTTGTAACGGCTGGAATTTCAAAGACCTTGTCCCACTTCTTGTGAACGTCAACGGCGACGTTCGCGGAATTATGCGTCTTCTCAGAATTATGGACCGGCGGAGTCACTCGCGGCGTCACGTGTGGCACGATCGCGACAAGCTCGCGAGGATGGGTCTGTTGCCGAGCCACTTGGGTCTGATCCGCCCTGGGCTGCACATGATGACCCGGTCCCAACTTCGACCACATCACAACTGCGAGCACGCCGGTGACAAGCGCTGCGCCTGCCAGTCGAAGCGGCGCCGGACCGAATGCAGCCGCTGCCTGCGCCCACCATCGGGAGACACGCCTGGCAAACGTGACCCGCCTGGTCGTCGCGGCGAAGATAGCTTCCGTCATTGCAAGGGGAGGCTCTAAATCCGTGAATTCACGTACGCTGTCGGACGTTAGCTGCAGGAACGAGAACTCGCGAGCGATGGCCGGATGAGAGCCAAGCAGCTTCTCGACCTGAACCACCTCTTCCGCGGTAGCCTCGCCATCCGCATAGGTGTTCAGCAGCACCCAGAGCTCATCGTCCTCAATGATGTCTGAAGGTACAATATGGTTGTCCGGACCGAAACCCGGAAATGAAGATCCGTCTTTGTTGCGAGCGGGCATGGTCACCCCTCCTTCGCCAATCGCCCCGGCTTTAGGTCGGTTCTTGGCCTTCAAATCTCTGTTGCTGGGTTGGACATCGCGTGCCGTGGATTGTTGCAGTTTTTTCGGTCGGTCAGGCTAATCACCTGCAGGTCCGAATCGATTCCGAATCTAAATGGGGGTTACCGACATGTTGAAGAGCGGATTGATCCATCCTGAGATTCTTCAGGGGCTGGGAGGCGCCGGCCATGGCGCGAAGGTGCTGATTGCCGACGGCAACTACCCTTGCTCCACGACGGCAGGCCCGAACGCCGCGATCGTGTACCTGAACGTGGCTCCCGGCCTTGTCACCGCGACGGATGTGCTTCGGCTGGTGGCAGATGCCATTCCAATCGAGTCGGCGCAGGTCATGGAGACGGCGGACCGCTCAGAACCACCGATCTTCGCGGAGTTCCAGGCGATACTTTCCGGCAGCCCGAGGCTGAAGGCGCTTGAGCGATTCTCTTTCTACGAGGCGGTAGGCGAGCCCGAAGTTTGCCTCGTGATCGCAACCGGCGAGCAGCGCATTTACGCCAACATCCTCCTGACGATCGGCGTCGTGCCGCCTCCGTAGGAATTCCGCAGCCCCGGCTTGCAGTTGGTGATCGTCACGGATCAAAGGTGAGGGAGAAAGACGCCGCACCGATAGAAGATATCCTCCGACCGGTGCAGCGCAGCAGCGAACCGTTGGTTTCGTTTAGAAGTCCTGCACGGGCACGACCATTATCGGCTGCCCGCCGTTGACCGGTGTCCCCTCGCCGATCACGAACAGCGTGTAAGCATGATTTGGCGCGAACGTGAAGTTAGAAGGAACCGTCGCCAGGATAGCGTTAGCATTCGTCCGGATCGTCAGGACGGGACTTCCCGTCAAATTGATATTCGAATTGTAGTGCGAACTGACAAATCCACTGTTTCCTGCATATTCGACGTTGGTCGTTCCGGTGTTATCGTTGCCTTGCAGCGGCAAACCATTGCTGGCCAGCGTTACTGTTCCAACATCCGGAGACAGGTTGATCACGCGCAGGGCCACCGTCCCGTTTTGCGTACCCGTGAAATCGGAGGGGAACGCATCGATCAGCCGAAGCAGCTGCGGCACACCCGCTCCCGTCGTGGCCCCGCAGGCGCCGGTCGCAACGAGGGTATAGGTGCCTGAATTGGCGTTGCCACCTGTATCGTGGGGTGAAAGATCGATGTTTGCTGTCGCGATCGGGTTCGTCGTAGTGCCACTATTGAATACCCCATAGTGCAGGCCGTTGCCGGCACGAATCGGCGCGTACCGAGCCGGCGCTGAACCATACCCGGCCGAGAACTGCGCGGGCAGTATCCCTATCTGCTCGAAATCCACGGGCGTGGCGCAGCCTTGCAGGGCATTAAACGAACGAACCTGCGAAAAGGTGTTGCCACCTGGCCCGACACTGTTGCCACCGCCACAGCCGGCAACGACAAGCCCCGCAAGCACGACAGCCGTTATGGCGACCAACGGCGTGAGCGGACATTTTACAATCACTTTGGAATCTCCTTCATGGAAGATGCCGGGTGTCCGGCACTGGGCTTACTTGGGCTTACAGTCGGCGCATGCGGCAACCGGGCTGTGGCCCCTGCTCGAACGTACACTTATACGCGTTCGACGGGTTTCCGTTTCCGAGTAGGCCAGGGAACAAAAAAATTGACACCGTACGGAGGAATCTGGCGTATAGTAGTATTAATGGCGGCACTTGATCGAGGAGAGAAAACCGATGAGTTTCTTGCTGTTTTGGCTGGCGCCGATATTGGCGGGTTTCGGGTTTAACTGGGTAGGTGGCAAGAGCCGCGGCCGCAACGCGCGCAACGCATTCAAGAGCGCCGCCTGGGGTTGTTGGCTTCTCTTGCTCGCACAACTGGCGCCCTTCGGCCCGATCCCGATACCCTGGCTCGGTCCGATATTGAACCTGATCCTGTGGCTGACGCCGTCGGCGATATGCTTCCTCCTGGCCGCCTCAAGCATGGTAAAAGAGATGCGCGCGCAGAAGGAAGGCAACTTCACAGACGCAGCGTGACAGACTCGTTGGTACGCACGAGCCGATTAGCGAACCAATTTCACCGGCGGAAACAGCAGCGGGCGCTTCTCACCAGCGAGCCCGTCACCCCATGAAATATAGCCCTTGCCCTTGCCGTCGTTGTCGTTGACGAGGATGGCGAACCCCATCACCGTGCCTTCCTTTGCTCGCAAAGGAACCAACTCGGACCACGGAATTGCTGCTTCGTAAAAGATGCGAGACCCGACGCGTTTGGCAGCGACCACGCCTCGTGCCAGCGTGCCAATTCGCGTCCCGGCCGGGCCCGCGAACCTTGCAAGCACCGGATGCGTCCCATCGAGCAAGCCAATTCCAAATTCATGGTCCGAAGGTCCATAGCCGGAGGCCGCTGGCGGAATCTGTCGTTCGCCGGAGACCGCGAATAGGACAGAATCGCCCTTCAGAAAATCCGTCGCTGAATAAGGCTGAAAGAAGATATCGTCGGTAACCGCGCAGGCCAGGTAGAGAAACTGTTCGTCCCATCGCAGATAAGCATATGCCGAAAGGTCCGTCGGCCCTCTCCACACCTTATCGTGAACCTGTTCCGCCCTCCCCATCCCTATCGTGTCTGAAGACGTCCACTCACTCAAGTCTCCATCGATGGTCGGCTTAAGAGAGGCGTAGCGGCACTCAAGTGGCACTCCCACAAGCGCCGTCAGCGTTGCCAGCCTTCCGCCGACGCCCTCGACCGCAACCTCGACCGGGTAGATTCCCGCGGTGGCGGATGGCGCCTTGACGCTGATCTCCTGCTGAACTGCTTTTCCGTCCGCCGGCACGGTGATATCCGTCGCGGGCGAATCTGGCGGATCGGCCAGCCTGATCGTCGCTTGCACCGGGCTGTGGGTCATATTGGTCAGCAGCAATTTTGGGCGCGCAATTCTATCGGTGCCGACATCGTATCGCGGAGCGGAGAATTTTGCGGTGATGGGCGGCACAATTCGTATCGCGATGCTGGATCGGACATCACCGCTCACTCGGGCATTGATAAATGCAACTCCTGACCGGTCACTGATGACTCGTGCTCGGAATCGCATTCTGCGTGCCTCGCCCGGCCCGACCCTGTCGAGCACGGATTTCATCGGTCGTAGCGGCGAACTCGGGCCAGGCAGCAGCTCGATTTCCACATTCTGCGCCGTCCTGCCATTGTTGCGAACTTCACAGTCTACGTCCATCATCTCGCCTGCATACCAATCCATCCGGGCAGTTGAAAGGCTGAGCGACAGCGGCTGCGGTTTTCTTACCTGAAGGGTGACATGACTGACGCTGCCGGATTCGAGAGGAACGGCTGCCTCAGCATTCCCGGCCTGCGGGGAGATATCAGCGACCGAATCCGGGAGATTGGACATTCCGTCCGTCAGCCTCGCACTTCTTGACGAGCTCGCTTCACGTTGAACGAGACGCTCAGAAGTCTGTTCTATTCGAACGCTCGCGCCCTCCGGCAGACCGTGCACTTTCAGGATATAGGAGGACGAAGGATGCGCGCCATCGTCCTGCCATACGATCAGGTGAATCGCGTCGGAGGATCGCGCAGCCAGACACCGTACCGACGAGAAGTCGCTATGCGCGTACAGGCGAACACCCTGAAGCCGATTGACAAGCGCCATCACCCGGCCGGCCTGGTCTAGCGCTCCGTCCCTTGACATCGATTCCGACAGCGGCGTGAGGATGCCCATTAGTCCGTGCGGCTGTTCCAGCGGACAGGAATCGATCAAGCGCTGCGTCTGGGAAACTCCCGCCGTTGCGGCCATCGGCCCAGACATCGAAGGCATTAACATCGCAGTCTTGAGCGCGGGATAGCGAGCAAGCGCCTCGCGAATGCTGCGAGCCGCCCGAGCCGTATCCACAGGCTTGCCTTTGACTTCCCACGAAAACGAGGTCAGCAGGCAACCCCTCGCAGCGCACAATTTCGCAATCGCCTCGGAATCGCGTACAGGATCCTCTCCTATCGAAGCAAATCCCACCGGTCTCTCAGGCACCGTCGCGGACATCAAATGGGCAAAGGTCTCGTATTCGGCCAAACCGGCATCACTCTGACCCGCGAATTCCCACCGGAACACGGAGTAATCCTGAGACTTGCCATAGCGCTCCGCAAGCCCTCGAACGAGACCCATCCTCTCGTCCATTGACATCTGAGGTACGGCAGACACCTGGAGGATAACGTTTAAGTTCGCCAGAGCAAGGTTTCGCAGCATTCGATCCAGCCCCGCATAGTCGACCGTCCAGCCCGTTGCCTCCGTTCGTCTTATCCATCCGGACTGGAATGGGTTGATCCGAACCCAGCTCGCCGACCTCGACTTAAGAGTGCGGCCAATAGCTTCCCACTGGATCGGAAATGGAGCAGCGGTATCAACGCCGAGCCAGGAGGTTGGCATCGCTCCCGCACTGAGGCCGGCGTCCAGGTCCACGTGCACCGTTGTATCGGTTTCGCGGCTCGGTCCACCGACAAGCAGAGTTCTTGAAGGCTGTCTCGGAATGGCCAGACCTGGAAGCGCCTCTCTTTGAAACGCCGCAAATGCCAGTTTTGACTTCAGGGCTGACGTGCAAAGGCCGCTCGCAGAGCCCTGCGCGGTGCTGTCAATCCGCTCTGGCTGATCGACAAGACTTCTCCAGTCCGCTTGCTGGATGAATCCACGGCCGCGCATCGCAGCGATGGTCGAGCGCAGTAAGCGCGCTTGCTGCCCCTGGTCCAGCCCGTCGGGGTCTTCCGGGTAACTGTCCCACCCCCATTCCGCGAGCCAGAAGTCCTTGGCCGCGTCGCCCCGGGCGATCAGGGTCTGGCGGCAAAGGTCCACCCACGCGAAATCAAAACCGTTGGGCCCCCCGGTCGGACAGAGGGCGACTGCGTCGAACGCTTTTCGGCCGCCGTTGCTGTAGATCGCCTGCAGGAATTCAACGCTGCGGACAGAGAGAGCGCCTACAGCAACCGTGCTCTGAGGCTGAGCTCGCTTTATGCTCTCTGAAAACAATTTCAACAGACGTGTATAAGTCGATGCGTCGCCTCCGGAGCGAATCGTCGCTTCAGCGACCGTCGCCGAAGGCCGCTTCACAACGATCGGCATGCCGAGCCCGTCGGGCTGATACCCTACCTCCCATCGCGTAACGGAGTCCTTGAAATGCGCGCCAAGCGCTGCCGCAAATCGGATCCAATCCGGGTATGCAGAGGCAAGAAGCGGCTGGTCGTTGCGCGACTCGGCAAGTCCCTTCTCCGCAAAGAGACGGCGCGTTGCTGGCGAATTATCAACCGCCCAATCCGGGGCGCTGCGAACCACTCCCGTTACGACAAGTCCTTGTCCGCGCAGCTGCGCAATCAGCCGGTCCAGCGCCGACCAATCGTAATGGCCACGGGACTTCTCGACATCCGACCAGCGGACCGGCACGCGCGTATGCGTTGCGCCCGATAACTTCAAGAGCGAGAGAAGCTGGCGGCCGTGACGTCCCCCATCTCGATCCCAGTCTTGAATTCCCATGTTCTGCGACCAAACCACATTGACGCCGTAGAGCAGAGATCGCGGAGGCGGGATGACGGATGGAGCAGGCGCGGGGTTAGTTGGCTTTGGGGACACTTGCGGCCCGAGGTTGGGACCTTTCTTACTCTGAGACACAGCTGGCTTGCCAGATGCCGCCTGCTTAGCCGGCCGGCGCGACTGCGAACCGGGCGTAACGACGGGTCGCTGCAGCGACCGACTGGAATGACAAACGAGCAGGCAAATGATCAGAATTGAGGCGGCTCTGGATATCCACGACGGGACACGTAACACGGTCAACAACCTCTTTTCAAGTCGGCCGGAACGACCGCACGCGCAGCCGGTTGGTCCTGCAGTTTAACCATGGTCCCGGCGTGCGAGCCCGGAGGGATCTTCAATTGCAAATTCCGGTGCGACGATATGATCATACCAGGTGTTCGGAATCCAGTTCGCCAACTTCGATGGGTCAGGGAGATCGGGGACGCCATACGCCTTCAAGATGGAATAAACGTCGTTCATGCAGTTGCTTACTGCGGCGATATACGGCCGGTCTCGCACGACAGCCTCCGCCCGGAAGGCAGCTCCGAGGTCGATATTACTGACAGGGATCACCTTGTAATGATCGTACCCGCGCTGTGCAACCGGCGCCAGCGGCTCGGAAGTGCGCTCATGCCAGTAACCGTCGGCAAGCGGGGGAGCAATCGGACTGCCGGAATGATTTTCCACCGCACCGATCTCCCAGAGGTTGTTATCGCCGGACAAGCTTGTGGTCTCGTCCTCGCCAAAGTGGATTAGGAACCCCCATCCGACGTGCCCGATTCCGAGCGTCGCGTTGCGGCGAACAAACACGACGCTCGCGCCTGCGGGACCCGACGCAGCGACAGCCTCTTCGGCAGCGGATTCAGGCATCTTTTGCTCTGCGGTTTTGGTTGTTTCATCACCCATGAGTGGCCTCGGCGGCGGATGAAATCATCCTGCGATTCGCGTTCGAACATAGCCAGCAAGCTCGTCGATGGCGATCCGCTGCTGCTCCATCGTGTCCCGATCGCGGACGGTGACGGTGTTCTGGAGCGAGACATCGTCGCCGCGGCCAAGTGTGTCGAAGTCTACAGTCACGCAGAAGGGCGTGCCGATCTCATCCTGGCGACGGTATAGCTTGCCGATCCCAGCGGAGTCATCATAGACGGCGCGCATCTCTCCGGTTGCCTGCAGGGAGTTCTTGATCTGCTTTGCGATCGCAACGATTTCGTCCGCGTTCTTCTTAAGCGGCAACACCGCAACCTTGATCGGAGACAGCGCGGGCTTGAGCTTGAGAACGACGCGTGTCTCACCGTTTGACAGCTTCTCTTCCACATAAGCCTCGGAAAGGGCGGCTAGCACTCCTCGATCGACGCCTGCGGATGGTTCGATCACATACGGCACGATGTGCCTGTTTCGCGGCTGATCGAAATAGGTTAGCTTCTCTGTAGAGTGCTCATTCGCCGAAACGCTGGCTGCCAGGCCAAGCTTGCCTTGATCGCGAGAGTGCGAGCCGAGGTCGAAGTCGGTGCGGTTCGCAATGCCCTCAAGCTCCTCCCAGCCGATCGGAAAGCGGTACATAATGTCCACAGTACGCTTCGAATAGTGCGCAAGCTCCGTCTTTGGCACCTCGTAGAGCTGCAGGTTGTCCCGGCTGAGGCCAACGTCGTTCACCCAGAAGCTAATATGGTCCTCGATAAACTGTTCGTGGGCCGCCTCGTCCTCACCAGGGAGCACAAAGTATTCGATCTCCATCTGCTCGAATTCGCGCACGCGAAATATGAAATTGCGAGGCGTGATCTCGTTTCTAAACGCCTTGCCGATCTGCGCGATCCCGAATGGCACTTTGCGGTTCGTCGAGTCGAGCACGTTTTTGAAGTTAACGAAGATGCCCTGAGCGGTCTCCGGGCGCAGGTAAGCGAAAGACTCGTCGTCGGCGATCGGCCCAACGCCTGTCTTGAACATCAT
>Ga0068855_100007223_pt1 | contig 13479 bp, 18 predicted proteins | sample KBSCornC52_FD_66592 | JGI IMG/M metagenome (GOLD analysis project Ga0068855, IMG submission 66592) | Corn rhizosphere microbial communities from Kellogg Biological Station, Michigan, USA - KBS Corn C5-2 | ecosystem: Host-associated > Plants > Roots > Rhizosphere > Soil ... | reverse complement strand
CGACTCAACGGTATGCCCTTGAATCTGCGTTGTCATTCAAAATGTGGCGGAACTTTGAAAAATGTGGCGGAACTTTGGCAAAGCGATTTTCCTGCCACAGGCGCCGGCATTGATCCGTATACAGATATTAATCGCGGAAAATTAACGAGCAATCGTCAAGGCCGGCGCGGCGGTCGGCAATATTGCATGTGCGAAATGCCGTAAGAGTTACCGGCGCGTCATGAGAAGGCGCGCTGTAACACTCTCAACTGGTATTAACCGGCGTTCCAAAATCCAACCGGCGCGGTTCAAAGCCAGCGGCGGACTTTGGATTTGTAGTCCAGATAGGAGGCGCCGAATTTGCGCTCCAGATAGGCTTCCTCGCGGGCAATGACGCCGTAGCGCAGGACGAACCAGATCACCACCAAGGCCAGGAGGAACCAAAGGCTGTCGAAGGCGATGGCGGCGCCCGCCATGCCGATCAAGGCGGCGACATAAATGGGATTGCGGCTGTAGGCGAAGGGGCCGGTGGCGACGATGGTGGTTGCGGCCTGACTGGTGAGGATGTTGGTGCGGGCCTTCCTGAAGGTGACGGCGGCCCAGCGGATGATGAGGAGCGCGCCAATCGCCAGGAGCACGCCCACCTGGATATGGGGGATGGTGGGCGGCACGAAGGGCAGGGGCCAGAACCAGTTCAACGCGAAGGCCAGGACCAGCGCGATGGCGAGCGCGATGGGCGGGTGGATGACGACTCCGGGAGCATCGGGCTGGTCGCTCATGTGCAGGTCCCCTTTAAGCGCGGCGGGCGATACCGCGGGGCATTGTTTCACTCTGGGCGGAACTCCGCCAGAGCGGCCGGTGACAAGCGGCGATCGTGGAAGAATTTCCAGAGGATGAGGCTGGCCAGGGCGGCGAAGAAGCACCAGACCGAGATGAAGCTTTCATAAAAGGCCAGGAAGGTGATCGCCAGGCCCGCGATCACGATGACGCCGAACAGGTTGAGAATGCGGCTGCCGGATAAAAGCGGCGGCAAGCAGGTGCAGAGAATATAAAGGCCCGCCATCACCGGCGAGATCGAGTGGTTGTTTACATAAGTAAGCGTGTGGCCGAGCGGCCAGGCACGATAGGGGCGCACCAGCAGGATGGCGGCGTAATTGACCGAGACGCCGATGCCGGCGGGCACCAGCAACAGGATCGCCAGGCGGCGGAGGGTTTGGCGCTCCACCAGCGCCATGGCGATGGGAATCAAAAGCGGCCAGACGATCAGGCCGATGGCGGCGAAGAGGGTGGCGAGCGCGGTGGTATGGCCCGGGCCATCCGGTACCACGCGCCAGAGAACGCCCTCGATCGCCTGCTGCGCCGCAAAGAGCAGGGGCACCACGGCTAAGGGCAGTTCGGTGAGGGCGCGCACCTTCGTCAAGAGGGCGACGCTCGTCACGCCCAGGAGGGCGGCGGCCGCGAAGCTGACAGGCGCGGAGAAGCACATGACGCGCCGGCCTTAACTGCCGTGCGGGATCAGGACGATGCGAAAATCGCGATAGCGCTTTTTCAGGGCCATGCGGACCACGAAAGGCCACCAGGCCAGCAGCACCACCAGTTTCAATACGGCGCTGGCGCTGGGGTCGAGTACCTTGCCCAAGGCAAGGCCCAGGCCCAGATCGATGGTGTAACCGAGAAGAAAGCCGATGGCCAAGCCGCCAAAAAGGCCGCGCCAAGTCAAAAGCCAGGCAATACGCAACACCTTGTCCCAACCGGGCTCGACATCTTGCATAAAAAACCCTTTCAATGGCGTGACGATATCTGGAATTCGAATGTTGCCAAGGGGGCTTGGACGGAAAGGCGCGGACCGGGGCGGATCAAAAGTTGGCGTACTCCTCGTGGAGACCACAGGTGCGGAAAGTATCTCGAAGCCAAAAGTCGCGCTCTAAAACCCCCAAGCCAGGGAAAAGAAAGCGGGGCGATGCGCGTCGCACAGCGCAGCTTGCACCCAGGCAGACTTTTGCAAACGCTCTAACCGCCGAAATAAAAAGGCATAATGATACTTACGTTTCGTTGCTTGATGCTGTCCAGATTCCCGAAGAACCGCATGCGCGCATGATTTTCAAGAAGTGGGCAACCGCAAAGCTACAACCGCGCTGGCGCGAGAGTTTCAATCTGCTCAATAGAGTCGAGTCAAGATACGGCCTTCGTAAAGGCTATTTCGAAAGTCTGTTGAAGCCCGAACTTCCCAGCGAAATGGCGATGAATAGCGTAACGGCTGTTCAGAAGCACCTTGTTCGATGGCATTTGCCTGCGGATTTCAACAATCGATCCGAGCTACAGCGGCGTCAAATAGTCGAATGGATTGAACAAAATGTTCTTGCCGGCGCAACCGATTTCGGGCGCTACCTGAGACGGGCCAATGAGAAGAGATTCCGAATTCGTTTTTCTCAGCTGGGCGATGTAACGATCAGGGCTAAAAGGATCGATCGCTTTAAAGAAAATGCCGGCCTCCTCGAACCCGCTGCAAGCGGTGCTTCTATCGACCAAAATGAGGAAACGCCCTCACAACTTGTACAAGAGTTGGACAATCTTGTCCGGTTTAAGAGATCAACTATCTCCCTGCCGGGATTTCATAGGCACCAGGCTTGGAGCAAATATACCGCTGAATTGAGAACTGGCTCATATGGCCGGATATTCGGAGCGATGATGGCGGCGCCCCATTCCTCCGTAGCGGGACTAGGAGTTCCGAGGTCGCACATCACAATGGCGTTGATGGTATTTCCAGCGGTCTGGGATTGGTTTCTGGGGTGGGCTGAGAGACGGAGAGGGTTCTATACGAATTACGAGTTGAATGTTCTTCATGATGTCATCTCTCTGATCCGCGCTAAGACGGGCTGGCTATGGCAGCACCCGGAGTTGGCCACGAAGCTTTTTCCCATACCCGGTCTGATCTCTCGCGCAGATATTCGCATGGCCAGGAAAGGCTGGCACCCTTTGTGTGAGGGTACGGTTCAATGCTTACGGGGCCGAGTGAGAGAGGTGGGCAGGATCATGCGCACACATCGCGATCCGTTCGAGCCGATACTCCCCGTCCTCGCCTCAGAAAGTCCTTTGGGCGAATACAGAAAAATTGCCGTCGAAATTCTTAAGCAAATGCCAGATGAAAGACGCTGTCCAAGCGAGGCGGCGGAATCAGTCAGAAACTATCTAATGTTTCGGTTCGCAATGCACCTTGGTTTTCGTCAACGCAACTTGAGAGAGCTCCTTCTCTGTCCCCTTGGACAGAAGAGGAGGGGTGAGTTGACATTGCGCGAGTTGCGATGTGGGGAAATGCGGTGGTCAGAGATAGATAAAGGGTGGGAAGTATTCCTTCCCTCACTTGCTTTTAAGAACTGGAATTCTCGTTTCTTTAAGCACCGTGCATTCAGATATGTGCTGCCTGACCTGGACGGACTATATCGCTGGATTGACATTTACATCCATCATCATAGAGAGGTTCTGCTGAGTGGTAGTAGAGATCCACAAACGTTTTTTGTTAGGAAGATGCGATCTGATCGGACCGCCGCCAACATGGATGACAAAGCGTTTCATTTCGCGTGGCGAGATGCAATCCAGAAATACGGCATCTATAATCCCTTCACAAAGCGCGGTGCTCTGAAGGGAATTCTGCCTCACGGGCCTCACGTGGTGCGCGATGTGCTGGCAACCCACGTCATAAAGCAAACTGCATCTTACGATCTCGCAGCCTATGCGATCCAGGATACTCCGGAAGTTGTGAAATCCTACTACGCAAGATTTTTGCCGGAAGAGAAAATGGGTTTGGCAGCAGCAGTTCTAAATAAAGTATGGCTACCGTCATGAAGCCAAATTGCCGTCTATCGGTGTACTAGTCGATTTTGATCCTGCATTAGCGCATCAATACGTTTAGTACTGCGGCCAGGCCAAACAGGCATGCGGCTACGCTCAGCTTGATTGTCACGTCGATTTTGACCTGCTTCATATCCGCTCCTCTCGCGCAAGATCACTGTAGCAAGGGAGAACAAAAGAGCAACAAGAATTGTTGTCAAAAACAACAATTGTAACTAAAACAACGAACATCAATGGCGACTGGACTTCTCATCGAAACGGAGCGTCTGTCCGTGGGAAAATGTTCCGAGTCACGGTGGTTCAATGACAATAGCCCGACAGAGTGCGGATCCGGTATCGGTAAGAAAGGAGATAGCGAAACTGCAGAGCCTCAAACTTGAGGCTTTGCGAACCATTTGGCGCTCAAAATTCAAGCGCGACGGGGACGGTCTGTCTCGCGATATTTTGCTTCGAATGCTCATTTGGAGAATCCAGGAACAGGCATTTGGTGGCTATGACCGCTCTACAGGGATCGCACTTAAGCGCTATTCCGGAAACGACGGCAACTTAGGCGACGGTGGGAATAGCCGTCATGTTCAGACCGGTTCGGTCTTGGTACGGGAATATCAGGGCGCCCGTCACACTGTCACTGTCGTGCCCAATGGTTTTGAGTGGCGAGAACAAATCTATTCGAACTTGTCCAGGATCGCTCGCGAAATTACCGGGGTGAAATGGAACGGTCCGCGCTTCTTTGGACTACGGCAGATGAAGAACACCGACGCGGACGGCAGGGGAGGTCGAGCTTGACTATTCGCAAACTAGTCCGCTGCGCTGTCTACACTCGCAAATCGTCCGAACATAACCTCGATCTGGAATTCAACTCTCTGGATGCCCAGCGGGAGGCCTGCGAAGCTTACGTCAAGAGCCAAGTTCACGAAGGTTGGACCCTGATCCCAGACCATTATGACGATGGAGGGATTTCTGGGGGATCGCTGAATCGGCCCGACCTGCAGCGATTGCTGTCCGACATTCGGGCCGGGAGGGTGGATATTGTCGTCGTCTACAAGGTTGACCGGCTGACCCGTTCGCTGATCGATTTCGCCAAGTTGGTTGAGTTATTCGACGTTCATCAGGTCTCCTTTGTCTCCATTACTCAGGCATTCAACACCACTAGCAGTATGGGTCGGCTAACTCTGAACATCTTGCTTTCTTTTGCTCAGTTTGAGCGGGAAGTGATCGGAGAAAGGGTCCGGGACAAGGTCGCCGCGTCGAAGCGGAAGGGGCTCTGGATGGGGGGCAACTGCCCCTTGGGCTACATGGCCCAGGATAAGAAGCTGATTGTGGTCCCCGAAGAATCCGAGACGGTTCGGCTGATATTCCGGCGGTACCTGGAGCTAGGATCCACGGGACTATTGCTTCAGGAATTGAGGGATAGGGGCATCAAGACAAAGAGGAGGGAATGGGCCACCGGGCGATTGGTGGGCGGGGTTTGGTTCGGGAAGGGGGCGCTTACATATCTTCTCAAAAACAGGGCGTATGTCGGTGAATTGGTCCATCGTGGGGAGGTCCACGCTGCTGATCATGAGGCGATCGTGGAACGGGAACTATTCGACAGAGTCCAGACCCAATTGCGGGACAATAGCCATGCGCGGGTGCTGAAGCTCAAGGCCTCTCCGTACCTCTTGACGGGACTTCTGTTCGATAGCGCCGGCAATCGGATGTCTCCCAGTCATACCCTTAAGAAAGGCGTTCGCTACCAATACTATGTTTCACAGGGTGTCCTTCAGAATAAGGAGGTTGGAGAGGTATCACGGGTCTCCAGACTGGATCTGGAGGCCATCATTGCAACCTTCCTGCATCAAAATACCTCCGTGCGAAATGGAGGGTTAAAAGAAGCTCTTCAGCGCCTGGTTCGACGGATAACCGTTCGGGCTGACAGTATAGATATCGATTTTGTAGCGCTAAATAACTCTGCCGATGCTTCCGAAGGGGCGGCCCAGATGATGAGCATTCCCTGGCAACGGAAGGTGAGCCGAGTTCAAAAGGGGCTTGCTTACACGCCAATCCAGTCCCCAGGTAGTGATGCCAAAGCGCGTGAGGTGCTCTTGACGGCTGTCGGGAAAGCTCGCGGTTGGCTGAAAGAATTGATCGACGGAAGCAATGTCGCGGAAATCGCTAAGAGTGACGGCCGGAGCGAACGGCAGATCCGGATATTGCTTAATCTAGCTTTTCTGCCGCCGAGCCGGGTGAAGGCCATTGTGGATGGTTCGGCACCCGTCGATACGATCACTAACGTTGCCCGGAATGTGCCGCTTGAGTGGCCCGAGCTGGCGATGTAATTCGCGCTACTACATCGCTCATGACAGCTTTTGACTCAAAGCGGACATCACGACAGGACTGATTAAACTGGTATTTGGCGCAGCTTCTCCGAGAAGGGCGCGCCGCCGACTCAAAACGTCCCGCGTCCAACTGGATCTCAGCCAACGCCATCACGCGCGTCGCGACCTTCGACTTGTCGTCTATCCAGTCACTGGTCACATCCGCTCTTGTATGATGATCAGGCCAACACATCGCCGGCCCTTAGAGGGTGATAACGCAGCAGTTAATTTAAGGTGCAGAGCTTATCGTCTCACGAATTGGACAACATTAAGCGGCTCGATCGCGCCGGCCTACGATGCGAACGGCAATCTGATCAGCGACGGAACGCGAACCTTCACGTGGGACTGGACTGGGCTCAAGAGTACAATTATCCGGGAGTTAGAGCGGGTAAGGGCGATGTAAGTAGTCCGTCCAATCGGACTGGAGCGGGCGGCCAACCGCACATTCATTTGCCGGGCGCCGGTCGAGGTGGGCATATTCCAGTAGAACCAGGGGTTTTACCCAGATAGCATCTGCTGCAGCGTGACGAGATCGACATGGATAAGAGTGTTGTAAGTCCCGATGGCCTGCTTGAACTAGTCATCGAGAAAAATGAGGGCGACATCCTAATTGGCTTTAGAGGTCTTCCTTGGCATACCCACGCGGATATACTTGGGCAATTATATAAGTTGGACGATGAGGCTGCTGTCGACCGCTTTATCGCTCAACTGGTCTCCGGCAAATCGCTGATTTGCGTTCTGCGAAAAAACAGGAAAATAGTCGACGCATGGATCACCGACAACCCATCTAGGGAAAAAGCTACTGAGGGTGAAGAGTTGGAGATTCGGCGCTGGGACGAAAATATTTGATTGGAATTTCGTGAAGTGCGAATCGCGTACCACGGTCAATTTCGTTTGGTGGCGTACACGCCGCCGAGTCTATTGGTGATGGCATGTCAAGCACTTCTGAGCTCCAAAGCGGGCGGGATGAGCTTTTATACCGGCTGGGACCGATAGTCCGCTCGGGAATTCCTGTAAGAGTTTATTTTGAAACCGAAAAATGTGGTTCCAATATCTACCCCATTCCAATTCCGAAGACTTCGTTCAATCACCGATCAGCGATGCAGGATCAGAGCTCATCCTTTCTCGAGCGGTTGGGAATCCGTCATTCCTCAATGACGGGCGCAAGCAAAGAGGATGGCGTACTTAAGATACGACTCGGTAACGCACCCCCCAAACTATTGGATACGGTAATTTCTAAATTGCTTCTGGACGAGATGGCGCAGTTCAACGCGTTTAGCGCAATAAGCGCCATTGCGAATAGCGATGAGATGCAAGCTGAGGTGGATCGTTTAGGAATGCGTTAACCCGTGGTGCCATCAATCTATTCTCAGGCTCTGCCTCAAGCAAATCTCCCGCATCTGCCAAGCCAGCTAAGCAATGTGACCGTGGATAAGGCCTTGGATACTGTGGCGCTAAAATTTGGAGGGGTAATAATTTATGGGTTTTGCAAGGCGAGAAAATTGTACTCCATTCAATATGTAGAGCCCGGAAATCTGACCCTACAGACCCATTAGTAAAGTGCTGCGATCTAGAATCGGATTCGAAGCAGCGAACCGCACCTACGACAAACCTAGCAAGCGGAACAGCCTAGTCAGTCAGCCTGGAGTGCTGTACTTCGCCCCCAAATAGAATGGCTATCAAAAATTGAGTAGTGTCAGTTACTGACAGCTTATTGCCCAAAGCGGACATCCGGTAGTGACAGCTTTGCGATCAAAGCTGACATCTGTGAGCATGTCGCAGCCGCACCGGCTGGGTTTCGGCTCAAGCAGAACGACTTTTAGAGCCAAATATAATTTGTACTGGCTTAGAACACGGTCGTCACTCTTGCCGACCGGCGCTTTTCGACATTCAACATATCAGCGCATACCACGCTTCGTCATTGCAGCGTCGCGCAAGCTCGCCGATATTGCGTGAAGTCGGTAGGGCTTCCTGACGACCATGGCCCCGCAAAGTTCATCTGCGGTAAATTGCTTGCCCATATCGCCCGTAGCTAAGAAAATTGATGTTGATGGGCGGTTTCGAGATACCCACTTCGCTAATTCGACACCGCCGAGGCCCGGCATTCGAACATCGCTGAACAGAATATCAATGTCGGGTATTGCTTCTAAAATCTCGAGCGCCTCCCGCCCGTCACAAGCCTCCAAGACCAAGAAGCCGCAGTCTTTGAGATGATAAACAACGGCCTCCCGGATGCCGGCTTCATCATCAACAACCAGCACGGTCAGAGGGCGTTCCTCAGGTCGGCCTGTCGATTCCATCTCTCTGTCCTACGCAACGGTCAAACCAAACGGCTTTTTGGCCAAATCTTTGCGATTACGGGGGTTATGCCCCTGCCGGATCACTCCCGGGACATTATATTTTAGGGAACTAAAGTTCCAAGCGTGCGTTTTGGTACCATCAAGGTCGGAGGACTGGAAGAGATGACGAGGTACTTTTTTGACATCCGAGACCGGGGCGGCCTTGTCTCAGACGAGGAGGGCGTGGTCTTCGAAGCCATAATGGCCGCAGTCAGCGAGGCTCGGGCGAGTGCCAACGATCTTCGGAATCAGCGAGCCAATAACTTTGAACAAGCAAACTCGGACGGGCTGCGGATCGAGCTTAGAGCCGATGGGCGGTTGATTTCTATATTCCCAGTGTTCGAGACATTTTCGTTCACGGTGCCGGCAAAGATTGCTGCAAACGATCAAGTATCGACTGTCACTAAACTCATTTAGCCGAGCTCCAGGCTCGGCCCGCTAAGGGTTACAGGAACGCGCCGACCGCTCAGCACGTTATGCCGAGTAGTCCGCAGGGTTCGGGTTATGGTCGACGACCGAGACGTCTTTAAAGCAGCAGCAGGGCTCACCAAAAACTTCGGCGACGACGCAGAATTCGAATGCTCGCAAATTGCAGAAAAATGGGAAGCGCGCGGTCATCTTGACGCCGCCAGGCTGTGGCGCCGTGTACTGAGCGCCATCGAGGAGCTGCGAAAACTTCCCAACTAGCCTCAGGTCCACAAAGGATGAAGTGCCGCCGCCTGTCCAAGTAAGAAGTAGCGCAGCTGGATCTCGCGGGGCTCTACCGGTGACACCGAGAGCGTGTTGCGGCCAAAGCAAAGAACCCAAGCCGGGTAATGCTCATCGGAAAGGCGGTCCATATCGGGCTGCCGCTTATGCTATGGGGTTTAGGGGACCACCTCTAAACAGGGGAGCTCTGGAATATGGAGCCATGGCAGGCGGCTTACAATCACTCGCGGCTGGCCTGCAATTTGACCAAAAGTCGAGTGTGAGTGCCTGGGATTAGACCTTCCGACTGTCGTATGCCCAATGCAAAAGTGCTTGTCGTTGGCGCGGGCGGCAATATGGATCGCCATTCTCGCAGTGGTTTTTTATTTGCGCTATATGACGCCGGATGGATTTCCAACGTTTTATTTGGCGAATGTCGTCGTCCGTGCGTCGACCGAAGTAATAGCGGCAATACCACTGGAACCAACCGCGCGGGTCTTGGAAATGAATCCAACCTTTCTTCTTCCACTCTGCAAGCGGTTGACTGGCATTTACACCGAAATAGTTGAGCTTCGGTTCTGCTCGGCCAACGGAAAACTTTGCCTTGGTAAACCAGCTTTTGGGAAATTCATGGGTGCAATCCGTCATGTACTTACCACCGAAGACGCCCAGAGCAAGCATCTGTTTGGGCGTCAATTCGGGTTTGAACTCGTGATCGAAGTCGCAGCCGATGGGCGCGACGAGTACGTAGCGGTAGTTCTGCTGCATCTTGTCATGAACAATGATTAGCCTCTTCCGCATTCGTCCTTGCCAACTCTCCAAACATTATGCCCTTGCGACCGGGCTGGTCACATCGATCCACGCGGTCCCTGCTCATCTGGTTTTTTGACTGACAGAAGCTGTAGACCGGCCAAATGATTCTCCAATCCTGCTCCTATATAGTGGATGTCGAGCATGGGTGCGGGAGCAACGTCTGTGGCTGCCTAGTTTACACTAGGCTTATCTCTATTCGAACGGAATACCGATAAGCGCCCTGGTGCGCATCCGATTGGCAAGCGCCACCTTTTCGCACCTGCGAAATCGAAGTCGCGCGAAACGCGTATAGGAAGCACATGGCCCATGCCAGCAAGAACTGTTCGACGGCAACTCTCCCAATCACATCCGCCTAAAATTGGGGCATCCTCACGTGCCATAAAAGTACTGCCGCTTATAAACCAGACTGCGCTTCAATAATTTTGCACTCGGTACTTTCTACAAAACGAACGATATCATCGCGTAGCGTGGTGCGTGCGCGAAAACCAGGGGCGAGTGATAGGATGATCCCGATATGGCCGACCCCGGGATAAGTGATGAGTTGCACGGCACTGCCGAATGATTTGAGCTTTGCCGCCAAATCGAAAGAGTTGCCGGGTGACACGGTGGCGTCGTCGGTGCCCGTCGCCAGCAGCATGTGCGGCCGCTTGCCGTCGATATAGGTAACGGGCAGGGTTTCGGATCGGTTCGCTCCGCCGAACATGGCGATCAAATGGCTGTCGGTGAGCGGCAAGAAGTTATACGGCCCGGCAATACCAATCACGCCGCAAACCTGTCCGACGTCAGCGCCCGCGTCCCGCAGATAGCTTTCGTCCGCCGCCAACATCACTGCGTTATAAGCGCCGGCCGAATGACCAGCCAGGAACAGGCGGCGGGGATCGCCGCCATAGCGCATGACGTGGTCGCGGACATAGGCAAAGGCACGGGCGCTGTCCTCAAGAAAGGTCGGATAGCGGATCTGAGGGTAGAGCCGATAATCTGCAACGGCGACGATGATATTTTTGCTGGCGAATGCCTGACCAAGAGCCAGATAAGTCTCCTTGGTACCGGTCTGCCAGGAGCCGCCATAGAAAAACAACATGATCGGCATTTTCGTCGATCCCGCATCGGGCACATAAAAGTCCAGCCTCTGGCGCGGGTCTGGGCCATAGGCGAGATCGCGCACCAGGTGATATCCGCTTCGGGGCACCGTCAGGTTTAACAAGGAGATCGGCGAACAGGCCACCTGAAGCGCGGTCATGAGCGCGGCAAATCCCGCTTTCCAGCCCTTATGCACGCCGCCTCCTATCCTCATGCCATTTTGGCAATGATCCGACCGTCAAAGGGTTGCGTACAAGGATCATGTCTAAGATAGCAGTGATTGGAACGGGGATCTCCGGCCTCTCGGCCGCATATTTCTTGCATGAGCAACACGACATTACCGTTTTTGAAAAGGCCGGCAGACCGGGTGGCCATAGCCGTACTGTTACGGTGCGGCATGGGGATCGGATCATTCCGGTCGATACCGGCTTCATCGTTTTCAATGAGAAGAATTATCCCAATCTGACAGCGCTGTTTCATCGCCTGGGCGTAGAGGCGAAGGACAGCGATATGAGTTTCGGCCTGACGGTCGATAGCGGGCGGCTGGAATGGGGTGCCAAGGGCCTCAATGCCGTGTTTGGCCAGCGCGCCAATCTCCTTCGGCCGAAATTCCTCAAACTGGTCTTCGATGTGATGCGCTTCAACGCACAGGTGGAAACGGCCGTGGACCGGGCGCCCGACATGACCTTGGGGGCACTCCTCACCCATATGAAACTGGGCGACTGGTTCAAGCGCAACTATCTGCTGCCGATGGCGGGCGCGATCTGGAGCTGCCCGCCCTGTCAGATGCTGGAATTTCCCGCGCGCACTTTTGTGCGCTTCTTCGCCAATCACAGCCTGTTGTCGTTTACCGGCCAGCCGCAATGGCGGACCCTGGAGGGCGGGTCGCAGACATATGTCGAGCGGCTTTCCGCGCCCTTCGCCGATCGCATCCGGTTGAATGCAGGCGCGGCAAAAGTGATGCGCCATGCCGATGGCGTGGAGGTTCGCGACGGCGCGGGCCAGGCTGAGCGCTTCGACCAGGTGGTTTTCGCCTGCCATGCCGACGAGGCTTTGGCGGCGTTGGCCGATCCCAGCACGGAGGAACGCGAAGCGCTTGGCGCGATCCGCTATCAGAAGAATCTGGCCATCCTTCATCGCGACTCTAGCGTGATGCCGAAGAACCGGCCTTGCTGGGCGAGCTGGATCTATCATGCCGATGGGCAGGGGGATGAACCGAAAATCTCGGTCACTTACTGGATGAACAGTCTGCAGGGGATCGATTCGTGCTATCCTTTATTCGTGACGCTCAACCCCAACCGGGAAATCGCGGACGACCACGTCTTCGACCGGCATGTGTTCGATCATCCGGTGTTCGATTTCGGTGCGCTGGCGGCACAGGTCCAACTCAGGCAAATGCAAGGCCGGCGAAGCACGTGGTTCTGCGGCGCGCATATGGGGCACGGTTTTCACGAAGACGGCCTTGTCAGTGCCATGCGGGTTGCTGAGGCGCTGGGCGCTCCAGCACCCTGGACAGAAAGCGGCCGGGCGGCGGAAAAGGCCAAGGCGAGTTGGATCGGCTATCGTCCGATGCAGCCAGGCGGCGAGATTCCCGCTGCGATCGGAGGGCGATGATCCAGCTTCTGGATGCCCGCATTTTTCACGAAAGGTTGAGGCCGCGAAAGAACCGCTTCAGCTATCAGGCGCTTTATTGCTTGCTGCCGCTGGATGCGCTGGCTGGATCGTCACGCTACGGCCTGTTCGCGATCAATCGGGCCGCGCCATTCAGTGTACATGCCACTGATTATGGACGTCCGGGCATGACGCCAGCGACCTATATCCGCCAGCTTTTGCGGGATTGGCGGTTGGTGGAAGCCGATGGCGAGGTTCGGCTGATGACCTTGCCGCGCGTGCTGGGCTACGGATTCAATCCGGTGAGTTTCTGGCTTTGCTATGACCGCGCGGAAAAGCTGCGCGTTGTGCTGGCGGAAGTGAACAATACTTTCGGTGAGCGTCATTCTTATCTCTGCTTCCATGACGGTCATCGCGCCATCGAACCTGGCGATATTCTGAATGCACGCAAGGTTTTTCACGTCTCGCCCTTTATGAAGGTCGAGGGTCATTATGCCTTCCGGTTTACCGCGACGCGCGAGCGTATTGCGATCACCATCGATCTGGAGAATGACGAGGGCATGATGCTGCGCACCGCCGTCGGCGGCCGGCCCCGGGCGATGACGGCGGGATCGCTGCTGTCGGTGCTGGCGAAGAATCCACTTTATCCTTTCAAGGTAATCGGCCTGATTCATTGTCAGGCGGTCAAGCTGTTCCTCAAAGGCATCCGTCATTTCAACAAGCCGGCACCGCCCGGCACCGGCGTGAGCCGCGGATGAGCCATC
>Ga0068855_100007222_pt1 | contig 13480 bp, 13 predicted proteins | sample KBSCornC52_FD_66592 | JGI IMG/M metagenome (GOLD analysis project Ga0068855, IMG submission 66592) | Corn rhizosphere microbial communities from Kellogg Biological Station, Michigan, USA - KBS Corn C5-2 | ecosystem: Host-associated > Plants > Roots > Rhizosphere > Soil ... | reverse complement strand
GTCCTTCTCGCCCTCGCCGATCACGATCGTGCCGGCGAAGTTGACCGTCCCCAGGAACTTGCGCATCGCATCCACCGCAGCCCGATCCGCCGCGATCTTGTCGCCGCGGCCGATGAACGGCACCGCGCGGATCGCCGCCGCCTCGGTCGCCCGCACGAGTTCGAGCGCGAGGTTGCGGTCGGGCTGGAGGAAGAGGGTGCCGGTTTCGGGGCTCACCATGGGGTTGCATCCTTGTCGAAATCGCGATCGAAGAGACGAGATGGATGCGCCGAGGTGGCGGCCAGCGCACGCCCGAGCCTACCCGGGCCGGTCGCTAGACTCGACGACGACCGCCACCCTCGCTGCCAAGGAGTTCCGCCATGCCCGTTGCCACGCCGGATCAGTACGCCGAGATGCTCGACACCGCCAAGTCGACGGGCTTCGCGTTCCCGGCCGTGAACGTGTCGTCGTCGTCGACGATCAACGCGGTGCTGCAGGGGCTGACCGAGGCGGGCTCGGACGGGATCATCCAGGTCACGACCGGCGGCGCCGACTACTTCGCCGGGCAGACGGTCAAGGCCCGTGCCTCGGGCGCCCTGGCCTTCGCCGGCTTCGTCACCGAGGTCGCCAAGAACTACCCGGTCACGGTGGCGCTGCACACCGATCACTGCCCGCAGGATGCCCTGGCCGGCTTCGTCGAGCCCCTGATCGCCGCATCCGAGGCGCAGGTCAAGGCGGGCGGCAACCCGATCTTCCAGTCGCACATGTTCGACGGCTCGGCCATCCCGCTGGCCGACAACCTGGCGCAGGCCAAGCTGCTGCTTCCGCGGATGAAGGCGATCCACGCGATCCTCGAGGTCGAGATCGGCGTCGTCGGCGGCGAGGAGGACGGCGTCAGCCACGAGATCAACGAGCACCTGTACACCACCCTCGCGGATGCCATCCAGACGGTCGAGGCGCTCGGCCTCGGCGAGCAGGGTCGCTACATGGCGGCGCTCACCTTCGGCAACGTGCACGGAGTCTACAAGCCGGGCAACGTCGTGCTGAAGCCCGAACTGCTGGGCGAGATCCAGCGCGGCGTCGCCGAGAAGTTCGGTACGGGCGCCAAGCCCCTCGACCTCGTCTTTCATGGCGGCTCGGGCTCTTCCGACGCCGAGATCGCCGAGGCGGTCGCGAACGGGGTCGTGAAGATGAACATCGACACCGACACGCAGTACGCGTACACCCGCTCGATCGCCGGAACCATGTTCACCAACTACGACGGCGTGCTGCGGGTGGATGGCGAGGTCGGCAACAAGAAGATCTACGACCCGCGCGCCTGGGGCAAGCTCGCCGAGACCGCGATGGCCGCGCGCGTCGTCGAGGCGACCCAGCAGCTCGGCTCGGCTGGGCACAGCATCAGCAGCAAGTAGCGCGCTGGAGCTGAGCGTCAGGGCGAGGTGAAGCTCAGCGACGACGCGTCCCAGGTGAGGTCGTCGACTTCGGTTCGCAGCGTCAGGTAATACGGCGCCAGGTGCATGATCCTGCGGCCCTCCGGCAGCTCGATGTCCATGCTGACCGCGACCGCGGTCGCGCCGTCCGGGCGCCCGCGCAGTTCGATCAGCAGCGAACTGGTGTCGGCGCCGGGGGTGTCGAGCACCGCGCGCAGCAGTGAGCGGAGGACGATCCGCTGAGCCGGCCGCATCCGTGCGGCGCGGTGCTCAGGGTCGACGACGACGAGCCGGGAATCCTGGGCGATCGAGTCGAGCCAGGTCAGGTTCGACTGGGTGACGAGGTCATCGCGCAGGCGCCTGGCGAGCTGGCCGGCGAGCGCGCGATCGGCGGGGGTGATGCGTCCTGCCTCGGCGACGCCGACCAGGAAAGGCACGGCACGGCCGCTGAGCCTGGCCAGTCGCAGGCGCTCGACCTGCTCGGCAGCGGCATCCGTCGTCTTCAAGGGGAGCACCAGTTGCGACCGCTGCTCGATGATCGGCGCCATGCGGCTGACCAGCACGAACGAGAACGTCACGGCCGCGACCAGGCCGCACACGATCGGGGCGGCGATGATGACCATCGACGAGAGGGGGCCCCACACCGTCACATCGGGATCGACCAACCAGAATGCCAGAACCGTGACGATGACGGTCGAGACCCCGCCGAGCGCCAGGACTCTGCGGGCGCTGAGGTACGGCGCGAGGCTCGCAATGGCGAGCGCGAATCCGAATGGCGCCCACCACAGCTCGATCGAGATGTCGACTCCCGTGTAGCCGATCGACGAGACGATCAAGCCGGCGCCCGCGATCAGCACCGTGACGATCGCTCCGGCCCAGCCCAGTTGCGGCCGCAGCGGACGGGTCAGCGCATATACGAAGACGCACGCGCCCGCGCAGAGGGCCACGGCGATCGGCTGCAGCCACGGCAGAGAGGTTGCGAACCAGGTCGGGATGCGGAACGCGCCGTAGAGCACGACCAGGCCCGCGTACACCAGCGGGACCACGCGACCGGTGAACCAGGTCAACGGATCGAGTTGCTGAGCCGAGACGGCCAGCGACCCGCGGGCCATCAGCCCAGCTCCTGATGGTGCGGCGCGTCGTGCTCGCGCAGGATCGAACGCACCGGTACGGTCATGACGATCGAGGTTCCCGACCCCGGCGAGCTCCACACCTGCACCGTGCCGCCGACCGCCGCGATGCGCGCGTCGATCGAGGCGCGGATGCCGAGCCGGTCGCCTGCGACCTGGGTGGGATCGAATCCCACGCCCTCATCCGTGACCATGACGGTGATCGACGCGGCCTCGTAGACCAGCTCGACCTCGGCCACGGCGGCGCCGGAATGCCGCGCGACATTCTCGAGCGCGGCGCCCAGCGCGTCGACCAAGGCCGTCGCGATCGCCGGATCGAGCCGGTAGATGCCGTCGCCCGACCCCGTGACGTGCACGCTGAGCCCGCGCCATTGATACCCGCTGATCAGCCGCATGATGTCGTTGCGCAGGGAGGTGTCCTGCTCGTCGACCATGGTCAGCCGCGACGAGGTGTCGAGCCACTCGGCTCCCCTGAGCGTCTCGAGGTCGTGGCGCAATCGGCTTCGCACCCGGGCATCGAGCGAATCCGGCGCGTTCATCACGATCGAGAGGTCGTTGAGCAGCGTGTCGTGAACCGCCGCCGTGGTACGTCGGGCGAGGTCCTCGCCGTGGGCGAGACGGTCGTTCTCGGCCTCGAGCTCTTCGATGTTCGGGATGCGGCGGCGCTGCACCACCTGGACCCCCCACAGCGTCAGGTAGGCCGCAAGCGAGATCACCACGACGAAGCCCGGGCCATAACCCGGACGGAAGGGCACTCCCCCGATCACGGACACGAGAACCGTCGAGGCCGTCGACACCACGAAGCCGAGCACCGACCACGCGATGCCGGCGAGCGGCGAGCGAGCGGCGAGACCCACCAGCACGAGGGCGACGGCCGGGCGGTTGAGCAGGTAGACCTGCGTATCGATCGACCCCGGCAGCGCCATCAGCAGAGTGAGTTCGTAGCTCGTGCTCGCCACGAAGCCGACCGCGAGGTACGCGGCGACCGCCCAGATGCGGGCGCGCCAGACCACGAAGCCGAGGCAGACGAGCATGAGCACGAGCAGGCCGCTCGGAAGGATCGCAGCCGAGAGCCGGTCGGCGCGGGCCGTGGTCTCCAGGACCACCGGCAGGCCGAGCACGAGGGTGGCGGCACCGATCGCCCAGCCGAGCGACGCGACCGATCCGGTGATGATGCTCGATGCGACATCCCGAGGAAGCACGCGCACCCGCATGTTGCCTCCTCCCGGCAGCCGTCGGCGCTGCCGCTGCTCGTGGCCGCTCCTAGCGGCCGCTGCTCGTGGCCGCTGCTAGTGATTGTGCAGCACCTGCAGCAGCGCGGGCGTGTTCGCCACGACCACCGTCATGACCACCATCGAGGCGACCAGGAAGAAGGCACCGGCGGTGACCGGGACCCAGATCGACCTGCGCCCGTTCCGAATGAGCCGGAGCGAGACGCCGACGGCGGCGATCAGCACCAGCAGCGAGATGACCAGCAGCACGATCCCCGCCGTATGGGCGATGCCGCCGAAGCTCACCGCCCCGTAGCCGGCGAGCTCGACGGCCTGCGACAGCACCGCGCCGAAGTCGAGATAGCTCGGAATGGAGGTCACGGTGTTCCAGATGCCGAAGACCAGCAGCAGCACGGTGATCAGATTGTTGCCAGGACGGGGATGCGGCACCCCCACCGGCCGACCTGGCGGCGGTGCCGAGCGCCACGCCGGTGATGGGCGCCTGACCGGTTCGGCGGCTCGGGTGGACGCCCGGCTCGCGATCGGCGCTGCCAGTCGCGACACCGGATCGGTCGGCTCCACGGGCAGCGGACCGCGGGCTTCTGCAACCTCCTCGGGCGTGGCGTACTCGCCGTAGCGCGGACGCGGTCGCGGCACGTCTGGCTCGGCAGGAACGGCAGGCACGTCGGCCACTACGACCGCCGCCCCCCGAGGGCACGATCGTCGCCGCGCAGTTCCTTGGGGAGCGAGAACATCAGGTCTTCCTCGGCGGTCTTGACGACCTCCACGGTGCCGTAGCCGGCATCCGCCAGATCGGCCAGCACCTCCTCGACGAGCACCTCGGGCACCGACGCGCCGCTGGTGACGCCGATCGAGCTGACGCCGTCGAGCCACTCCTGCTGGATCTCGCTCGCGTAGTCGACCCGGAAGGCCGCGCGCGCGCCGTTCTCGAGCGCGACCTCGACGAGGCGCACGCTGTTCGAGCTGTTGGCCGAGCCGACCACGATCACCAGCTCGGCATCGCGCGCCACCTTCTTGATGGCGACCTGGCGGTTCTGGGTGGCGTAGCAGATGTCGTCGCTGGGCGGATCCTGCAGCTGCGGAAACCGCTCCCGCAGTCTGCGGACCGTCTCCATGGTCTCGTCGACGCTCAGGGTGGTCTGCGAGATCCAGACCAGCTCGGTGGTGCCCGCGAGCACGCCAGCCGGGAGCTCGATCGTGTCGACGTCGTCGGGGCTCGTGACCAGGGTGGTCTGCTCGGGCGCGTGCCCCATGGTGCCCTCGACCTCTTCGTGGCCGGCGTGGCCGATGAGCAGGATGTGCTTGTTCTGCCCCGCGAACCGGGTCGCCTCGCGGTGCACCTTGGTCACCAGCGGGCAGGTCGCGTCGATGGCCTGCAGATCACGGGATGCCGCTGCCGCGACGACGGCAGGCGAGACGCCATGCGCGCTGAAGACCAGGTGGGATCCCTCGGGGACTTCGCCGACGTCATCCACGAAGATCGCGCCGCGCTTCTCGAGCTCGCTCACGACGTGCACGTTGTGCACGATCTGCTTGCGCACGTAGACCGGCGCGCCGAAGTGGTCGAGCGCCTTCTCGACCGCGATGACGGCCCGGTCGACGCCGGCGCAATAGCCGCGCGGCGCTGCGAGCAGCACCCGCTTCTCACCCTGGGCGCCCAACACCGGGCGGTCGACGAGGCGACCGCGGACCGCCGGGGGTCGCGGCACCTCCACACTCACGCCGAGCGCGCCGTTCGTGATTCCGGGCACGCACCGATTCTACGAGGCGGGGTCGGGGTGGGGCTGGGACGCCGCCGAGCCCGCGTCCGCGGCATCCCGTACCCTGACGTCGTGAGCGACACCAGCGCCGACCCGGCAGCAGCGGCTCCGCCGGCCGACGGCAGCGCGCCGTCGACGCCGGATGCGCCGTGGCCGGTTGCCGTGCTCAGCACCAAGATCAAGGGCTACATCGACCGGCTCGGCACGGTGTGGGCCGAGGGCGAGATCACCCAGTGGGGCGTCTCGGGCGGCAACGTCTACGGCAAGCTCAAAGACCTGCAGCAGGACGTGACGCTGTCGTTCAACGTCTGGTCGTCGACCCGCGCGAAGTTCACCGAGGAGTTCGCCCAGGGCGACCGGGTGATCGCCCTGCTCAAGCCGAACTTCTGGCCCAAAGGCGGCTCGCTGAGCATGCAGGTCTACGAGCTGCGGCATGTCGGCCTGGGCGATCTGCTCGAGCGGCTCGAGCGCCTGCGCCGCAAGCTGGCAGACGAGGGGCTGTTCGATCTCGACCGCAAGGTGCGGCTGCCGTTCCTTCCCGGCTGCATCGGGCTGATCACCGGCAAGGATTCGGATGCCGAGAAAGACGTGCTGCGCAACGCCCAGCTGCGCTGGCCAGAGGTGCGGTTCCGGGTGCGGCACGCCGCGGTGCAGGGCGACCGGGCGGCGGCCGACGTGTCTGCGGCGATCCGCGAGCTGGATGCCGACCCCGAGGTCGACGTCATCATCGTCGCGCGCGGCGGCGGCGACTTCCAGAATCTGCTGACCTTCAGCGACGAGGGCCTGGTGCGAACCGCCGCCGCCTGCGTCACCCCGCTGGTCAGCGCGATCGGCCACGAGGCCGACCGCCCGCTGCTCGACGAGGTCGCCGACCTGCGCGCGTCGACGCCGACCGATGCCGCGAAGCGGGTGGTTCCCGACGTCGCAGAAGAGCTGGCCCGCGTGCAGCAGGCGCGCGCCCGGATGCTCAGCCGGGTCACCGGGTTCGTGACGGCCGAGATCGACCGGATCGGCCACATCCGCTCGCGCCCCGCACTCGCCGACCCGAGTTGGCTCATCGACACCCGCGCCGAGGAGCTCACCCGCTGGGTCGCCCGCGGGGCAGAGCTGATCGACCACCGACTGGACCGCGCCGGCCTCCAGATCGCCGAGCTCACCGGTCAGTTGCGCGCGCTGTCGCCCCAGCGCACGCTCGAGCGCGGTTACGCGATCGCCCAGCGGGCAGACGGCTCGATCCTGCGCGCCGCTCAGGCCGAGGCGGGCGACGCCTTCTCACTCACCCTCGCCGACGGCTCCGTCGATGCCACCGTCAGTGCCTCCCGCCCCGGCTCCCGGAAGGCCTGACGCAGGCCGCGGGTACACTGATCGCGTGGCCGAATCCGCCAAGACAGCACCCTCAGGCTCCCCTGCCGATGGCACCGACATCGCCGAGCTGAGCTACGAGCAGGCGCGCGACGAACTCGTGCGCGTCGTCGGCGAACTCGAACAGGGCAGCACGACCCTCGAGCAGTCGCTTGCGCTCTGGGAGCGCGGCGAGGCGCTCGCCCGCCGGTGCGAGCAATGGCTGCTCGGTGCCAAGGAGCGACTCGATGCCGCCCGCAATGCCGCGGTGAGCGCGTCATCGAGCCCCGCCGACTCGTGAGCGACCGCAAGCCGCCGACGCACGACACACAGGGCCGGCCCATCGTGGCCGAGTTGGGCCGGGCGGAAACCCCCCAAGAGATCGCCGACCGCAAGGCGGCCGCGAGCGCAGCTCACCGCAACAACCAGACGGTGCTGAACCTGGTGATCGCCCTCGCGGCGTCGTTGCTCGTCGTCTTCGTCATCGTCGTCGTGGTCGTGCGGCCCGACCAGGCCGGTCCGGCGAAGGCCGTCGACTGGGTCTCCGTGGCGAAAGATGCGCAGCAGTCGGTGTCCACCAAGCTCGTGGTGCCGCAACTGCCGAAGACCTGGTCGGCGAACCGTGCAGAGCTGGTCGATGCCGCGTCGGCATCCGATGGCATCGCCAGTTGGCAGATCGGCTTCATCACCCCGTCGGTCCAGTACATCGGCTTGGTGCAGGGCATCAAGGCCGACGCCACCTGGGTCTCGAGCCGCCTTCAGCAGAAGAAGGCGACGGGCGACGCCACCTTCGGCGGATTCCGCTGGCAGGTCTACGACCACCGTTCCGACGACCACCCCGGCAACCTCGCCTACGCGCTGGTGACCACCGTCGGAGACAGCACCGTCGTGCTGGCCGGCACCGCGACCGACGGCGAGTTCGCGGCACTGGCCACTGAGATCTCGGGAGAGTTGGGATGACGCAGACTCCTGCCCAGGTGTGGGCAGACATGGTGCGCGGCAACGAGCGGTTCATCGCCGGTGAGCCGCTGCATCCGCGCCAAGACGTGGAGCGCCGTGAAGAACTCGCGAACGCCCAGGCCCCCAGCGTGACCCTGTTCGGCTGCAGCGACTCGCGCCTCGCGGCCGAGATCATCTTCGACAAGGGGCTGGGCGACCTGTTCGTCGTGCGCAACGCGGGTCAGGTCATCTCCGACTCGGTGATCGGTTCGCTCGAGTACGCGGTCGCGGTGCTCAACGTGCCGCTGCTGATCGTGCTCGGCCACGACGCGTGCGGAGCCGTGCGGGCCGCCATCGACGCGGCCCAACCCGACGCCGCGCCCCTTCCGCCGCACATCGCCCACCTGATCGCCCCGATCCACCCGGCCGTGCAGCGCGTCGTCGACGCCGGGGGCTTGACACCCGGCGAGCTGCCCGACCCCGTAGAGGTCGGTCGAGAGCATCTGCGCGACACGGTCGGCGAGCTGCTCGAACGCTCGGAGCTCATCAGCGCCGCGATCGCCGCGGGTACGCTGGCAGTCGTCGGCGCGAACTACCGGCTGGCAGAAGGCCGCGTGGTTCCCGACCTCATGATCGGGGCTCTGACCTGATCGCATCGAAAGGGAAAGGCACGTCGACGTGAGCAGCGCCCCGCAGGAGTACCGGATCGAGCACGACACCATGGGCGAGGTGAGGGTGCCCAAGGATGCGCTCTACGGCGCTCAGACCCAGCGCGCCGTCGAGAACTTCCCGATCTCGGGATCGGGCCTCGAGCCCGGTCAGATCGTCGCGCTCGCGCGCATCAAGCGCGCCGCCGCCCTGGTGAACAAAGAGCTCGGCACGGTCTCTGGCCCGATCGCCGACGCCATCGTCGCGGCCGCCGACGAGATCATCGCCGGGCAGCACCACGACCAGTTCCCGATCGACACCTACCAGACCGGCTCGGGCACCAGCTCGAACATGAACATCAACGAAGTGCTCGCCAGCATCGCCACGCAGAAGCTCGGCTCTCCGGTGCACCCGAACGACCACGTCAACGCCTCCCAGTCGAGCAACGACGTGTTCCCGACCTCGGTGCACGTGGCCGTGACCGGCGCGCTGATCACCGACCTGATCCCGTCGCTGGTCCATCTCGCCGTCTCGCTCGAGAAGAAGGCGAAGGAGTGGGCGGGCGCGGTCAAGTCCGGTCGCACCCACCTGATGGATGCCACTCCGGTCACCCTGGGGCAGGAGTTCGGCGGCTACGCCCGCCAGATCCGGCTCGCCATCGAGCGAGTTCAGGCGACGCTTCCGCGGGTCGCCGAGGTGCCGCTCGGCGGCACGGCCGTCGGCACCGGCATCAACACGCCGCTGGGCTTTCCGCAGAAGGTCATCGCGATCCTGGCGGAGTCGAGCAAGCTGCCGATCACCGAGGCGGTCGACCACTTCGAGGCGCAGGGCGCCCGCGACGCGCTGGTCGAGGCATCAGGAGCCCTTCGGGTGCTCGCCGTCTCGCTGATCAAGATCTGCAACGACCTGCGCTGGATGGGCTCGGGGCCGAACACCGGTCTCAACGAGATCCACATCCCCGACCTGCAGCCCGGAAGCTCGATCATGCCCGGCAAGGTGAACCCGGTCGTCCCCGAGGCCGTGATCATGGTCGCCGCCCGCGTGATGGGCAACGACGCCACCATCGCCTGGGCGGGCGCCAGCGGCAACTTCGAGCTCAACGTGGCCATTCCGGTGATGGGCACCGCCCTGCTGGAGTCGATCCGGCTGCTCGCGAACTCGACCCGACTGCTCGCCGACACGACGATCGACGGCCTGCACGCCAACATCGACCGGGCGCGTGCGATGGCCGAATCGTCGCCGTCGATCGTCACGCCGTTGAACAAGATCATCGGCTATGAGAACGCCGCCAAGATCGCCAAGCACGCGGTCGCCGAGGGGATGACGATCCGCGAGTCGGCGATCGACCTCGGCTTCGTCGAGCGCGGCGAGCTGACGCTCGAGCAGCTCGACGCGGCGCTCGACGTGCTCTCGATGACGCACCCCGGCTAGAGCGCGATCAGCGCCGACAGCCCGAGCGCCGCGAAGTACCCCGCAAGCAGGAACGGCCCGAACGCGATCCTGGCCCGCGCCCCGCGGCGGATGAGCACGACCACCGCGGCGACCCCGCCGAACAGGAACGCGAGCAGCGGCGACGCCAGCGCGATCGTCACGGTCGGCGAGGCCAGGCCCAGAGCCGCCGCGAGCTTCACGTCGCCCATTCCCATGCCCCCGAAGAGTGCGAGCACGAAGAGCAAACCGGCGTAGATCACGGCGGCCGCCACCGGGACCAGCAGCGATGCACCCGGCGCCGGGGAGCCCGAGACCAGCCAGCTCAGCCCGATCCCGCCGGCACCGGCGAGCAACGCCGGGATCACCAGTGCGTTCGGCAGCCGGTGCTCGGCAAGATCGACTCGAGCCATGGGCGGCGCGACAGCCGCGAGCGCGAGCGTCGCAACGAGGGCGGGGTTCGGTCCGAGGGCGAGCACAGCGACCGTTGCCAGCCCGACCGACACCAGCACCTCGACGACCCGCACGCGCCGACGGTAGCGCGCGGCATCCACGCCGGTGAGCTCATTCCACAGCCCGATCGTCTCCGTGGAGTCGGGGATCACCCCTCAGTAAAGGGTGAGTCGCGCCTCGCGGTGAGGCGGTATTCACGTTCCTGGAAGGGCGCAGTCGTTCCTGGAAGGGCACAGTCGCCACTGCCCCCTGACACGCGACAGGGGACGGGCGCGTCGCGCTACGCCGGCTCGTTGCCCTCCAGCAGTTCGGTGACGAGGGCCGCGATCGCGCTGCGCTCCGAGCGGGTGAGGGTGATGTGGGCGAACAGCGGGTGGCCCTTGAGCGTCTCGATCACACTGGCGACGCCGTCGTGACGACCGACCCGCAAGTTGTCGCGCTGCGCGACGTCGTGCGTGAGCACCACCCGCGAGTTCGTCCCGATGCGGCTGAGCACGGTCAGCAGCACGTTGCGCTCGAGCGACTGCGCCTCGTCGACGATCACGAAGGCGTCGTGCAGCGAACGTCCGCGGATGTGGGTGAGCGGCAGCACCTCGAGGATGCCGCGCTCGACGACCTCTTCGAGCACGTTCTCACTCACCAGGGCGCCGAGGGTGTCGAAGACCGCCTGCCCCCAGGGATTCATCTTCTCCTGAGCGTCGCCGGGCAGGTAGCCGAGCTCTTGGCCGCCGACCGCATAGAGCGGGCGGAACACCATGATCTTGCGGTGCTGCTGCTTCTCGAGCACGGCCTCCAGCCCGGCGCACAGGGCGAGGGCGCTCTTGCCGGTTCCTGCGCGGCCACCGAGCGAGACGATCCCCACCTCGGGGTCGAGCAGCAGGTCGATCGCGAGCCGCTGCTCGGCGCTGCGACCGTGCAAGCCGAAGACGTCACGATCGCCGCGCACCACCTTGAACTGGCCCTTGCCGATGACGCGGCCGAGCGCCGATCCGCGCTCCGAATGGATGACCAGGCTGGTGTTGATCGGCAGGTCCTGCACCGCGCGGCTCGACATGGTCTCGGTGTCGTACAACTGGGCCATCTGCTCGCCGGACAGGTCGATCTCGGCCATCCCGGTCCATCCCGAATCGACGGCGAGCTCGGCGCGGTACTCCTGGGCGGCAAGCCCGATGGAGGCCGCCTTGACCCGCAACGGGAGGTCTTTCGAGACGACCACCACATCCAGGCCGTCGTTGCTCAGGTTCAGGGCGACCGCGAGAATGCGCGAGTCGTTGTCGCCGAGTTGCAGCCCAGACGGCAGCACCGACATGTTGGAGTGGTTCAGCTCGACCCGGAGCGATCCACCCGCCTCGCCGACCGCGATCGGAAAGTCGAGGCGCTCATGCTGCACCCGCAGCTCATCCAGGTTGCGCAGCGCCTGACGCGCGAAGAACCCGATCTCGGGGTCGTTGCGCTTGGCCTCCAGTTCGCTGACCACGACCACCGGGAGCACCACGGCGTGCTCGGCGAATCGGAAGATCGCCTTCGGATCGCTCAACAGCACAGAGGTGTCGAGCACGTAGGTGCGCTCCCCCTGCTTCTGAGTCGTGGAGCTTGTGGACTTCTGCAGGGGTTCGTTGAGCGCTGGCACTACCACTCCATCCCCGAGTGGCACGCGTGCAACCCGGATCCTGTTGGCGGAACGGCCGGGTTGTGTGACGGGCGAACTTATGTGGCCGCTCCGATCGGACGCCGTGCCCGATGTCTCGACGCTAAGCCCGGTCGCGAGACGGCCAGGTTGCGACACGCCCGAGCCGCGTTACGGACAGATGAACTAGACGCTGGTGGCGGTCCCGAACGACACGAACGCGGCCCTCAGCATGCTGAAGGTCTCCTCCTCGGTCGAGACGTGCGCGCTCAAGCGCACCTTGTCCTGCCGGGTGGTGACGCTCACGCCATGGTTGTGCAGCGAGGCGGCCAGCACGGTGAGCTGGTCGAGCGCGGGCTCGAGCACGACGATCCCGGCGCGCTCCGCCTCGGCACGCGGCGACACGACCGGGATCGCGAACTCGTCGGCCAGGTCGATGATCCGCGTGACGCGCTCGGCGATCCTGGTGTTGATGGCCGGCACGCCGACCAGGGCGATCTCCTCAAGGGATGCCGCCAGCCGGGCCTGCGCCATCGGGTCGGGGTTGCTCACCTGGAACGCCGCGGCCGTCGACGTCGGATCGGGCACCTCGTCCATCGGAGTGCCCACCACGTCCGTTCCGCTGAACCCAGACCAGACCGGGGTCAGGCGCTCGCGAGCGCGGTCGCTCAGGGCGAGGAATCCGGTGCCCCATCCGGCACGCGGCCACTTCTGCCCGCCCGCGACCACCGCGTCGGCCAGGTGCCACGGTGCATCGACGACGCCGAAGCACTGCGAGGCATCCACGATCAGCAGGCGGTCGCCGATCACCTGGCGGATGCCCTCCAGATCGGCCAGATACCCGGTGCGGAAGTCGACGAGGCTGACGCCGACCGCAACCATCGAACTCGTCAGCTGCTCGCGGAGATTGCCGGGAGTCACGCGGCCGTGGTCTGCGTCGATCCAGTTCGGTGCGAGCACCCCGAGCGACTGAGCGGCCCGCACGGCCGCGAAGGTCAGGCTGGGGAACTCGGCGGGCGAGATGGCGACGCCGCCGGTGATCCCGAACATCACGTGCATCAGCCCTTGGCTCGTATTCGGCTGGAAGACGATCTGATCCGGGCGGAATCCGGTGAGGGCCGCCACCGCCGAGTTCACCCGGCCGCCCTGATCCATCACGCCGTCGAGCGACCCGAAGCGCGCGTGCGCCAGCGCCGAGTACTGGGCGTTGAGCTCTTCCTGCACGGTGCGGCCGACCGGGCCGACGCGCGAGAAGTCGAGGTAGCCGGGCTCCTCCTCGAAGCGGGCGGCGTACTCGTCGACGGGCATCGATGGAGCGGACATCGACGGGGTGGTGGGCGAGGGGGTCATGCCCCCATCATTGCCCGTAGCGGCGGTCCCTCGTCGCATAGTTACGGAGGGCTCTCAGGAAGTCGACCTCGCGCAGATCGGGGCCGAGGGCCTCCACGAAGTAGAACTCGCTGTGGGCGCTCTGCCAGAGCATGAAGTCGCTGAGCCGCTGCTCGCCGGAGGT
>Ga0068855_100007218_pt1 | contig 13483 bp, 10 predicted proteins | sample KBSCornC52_FD_66592 | JGI IMG/M metagenome (GOLD analysis project Ga0068855, IMG submission 66592) | Corn rhizosphere microbial communities from Kellogg Biological Station, Michigan, USA - KBS Corn C5-2 | ecosystem: Host-associated > Plants > Roots > Rhizosphere > Soil ... | reverse complement strand
GCATCCACGCGCGCATGCACGGCTTCGTTGACGCGTATCGGCGCATCGCCCTTCCATTCGCCGAAATGCGCGTGGAATTGGCCGCCGAGTTTCTGTGTGTCGCGCACGATGAACCGACCGGCCGCGAGCTCCAGCGCGCCGGTGTCGCCGACCTGGCCGCCGGATTCGGCATAGAACGGCGTGCGATCGAGGATGATGGCCGCGGAGTCGCCGGGACCGAGCGCTTCCACACTGCGGCCCTCGCGCAGGATCGCCGCGATTCTGCACTGGTCCGCCTCCAGCATTTCGTAGCCGAGGAATTGCGTCGGCTTCAACTTGCTGGCGAGCTCGGCAGGCATCTGCAATTTGCTTTCGAACTGGCTGGCCGAACGCGCGCGTTCGCGCTGTTCGTTCATGGCCCGCTCGAAGCCGTCCATGTCCAGCGCAAGTCCGCGCTCGCGGGCGATGTCGGCCGTGAGATCCACCGGAAAGCCGTAGGTGTCGTAGAGCTTGAATGCGTCTTCGCCCGCAATGACGTTCTTGTGCGCGCGTGCAGCCACATCGTCGAAGATGCGCATGCCTTGCTCCAGCGTCTCGCCGAAGCGCTGCTCTTCCGCGCGCAACGCCCGCTCGACCGTGGCCTGCTTCTTCGTCAATTCCGGATAGGCCCCGCCCATCTCCGCGACCAGCGGTGCAACCATCTTCCAGAAGAACTCGCCGCGCACGCCCAGCATGTAGCCGTGCCGCAGCGCGCGGCGGATGATCCGGCGCAGCACATACCCGCGCCCTTCGTTGGAAGGCAATACGCCGTCCACGATCAGGAACGAGCAGGCGCGAACGTGATCGGCGATCACGCGCAGCGACTTGTTTTCACGATCGGCACACCCGGTGAGTTGCTGGGCCGCGGCGATCAGGTGCTGGAACAGGTCAATCTCGTAATTGGAATGCACATGCTGCAGGACCGCGGCAAGGCGCTCCAGGCCCATGCCGGTATCCACGCACGGCGCGGGCAGCGGCGACAACGTGCCGTCCCCCGCGCGGTCGAACTGCATGAACACCAGATTCCAGATCTCGATGTAGCGATCGCCGTCTTCATCCGGCGAACCGGGCGGGCCGCCGGGCACGTTTTCACCGTGGTCGTAGAAAATCTCGGTGCAGGGCCCGCACGGTCCGGTATCGGCCATCTGCCAGAAGTTGTCGGAAGCGAACGGTGCGCCCTTGTTGTCGCCGATGCGCACGATGCGCTCGGGCGGCACGCCGATCACGTCCTTCCAGATCGCATAGGACTCGTCATCGGTGTGATACACCGTGACCCACAACCGCTGCGGCGGGAGCGCGAAGACCCTGGTCAGCAGTTCCCAGGCCCAGACGATCGCATCCTTCTTGAAATAGTCGCCGAACGACCAGTTGCCCAACATCTCGAAGAAGGTGTGGTGGCGCGCGGTGTAGCCGACCGAATCCAGGTCGTTGTGCTTGCCGCCGGCACGCAGGCAGCGCTGCACGTCGGCCGCGCGCACGTACGGCAGCTTCTCGCTGCCGAGGAACACGTTCTTGAACTGCACCATCCCCGAGTTGGTGAACAGCAGGGTCGGATCGCTGGACGGCACCAGCGTTGCCGAAGGCACGATGGTGTGGCCCTTCTCGCGGAAGAACTCGAGGAAGGTCGAGCGGATTTCGGCGGTTTTCATGCGGGCAATGATCGCTGAAGCGAGCCCGCAACGATAGCAGAGATTGACGGTTTCCGAAGCTGGCCGGCGGCCCGGAAAGCGCGTCAATCCTCGATTTCGGCCTGGCTGGCCATCCTTATCATGTCGGCGGTGAAGCCTCGCCGGGAGAGGAACTGCGCACGCTTGCCGCGCTCGGCGTGGTCGGTGGCCGGCGAGTCGCCGAATTTCTTGCGCAACTGCGTGAGCGCGAGCGCGTTCCAGTCCACTTCGGCTGAAGCGATCAGTGCGTCAACCGTGGCAGCGGCCAAGCCGTGCGAACGCAGTTCGGCGCGGATGCGCGCCGGCCCGTAGCCATGCGCGACGCGTGCACGCAGCAGCATCTCGGCAAAACGCTCGTCGTTCTGGTAGTTCTGGTCGCCGAGGCGCTCGATCGCCTCGCCCGCTTCCGCTTCCTCGTAACCACCTTGTTCCAGTCGCGCGCGCAATTCGCGCCGCGAATGCTCGCGGCGAGCAAGCATCGAGAGCCCGCGGTCATAGGCGGTGCGCTGGGGTTTTTCGGTATCTTTGCTGCCTCGACGTTTCATGTCGGGCTCATTCCACTAATGTAGGAGCGAGCTCGCTCGCGACCACGGAGCTCTGGCCCATGGACGGCAGCTCCAACGTTCCGAGTGCCCAATTCGCCTGCGAGCAGGCTCCTACAATCGGATTGCCCGCGCGTCAGGCTTCCACTTCCTCGGCATCTTCGGCTGCGGTGGCTGCCGCGGGCTTGCCGTTGCCGACCAGCAGTTTGGCACGCAACGCCGCATCCAGTTCCTTGGCGGCACTCGGGTTGTCCTTGAGGTACTGGCGCGCGTTCTCCTTGCCCTGGCCGATGCGCTCGCCGCCGTAGCTGTACCAGGCGCCGGATTTCTCGACCATGTTGTTGTTGACGCCCAGTTCGATCAGCTCGCCCTCGTAAGAGGTACCCTCGCCATAGAGGATCTCGAACTCGGCCTGCCGGAACGGCGGCGCGACCTTGTTCTTGACGACTTTCACGCGGGTCTCCGAGCCGATCACCTCGTCACCCTTCTTGACCGCGCCGATGCGGCGGATGTCGAGGCGCACCGAGGCATAGAACTTCAGCGCGTTGCCGCCGGTGGTGGTCTCCGGGTTGCCGAACATCACGCCGATCTTCATGCGGATCTGGTTGATGAAGATCACCAGCGTGTTGGAACGCTTGATGTTGGCGGTGAGTTTGCGCAACGCCTGGCTCATCAGGCGCGCGTGCAGGCCCATGTGGTTGTCCCCCATCTCGCCTTCGATTTCGGCCTTGGGCGTGAGCGCCGCGACCGAGTCCACCACCACCACGTCCACCGCGTTGGAACGCACCAGCATGTCGGCGATTTCCAGCGCCTGTTCGCCGGTGTCGGGCTGCGAAACCAGCAGGTCGTCCACGTTGACGCCGAGCTTTTCCGCATAACTCGGATCGAGCGCGTGCTCGGCATCCACGAACGCGGCGGTACCGCCGTTGCGCTGGCAGTTGGCGATCACCTGCAGCGTGAGCGTGGTTTTGCCGGAGGATTCCGGACCATAGATCTCGACCACACGGCCGCGCGGCAAGCCGCCGACGCCCAGCGCGACGTCCAGCCCGAGCGAGCCGGTGGAGACGACATCAATCGCCTCGTTGGTGCGGTCGCCCATGCGCATCACCGCGCCCTTGCCGAACTGCTTTTCGATCTGGCCCAGCGCGGAAGCGAGCGCGCGGCGCTTGTTGTCATCCATTGCGAAATCCTCGATGTATGTGACTGGCGGCGAGTGTTGGGGTGGACCATCTCATCGCCTGCGACGAGATTCGAACCCTGCGAGACTCGTTTGATTACCGTTCGCGCTGAGCCTAGCGTGCGCAGCAGGCGGAGTCGAAGCGCGTTTGCGTGCCCTTCGATTCCGGCGCGTGGCGCCTACGTTCAGGGTGAACGGAATTGAAAACTCGCGGCCATTATTTCACAGCACGGGGAATGCGAAAGTGGCCCGTGCCCCGTCACGCTGTCAGGATTTTCCGAGTCCTTTCCTTTCGCCTTGTACGCCATTGATCCAGTGACAAGGCACCCGCGCCGGTGCCCAGGGCCAGCAGGACCAAGCCGCCGATGTACAGAAGATCGGTTTCCACACCGGGCGGCCCGAACTCGGGACCGGTCACGGGATTCAAGCCAATCGTGTTGATGGAACTGAATCCGTATTGAAGGTGGACGGTAAGCATCGCGACCAGCAGCACGGCAATCATCGGAACGCTGACAACCGCGACAAAGGCGCCGATGAACATCGCAAAGCCGGTGACAAGCTCGGTCAGGGTCGTGAGCCAGGCCATGAAGTGCGGGAACGGAACGCCGATCCACATCAGCAGGCCAGCGAATTTGTCAGGTCCGCGGCTCAGCTTCGCCCAACCGTGGGCCATGAAGCCGAACCCGATGACCAGACGCAACAGCAGTGGCGCCCAGGCCTGCACAAGAGCCCGTTCCGGGCGAAGCGGCTTGACGAACATTCTTGAATCACCATGAGGTTGGGTGGCACGCCGTCCGCCAAAGGACCCGACCTCGGGAAACTTGCTTTCACGATGCACCCGATCGCAACGCGGCGCCTCATGCCGTCAGGATGTTCCGTATACCTTCCAGCGCTCGCGCCACGGTCTGGCGACGCACGGCTTCGCGATCGCCATCGAACTGGAAAATCTCCGCCTGCGCGTAACCGCCGCGGCGCTTCCAGGCGATCCACACCGTGCCCACCGGCTTGTCGGGCGTGCCGCCGGAAGGACCGGCGATACCGGTCACCGCCACCGCGATGGTCGCACCGAAACGTGCCAGCGCGCCCGATACCATTTCGATCACGGTTTCCTGGCTGACCGCGCCGTGCTCCTCCAGCGTATGCGGATTGACGCCCAGCAACGCCTCTTTGGCTTCGTAGCTGTAAGCCACCACGCCGCATTCGAACCAGGCCGAGCTGCCCGGCAGATCCGTCAGCACCTTGGCGATCCAGCCGCCGGTGCAGGATTCCGCCGCCGCCAGCATCTCGCGACGCTGGATCAGCGCCTCAGCGAGCGCCTGCGCCAGTGCATGCAGAGTTTCATCAGAGGGTATATGCAGCGTGTCCATGCGCAGATCGGGTCGGACCAGACACGCCTTTTACTCCGCTCCGGGTTGTGCGCCAAGCATCGCACCCAGGGTGGGCAGTCTGCGCGAGGCGTGAGAAACTCGCGCCTTCGCATGCCGCCGCTGCCATGAATCGCGACGACCTCGCCCAACATACGCCGTTGATGCGCCAATACTTCGCCGCCAAGTCGGAGTATCCGGACACGCTGGTGTTCTTCCGGATGGGCGATTTCTATGAGCTGTTCTACGACGACGCACGCAAGGCCGCGCGGCTGCTCGACATCACGCTGACCCAGCGCGGGCAATCGGCCGGTGCGCCGATCCCGATGGCCGGCGTGCCGTATCACGCCGTCGAAGGTTATCTCGCAAAACTGGTTCGCCTCGGTGAATCGGTTGCGATCTGCGAGCAGCTCGGCGACCCGGCGGCATCCAAGGGCCTGGTCGAACGAAAGGTCGTGCGGGTGATCACGCCGGGTACGGTCACAGACGAGGCGCTGCTTCCGCAACGCCGCGACAACCTGCTGCTGGCGATCGCGGCGGGCAAGACACGCTTTGGACTCGCCTGGGTGGACCTTGCCGGCGGCCGTTTCCTGCTGAGCGAAGTCGCGGACGCGGAGGCACTCCTCGCCGAGCTGGCGAGGCTTGCGCCCGCGGAAACGCTGGTTTCGGAGGACGTGGCATGGCCCACCGCCGTTGCTTCACTGAACGGATTGCGCAAACGTCCGCCCTGGCACTTCGATGCCGACAGCGCTCACCGCGAACTGACGAAGCATTTCGGCACGCGCGATCTCTCGGGCTTCGGCGCGGAACACCTGCACGCGGCGATCGGCGCGGCCGGTTGCCTGCTCGCCTACCTTCAGGAAACCCAGAAGTCCGCGCTGCCGCATCTGTCCGGCTTGTCGGTCGAACAGCCCGACGAAACCGTCGCGATGGATGCGGCGACGCGCCGCAACCTGGAGCTGGACACGCACGCCAGCGGTGATCCACGCTTCACGCTGCTCGGCGTGCTCGACAGCACGATCACGCCGATGGGCGCGCGCGCCTTGCGGCGCTGGCTGCACCGGCCACTGCGCGATCGCACCGTGCTGCGCAGCCGGCAACAGGCGATCGCCACGCTGGTCGAAAGCCGCGCGTTCGAAGCGCTGCGCGAGCAGCTGCGCACGATCGGCGACCTGGAACGCATTCTCGCGCGCGTGGCCCTGCGCAGCGCGCGGCCACGCGACCTCGCCACCTTGCGCGATGGATTGCTCGCGGCACCGGGATTGCAGGAAAAGATCGGAACGCTCGAGAGCCCGCTGCTGCACGACCTGGTGGATCGCATCGGCGAGCACGATGCGATGGCGCAGATGTTGAGCGCGGCCATCGTCGAACGTCCCCCGTTGCTGCTGCGCGACGGCGGCGCGATCGCGGACGGCTACGACGCCGAACTGGACGAGCTGCGCCAGCTCGCCACCAACGCCGATCAATTCCTGGTCGAACTGGAGGCGCGCGAGCGCGCGGCCACCGGCATCCAGACCTTGAAGGTCGGCTACAACCGCGTACACGGCTATTACATCGAATTCGGCAAGACGCACGACGCGAAGGCCCCCGCCCACTACACGCGCCGGCAGACCACCAAGAACGCAGAGCGCTACATCACCGAGGAGCTGAAAGCCTTCGAGGACAAGGTGCTTTCGGCCAAGGAACGCTCGCTGATGCGCGAGCGCGCGCTGTACGAGGGCGTGCTGGACGCGCTGCTCGAGCGTCTGCAGCCGCTGAAGGAAGCCGCGAACGCCATCGCCGAACTCGACGTGCTGTCCACGCTCGCCGAACGCGCCGACGCACTGGACTGGTCGCGTCCGCTACTCGCCGATGATGCCGGCATCATGATCGAACGCGGCCGGCATCCGGTGGTGGAACAGGTGCGCGAGGAACCGTTCGAGCCGAACGACCTCATCCTCGACGATTCACGGCGGATGCTGGTGATCACCGGCCCGAACATGGGTGGCAAGAGCACCTACATGCGCCAGTGCGCGCTGATCGTGCTGCTCGCGCACATCGGCAGTTGCGTGCCCGCGCGCGCGGCGCGAATCGGCCCGGTGGATCGCATCTTTACCCGCATCGGTGCGGGTGACGATCTCGCTCGCGGACAATCCACCTTCATGGTGGAGATGAGCGAAACCGCCAACATCCTGCACAACGCGACGCCGCAATCGCTGGTTCTGATGGACGAAGTCGGGCGCGGCACCTCCACCTACGACGGCCTGTCGCTGGCGCGCGCGGCGGCGGTGCATCTGGCCACCGTCAATCGCGCATTCACCCTGTTCGCCACGCATTATTTCGAGCTGACCGGGCTGGCCACGCAGTTCGAGCACATCGCCAACGTGCATCTGGATGCCGTCGAATACCACGATCAGAAGCAGGGCGATCAACTGGTCTTCATGCACGCGGTCAAGGAAGGGCCGGCCAACCGCAGCTTCGGCCTGCAGGTCGCCGCACTCGCGGGTTTGCCGAAGAGCGCGATCGCGGAAGCGCGGCGCACTTTGGCGGAACTGGAAAATGGCGGCCTTCCCCAGCCACCGCGCGGCAGCACGCAGGATGGCGAGATCAAACCACAGGCCGATCTGTTCGCACGCCGGGAACCCTCCGCGGCCGAACGCGCACTGGCGGGGATGGACCCCGACGCGTTCACGCCAAGGGAAGCGCTGGACGCGCTGTATCGCCTGAAAGCGCTTTCGTAGGAGCCTGCCTGCGGCGCCGGCGCGCCGCGCCGGCATTCCCTTCGCCTCCGGGCGGGTTTCTACATGGAATCAATATCCCCAAGCGCACGGATCAATCGCCGCGCACGCTTGTCGGGCTTGCCTGACGGCGGCTGATAGCCGGCGCGTTCGGCGCGGCGCTGTTCGCGCGCGGCTTCGCGCGCCGCGCGTGAACTTTCCGATTCACGATAAAGCTCCTGCGCGGCAGCGGCCGAGCCGCGCTTCGCGCTCAACCCGAGCACCTCGAGTTCGAAACGTTCGCTGGCGCGCGAGATGCTGGCGCGGTCGCCGACGTGTATCGGTCGCGACGGCTTGCAAGCCGCGCCGTTGATCTGCACGTGTCCGTGCTCGATCGCCTGCCGGGCCAGCGAGCGGGTCTTGAAGAATCGCGCCGCCCACAGCCAGGAATCGGCGCGCACACCTGTCTGTTCCTCAGTCACACCTTGTCGGAATCCGTGGATTCATCCAGTCGAATTTCGCCCGCGGTCGCATCGCCGATCTGCGCATCCGGCATCGCGATGTCGGGAATCGCATCCCACTCTTCCGCGCTGATATCAATGGGTACCACCGGCTGGACTTCCGGCGCACGCCCGGGCAAGCGGCCCGCCTCGACCAGCACGCGAATGCGCTCGAACACCTCGGCACGGCCGAACGGCTTCTTCATGAAGTCGTCCGCGCCGAAACGCTGGACATAGAACTGTTCGGTGGCCTGCATGTTGCCGCTGATCATGACGATGGGGGTTGACCTGGTATGCGGGTCGCGCCGCAGCGTGCGCAATACCTCGAAGCCGCTCATGCCCGGCAGCACGATGTCCAGGAAGATCAGGTCCGGCAGTTCATTGCGCGCAATCGTGATGGCGGTTTCGCCGTCCGGCGCCTTCAGCACGATGTAGCCGTCCTGGCCCAGCATCTTGCCCAGCACTGCCCGGATGGTTGGCGAATCATCCACCACCAGCACCTGCGAGCCCAGCGGCGCGCGCACGCGCGGGGTCTGCCGCCGCTCCATGGGTTCGGCTTCCGCCTGCGGCTTGGGCGTGCTGACGAAACGTTTCAGGAAATCGAAAGCCATGGCCCGTCCCTCCCCCGTGGACGGCCATAGTGTCAGCGGAACCGGGGCGCGGTGCAATCAGCCCGGCGAATTCTTCAAGGCGGCGATGCGCTCTTCCAGAGGGGGATGGCTCATCCACAGCCGGCTCAAGCCCTGCGCCGCGCGGTCGGAAATACCGAATGCGGCCATCGCCTGGGGCAACGTGCTGGCGCCGTGCTGCATTTGCAGACGTTGCAGGGCCCCGATCATCCGTTCGCGCCCGGCAAGCCGCGCGCCTCCGGCATCGGCGCGGAATTCGCGCCGGCGCGAAAACGCCATCACGATCAGCGAGGCGATGAGCCCGAACACCAGTTGCAGGATCATCACCACCGCGAAATAGCCGATTCCGCCACCGCCACGCTCACTGTTGCCGGCAAGGGCACCATCCACGATCCGGCCCACCACGCGGGCCAGGAAGATCACGAAGGTATTCAGGACCCCCTGGAGCAGGGTCATCGTCACCATATCGCCGTTGGCGACGTGCGTGATCTCGTGGCCGAGTACCGCATCCACCTCGTCGCGGCTCATGCCACGCAACAGGCCGGTGCTGACCGCGACCAGCGCATGATTGCGGCTGGCGCCGGTGGCGAACGCGTTCATCTCCGGGCCGTCGTAAATCGCGATCTCGGGCATGCCGATGCCGGCTTTCTCCGCATGCCTGCGCACGGTATCGAACAGCCAGCGTTCGTCTGCATCGCGCGGCTGCGCGATCACGTGCGCGCCGGTCGTCCACTTGGCGATGGATTTCGACATTGCCAGCGAGATGAACGCGCCGCCGAAGCCGAATACCGCCGCGTAGGCGAGCAAGGGCCACAACCCGCCCGCGCCCTGCACCGCGGCCAGGCGATCCAGGCCGAGGAAGTGCACGATGACGCCCAGCAGCAACAGCACGCCGAGATTGGTGCCGACGAACAACAGGATTCTGCGCATGATGCTTCTCTCGATGCCCGTCACTTAGATCGTGGCAGCACGCAGTTAGTTCAAGTCGGGTCGCTCGGGTGAGCGAACGGCGAAGGCCGCGCAAGGACTCGCCCAAGGCACCATGCCTGCAACCGGTCGCGCCGGGCGCGACCGGTTTACGCAAGCGCCGCGATCACCCGGCGGCCCGTCCCCGGCGGCCGGCCCACATGTAGGTCGCAATCACGATCGCGGCGAACACCAGGCCACCGATGATCAAGGCAGGCGTGGCGAACGAATCACCCACCACCGCCAGCGGCGCCTTGGGGTTCGAAAAGCCGAGTTGATCGGCGAATGCGATCAGCAGGGCATAAAGCACCGCCAGCAGACTCTCGCCGACAATCAGGCCTGAAGCCAGCAGCACGCCGAGCTGCTTGGTGCCTTCAGGATTTTTGCCGCGATCGGCGCGCGCATCGAAGAACGCGCCGACGATCGCGCCCACCACCACCATCAGCGTGGTCGAAGTCGGCAGGTAAATGCCCAGGCCGACGGCCAGCGGCGGCAGGCGCGGACCTTTGGTCGTGCGCACCAGGATCTCGTCCACCACGATGATGATCGCGCCGATCAGCGCGCCGATGCCGATCAGGCTCCAGTCAATGTTGTGCTGGATCACGCCCTGCGCCAGCGCGGAAATCAGTCCGGCCTGCGGCGCCGGCAATGCGCGCGCGGGGTCGGCGCCGGGCGCACCGTTGAAGCCGAAGGCCTGCTGCATCAGGTTCAGCACCGGCGGGATCACCAGCGCCCCCGCGATCACACCGATCACCAGCGCCCACTGCTGTTTCTCAGGCGTCGCGTCCACCAGTTGCCCGGTCTTCAGATCCTGCAGGTTGTTGTTGGCGATCGAGGCCACCGCGAACACGATCGCGGTGATGAACAGCGCGAACGCGACGAGCGCCTTGCCGGTGCCCGCCTCCACCTGTACGCCGAACACCAGCAACAGCGCGGCGACGATCACCACGAGTATGCCGATGCCCGACAGCGGGCTGTTGCTGGAGCCGATCAGGCCGGCCATGTAGCCGCACACCGCCGACACCACGAAACTCAGGATCACCACGAACAGCACGCCGCCGATCGTCAGCAGCCAGATGTGATCGCCCAGCCCGCTGGTCCGGCTGAAATTCCACAGCAAAAATGCAACGGGAATGAGGCAGACGAGCGAAATCAATCCCACCATGCCGATCGGCATGTCGTGCTCGGTTCGGGGCATGGAGGCAAGTGTTCCGGCACTGCGCGCGCGCGAGGCGCGCATGGCCCCGGCCAGACCTGCGACGACCGGCTTCACCAGCTTGCCGAGCGTGTAGATCGCGGCCACACCGATCGTGCCCGCGCCGACGAAACGCACGTAATGGCTCCACGCAGCTTGCGCAACGTCCGACGCCGCGCCCACCGCCGGATGCAGCGCGGTGAAATGCGGTACCGCCCAGGCCCAGCCGATCAGTGCGCCCACGCCCATCGCCACGCCCACCCACAAGCCGACCAGGTGGCCCACGCCGAACAGCATGAAAGACAGGCTGAAGTCGAAGCCGCTGGCCGAGCCGCGATCGCCGATGCGGAAGTACGAGGCAACGTCGGAGGCGAAGACCCGCGTCTGCACGATGACGTAGAAAATTGCGGAAGCGACCGCGCCCGTGACCACCGCCTTCAACCCGGCCCCGCTCGATGCCGCCGCGTCCTGGCCTTCCTCGCCGCCGCCGCTTGCGCCGACTTTGAGCACTTCCGCGCAGGCCACGCCTTCGGGGTACGGGAGATCGGAGTCGGTCACCAGCGCGCGCCGCAGCGGGATGGTGTACATCACGCCGAGAATGCCGCCGGTGGCGCAGATGCCGAACGACGTCCAGAAGGGGAACCCGGTCCACCAGCCGATCATGATGAGGCCGGGCAATACGAAGATGATTGAGGAGAGTGTCCCGGCCGCCGAGGCGACCGTCTGCACGATGTTGTTTTCCTGGATCGTGGCGTCGCGTACGGCCTTCAGGATCGCCATCGAGATCACCGCCGCGGGGATTGACGTCGAGAACGTCAGTCCCGCTTTCAGCCCCGCATAGACATTCGCGGCGGTGAACACCACGGTGATGACGATGCCGATGATCAGGCCGCGGATGGTCAGTTCGCTGCGCGGCTTTGCGCCGATGGCTGCGCTGTTCATGGAGCACCTCCCCGATCGAAAACGCTGCCGCATACTAGCCTAAAGTTTGATCGGGAAATCGCATGTCCGGTTATCGCGGCCGTTTCGCGCCTTCGCCGACGGGCCGGTTGCATCTGGGCTCGATGCTGGCCGCGCTCGGCAGCTGGCTGCGCGCGCGTGCCGCGAACGGCGCGTGGCTGGTGCGGATCGAGGACATTGACCCGCCGCGCGAGGTGCCCGGCTCAGCCGAAGCGATCCTGCACACCTTGCGCACGTGCGGGCTCGAACCGGACGAGCCGCCGCTGTTCCAGAGCACGCGCCTGGCCGCTCACGAAATCGCGTTCGAACAACTGAAGAAAGCCGGCGCGGTGTTTCCCTGCTGGTGTTCGCGCAGTGATCTGGCAGCGTTGAGCGGCGTGCACCGCGGCCCCTGCGTCGCCCCACCCGATCCGCATCGCGCGCCGGCCTGGCGGGTGCGAGTGGACGATGCGGTGATCGAATTCGAAGATGGCCTGCAAGGACGGCAGCGCTGGAAACTCGCCGAAGGCGGCGACTTCGTGGTCAAGCGCGCGGACGGTCCGTTCGCATACCAGCTCGCCTGCGCGGTGGACGATGCCGCGCAAGGCATTACCGAAGTGGTACGCGGCGCGGATCTGCTGGATTCCACGCCGCGGCAGATTTTCCTGCTGCGCCTGCTGGGATTGCACGAACCTTCATACCTGCACCTGCCGGTGCTGGTGGATGCCGGCGGGGCGAAGCTGTCGAAGTCCGAAGGCGCGGCCGCGGTGGATATGGAGGATCCGCTGCCGGCGCTGCGCGGCGCGCTCAAGTTGCTCGGCATCCCGGAATCCGCGTTGCGCGCGGCGAGACTGGAGCCGTTGCTGCATGCTGCGGCAGCGGCGTTCGACCCACGAATGTTGCCGCGCGTGCAATTCATTGTCGCTGGCGGGCCAGCGCCCACAGAGCGGCGACCCTGGAAGCCCGCCCGAAGCGATCCATGATGCAACGCGGCGAGACATTCAGCACACCACGAAGCATGATCCCGTGCAATCCATCCGCGGGAGAAAGGGAATGTCGCAAAAACGCGTGGCTCTGGTAACCGGCGGCACCGGCGGCATCGGCACCGCGATCGTGCGACGGCTGGCAGGCATGGGCCACACCGTGGTCACCAATTACCGCGATGAAGCGAAGGCCAGCGCCTGGCGCGACAAACTCGCCGCCGATGGCATCCGCGCCCGGCTCGTGCCGGGCGATGTTTCCGATCCAGAATCGTGCGAAGCGATGGTGCGCGGGATCGAAAGCGAAGTCGGCCCGGTGGACATCCTGGTCAACAACGCCGGCATCACCCGCGACACCACCTTCCACAAGATGACCTACCAGCAATGGACGGAGGTGGTGAACACCAACTTGAACGCCTGCTTCAACGTGACGCGGCCGGTGATCGAGGGCATGCGGACACGCAAATGGGGCCGCATCGTGCAGATCAGTTCGATCAACGGCCAGAAAGGTCAGTACGGCCAGGCCAACTACGCCGCCGCCAAGGCCGGCATGCATGGCTTCACCATCTCGCTGGCGCAGGAGAGCGCCAGATTCGGCATCACGGTCAACACCGTCTCGCCCGGTTACATCGGCACCGACATGGTGATGGCCGTGCCCGAGGAAGTACGCGCCAAGATCGTCGCGCAGATTCCGCTCGGGCGCCTGGGCGAACCCGACGAGATCGCCTACGCGGTGTCCTTCTTCCTTGACGACATGGCCGCATGGATCACCGGCGCGAACCTCGCGATCAATGGTGGGCATTACATGGG
>Ga0068855_100007214_pt1 | contig 13486 bp, 14 predicted proteins | sample KBSCornC52_FD_66592 | JGI IMG/M metagenome (GOLD analysis project Ga0068855, IMG submission 66592) | Corn rhizosphere microbial communities from Kellogg Biological Station, Michigan, USA - KBS Corn C5-2 | ecosystem: Host-associated > Plants > Roots > Rhizosphere > Soil ... | reverse complement strand
GGCCCGGCTCCAGCGACTGGTCCTCGAAATCCTGTTCCAGATCCGGCAGCACGCCGGCGGCATGATCCGGCGCCAGCGCGATCTGGATGCGGCTCTCCCCGCCCAGCAGGAACATGCGCCCGGCCACTGGCAATTCGGGAAAGTCGTTCAGGAAGCGGCGCGCGCGATGATCGCTCAGGCCCAGATGCAGCCAGATCCAGTCCGCGCCTTGCTCCAATACATCGTGCAAGGTCTCGTCATGGACCAGCCGGCCGCGCCCATTCCGGAACACAAAGCCAAAGGCCAGACCGGCGCAATGCTTCAGATTCTGCATATTCTGTTTGCCCGTCATGGCGCGGGCGCCCGCAAGGCGCATGGCCTGTCCGTACGTCAGTTATGTATCGGTTTAACGACAGGGCGCCTATTCGTGCGCCTCAAGGCCCGCGGGATCCTGGTGGATGATGACTTCCGCTCGCTCGAAGGCGGTGCAAAGCTCTTGCTCCACCGCATCGCTCACCGCATGCGCCCGCGAAAGCGACATCTGCGGATCCAGTTCGATATGAACCTGGATGAATGTATAGAGCCCTGCGGCACGGGTCTTCAGGTCATGCAGGTTGAGGACTTCAGGATGGGCGCGGACAATGGCCTTGATCTTCTCCCGCTCCGCATCCGGCAATTCGCGGTCCATCAGCTGGTCCAGGCTCTGGCGGAACACCAGCCAGGCGCTGGCCACCATCACCCCCGCCACCAGGAGCGCGATGATGGGATCGGCCTCGAGCCATCCCAATCCCGTCGCCAGGAGGATCGCGATGACGACGCCGACATTGGTGGCGAGATCGCCGATATAATGGTTCTGGTCAGCCGCGATGGCGACCGAGCCCGTGCGCCGTATCACATCGCGTTCATACAGGATCAAGCCGACCGCAAAGGCGATGGAGATCAGCATCACTATCAACGCCGCCACGCCATGTTCGACCGGCTGGGGATTGATCAGCCTTTGCACGGCCTGGATCACCAGAAACAAGGCAGATGCGGCGATGAAGGCGCCCTGCACCAGGCCCGCCAGAGGTTCGGCCTTGCCGTGACCGAAACGATGCTCCCGGTCCGGCGGGGTCAAGGCTTCGCGGATGGCGAAAAGATTGAGCCCCGACGTGAAGAGATCGAGCGCGGAATCGGCCAGGCTCGCCAGCATCGCCACGGAATGGGATGCGAAATAGGCGAACGTCTTGATCGCAACCAGCAACAGCGAAACGCCCACCGACGCCATGGCGGCGCGGCGCATCAGGCCTTCACTTTCTCCGGCGCCGCTCACGGGAAAAGCCGTTCCGTCCGCCACGGCCCATCGCCATCGCGCCGATAGACCAGCCGGTCATGAAGGCGGAAGGGCTTGTCGCGCCAGAATTCGATTTCGAACGGCCGGATGCGATAGCCGTTCCAATAATCGGGACGCGGCACTTTGGCGAGCGCATATTTCGCGGCGAATTTCGCGATCTCTTTCTCGAAGGTCCAGCGGCCTTCCATCGGCCGCGACTGGGCCGAAGCCCAGGCTCCGATCTGGCTGTCCTTGGGCCTGGTGGCGAAATAGGCGTCCGCTTCCGCCGCGCTGACCTGGCCGACTGTGCCGCGGACTCGCACCGCGCGGCGAAGGCTCTTCCAATGAAAATTGATCGCCGCGACAGCGTTGGCGGCGAGCTCACCGCCCTTGGCGCTCTCACTGTTCGAATAAAATACGAAACCGTTCGCATCCACGCCCTTGAGCAGCACCATGCGCAGATTGGGCCGGCCCCCGGCATCCACGGTCGCCAGCGACATGGCGTTGGGGTCGTTGGGTTCGCTGGCTTCGGCTTCCTTCAGCCATTCGGCGAACAGCGCAAAAGGATCGCGCCCCGGCGCGATGCCGCCATCATCCAAAGGTCCGCCGATATCGCCCATGATCGCTCCGCCGTAGCATCCCGGCCGGGGACAGGCTAGCCTCCGCTGGGAAGGGAAGCCATGCGCAAACTGTTGCGGATCATGTCGCTTTTGCTGGGCCTCGCGACGGCGGGCTGTGCCAGCGACACCACCGGCACATCCTTGAAGAATGATTTTGATGCCGGCGTCGCCGCCTACGATGCGGGCGACTATGCCAAGGCTTACAAGATCTGGTCCGCGATCGACGATGACGATATCGCCGCCATGCGGAATGTGGCGATGATGCGCCGTCAGGGCCTGGGAACCGCAAAAGACCCCAAGGGGGCAGAGGATATGTATCTGCGGGCCGCGGAAGCGGGCCTGCCCACCGCCCAGGCCGATCTTGCCGATATGCTGATTCGCGGCGAGGCCGGTCCACCGGATTTCAAGAGCGCCCTGCCGCTTCTGCAGGCGGCCGCGGACGCTAACCATCCTCTGGCGCAATATGAACTGGCGCAATTTTACGAAGTAGGCCAGCAGGTGCCTCGGAACATGGCCATGGCCCGCAGGCTCTACGCCGCGGCGGCCAGCCACGGCATGAAGGAGGCGCAGGCCCGGCTGGACCAGCTTGGCTCGGCGCCTGCCGACACGCCGCCCCAGCCCGTCCAAAGCTCCGCAACGGGCCCTTCGGAGGCACCCGCCGCCACGCATCAGTAGCCTGCCCGGCATCCGCTCGGGCGCGACACTGGCATGATGCCCCGGGCACCTTATATTGCGGTTGGCCGCGAATCCGGCGGCCGGGAGACATCATGCGCGATCCGTACCAGGTCCTGGGAGTTGCCAAATCCGCCAGCGAGGCGGAGATCAAGAAGGCGTTCCGCAACCTTGCCAAAAAGCACCATCCCGACACCCATGCCGGCGATGAAGCGGCCAAGAAGCGGTTCCAGGAAATCTCCGCCGCCTATGACGTTCTGGGCGACAAGGACAAGCGCGCCAAATTCGATGCCGGCGAGATCGACGCCAACGGCAATCCGCGCGGCTTCGATCCACGCGCCGGCGGCTTTCGCGCCAATCCGTTCGGCTTCGGCGGCGGGCCCGGCGGCGCGGGCGGTGAACGCGAATTTCATTTCAGCTGGGACGATCGCGGTGGCGGCGCCCAGGGCTTCTCGGCCGAGGATATTTTCGCGGACCTGATGGGTGGCGGACGGGCCCGTGGCGGACGCGGCGCATCCCGTCCCGCCCGCGGCGAAGATTTTGCCGTCGCCATCACCGCCAGCTTCGCCGAAAGCGTGATGGGCGGCACCCGCCGCATCGTGCTGGCCAATGGCGAACAGATCGATGTGAAGATTCCCCCCGGACTGAAGGATGGACAGCAGATCCGCGCCAAGGGCCGCGGCGGCGCCGGGCGCCAGGGCGGTCCCAATGGCGATGTGCTGATTCAAGTATCGGTCGCGCCGCATCCTTATCTCACCCGCGACGGCAATGATCTGAGAATGGATCTGCCGGTGACCTTGAAGGAGGCGGTTCTGGGCGCGAAAGTGCCGGTGCCGACTTTGAGTGGGACTCTCAACTTGACCGTCCCGTCCAACTCCAATTCCGGTGCTGTGCTGCGGCTCAAGGGCAAGGGAGTTCCCGCCCATGGCGGCGCGACCAACAGCGAACCCGCCGGCGACCTTTATGTTCGGCTGGTCGTGGCGCTTCCCGACCCGCCCGATGCGACCTTGCGGAATTTTGTCGAAGGCTGGCATTCCAGCTTCGACCCGCGCGCCCGGATGAAGTAAAGCGTCGCCGCCCGGGGTGGTGTACACACCCCTCGGGTTGGCGATTCCGGCCCAAATCGTTAGAATCGAGTCTCGAGCAGCGGGGAGTATTTCATGGCGTTTGACGGCCTTATGAAAGGCAAAAAGGGCCTCATCATGGGCGTCGCGAATGATCGCTCCATTGCCTGGGGCGTGGCCAAGGTCCTGCATGCGGCGGGCGCGGAATTGGCGTTTTCCTACCAGGGCGATGTTTTCAAGAAACGCGTGATGCCCTTGGTCGAGCCGCTGAAGCCCGCGGCGATGATCGATTGCGATGTCTCGGACCAGGCTTCAATCGACGCGGCCTTTGCGCATCTGAGCGGCATCTGGGGCGAGCTAGATTTTCTGGTTCACGCTATCGGCTTTTCCGACAAGGACCAGCTCAAGGGCCGTTATGTCGACACCTCGCCGGAAAATTTCCGGATGACGATGGATATCTCCTGCTATTCCTTCACCGCCGTGGCGCGCCGGGCCGAGAAGATGATGACCAAGGGCGGCAGCCTGGTCACCCTCACCTATTACGGCAGCGAAAAAGTGATGCCGCACTATAACGTGATGGGCGTGGCCAAGGCGGCGCTGGAAGCCAGCGTGCGCTATATGGCCGAAGACCTGGGCAAGCGGGCGATCCGCGTCAATGCGATCTCGGCAGGCCCGATCAAGACCCTGGCCGCCAGCGGCATCGGCGATTTCCGCTACATCCTGAAATGGAACGAGCTCAACGCGCCTCTGCGGCGCACCGTCACCATCGACGAAGTGGGCAATGCCGCGCTTTATCTTTTGTCCGATCTGGGCAGCGCCGTGACCGGCGAATGCCTGCATGTCGATGGCGGTTATCATGTGGTCGGCATGAAGGCCGAGGACGCGCCCGATATCGCAGTCGGAAAGAATGAGCCTGCGGCTTAGGGACGGCATAACGCTTTACTTTTCGCGCCATGGCGAAACCGAAGCCAATCGCGAGCGGCGCTTTTCGGGCCGCCACGACACGCCGCTGACCGACAAGGGACGCGATCAGGCCCGCACGGTGGGCAAAATTCTGGCGCGTGAGGTCGGCATGCGGCCGCCCCTTGCCTTCATCTCCAGTCCGCTTCGGCGCGCCTGCGCCACCATGGAAATCGTCCGCGAGACGCTGGGATTGCCGCAGCTCGGCTATGCCACAGATCCGAGGATCGAGGAGATCGATCTGGGGCGCTGGGATCTTTTGACCGATACCGAAGCGCGGGCCCTGGACCCCGCCCTGTTCGACGCGCGCCACGCGGACAAGTGGCATATTCAAGTGCCGGGCGGCGAGAATTATGCCGAGGTCGCCGTCCGCGCCACCCATTGGGTGGAAAGCCTGACCGCGGACACATTCGCGGTCAGCCATGGCGCCCTGACCCGCATCCTGCGCGGGCTGTTTCAAGGCCTGGCGTGGCAGGGCATGAGCGAGATGGACGAGCCGCAGGGCGTGGTCTTCCGCGTCCAGGGCGAGACCGTGACGCGGCTGGATTAAGGCCGGTTTTTCGGCTATCGAGCCTTATGTCGCATAACAGCTTCGGCCATCTTTTCCGTGTCACCACCTTCGGCGAGAGCCATGGACCGGCCATCGGCTGCGTGGTGGATGGCTGCCCGCCCGGCATCGCGCTCAGCGAAGCCGATATCCAGCGCGACCTGGAACGGCGGCGTCCGGGCCAGTCCAAATTCGTCACCCAGCGCCAGGAGCCGGACAGGGTGAAGATCCTTTCCGGCGTCTTCCAGGACGAGCGGATGGCGGAGCAGCTTACAACCGGCACGCCGATCGGATTGCTGATCGAGAATATGGACCAGCGCTCCAAGGATTATTCGGAGATCCGCGACAAATACCGCCCCGGTCATGCCGATTACACCTATGACGCCAAATATGGCCTGCGCGATTATCGCGGCGGCGGTCGTCAATCGGCGCGCGAGACCGCCATGCGAGTTGCGGCGGGCGCCATCGCCCGCAAGGTGCTGGACCGGCTTTACGGCAAGGTGACCATCCGCGCCGCGCTGGTGCAGATGGGGTCGCAGAAAATCGACCGCGACAATTGGAACTGGGATCAGACAGCGGAAAATCCCTTCTTCTGCCCGGACGCCGCCGCCGTTGATCCGTGGACGGAATATCTTGAAGGCGTCCGAAAGGACGGCTCCTCGGTGGGCGCGATCGTTGAAGTGGTGGCCGAGGGTATTCCCGCCGGCCTGGGCGCACCCGTCTATGCCAAGCTGGACAATGAACTGGCCAGCGCCTTGATGAGCATCAATGCAGTCAAGGGCGTTGAGATCGGCGACGGCTTCGCCACCGCTGCCATGACGGGCCTCGAGAACGCCGACGAGATGCGGATGGGCAATGACGGAAAGCCCGTGTTTCTCTCCAACCATGCCGGCGGCATTCTGGGGGGCATTTCCACCGGCCAGCCGATCGTAGCGCGCTTTGCGGTGAAGCCCACCTCCTCCATTCTCACGCCCCGCCGCACCATCGACAAAGTCGGCGCAGAAACCGAGATCGTCACCAAAGGCCGCCACGATCCCTGCGTGGGCATCCGCGCCGTGCCGGTGGGCGAAGCGATGATGGCGCTGGTACTGGCGGATCAGGCTTTGCGCCATCGCGGCCAGATCGGTTAGCGAGCAAAGCCCGCCACAAGCTCGATGTGATCGGAATAAAGAAATTGATCGATCGGTGTGACCGCGCCGATGCGAAATCCCGCCTTTGCAAGATTTGCGGCATCGCGAGCGAAGCTGCCCGCGTCGCAAGAGACATAGATCACGCGCCGGAGCTTTGACGCGGCCAGCATCTTCGCTTGCGCCTCCGCACCCGCGCGCGGCGGATCCAGAACGACAACATCGAAGCGATTCAACTCCAGCGCCGTCAGGGGCGTCTTGAACAGGTCGCGCCGCTCGGTGGTGACGGGTTTCAAGCCTTTGGCCTTGCGCACGGCTTCGGCCAATACAGCCAGGGCCTCGCCTTCCTGTTCGACCGCGTGCACCTTGGCGCGGCGGGCCAGCGGCAGGCTGAATGTGCCCATGCCAGCAAACAAGTCGGCAACGGTCTTGGCGCCCTCGGCAAGCGCCAGCACGCGCGCGGTCAAGGCCGCTTCGCTTTCCCTGGTGGGCTGCAAAAAGGAATGCGGCGGCAGCGCCACCGCCATGCCGTCGAATACGACATGCGGGACATCCTGTTCGAACACGATCTCGCCATTGAAGACGATGCGCGCGACCGGCAATCCGGCAAAACCCTGGGCGATGGCAGCGGTCAAGCCAGGCGTCAGTTTGCGGGGCGAGCGGAACGCGAGATCGAGGCCGGTTCCGGTGTCGGTGGCATGGACTTCGCCTTTCTCGCCATCGGAAAGAATCTGCCCCAGGGCGCGACGGAGATCGCCGGTCAGTGCCAGCAAGGCCGGAGTGAGAACCAGGCATTCGCGCATATCCACGATCTCGTGGCTGCGGGCAGCGTGGAAACCGACAATCACGGCGCCCTTCTGCTTGCCGAACTTGAAGACGGCGCGGCGGCGCGTTTTCTGCGGCACCAGCAGCGGCTCGTCCACCACGACATCCGCCAGACCCGCCCGGGCGAGTGCCGCAACCACGGCGTCCCGCTTGCGCGCGCGATACGCGTCGAGGGAAAGATTCTGCAAGCTGCAGCCGCCGCAGATCCCGAAATGCGCGCAGACGGTCATTGTTTCGCAGCCGCCAGCAGATATTCGACATTGCCGTCGCCGCCCGCAATCGGGCTTTCGATATGGCCGAGGACACGCCATCCGGCTTCAGCAGCAATGAAATCGGCAATGCCCGTTAGGACAGCCTCGCGCGCGCCCTGATCGCGTACGATGCCGCCCTTGCCGACCGCGCCGCGTCCTGCCTCGAATTGCGGCTTGACCAGCAGAACCGCCCAAGCGCCTTCGGCCGCCAGCGACAAAGCAGGCGGCAGCGCAAGCTTCAAACTGATGAAACTGAGATCGGCTGTCACCGCCGCGATCTTATCCGGAAAATCCACCGGATTGAGGCCACGGGCATTAACGCCGTCCCGGATGACGACGCGCGGATCATGCGCCAATTCCACATCCATCTGGCCATGTCCCACATCCACCGCATAGACCCGCGCCGCGCCGCGCTGAAGCAGGACCTGTGTAAATCCACCCGTGGAGGCGCCCAAATCCAAGCACGTCAAATGCGCAGGAGACAGCGAGAAATGATCCAGCGCAGCGGCCAGTTTCAACGCCCCCCGCGAGACATAGGGGTGAGCGGGGGAGTATCGGACGGCCGCACTTTTCAGAAGCTGCTGCGAAGGCTTGGAGACCGGGACACCGTCGGCGAAGACGTGCCCGGCCGCAATCGCGGCTTGCGCTTCGCTCCGGCTTTTGGCGTAACCCTGTTCGACCAGAAAGATGTCGGCGCGCATGAATCCAACCTTTGAGGCGCGAGGAATTTTCATTCCTGGCCAGGAGCATCGCGCGCAGCGGGCGATAGCCCGTGAACACGTGCGACAACGCCAGGGATGAAAAGAACCGCGCCTTAGGCGATCCTGCCAACAGCTGCGGGCACTTCGTTGGAACGTCCAAGCGCCGACAAGGCGACCTTGACGATGCCGTCCGCATCCAGGCCTGCCTGCGCATATTGACGCTCCGGCGTGTCCTGGTCTTGGAAGATGTCCGGCAAAACCATGGGGCGCATCTTGAGCCCTTTGTCGAGCAGGCCTTCCCAGGCCAGGAACTGCATCACATGGCTGCCGAAGCCGCCCGCCGCGCCTTCTTCAATGGTGATGAGGACTTCATGCTCGCGCGCCAGCTTGGCGATCAGATCGGTGTCCAGCGGCTTGGCGAAGCGGGCGTCGGCGATGGTGGGCGACAGGCCATAGGCCGACAGCTTTTCCGCCGCCAACAGAACTTCCGGCAGGCGCGCGCCGAACGACAGGATCGCGATGGACGAGCCTTCGCGGATCATGCGGCCCTTGCCGATGGGCAGGGGCACGCCTTCCGCCGGACGGGCGACGCCCGTGCCCTCACCGCGCGGATAGCGGATGGCGCTGGGCCGGTCGTTGATCTGCACGGCGGTGGCGACCATGTGGGTCAGCTCCGCCTCGTCTGCCGCCGCCATGACGACGAAATTGGGCAAGGTGGCGAGATAGGCGATATCGAAAGAGCCTGCATGCGTGCAGCCATCCGCGCCCACAAGGCCGGCACGGTCCATGGCGAAGCGCACCGGCAGCGACTGGATCGCCACGTCATGCACCACCTGGTCATAGGCACGCTGCAAGAAGGTCGAATAGATGGCGCAGAAAGGCTTCATGCCTTCAGTGGCCAGTCCCGCGGCGAAGGTCACCGCATGCTGCTCGGCGATGCCGACATCGAAGCTGCGGTTGGGGAACGCTTTCTCGAAAAGGTCCACACCCGTGCCCGACGGCATGGCGGCGGTGATCGCCACGATGCGCTCATCCTTCTTGGCTTCGGCGATCAGGCTTTCGCCGAACACTTTCTGGAATGTAGGCGCCTTGGCGACCGTCTTTTTCTGCTCGCCGGTAAGGACGGTGAATTTCGACACGGCGTGATATTTGTCCGCGCTGGCTTCCGCGGGCGCGTAGCCATGGCCTTTTTTGGTCACGACATGGATCAGCACGGGGCCGGTCATGGTGTCGCGCACATTTTCCAGGACCGGGATCAGGTGGTCCAGATTGTGGCCGTCGATCGGGCCGACATAGAAGAAGCCCATCTCCTCGAACAGGGTGCCGCCCATCGCCATGCCGCGGGCATATTCCTCGGTGCGGCGCGCCATGTTGAACAGGAATTTGGGCAACAGGCGCTTGGCCGCATGCTTGGCCCAGTTGCGCAAGCCCGTATAGGGACGGCTCGACACCAGGCGCGCCAGATAAGCGCTCATCGCGCCCACCGGCGGGGCGATCGACATGTCATTGTCGTTGAGGATGACGATCAGCCGGTTCTTATTGGCGCCCGCATTGTTCATGGCCTCATAGGCCATGCCCGCGCTCATCGAGCCGTCGCCGATCACGGCGATGACATTGTTGTGCCCGCCTTTGAGATCGCGCGCCGCCGCCATGCCCAGCCCGGCCGAAATCGAGGTCGAGGAATGGGCCGCGCCGAACGGGTCATATTCGCTTTCCACCCGCTTGGTGAAGCCCGACAACCCGCCGCCCTGGCGCAGGCTGCGCATGCGCGCCCGGCGACCGGTGATGATCTTGTGAGGATAGGCCTGGTGACCCACGTCCCAGATCAGGCGGTCCGCCGGCGTATTGAAGACATAATGCAGCGCCACGGTCAGTTCGACCACACCCAGGCCGGCGCCGAAATGGCCACCGGTGACCGACACGATGTCGATCAGGTCGGTGCGCAATTCATCGGCGAACTGGCGCAAGGACGATTTTGGCAGCTTGCGCAGATCGGCCGGAACATCGACCTGGTCGAGAAGCGGAGTTTTGGTGGGTAAGCTCATGGCGCAACCGGATTGGGGCATGTGACGGATCGCGCGCCCGGCCCATAGGGTGCGCGACCATGACAAATCGAATGTATGGCGGCGGAAATCAAGGTCATGCCACGTCCAGCCTTTCGCCGATAGCCGGCCCGCCGGCGCCCTGGACGATTTTCTCCAGACGGCTTTCCGCTGATTTGAGCTTGGCTTCGCAATGGCTTTTCAACGCTTGCCCACGCTCATAGAGCGCAATGGAATCCTCGAGATCGACCTCTCCCTGCTCCAGGCGCGCAACAATGGTTTCAAGCTCCTTCAAGGCGGATTCAAAACTCATGTCGCGAACGGGCATGGCCTCGTTTTGCGATTTTGCCGGTGCAGGAATGACAACTCTCCAAATTTCGGGGCGTCCTGTGCCCCCAGAACGCGACCACCGCAATTTCGCAGGTTTGGCGGAGGGGCGCCACCCGCGAATCTCCGTGAAATTATATGTCCTGGGCCTTGGAACAAAAAGTATTTATCCTGCCGCTAGGGAACGTTTTGGGACAAGTTTGGCGCGCGAAGCTCCACATTTCCCCGGGGCGCTTGCGCCAACGTTCCCAGGACTCTCTGCAGACCGGGCAGCGCCATTACGGTCTGGAGGGTTTCCAGCGCTTTGAGACTGGCCTGGCTGCGGCCCATCAGATTGCCAAGACTTTCCACCAGCCCCCGGCGCCGGGGATAGATTTTGATTGCGATCTGGTTTTTGGCGATCCCGCCCAGCTGGGCTGCCATGTCCGCCGCCGTCCAGAAGCCGCCTAGCCCATCCACCAGGCCCCGCGCCTTTGCGTCCGCGCCGGTCCAGACCCGACCCTTGGCCACAGCCTGAACCTGTTCGAACGGCAATTTGCGGCCGGCCGCGACCTTGTGCAGAAAATCATCATAGATCACGTCCGCCTGATGATTGAGCAGGGCCCATTGCTCGGGCGTGTAAGGCTGGGTCATCGAGTCCATCATGGTGTTCTTGCCCGAAGCGACTTCGTCCAGCTCCGCTCCCACCAGATTGAACGACTTGCCCAGCGCCACTTTGCCGGTCAGCACGCCGATGGACCCCGTCAGGGTTCCCGGCTGGGCCACAATTCGGTTGGCGCTGGCGGAAATGTAATAACCGCCCGACGCGCCTAGGCCGCCCATGCTCACCACCACCGGCTTGCCTTTGGCCTGGGCCTTTTTCACTGCATCCAGAATCTGGTCCGATGCGGTCACCGAGCCGCCGGGCGAATCCACCCGAAGCAGGATCGCCTTGATACCGGACGCCCGCGCCGCCTCACGGATCGCTTCGGACAGATCGTCGCTGGCAATGCCGGCGCTGGTGTTGAAAATATCGCCCTTGGCGGTGCCGTCCACGATCTCGCCCGCCGCTTCGATCACCGCGAGATTGGCGCCATAGGCGGTGCTGAAATCCTGCGCCTTGATGTAATCGGTCATTTTGTACGGCTTGGCGCCCGCGCCGGCCCGGCCAAGTCCCGCGCCCAAGGCATCGTCATCATAGCCGATGCGGTCGATCAGGCCTTTGGCTTTGGCATCCTCCGCGAATTGCGGACTTTCCTCGAAAGCGGCGCGCACTTTTGCCGGATCCAAGCGGCGGTCGGCCGCCACATGGGTCACCGCATTGTCGAGCAGCGACTTGGTCACCTCGGTGAGCTGCTCTTTATCCGCATCGGTCATGGATTTTTCCATGTACATGTCGGCGGCGCTTTTATATTCGGCGCGCTTGGCCATCTGCGGAACGGCATTGATCTTGTCGAGCAGACCTTTGACGAAAACCCCGCCGACCGCTGCGCCGGAAACCTTGAAATCGCTATGTGGCTGCACCCAGATCTGATCGGCGGCGGCGGCGGCGACATAGTCGCCAAGGCCCGATGTGAGAAAGCCCGTCGCCTGGGCGATGACGAATTTTCCATGATCGCGGAACCGGTGCAGGGCCGCCGAGATTTCCTCGGCTTCGGCCAGCGAAAGGGCGCCGTTGCCCAGCCGCATCACCACGCCCTTGATGCGAGAATCGCGCGACGCATTGTCGAGTGCGAACACCAGATTCATCACGGTCTGCTGGGTGCCGCTGAAGGAAAGTCCCGATGACGAGGAATCCGCGATCGACTCCCGCAGGTCCAAGGTGAGTACCGTGTTCTTGGGCAACCCGTCCCCTTGGGCCAATCCGATCACCAGAAGAGCGACAAAGATCACGATCAGCAGGAAGGCGAATTTGGCGATGCCGTTGAAAACCGCCGCCATGATCGAGCGGAGCCATCTCAGAAAGGCGGTCATGGGATTTCCTTGAGGTGCGAAAGCGCTCTTATATCGCGGAGCCGAGCGACAAGACAGCCGGGCGCGCATCCTTCAGCGGGAGCAGCAAAAGACCCGGCTTTCGGGACGAAAGCCGGGCCGTAGCGACAAATCGGATTGGTCTAATGCCGGGATGCGTCGCGCAGCGCGTCCTTGGCGCCGCCAACCGCATTCTGGATTTTGCCTTTTGCCTTGTCGGCGGCGCCTTCCGCCTTGAGCTTGGCGTCGCCGGTCATTTTTCCGGCGGCCTCCTTGATGGCGCCCTTGGCCTGGTTGGCGGCTCCGTCGATCCTGTCCTTATCCATTCTGTAATCTCCTGAAGGGAAAGCAAAAAGATAACGGGCCGTCCCGGACCAGGGTTCCCCGTAACTTTTTTTGATCCGCCACGAATTGCTTTTCGTATGATTGCGTACCGGAGCGACACATGCAGAGACGCACTTTTCTGAACTTGCTGATGATGGGAAGCGCGGGGGTGGTGTGCCTGGGCGTGCCGCCGGCGTTCGCTTCATACCCCGTGACCAAAAGCGACGCGGAGTGGAAGAAAATCCTCTCGCCTGCCGCCTATAACGTGCTGCGCCATCAAGGCACCGAAATGCCCTATTCCAGCCCGCTGGATATGTTCACCAAAAAGGGAACCTATGCCTGTGCGGGCTGCGGCACCGCTCTGTTCTCCTCCGACACCAAATATGACAGCCAGACAGGTTGGCCCAGCTTCTGGAAGCCACTCCCCGGCGCCGTGGTGACGAGAACCGACACCAGCGAGATGATGATCCGCACCGAAGTGCTTTGCCACAGTTGCGGCGGGCATCTGGGCCATGTTTTCACGGACGGGCCCAAGCCCACGGGCCTGCGCTATTGCATGAATGGCGTGGCAATGACCTTCAAGGCGGCCTAGCGGTCTTCCCGGCAACAAAAAAGCCGCCGGTTGCCCGGCGGCTTTTTCATGCGATATCGCTTCGTTACTTGGCCGGTGCAGCAGCCTGCGGAAGCGGCTTGGCCTTTTGACGGGCCTGCTCGCTCATGGAGTCATGCGCGGCAGCGAAACCATTCAGCGGCACTTTCAGATCGTATTTCTTGCCGTCATCGGC
>Ga0068855_100007207_pt1 | contig 13495 bp, 12 predicted proteins | sample KBSCornC52_FD_66592 | JGI IMG/M metagenome (GOLD analysis project Ga0068855, IMG submission 66592) | Corn rhizosphere microbial communities from Kellogg Biological Station, Michigan, USA - KBS Corn C5-2 | ecosystem: Host-associated > Plants > Roots > Rhizosphere > Soil ... | reverse complement strand
GCATTGGCGCGACCTTGTCGCGCGTCAGGATCTGGCGCATCAGGATCTTGCCGACGACGGGTCCGTTGCCATGCGTGACGACCAGCTCGCACGGAAGCTGCATCAACGGCAGCAGCGCCTTCGCCGCGTTGGCGGCGACGACCTCCTGCTCCTCGGTCGTCCCCTTGATGCTTTCCGGGTGCGTGGCATTGCCGCCGACCGCCACGAGGACCCGACTCGAAATATCCGCGCTCCGCGCACCCGCCGCATCGGTCATCGGAAGCTCCTTCCTCGCAAGCCTTGGCGCGGCCGGGATCAAAAAGTCGTTGACGCCGCCGCGGCAGTTTCTAGAATAGTAAAAATTCTCTTACTAGTCCAACCGGAAGCCGGCCCGCTTCGCACGTCGTACGGGTCGGGGCGGCATGGCAGGAAGGCGCGGCCGGATGCAAGCGGTCGCAAGTCAAGCAGTTCTTACTTTGGTGGAGGAGAACATGGGAATCGCCCGCAATCCACGTAACGGCTGGCGCAGCGCGCTCGGCGTCGCCGCGCTCGTCGTCGCCACGTCGGCGCTCGCCGCCGACCCGATCAAGATCGGTCTCGTCGCCGCCCTGTCCGGTCCGTCCGCGCAATCCGGCGAAGCGATCACGCAGGGCCTCACGGTCGCGATCGACGAGATCAACGCGGCAGGCGGCGTGCTCGGCCGTCCGCTGGCGCTCGTCAAGCGCGACGACGAGTCGAGCCCGCCGAAGGGCGCGACCGCCGCGCGCGAGCTGATCTACGACGAGAAGGTGGCAGCCATCTTCGGCGGCCTCGACACGCCGGTGTCGCTTGCGATCGTTCCGATCGCGAACAAGGAGCACGTTCCGTACATGGGCGTCTGGGCGGCGGGCACGCCGATCACGCGCAACGGCGCGAACCCGAACTTCGCGTTCCGCGTGTCGGCGGTCGACGTGATGGTCGACGAAGCGCTGCTCAAGTACGCGCAGAAGAACGGCGCAAAGAAGCCCGGCCTCATCCTGATCAACAACCCGTGGGGCGAATCGAACGAGAAGGGCCTCAAGGAGGAGGCGCAGAAACTCGGCGTCACGCTTGCCGGCATCGAGAAGTTCGAGGACCGCGACGTCGACATCGTGCCGCAGTTGACGCGGCTCAAGAACGCCGGCGCCGACGCGCTGATCCTCGTCGCCAACGCGGCACCCGGCGCGCAGGTGATGAAGGCGCGCGAGCGGATGGGCTGGAAGGTGCCGGTGATCTCGCATTGGGGCGTCTCGGGCGGCCGCTTCCCCGAGCTCGCGGGCCCGACCGCCGGCGACGTCGTGTTCGTGCAGACATACAGCTTCTTCGGCAACCAGAAGCCGGCGGGCAAGAAAGTGCTTTCCGAGCTCGAGAAGAAGTACAAGGTCAGCGGACCCGAAGGCGTGATCTCGCCGGTCGGCGTCGCCGACGCGTACGACGCGATGCACCTGCTCGCGCTCGCGATCAAGAAGGCGGGCAGCACGAAGGGCGACGCGGTCCGCCAGGCGCTGCACGAGATCGACGAATACCAAGGCCTGATCAAGACGTATCACAAGCCGTTCAGCGCGCAGAACCAGGACGCGCTCGGACCCGACGACTACGTCTTCGTCCGCTTCGAAGGCAACAAGATCGTACCCGTCCGCTGATGCGAATCGCGCCGACGCCGAAAAGCGGGGGCCGACCCTGCTTTTCGGCGCGCGCGTTGAAAACCAGGGTCTGACCCCTTGGATCTGTTCGTCGCAGCGCTCGTCACGGGCGTGGGCCTCGGCAGCATGTACGGGCTGCTCGCGCTCGGCTTCTACGTGACGTACGCGGTCTCGAACACGGTCAACTTCGCGCAGGGCAGCACGATGATGCTCGGCGCGGTGATGGGCTTCACGTTCGGCGTGACGCTCGGGCTGCCGTGGATCGTCGCGATCCTGCTCGCGCTCGCCGTCTGCGTCGCGTGGGGCGTCGTCGTCGAGGCGATCGCCGTGCGTCCGTTCGCGCGCCGGGGCTCGGACCTCTGGCTGATGGCGACCGTCGCGCTCGGCCTGATCCTCGAGAACGTCGTGCTGTTCACGTTCGGCAAGGATCCGCGCGGCATGCCGCAATCGATGCTTACCGCCGAGGCGTTCTCGGTCGGCGGCCTGCGCATTTCCGTCTTGCAGGTGACGATCCCCGTCGTCGGCCTCGCGATCGCGTTCGCGCTGCACGTGCTGACGCGCCATACCCGAAGCGGCAAGTCGATGCTCGCGATCGTGCAGAACCCCGACGCCGCGCGCCTGATGGGCATCGACGTGCGCGCCGCGATCGTCGGCGCCTACGCGATCTCGGGCCTCTTCGCGGGAATCGCAGGTCTACTGATCGCCCCGCTCTTCACCGTGTCGTCGAGCATGGGAACGCTGTTCGGCATCAAGGCGTTCGCCGTCGCGATACTGGGCGGCATCGGCAACCCGTGGGGCGTCGTGCTCGCAGGGCTCATCTACGGGAGCGCCGAATCGCTGATCACCGCGACGTTCGGCTCGACGTACACGCAGATCGTGACGTTCGGCCTCGTGATCGTCGCGCTCGCGCTGCGCCCCGATGGTCTCTTCGGTCGCGCAGGCGTCAAGAAGGTATGAGCGAAACGACGCACACCGCGCGTTTCGCGCGCGCGACCTCAAAGCACGCGCTGTACGCCGCGATCGTCGCGCTCGCGCTCGCCGCCGGCATCGCCTCGTACTTCGCGAACGGCTACCAGCAGTACGTGATTGCGATGGTCGCGATCACCGCGATCGTCGGCGTCGGCCTCAACGTTCTGCTCGGCCTCGCCGGCCAGCTTTCGCTCGGCCACGTCGGCTTCTACGCGATTGGCGCCTATGCGTGCGCGATCCTGACGACGCGCTACGGATGGAGTTTTTGGCTCGTGCTGCCCATCGCCGGCATCGCAGCGGCCATTGCGGGCGCGCTCCTCGCCGTGCCCGCGTTGCGCGTGCGCGGCCCCTATCTCGCGATGGTGACGATCGCGTTCGGCTTCGTGATCGAGCAGAGCGCCGCCGAGATGAAGGGCCTCACCGGGGGCTGGAACGGGATCATGAACATCCCGCGTCCGACGTTCGCGGGCCTCGCGATGGACGAGTTCGGAATCGGCGTGCTCGCGCTCGTCGTGCTCGCCGCGCTGCTCGTGCTGTTCGCGCGCCTGCGCGGCGGCACGTGGGGGCTCGCCATGCGCGCGACGCGCGACGCCGAAGTCGCGAGCCAGTCGATCGGCCTCGCACTCGTCACGATCCGCACCGTCGCCTTCGTGATCTCGGCGTTCCTGGCCGGCATCGCGGGGGCGCTCTTCGCCATTCTCAGCAACTTCGTGAGTCCCGAGTCGTTCCCGTTCTTCCAGTCGATCACGTTTCTGCTGGTCGTGCTCGTCGGCGGCGCGGGGACGGTGCTCGGACCCGTCGCGGGCGCGATCGTCGTCGTGCTGCTGCCCGAAGTGCTGTCGTTCCTCGCCGAATACCGGCTCCTCTTCTTCGGTGCGCTGCTGCTGATCGTGCTGTGGCTCGTGCCCGAAGGCATCGTCGGCGCCATCGGGCGGCGCCTGCGCGGCGCCGACGCAGAGACGCCGCAGCCCGACGAGAACCGCGTCGCAGCGTTCCTCGCCACCGACGCATCCGCGAGCGAGGGCGGCACGCGCAACGGCCTCGTCGTGGACGGGCTCGCGATCGCGTTCGGCGGCACGCAGGCCGTGAAGGACGTCTCGCTAACCGCAAAGCCGGGCGAGGTCACGAGCATCATCGGTCCGAATGGCGCGGGCAAGACGACGCTGCTCAATCTGATCGGCGGCTTCTATCGCGCCGATCGCGGCAGCGTCGCCCTCGACGGCGTCGCGCTGCCGAAAGGCACGACGTACCGGATCGCGCGCGCCGGCATCGCGCGAACGTTCCAGACGACGCAGCTCTTCGCGCGGATGAGCGTGCTCGAGAACGTGCTGATCGCACTGCGGCGCGGCGACCTCGGCGGCGTTGGCGAAGCGGTCGGACGAGGCGCGGACGCCGACACGACGACGCACGCCTGCGCGCTGCTCGCGTTTGCCGGCTACCGCGGATCCATCCATCGTTCGGCGGGCGAGTTGCCGCACGTCGACCGTCGGCTCGTCGAAATCGCCCGTGCGCTCGCGACGCGCCCACGCGTGCTGCTGCTCGACGAGCCGGCCGCGGGCCTCGGCGAAGGCGACACGAAGCGCCTCGGCACGCTGCTGCGGCGCATCGCGAAGCGCGGCGTCGCCGTGGGGATCATCGAGCACGACATGAACCTCGTGATGGGCATCTCCGACCACATCGTCGCGCTCGACGCCGGGCGACGGCTCGTCGCCGGCACGCCCGCGGACGTGCGCGCGAATGCCGAGGTACGGGCCGCGTATCTTGGCGAAGGCGAGCTCGCGATCGCGCGGAGCGCCGCACCAAGCGAGAGCACCGAAGTCGTGCTCGACGTCGACGGCGTCGATGCAGGATACGGCCCGATACCGGTGCTGTCGCAGATTCGTCTCGACGTGAAGCGCGGCGAGTTGGTCGCGCTGCTCGGCGCGAACGGCGCCGGCAAGTCGACGCTGATGCGCGCGATCGCGGGGCTGCATCGTCCGGTGAAAGGCCGCGTGCTGCTGCTCGGCCGCGAGATCGCGCTGCTGCCGGCGCATCGGATCGTTCGCGACGGGTTGACCCTCGTGCCCGAAGGGCGTCAGGTGTTCCCCGAGCTTTCGGTCGTCGACAACGTGCTGATGGGCGCGCTCGCACTCGATCGCCGCGAAGCGGAGTCGGAGGTCGAGCGTTTGATCGCGCGCTTTCCGCTGCTCGGTCCGCTGCGGGACCGGCGCGCGGGGCTTCTCTCGGGCGGCGAGCAGCAGATGCTCGCGATCGCGCGCGGCCTCGCCGCGCGTCCGAAGATCGTGCTGCTCGACGAGCCGTCGCTCGGCCTCGCGCCGGCGATCGTCGAGAGCCTGTATCGCGTTCTCGAGCAGTTGCGAAGCGAAGGCACGACGATCCTGCTCGTCGACCAGATGGCGCGGCTCGCGCTGTCGATCGCCGACCGCGCGTACGTGATCCAGTCGGGCCGCGTCGTGCAACAAGGATCGGCGGAGGACGTGCGCAACGACGCCGCGCTCGAGAAGGCGTACCTCGGCTAGACGCCCGGCCCGTCACAAACCCGACATGACCGACCGCCTGATCGTCCGCAACGCCCGCATCGACCAACGCGAAGGCGTCGTCGACGTCGTCGTCGACGCGGGGCGCATCGCGGCGATCGAAGCGCCGGGCGTCGCGAATGGCGCAACGCGCACGCTCGATGTCGGCGGCCGTTACGTGTCGCCGGGCTTCGTCGAAACGCATATCCACCTCGACAAGTCGTGCATCGTCGACCGCTGCGATACGCGCGAGGGCACGCTCGCCGCGGCGATTCGCGAGGTCGCGCGCGCGAAGGCGCGCTTCACCGCCGACGACGTGCATACGCGCGCAACGGCGACGCTCGAGCGCGCGATCCTGAACGGCACGACGCGGATGCGCACGCACGTCGAGGTCGACCCCGGCATCGGCCTGCGTGGCTTCGAGGGCGTGCTCGCGCTGGTCGATGAATACCGCTGGGCGATCGACCTCGAGCTCTGCGTGTTTCCGCAGGAAGGCCTGACCGACAATCCCGGCACCGACGAGCTGCTCGTCGCGGCGCTGCGCAAAGGCGCGAAGGTCGTTGGCGCCGCCCCGTACGTCGATTCCAATCCGCACGGACAGATCGACCGCATTTTCGCGATCGCGCGCGACTTCGACGTGCCGATCGACATGCATCTCGATTTCACGCTCGACGTCTCGAAGATGGACGTCGCGTACGTGTGCGCGAAGACGCGCGAGCATCGATACGAAGGACGCGTCGCGATCGGCCACGTCAGCACGTTGTCGGCGCTGGCGAAGGAGCGTTTCGACGCCGTCGCGTCGATGCTCGCGGACGCGGGCGTCGCAGTCACCGTGCTGCCGTCGACCGATTTGTTCCTGATGGGTCGCGGCGCCGACCACGACGTGCCGCGCGGCGTGGCGCCCGTGCATCGACTGGTGCATGCGGGCGTCGGCGCGTCGCTCGCGACGAACAACGTGCTGAATCCGTTCACGCCGTATGGCGACTGCTCGCTCGTGCGGATGGCGAACCTCTACGCGAACATCGCGCAGCTCGGCGCGCGCGACGAGCTCGCGCTTTGCCATTCGCTGGTGACGCGGCATGCGGCCGCGCTTCTCGGTATCGCCGATCACCGCATCGCCGAGGGCGCGCCGGCCGACTTCGTCGTGCTCGACTGCGAAAGCGCCGCGCAGGCGGTCGCCGAGATCGCCACGCCGCTTTACGTGTTCAAGAACGGACGCATGACGGTCAGCCGCGCGCGGCCCGTGCTGCACCGGCCATGATGCGCGTCCCCGTTTCGCGCAACGCGCCGCCTTCGCGTGAAGGCGCGCCCCGCAAGCGTGACCCGATGATGACGCGCGACCGGGTGCTTCGCGCCGGCATCGACGAGTTCTGCCGCCATGGCTACATCGGCGCGCGGATCGACCAGATCGCCAAGCGCGCCCGCTGCAACATGCGGATGATCTATCACTATTTCGGGAGCAAGGAAAAGCTCTACGTCGCCGCGCTCGAGCGCATGTTCGTCGAGCTGCGGCTCGAGGAGAGCCGGCTGCATCTCGACCATCTCGACCCGGTCAGCGGCGTGCTGCGGCTCGTCGACTTCACGATGGATCACCTCGGACGGCACCCGGAATTCATCGCGCTGCTCGGCAACGAGAACCTGCTGCGCGGCAAGTACCTGCGCAAGTCGCAGGTCGTTCCGCGCGCGTCGGCGCCGCTGCTCGAGGCGATTCGCGAATTGCTCGAGCGCGGACGCCGCGACGGCGTCTACGCGCGCAACGTGGACGCGCTGCAGCTCTACGTCAGCATCCTGTCGCTTTGCTACGTGCACGTCTCGAACCGCCACACGCTGTCGATCACGTTCAACCGCGACGTGACCGAGCCCGGATGGCTCGACGCGCGGCGCCGGCACATCCAGCAGATGGTGCTCGCGTACCTGTGCGCGCCGGAGCCGCCGGCGACGCCGCGGCCGTCCACGACGGCGGCGGCGGGCTTAAGATAGTTGCCGCCCGATCCCGCGAGGAACGTCCGATGCCCGCCACCGCGATGAATCACTTCACGATCCTGACCGACGACGTGACCGGGACCATCGACTTCTATCGCGACCTGCTCGGGCTCACGGAAGGATGGCGTCCCCCGCTCGCATTTCCGGGCGCATGGCTCTATGCCGGCGACAGCGCGATCCTTCATGTCGTCGGTGGCCGTCCGCGCGACGAGCTCAAGGCCGGCGTGATCGATCACATGGCGTTTTCGGCGACCGGACTCTCGGACACGCTCGCGCTCCTCGCGTCGCGAAACGTCCAGCACACGTGTCGCCGACTTCCGGCGGCCGGGACGTGGCAGGTGTTCTTCAACGACCCGAACGGCGCGCGCGTCGAGCTCGATTTCGCCGCCGACGAGCCGCAGCACGATCGCAGCGCTTCGCGATGATCGTGCGGCGCGGCTCGCCGCCCGATCTCGCCGTCGACCATCTCGTCGTTGCCGCGGCGTCGCTCGAATGCGGCGTCGCATGGATCGAGGAGCGCATCGGCGTGCAAACGAGTCCCGGCGGCAAGCACGTCGCGATGGGGACTCACAACGCGCTCGTGGGTCTCGGTCCCGGCGTCTATCTCGAAGTGATCGCAATCGATCCGGCGCTTGCGCCGCCGGCGCGTCCGCGCTGGTATGCGCTCGACGATCCGCGAATGCGGGCGGAGCTCGCCGAATCGCCGGCGCTGATTCATTGGGCGGCGCGCACGCGCGATATCGAAGCGGATGCAACGCGCAGTCCCATCGATCTCGGCACGATCACGCCGATGCGCCGCGGCGACCTCGAGTGGCGTCTCACGGTGCCGGACGACGGTCATTTGCCCGCACGCGGGCTCGTGCCGACGCTGATCCAGTGGTCCGGCCGCCACCCGACCGACACGCTGCGCGACTCCGGCGTGCGCCTGACCGCGCTCGCGGGCGAGCACCCCGAACCCGCGCCGGTTCGCGAAGCGCTGGCGGCGCTCGGATTCTCCGAAGCGCTGAAGGTCAGCTACGGGCGCGTGCCGCGACTGGCGGCGATGCTGCGCACGCCGCGCGGCGTGGTGACGCTCTAAACGTCGACGCTAACCGAGCGTGCCGCGCGCTTCGATCCGCCACACGGCCGACACGACACCGGCGCGAACGGCGACGATGAAATCGTAGAGATTCACGGTGGGATCGCAGTGGCCAGGCACGAGCCACACGCGCTCGCCGAGCGTCAGCGGCGCCGCGCCGTCTGCGACGCGCAACACGCCGTGCTCGTCGGACGCCTTGACGTATTCGATGCCGGCGCGGTCGTGCACCTGCGGCAATCCGGAGTCGAACGCGAACGCCTTGAGGCCGGCGTCGACGATCGCGCGGTCCGGTGCGGGCGCGCTCATGACGCTCGCGAGCACGAAGAGACTTTGCTCGAAGCGCAGATCGGAATCGTCCCAGGTGTTGCGGTTGTAGTCCGCATCCATGAAAACGTACGAGCCGGGCTGCAACTCGTCATAGACGCCCGAGTCGCGCTCGTAACGCCACGTGCCGGTTCCCGCGCCGGTGACGACTTCGCAGTGCAGCCCGGCGGCGTCGAGTAGCTGGCGTGTCGTCCGCGCAGCGTCGACGGCTGCGGCGATCGCATCGGCGCGCGCCTGCGGCTCGCGCAAGTGCTGCGCAGCGCCCTGGTACGCGTGAATGCCGCGGAAGCGCAACCCGGGCGCGGCCGCGATGGCGCGCGCCAGCGCGACCGCCGGCTCGCCGGGCTCGACGCCGCACCGATGCGCGCCGACGTCGACCTCGACATAGACCTCCAGCGTCGCGTGGGCGCGTATGGCGGCCTGCGACAGCGGCGTGATGGCGGGCACGGCATCGACGAGGACACCGATCGTCGCCGCGCGTCCGAGCTCGGCTAGCCGCGCAAGCTTCGCCGGCGCCACGACCTCGTTGGTGACGAGCACGTTGCGTATTCCGGCGCCGACGAGCGCGGCCGCCTCGTCCGTCTTCTGACAACAGATGCCGACCGCGCCGCGCGTGATTTGCGCCTTCGCGATCGTCGCGCATTTGTGCGCTTTCGCGTGCGGACGCAAGCGCACGCCCTTCGTCGCAGCGACCATGCGATCGAGGTTTCGCTCGAACCGGTCGAGATCGACGACGAGCGCGGGCGTCTCGATCGCCTCGACCTTGTCGCCGGCTCGCGCAGGGATGCGCTGCATGCGCCAATCTAGCGCAACCGTTCAAGTTCGGATAGCACCACCGGCGTCGCGCCGAACATTGCAAACTCCCGGTAAAAGTTTCGCCACGACGCAAACGCAACACGTTGTTTCGCTTCGGGGCGCGAGGGGCACAAAGCTTGCGCCCCTGCCTCTCGCTTACGAGAACTCGCTAAGCCAACGTTCGAGAGGAGTGGTCATGGGAAACGGCAGCAACGAGCGCGATCGCAATTCGCGCGACGCTCGGAACAACGAGCGATACGGACAGGGATCCGACAACCAGGGCGGTCGACAAATGGGTAGCGGAAGCTGGCAGGGCCGCGGCTCGCAGGCGGGAACGTACGAGGACCGCGCCGACGCGCAGTTCGACCCGCAAGGCGATCGTTCACGCGAATCGGGCCGCTGGTATGGCCAAGGCGGATACGAGCAGAACCGCGGCTATGGACAGGGCGGATACGAGGGCCAAGGTGGCTTCGAGCAGAACCGCGGCTATGGTCAAGGCGGCCACGGTCAGAGCAGCTATGGCCAGGGCACCTATGGGCACGGCACGTATGGCCAAGGCGGCTATGGCTCCGGGAACGACGAGCAAAGTCGCGGCTACGGCTCGCAGGGCTACGGCTCACAAGGCTACGGCGGCTCGCAACACGACCAGGGCGGATACGGTGCGCAGAGCGGTTACCGCCCGCAAGGCGGTTACGGTTCGCAGGGCGGTTACCGCGAACACGGCCAGGGGGGAGCCCAGCATTACCAGGGTGGCTCCGAGGGCTACAGCTCGCAGGGCGGCCAGTACGGCCAGAATTACGGCGATCAACGCTTCGGCAATCAGGGCTACGGCGCCGAGCGCTACGGCAGCCAAGGCTATGGGCAAGGCGGCGGTCAAAGCTACGGGCAAGGCTACGGCAGCCACAACTACGGGCAAGGCTACGGAAGCGCGCAGCGTTACGGCAGCGAAGGCTATGGTGGCCAGAGCAGCGGCCAGGGGGGCTACGGCTCGCAGCAAAGCGGCAGCGGCGCCGGCTACGGCCAGCAGGGACGCATCATGGGCGGGAGCGGGAGCGGCCAGATGGGCGGCGGCTTTGGCGGCCAAAGCAGCAGCGGCTACGGCTCGTCCGGATACGGCGGCGGCTACGGCTCCTCCGGATACGGCGGACGCTCCGGACAGCGGCGTTCGATGCGTCGCGGGCCGAAAGGCTACGAGCGCTCGGACGAGCGGCTCAAGGAAGACATCTCCGAGCGCATGTACGCGAACGAAGATTTCGACGTGAGCGACGTTTCGATCGAGGTCGCGAACGGCGTCGTCACGCTCGACGGCAACGTCGATGACCGCTACTCGAAGTACATGCTGGAGGAGATGGTCGACTCGATTCCGGGCGTGAAGGACGTCGACAACCGCTTGCGCATCCGTCGCGGCGATGAAAGCCGCTCGTCCGGCGAAAGCGGTTCATCCGGCTCCTCGATGTCCGGAACCGGAAGCCGCTCGTCGTCGAGCGGGTCCGACATGTCGGGCAGCGGCCGCTCGTCGCGCAGCGAAAGCGGCAGTGGCTCGTCGGGGAGCAGTTCGTCGACGGGCAGCAGCTCGTCGTCAGCCACCCGCCGCAGTCACGAATAGCGTCACCGCGCGCGATCGTCGACAGCGAACGCTAATGCCGCCCGAACCGCGAGGTTCGGCGCGGCGTTTTTCGTAACCGTCAGTAAATGAAGATCCAGTACGCGAGCGCGGCGATCAGCGCGTACTTGACCGTGCGGAACGCCATGCGATTGCGGCGCTTGAGCCGCGTCAGCAGATCGCTGCCCTTGCCGAACAGCGCGTAGATCCGGTTGAGCGCACCGACCGGCTCGGCCTCGGTGTTCTGCGTCGACGCCGCGCGGATGACCGTACGGCTGACGAAGCGATTCACCGCCTGCATCACGCGCGTGCGAAGCGGCCGTTCGACATCACAGAACAGGATGATCCGCGTCGTGTCGGTCTTGTTCTCGGCGGAGTGGATGAACGTCTCGTCGAAGAGCAGATCCTCGCCGTCGCGCCACGAATACGGCTCGCCGTCGACGAAGATGCGGCATTCGTCGGAATTCGGCGTGACGAGCCCCAAGTGATAGCGAAGCGAGCCCGCGAACGGATCGCGGTGCCGATTGAGCTTCCCCCCCGGAGGCAGCAGCGCGAACATCGCCGCGTTCACCGTTGGCAGCGATTCGACGAGCGCGACGGTCTTCGGGCACGCCGACTGCGCCGACGGCAGCGGCTCGCCGTACCACTTCACGTAGAAGCGCTTCCATCCGTTCTTGAAGAACGAGTTGAAGCCCAGGTCGTTGTGGCCAGTCGCGGCGCGGATGTGACCCTCGTCCATCAACGACAGTGCCTCGTCGCGGATCGTCTGCCAATTGGTGCGCAACACGTCGAGCTCGGGAAGGCTGCGCGGATCGAGGATCGGCTTCGCCGGCACGGCCGAGAACAGGTACATCAGCGTGTTGTACGGCGCCATGATCGTCGAGTGATCGGCGAACTGCTTCGTCAGCTTGTGCCGGACCCGTCCGCGGAAATGGACGTAGAGCGCCGACGCCAGGAAGACGTACAGCACGATGAACTTCGGTGCGAGGAAGTTGGCGATCACGGACGATGCGACGGCGCCGCGGCGACGACGCGGTCCGCATTGTACGCCCCGGTCCTACTTCGGCGGCGGCTCGTTCGTGTTGAGCTGCGCGTACACCAGCCGCCCGATCGCCAGTAGCTGCGTCTTGTCGAGACGGCCCGAAAGCGCGTAGGCGCAGCGGTCGTCGATCCAGTAGTAGACGCCGATGCCGTCTTCGACCGCATAGCGGAACGCGGTCTCGTCGGTGCCCGGCGGCTGCTTGCGCGCCTGCAGCGTGAGACGTTCCTTCGCCGCGTTCTCGTACATGAAAAGCGCGGTCGGCCGCTCGTTGCCGGCGACGAGCCGTCCGCCGACAAGCGAGTAACCAGCGCTGTTCAGATCGGGCGCGTGCAGCGGATAGTCGAGTCGCTTCGAAAGCCACGTGACGAGCCGCTTTTCCTCCGGCGCCCAGATCTCCACCGGCCGGTTGACGTCGGACGCGTAGAGCGCGTGCGTGTATGCCGCCTGACGGGCGAACGTCGTCGGCGTTCCCGCAATCTCGAGCTCGGCGTCACGAACGTACCAGCCGCCGAGAAAGCCGAAGCAAAGCGTCGCGACAGACGCTGCGACGGCGACGAAGCGGCCGATGCGTCGCGGTTGCCGCGGCATTCGCGTGGCGTCGATCAGTTGTCGTGGAAGCGGTTCGGCAAGCAGCGTATCGAGTCCTTCGCGAAGCCACGCGTTCTGCCGTTCGATCTCGCGCACCCTGGACGCGAGCGCCGCGTCGTCGGCGAGCGCGCGCTCGACGGCCGCGCGCCGCTCCGGCGAGAGCTGCCGATCGACGTAGCCGTGAATCTCGTCGTCGCTGATCGGAGTCATCATGCGCGTGGCGTACGGTTCATCGAACGATCTTGAGCGGCGTCGTCGCGTCGTTGTCCGCGCCCATCGTGCGGCGCAGCTTCGCCCGCGCGCGCGAAAGGCGCGACATCACGGTGCCGATCGGAATCGACAGGATCTCGGCGATTTCCTCGTAGCGCATCTCCTCGACCGCCGCGAGCACCAGAACCTCGCGCTGCTCGGCGGGCAGCCGCGCAAGCTCGCGCAACACCTCCTGCAACTCGACGCGCGCCTGCTGCGGCGCGCGCACCGGGATCTGCCAAGCCGGGCCGGCATCGCCGTCCCCGTCGAGCGAGACGTTCTGCGCGTCGCGCATCGCGAGGGCCCGCTGATTGACGAATACGTTGTGCATGATCGTGAAAAGCCACGCCCGCAAATCGGTGCCGGCGGCCCACAACCGGCGTTTCTCCCAGCCGCGCGCCAGCGTCTCCTGCACGAGATCGTCGGCGCGCGCGGCGTCTCCGGTCAGCACGCGCGCGTAACGGCGCAGCCGCGGAATCGCAGCAACGAGATCGGGATGCGGCAGGGGAGCGTCGGCGCTCATCGCGAGCGAGCCCGCCATGCGGGCTCGGGCAGCCGGCGCGAAGGCGCCGTTCGCTGCGTCCAGCATGTTACGCCGAAGCGCCTCGGATGGTTACGGCTCCCTCACCCGTCGCGCATGCGCCGATCCGCGCACACTGACCGCGCGTCGGTCGGGTCGCCCGTCGATCGACGCGGGCGCGCGGTGCA
>Ga0068855_100007206_pt1 | contig 13495 bp, 10 predicted proteins | sample KBSCornC52_FD_66592 | JGI IMG/M metagenome (GOLD analysis project Ga0068855, IMG submission 66592) | Corn rhizosphere microbial communities from Kellogg Biological Station, Michigan, USA - KBS Corn C5-2 | ecosystem: Host-associated > Plants > Roots > Rhizosphere > Soil ... | reverse complement strand
GCCAAGATTGCGGGGAGCACCGGGTCCCACGTCAGCCCTGTGGTACCGAGCGGTCGCAATGCGCAGATGGCCTGGAAAGCCAGTGACGGGAAGTTCTGGTTCTTTGGTGGGACGACGGCTGACGCGACGTCGACGGCTGGTGATATCGACGATGTCTGGTCGTACGATCCCACTGCGCAGCAGTGGACGTTTGTCGGTGGCTCACTGACCGTAAATGCCCCTATCAACACTGGCCCAGGCACACTTACGCCGGGGGCGCGCCATGCCGGAACTGTCTGGGTGGATGCCAATGGCCTGGTCTGGCTATTCGGTGGTCAGGACCCCGCCCTGGATGTCTATAACGATCTGTGGACGTACAACACAACCACGGGACTATGGACGTATAAGGGCGGGGCTGCTCCGACACCGAACGACGCAGGGAATTATGGTCCCGCAGGTACGCTCGTGCCGCGCTCGAGATCGGCGGCAGCACACTGGGTAGATGGCGCAGGGCGATTCTGGCTGTTTGGCGGGCTAGCCATCGATACGACCACGACGCCCGCAAGCTTGGCGTCTCTCAACGACCTCTGGATGTTTGATCCGGCCGCCCAGCAGTGGACGTTGGTGAGCGGCTCGGGTGCCCTCAATGCGAGCGGTGTTTATCCCGGCGCCCCCGGTCAGGCAGGCGCCAGCAATGTGCCGGGCGCTCGCGGCGGTGCCACCGCCTGGGTCGACAGCTCCGGTCAGCTCTGGCTGTTCGGTGGGGCCGGTTTGGACTCGGTGGGCGCAGCGGGTAGCCTCAACGATTTCTGGTCCTACAGCACGAGCACTCACCAGTGGACCTGGGTAGGTGGTGCCAAGACGGTCGCGAGCACAGGTAGCTATGGGATACAAGGCACCGGCAGCACGACAAACATCCCGAGCGCACGTGGAGGCGCCGCCGGGTGGGTCGACAGCGCTGGGCGCCTCTGGTTGTTCGGCGGGGCAGATATCGTCGGGAGCACCTCTTTCAACGACCTGTGGGCTTTTGATCCCAAAAATGGTCAGTGGACCTGGGTGGGCGGCGCCAATGCTCCGAGCACCAGCCCTGGGATCTATGGAACGCTGGGCACGGGCGCCGGTACGAACCAGCCCGGCGCGCGTTATCTCTCGTCAGGCTGGACCGACAGTAATGGTCACTTGTGGCTGTTCGGCGGGTTGGGTTATGACGACGGGACCACGCCGACCCCCGGCAATCTGAACGACCTCTGGATGTTCTGATCGCCTTCCTGCGTTCGGGCGCGGTGCGTTTCATAGCGCACCGCGCCTCTTCTCACGCCGTGGCGGAATCCCGCCGCCGTAGCTTCGCTTCGTAGACGTCCTTCTTCGCAACATAGAGGACTTTGTCGAACTCGGCGTACACGGCGCCGGAGGCGCCCTTGAGCGCGAGGGGCCAGGTGAACGTGCCTTCGCCATCCCGATCCACGGTCTGGTGGACCTGGGCGAGCATCTCATCGTCGATGTGAAAATCCGCAAAGGTCGTCTCGCGGGCCGGCTTCTTGAAGCGGATGGTGCAGCCCTTGTCCCAGACCACGTACCCTGAGCCCAGGATGCGGATGAGCATCAGCATGTAGAACGGGTCGGTGGCGGCATACATGCTGCCGCCGTAGATCGTGCCTACCAGGTTGCGGGTGCGCCAGTTGAGCTTGAGCCTCACCCGCAGCCGCCTGAAGTCATCGGATATCGAGACTACCCGCCCGCCGGTGCCGCGGATGCAGGGAATGACGTTCATCAAGAATCGCGCCATTGCTGGCGAGAGCGCTCCGTACATAATGGTCGACGTTACCATTCCCCCATAGACGGGCCAAACCAGGAGCGCGCAAGTGGCAATGAAGCGTAAGGAGTGGTCGATACACACCGCGGGGCGGGGCTTCACCGATCTGACCGCCCGCGTGGCCTCTTTCGTGCGGGAGTCGGGCGTGGAGCAGGGCATGTGCAACCTTTTTCTGGTTCACACCAGCGCCTCACTGATACTCGGCGAGAACGCGGACCCTAGTGTCCGGCGCGATCTGGAATCATTCTTTGCGCGTGTGGTGCCCGATGGGGATCCGGCCTATGAGCACGACGCGGAAGGTCCCGACGACATGCCGTCGCATATCCGTACCGTGTTGACGCAGAATTCGCTCGTCATTCCCGTCGTCGACGGGGAGTTGGGTCTGGGTACCTGGCAGGGCATCTATCTGTGGGAGCATCGCCAGGAGGCTCACCACCGCCGACTCATTGCAACAGTCTGGTAAGCGACATGATCGTCCATCTCATCGACGGCACCTATGAGCTGTTTCGCCATTTTTACGGGCTGCGCCGCTTCACCAAGGGGAAGGATCGGCCCTACGGTGCTGTCGTGGGTGTGCTGAACACCGTGCTGCAGATGATAGAAGAGGGCGCAACACACCTGGGGGTAGCGACCGACCACGTAATCGAGTCCTTTCGCAACACACTTTGGAGTGGGTACAAAACGGGCGATGGCATTGACCCCGCATTGCTGGCGCAATTCCATCCATTGGAAGAGGCTCTGGCCGCCATGGGAGTTGCGGTGTGGCCGATGACCGAGCTGGAAGCGGACGACGCGCTCGCTTCCGCTGCCGCGCTCGCCGACAAAGACACCCGCGTAGAGAAGGTCTGCATCTGGACCCCTGACAAAGATCTCGCACAGTGCGTGCGCGCGGACCGTGTCGTGCAGGTAGACAGAAAGAGCAAGGTTATCCGGGGCGCGGATGGCGTGTTCGCCAAGTTCGGCGTGGTTCCCACGCTAATCCCGGATTATCTGGCCCTTGTAGGTGACAGCGCCGACGGCTATCCGGGGATCGACGGCATCGGCCCGAAAGGCGCCGCGAGCCTCATCACGCGCTATGGCCCGATCGAAGCTTTTCCAGCGGACGTTCTCGGCGAACGCTTCGAGCTGGCCGTGTTATTCAAAAAGCTCGCGACCCTGCGCACCGATGCGCCTTTGTTCCGGGATGTGGACGAGATGGGCTGGCGCGGTCCGACAAACACGTTTTCGAGCTACTGCGAGCGCCTCGGAGATACCCGGTTGCTCAGTCGTGCCACAAAAACCACACCGGTTCTCTGAGCAGTTTTTCCATCCAATGTAAACACCTTTCGCGTGCGCTCCCGATGGATGGAGTCTTCCTTCCGGATGGAAAGCCCCAGGGTCTGCCTTGGCAGGATCCGACAACAGGAGTTGTGTGGGTGCTGGGAGAGAGCTTCGGCAATTTTGCCACAGGGGGGGCCGCAGATTCGTTTTGACGCAAACCCGAGCTGACACCTGACAATCCGTCGAGCGGATGAAGAAGGCGTGGTTTGCCCTCTGGCAGGCCTGCGCACCGAGGCGGTTTGCGCCGAGTATTTACGGACCCCTACTGCACCCTGACCCGGCACGGACGCGGTCGCGCTGTCAAAAATTCGCAACTGAGTCGAGTTTCGTTCGTCAGGGGGGAAGAATGTCTGTCAAGCAGTCAGAAGGTCTGGCCCATTCCGGGCCGTCGTGTTCCATCCGGATAGCAGTGGCGGTCGCCCTCGGCGCCGTCGCAATGTACTCCGCGCCGCGCGCACTGGCAGCCGGGGCTGACGCAGGGCCGTCGCCCAGCGCCAGTGCGGAGCCAAGCGCGATTCTCGAAGAGATCACGGTTACCGGAACGCGCATCAGGCGCAAGGATCTGGAGTCGACCAGCCCGCTGGTAACCGTCGACTCGGCGCAGATCGAACAGCGTGCCGGGCTCAATCTCGAGTCGTACCTCAACCAATTGCCGAATTACAACCCGGCGCAGACGCCGACCACGGACAACTTTGACGTGCAACCGTCGGCCGTCAACACCGTGGGTATCTCGACCATCTCGTTGCGCGGCTTCGGTCCCAACCGCAGCCTCGTCCTCATCGATGGCCACCGGACTACTCCCGTCAATGCATTGATGGTGACGGACATCAACAGCATCCCGTTGGCGATGATCGAGAGTGTTGACATCATTACCGGCGGCGCTTCGGCGACCTACGGAGCCGATGCCATCGGCGGCGTCACAAACTTCAAGCTGAAGAAGAATTTCCAGGGTGTGCAGATCGACGCGCAGGACGGTATCACGCAGGCTCATGACGGCAATGAGGCGCGGGTCAGCGCGCTCATGGGCACCAAGTTCAGCGATGGCAAGGGCAGCATGATCATGGGCCTGGAGTGGTACGATCGCAAAGGAGCGTACCAGCGCAACCGCAGTTTCTATACCAACGCCTGGAGCGACCCGAACGCGCCGCAAAATTCATCCAACGCGCTGTTTGTGCAGGGCTTCAACGCCTATGACAGTGGCATCAGCGCCGCACCCAGCAACGCTGCAATCGCCACGATGTTCCCCAACCGGCCACTCAATGCCGCGGGCGCTCCTCTGGTGTATGGCTACCCACAATCCGGAGCCATCCAGAACATCTACTTCAATCCCGGCGGCTCGTTGTGGACTCAGAACGGGCCGCTCGGCACTAGCGGCTACGCCGGCCCAACCTCGGGCGGTGGTTATGGCATACAGAATTCCTTGGACACCACCATGGCGAACGGCGCTCTCGGAACGCCGAACCAGATCCAGACACTGAAATGGAATAACCCGCTCGCCTACGTTAGTTCGCCGCAGACGCGCTACTCGTTCTTCGCCAACGGCACTTACGACATCACCGACAAGATCCAGTTCTACACCAACGCGCGTTATGCCGAGAGCCGGACACAAACCCTGCTGCCCACGCCGACAACCGCCATTTTTGGCTGGGAGGCAAACGTACCGTTCAACGCAACGACGGACAGTCCGATCAATCCCGCGCTGATCACCTCGGCCACCCCTCAGGCGACTCTCGCTGCTATTGCAGCGTCGTTCGCCGCGAACCCGACGAGCAGCAACCCCAACTGGAACCCAGGCTACATCCCGATTGGCACCAAAGGCGCTCAGCATCCGGTGCCGTGGCAGTTGGCAATGCTGTTGAATTCTCGTGGCGCCGCGCCCGGGGGTGTGCCGGGACTTTCGTTCCTGGGGCCCCTGTTTGGCGGTGCCCCGAAGTGCTTCCCGGAGCTCGCCGCGAGTCTGTGCTCGAGCGCTGCCACCAGTAGCTGGCAAATGTGGTATCTGCCCCAGTACGGCGCTCCGCAGCGCTCGACGGTGGACACCTCGTCCTCGTGGCAGATCGAGACGGGCGTCAAATTCCCGCTCTTCGGTGATTGGACGGGCGACCTCTACTATTCCCGCGGCCAGTCGATGAACTACGAGAACGGCTACGGGAATGACTCGTTGCAGCGTTACCGCGCCCTTGTCCAGTCCCCCGGTTATGGCCAAGGCCAGTCGTTTCAGGGTAACGCCAACGGTGCCAACGTGAACTTTGGCACGTCCGTGCCCTCGACCTGCACCAGCGGCTTCTATAACGTGATCTTCGGCGGCGATCGTGCCCCCTCGGCCGATTGCCAGAACGCCATCAGCGCAACCCTGCAGACATTGACAGCGATGCAGCAGGACGTCGTCGAGGCGAACTTCCAGGGCACCCTGTTCAGGCTACCTGCGGGCGAGGTGAGCGCCGCGTTAGGTTACCAATATCGCCGCGACTCGGGTCAGTTCACGCCGGACGGCTTGCAGTCAACAAACTCCTTCCTCGATCAGACTGTAGGCTTGTACCCGCTGGGGACGCTACAGGGCCAGCAGATCTCCTCGAAGGACGGTTACGCGGAGCTCTTTGTCCCGGTTGTACGCGACCTCGGTTTGTTGAAGAAACTCAACCTGACATTTGGTGGCCGGTACTCCGCCAACAGTGTCACGAGCAACGCGACGACCTTCAAGGTCAGTATGGATGCCCAGCTCGGCAGCTGGTTCCGCGTGCGCGGCGGCTTCAACCGGGCCACGCGCTCGCCGAATCTCGGCGAGCTGTTCCTGGGCCAGCAGGAGTACTTCGGTGGTGGCCCTCAGTTCGGCGACCCGTGCTCTGTTCGGTCGATCGCGCCTTATGGTGCAGGCGGTGCCGCACCCGACACATCGCCCTCCGGCTCGGCGACTGGCGTTCAGACCAAAGTTGTGAACAGCAAGGGCGCTGCCGGTGCGATGAGCACGTATCTCATCTGTCAGGCGCAGATGGGAGGCGCCGCGACTCCAACGGCTGCCGCCTACTACAACACGTCGAACCAGGCGACGCAGGCTGCTGGCGCGGCGTTCGCGTGGCTGAACGAGGAGGGGAATCCGAACCTGCGGTCTGAGACCGCCGACACCTGGACGGCCGGCATCGTGTTCAGCAATCTTAGCGATCATCCACTGTTGAGCGGCCTGTCGGCCACGGTCGACTGGTGGCAGGTGCACATCCGTAACGCAATCGAGCTGGATTCGCCGGACTATGCGAACTATCTCTGCTACGGATCGACGACGGTCACCGACGCGGCGGGTGCGGCAGCTCAGGCGGCCTCGCCAGCTTGTCAAAACGTGGGTCGTCTCGCGTCCAACGGCAATCCCGCCACCTCGCTGCTGCAGTACACGAACCAGGCCTCGATCGGTACCGCCGGAGTCGATTTGCAGATCAACTGGATGGCCCAGCTCGCCGACCTGGGGATCAAATTGCCGGGCGCCTTGACCTTCAGCTCGCAGGATTCCTTCCTGCAGTACTACCGGACGAAGCAGTCTCCTGCGTCGATCGATCCGGTCATCGATTGGAAGGGATCGCTCGGGCCGAGTTTGGCAGGTACCAACGGGGGAGCGTACAGTTACCGACTCTTCACCTCGATCGGCTACGCGCTACCGGCGTTCAACGTCAACCTGCGCTGGCGCTTCCTGCCGTCGGTCAACACCGCTGAGCACGCGGCGCAGCAGGGAATCATCGAGAACAACGATCGCGTCGCCGCCGGCTCGCCGGGCACAATTCTCAACTACACGCCGTACACGGACATCGCGGCGCCTCACTGGCAAGCGTTTGACCTGTCGGGTAGTTGGAACGTGACCAGCTTCCTGCAGGTGCGCGGTGGTATCAACAACCTGTTCAACAAGAAGCCTGCGGTGATTGGCGTCACCGAGCCGGGCACTCCGATGAAGGGGTACCCGCCTGGGACCAACCTCAATACGGTCTGCAGCGCCGATGCTGCAAAGAAGGGCTGCGTGAACCCGACGACGTACAGCCTGCCGAGCGATGGCGGAGCGCTCACGAATGCCGGCTACTACGATGTCTACGGACGGACTTTCTTCCTGGGGTTCAGGGCGCAGTTCTGACTTCTCAGCAGGATGAGGCGGCGGAACCCGTGTCCGCCGCCTTTTTTGTTGGCCGCACGTTTTTATTGAACGCGTGTGACCCGCACCCAGTTCTTGGTACCTGTCGTGTCCGTCGACATGTGATAAGAGCCCAGCGCGCCTTTCCGGATGCGCACGCTATCGCCGACACGAAAGAACATGCTGACCGGGGATGCTTCTTCCTGGCGCCAGATCTGCCCGTTCGCAAGTGAGATTGCGTATTTCTGGTTACTCACTGCACGCATCGCGGTGATGCTCGAGAGGAGAATCGTTTCCTCTTCGGGACGCGTCGTCGGACGTGTAGTGCTGGGTAGCGTTTCTTCCCCGAATTTGGCAGCGGCGGGCGAAGTCGTAGCCGCGGGTGCCGCTGCGGCCGCGGGCGCTGTTGGAGCGGCTCGCTCCGGCGCGGAGCCGGACGCTGCCGAAGCGTTCATTTTCGCGATCTCGGTATCATAACAGCGTACACGCTCGCCGGCGTCTGGCAGCTTGCTGCAGGCCCGCAAATTGTCCGGCACTGGCGCTGGAGTCGCGGCACTGGCCTCAGCGGTCAGACAGCTGGCCAGAGCGGCGATGGCAAGTGCATTTTTCATAACGCGGCTCAACGCTGGAAGTTGGTACTCGCAATGTACTCCAATTCCCGCTGGTTAGCGCCGTCGTCCCGATCGCGCACGTTTGGGTGCGGCGCCTGACTTCCGCTTGGTGCCCCGCTCTGGGGTGGGGTCGCGGCGGGCGCTGTTTGATTCAGACGAATGTTCGACCCCGTTGCCTGTTTGCGCAGCCGTCGTTGCCGTGCCGCGCTCCGGAATGTCTCGCAGCGACGCGTTCAATGCGACCGCCAATGCGGCCTCGCCGGTGACCAGATCTTCCCAGCGCAGTTCCTGGCCCTTGCGCTTTCCCTTCAGGGTGAGCTTGATGCCTTCAGGCGAGAGCGTTACAACGAACGTGCGGCCCTGGATTTGCAGCTCGCGCTTCAGTGGTTTGGTGAGAGGTGTGGTCATGAGGCGATTCGCCCATCGGGTGCGGTTCCTGGAAGCTTACGACCTTCAAATACCCCTTGCTCAGCTTCATGGGGGACTGGCGGCTCTGGTGGGATATCCTCACCGGAAAGCAGAAAATACGCCCTTAGTCCGCAAATATTTCCCTTTGGGCCCGCGAGGAGCATGCTCGCCGGTGCCGTGAGCGCAGGTGCAGTCCCGGACGCGATTGTTTGCACTCCGGTGCGCGCCCCCGGGGATTCTCGTGGGTATGCTTCCGGTCACCAGCTGCGTTCACGGGCTGGTCGCTATGCGTGCGACGTGAGGGGGAATCGTCATTAATACGTCAGCCCAGCCAAAGGCATTTCCGCTGCCGAGCTCGCTCGAGGTGGTGCCCGGAACCGAGCGCGCCCAGGCGGCCTATCCTTACTACACCCAGTTCGCGCCGGAGGATGACCAGCGCTTCTGGTTCTACAACTCCATGCATTTCCCGGAGCCCATGTCGGCTTTCGACATGGTGACGGCGGAGGCCGCTTATTGCGCGTTGGGCTCCTCGAGCACACGCGTCCATTGCATTCCGACGACGCTGGGGATCGATCATCGCATCATCAACGGTCGTGTCTACATCGGCGGCAACGCCGTGTCCGATCCGGCCGAGATCGCCCGGCGCACCGAGGAATTCACCAAGCGCGCATTCTACTACTACGCGAACTGGGAGCGGCTCTACGCCCAGTGGCGCGAGAAGATGATGATGTTGATCCGTGACGCGCAGGCGTTGCCGAAGCTCGAGTTGCCCGAGCTCGAGCCCCTCGAGCACGTCCATGCCGGCCGGGGTGTGGCTTCCAACCATTATCTGTTGGACACATACCAACGTACGCTCGAAGGCTACTATCGGATGTGGCACCACCACTTCGAGTTTCTGTTGCTCGGCTACGGTGCCTACATGACCTTCTTTGCCTTCTGCAAGAAGGCTTTCCCGGAGATCAGCGACCAGACGGTGGCTCGCATGGTGGCGGGCATCGAGGCCGAGATCTTCCGCCCGGACGAGGAGCTGCGGCGACTGGCGCGACGGGCAGTCGAATTGCGGGTCGACGCGAAGTTTCAGGAAGGGGTCAGCGCCCAGGACATCATCCGCTCGCTCGAAGCGGCGGGCGGCTCAGGTCGGGAATGGCTCGAGGAGTTGGCGACCTCGCGCGACCCCTGGTTCAACATCAACGTCGGCGACGGATTCTACCATTATCACCGCTCCTGGAACGACGACTTGACGATGGCGTTCGCGAGCCTGCCGGGCTATATCAGCCGGATCAAAGCGGGTGAGTCCCTGGAGCGGCCCTTCGAAAAGCTCCAGGAGGAGCGGCGCCGGCTCATCGAGGATTATCGTGATCTGTTGGGCTCGGACGAGGAGCGTGCGGCTTACGACCAGATGATCACACTGGCGCATCGTGTCTTCCCCTACGTCGAAGGTCACAAGTTCTACTGCGAGCATTGGTATACCAATCTTTTCTTCAACAAGATCCGCGAATTCGGCGCGTTGCTGTCCGCGCATGGCTTCTTCCCCGGCGCGGAGGATGTTTTCCAACTCACCCACTACGAGCTGGAGGCGGCGATCATCGATCTCATGACCGCCTGGTCGAATGGTTCCAAACCGCGCGGGCCGGCGCACTGGCCGAAGGTGGTCGCCGAGCGCCGTGCCGCACTCGCCGAGTGGGCGAAGCACGACACGCCGCCGGCATTGGGCCCGGTTCCGGATGTGATCGACGATCCGGCGATCGTCATGCTCTGGGGCATCACCCGCGAAACCCTGGATACCTGGCTCAGCGCTGCTGGCGCGGGTGATACCAACGAGATCAAGGGTTTTGCGGCCTCCAACGGGGTCGTCGAGGGGCCGGCGCGGATCGTAAAGTCGGTGGAGGAGATCTCCCGGCTGCAGCAGGGCGACATTCTGGTCTGTCAGATTACGAACCCGACCTGGGCCCCCGTGTTCCAGAAGATTGCCGGTGCCGTCTCCGACATAGGCGGCTCGATGAGCCACGCGGCCATAGTCGCGCGCGAGTATGGGTTGCCGGCCGTGGTCGGTACGGGCACAGCGACTTCCCGCATCAAGGATGGGCAACGTATCCGCGTGGACGGAGGCCGCGGGGTCGTGACTATTCTGTAACAGGTGAACGATGGCAGGTTCCGAGCACATCAGTTGGTTTGCAGATATTGGCCTGCTTGACCGGCCGCGGGTCGGTGGCAAGGGCGGCAGCCTGGGCGAGTTGCAACGAGCGGGCATTGCGGTACCGCCGGGATTTGTCGTCACGACCGCCGCGTTCGATCGCTTCATACAGGTGTTGGACGGTGATGGGCAGGCACGGGCTGCGGTAGAAGCGTTGTCTGCCGATGACCTGGAAGGGATCTCGGCGTGTACTGGCAAGCTGCGCGAGCGGATTGAGGCGACGCCACTCCCAGAGGACGTGTTGAGCCAGATTGCGGGTGCGCACGACGCCCTGTGCAAGGGCGGCAACGCAAGCACGGTCGCGGTACGGTCGTCGGCAACGACCGAGGATGCGAGTGATGCCAGCTTCGCCGGCCTTCAGGATACCTATCTATGGGTGACGAATGCGGCGGACGCGCTCCAACGGGTCCGCAGCTGCTGGGCCAGTCTGTATTCGCTGGAGTCTGTCAGCTACCGCCGCAAGCGTGGTTTTCCGGAGCAGGGCGTTGCCATGGCCGTGGTGGTCCAATCCATGGTCGATGCACGTTGCGCCGGGGTGATGTTTACCCGGAGCCCAACGACTGGCGATCGATCGGTCATCACCATCGAGGGCTCGTGGGGATTGGGCTCCGCTGTCGTGGGTGGGGAAGTGACGCCGGACCGGTGGGTCATCGGCAAGATCACGGGTGAGATTTCAGTACGCGAGATTTCAGACAAGATGATGCAACATCTACCGGCGCTGGCCGGAGGTATCCAGGCGATTCCTGTCCCGGAGGAGTTGCGGAAGTCGGCCTGTTTGACTGATCCGGAGCTGCAGGCGTTGCGGGGAATTGCCCGCAAGGTCGAGCGGCACTACGGCCGGGCGCAGGACATCGAGTGGGCGGTCGATCGTCATACAGGCGCGATACTCCTGTTGCAAAGCCGTCCCGAGACCGTGTGGTCGGCCAAGGATGCTGCGCCAGTTGCGCGCGCGGCCGACAATCCATTGGCACACGTGATGTCGATTTTTGGAGGCCGGCAGTGACTCTCACCGCCAAGGATGTTGCGGAAATCACCCGCTTGTTGGAGGAATCGACCTTCGACGAGCTCTATCTCGAGCTCGATGGGGTGAAGTTGAGTCTCAAGCGCAATGGCGCTGCGCGGGGTGCGGCGGGTGCGTCCGCGGCGGCACCGTCAGGCGCATCAGCAGCGCTCGGAGCGTCGGCTATGCCTACGGGTGCGGCGGCGCCAGCCGCCGCGCGGCCAACCACCGCTCGGGGCTCCGCGCTCGCAGCCGCGGCCGATCCCAACCTTCACAACGTCACGTCTCCCTTGCTCGGCACCTACTATCGCGCTCCCAAGCCCGGGGCGCCTCCTTACGTCGAAGTGGGTTCGCTGGTCGAGGAAGACACCATCATCGGCATCGTCGAAGTCATGAAGCTCATGAACACCGTGCGTGCCGGTGTAAAGGGTCGGGTGACTGAGATTCTGGCTCGCGACGGTACCCTCGTCGAATATGGCGAGACCGTGCTGCGCGTTGCTCTGGCGTGATGACACCACGGCAGGCCGGCTCGTGAGCATCCGTCGCATCCTCATCGCCAACCGCGGCGAAATCGCGACGAGAATCATCCGCACTTGCCGGACGCTCGGCATCGAGACGGTGTTGGCTGCATCGGAAGCGGATCGCAACTCGTTGCCAGCGCAATTGGCTGACAGAACTGTCTGTATTGGCCCTGCGCGAGCTAGTGAAAGTTATTTGAAAGTAGAGACGATCGTGCAAGCTGCGCTGGGTACTGGCGCGAACGCCATCCATCCGGGCTACGGATTTCTCTCCGAGCGTGCTGCCTTGGCGCGGTTGTGTGAGGAGCAGGGCGTTATATTCATCGGGCCTACCGCCGAACAGATCGAGGCCGTGGGCGACAAGCTGCGTGCTCGGGCGGCGGCGGAGGCGGCGCAGGTTCCTGTTGTGCCCGGCGGTGCGGTTGAGTCCGCTGACGAAGCCCTCTCTCTTGCGGAAAAGGTGGGCGTGCCGCTGCTGGTAAAGGCGGTCGGGGGCGGCGGCGGCCGCGGAATGAAACGAGTCGATCGTATCAGTGATCTGGCCGCCGCGATGGAGTTGGCTTCCTCCGAGGCGGGAGCTGCCTTTGGCGATGCCCGAGTCTATCTGGAGCGCTTCGTGACTCGAGGCCGACATGTGGAAGTCCAGGTGCTCGGGGATGGCAAAGGGCGCGTCATTCATCTTGGCGAGCGCGATTGCTCGGTGCAACGCCGCTTCCAGAAGTTGATCGAAGAAACTCCGGCCCCCGGTTTGACAGACAGCTTCCGCCGCCAACTGCACGAGGCCGCCGTCCGGTTCTCGGAGCGCTTGTCTTACCGCGGCGCCGGGACGGTGGAGTTCCTGGTCGATATGGACCGGGAAGCGTTTTACTTTCTGGAGATGAACGCCCGCATCCAGGTAGAGCATCCGGTGACCGAAGCGGTCACCGGCGTCGACCTCGTGGCTGAGCAGATCGCCATCGCCGCGGGTGAAGGTTTGCGGCTTACCCAGGCACAGGTTCAAAACAGAGGTTGTGCGCTCGAGTGCCGCGTGAACGCTGAAGATCCAGACGCAGACTTTCAGCCGAGCCCGGGTGTCGTAACCGATGTGTCCTGGCCGGCCGGCGCAGGCATTCGCGTGGATACGCACATCGTCAGCGGAGCCAGAGTTCCGCCCTTCTACGATTCTTTGCTGGCTAAAATCATTACTCATACACCCGAGCGCGCAACGACGCTCGCACTGATGCAAAACGCAATCTCCTCCACCCGTGTTGCCGGAGTCGCTACCAACCTGTCGTTCCATTCAACCGTGCTTGGCAACGCGGAGTTCCAAACAGGAGGGGTGGATACTGGCTTCGTGGCGCGCCTGTTGGAGCGCAGCCCGTTGCTCCAGAGGAAGGTGCAGCATGGCTGAAATCGACCTCGTCGAAACTTCGCTTCGGGACGGCAACCAATGTGTGTGGGCGGCGCTGGGAGTGGATACGGCGAAGACTCTGACCATTGCGCCCATCATGGACCAGGTGGGCTTCAAGGCCATCGACTTCACGACCTCGACACACATGGGTGTGGCT
>Ga0068855_100007205_pt1 | contig 13496 bp, 12 predicted proteins | sample KBSCornC52_FD_66592 | JGI IMG/M metagenome (GOLD analysis project Ga0068855, IMG submission 66592) | Corn rhizosphere microbial communities from Kellogg Biological Station, Michigan, USA - KBS Corn C5-2 | ecosystem: Host-associated > Plants > Roots > Rhizosphere > Soil ... | reverse complement strand
GGCGCCGGCAAGCAGGTCGAGCTTCCCGCGCTGGGCGTGCGTGAACTCGACGAGGTCGGGGCGGCTTTACGGCGCGCCGCCGTCGAGCGCGACGAAGCCAACGCAAGGCGCAGCAAGGTCGAGGCCGAGCGGGAATCGCTGATGACGCGGATCGAAGAAGCCTTGCGGGTGGCCGAGGTCGCCAACCGCAACAAGGATGAATTCCTGGCGCTGCTCGGGCACGAACTGCGCAATCCGCTCGCGCCCATCATGAATGCGGTGCACCTCATGAACCTGAAGGGCGATCACACCACCTCCGCGGAGCGCGGCATCATCCAGCGCCAGCTCAATTACGTCACGCGGCTGGTGGACGACCTGCTCGATGCGTCGCGAATCGCCAGCAAGCGCTTCGTGATGAACCCCAGTCCACTGCAACCTGTTCCCTTGCTGGAACAGACGGTGGACACGCTGCGCGCGATGCTCGGTTCGCGCAAGTTCAGCCTGCAGATCGACGATGCGTCGCGCGCGCTGTGGGTGCGCGCGGACGAGGCGCGGCTGGTGCAGATCTTCAACAACCTCCTGGGCAACGCGATCAAGTTCACCGCGCCCAGCGGCTCCGTCGAAGTCCAGGCGCGCGCCCGCGACGGGATGATCGAGTTCGTGTTTCGCGACAACGGACTGGGCATGTCGGCCGCCGAACTCGAGCGTGCGTTCGACCTTTTCTACCAGGCGCGCGACCCGGCGCGCGAGGTGAACGGCGGGCTCGGGCTGGGACTGGCTATCGTGAAGAGCCTGGTGGAGATGCATTCGGGCAGCGTGCGCGCGCTAAGCGAAGGGCTGGGCCGCGGCACCACCGTCACGGTGACGCTTCCCACGAGCGAGCCGCCCGAAGGCAGTGCGGCCCAAACAGCGGCGCCTGCGGCCGGCGGTCAGAGCAAGGTGATGGTGGTGGACGACAACCGCGATGCCGCCGACACGCTCGCGATGCTCCTGTCCTTGTCCGGTTTCGAAGTGCGGGCGGCGTACACACCCACGGATGCGCTGCAGCAGCTGGCCGCGTTCAGTGCCGAAATCGCTGTGCTCGATATCGGGCTGCCCGAGATGGATGGCTACGAACTGGCGCGGCGGCTGCGCCAGCGCAACCCGCCGTTCCAAGGCAAGCTGATCGCGCTCACCGGTTACGGCCAGCAAAAAGACGTGGAACGGGCGATGAGCGCCGGCTTCGATGCGCACCTGACCAAGCCGGTGGAGCCCGATGCGCTGCTGGAACTGATCGCGCGGCTGCTGGCCGCGCCGGTGAGCTGAACGGCCGAAGCACCAGCGCGCCCTTAAGGCCCGTCTAAGCGCGCCGCCCGCATAATCGTTGCAGTTCATTGGGACGAGCGATGCGAGTGCTGCTGGTGGAAGACGACGCGATGATCGGCGAGGCCGTGCTCGATGTCCTGCGCGCCGAGCATTACGCCGTCGATTGGGTGCGCGACGGCGCCATGGCGGACACCGCGCTGCATTCCGAGACTTACGACCTGGTGCTGCTGGACCTCGGCCTGCCCAAGCGCGATGGCCTGCAGGTGCTGCGTTCCCTTCGAGCCCGGCACTCCACCGTTCCGGTGCTGGTCGCGACGGCGCGCGATGCCGTCGGCGATCGCGTCGCGGGGCTTGACGCGGGCGCCGACGATTACGTCGTCAAGCCCTACGACACCGACGAACTGCTGGCGCGGGTGCGCGCGCTGATCCGCCGCAGCGCAGGCCGCGGCGAGCCGGTGTTCAGCCACAAGGGCGTGACGCTCAACCCGGCGACACGCGAAGCGGAGGTGGGCGGCGAGCCGGTCACGCTGTCGGCGCGCGAGTGGGCGGTGCTCGAACCGATGCTGGCGCGGCCCGGCGTGGTGTTCTCCCGCGCGCAGCTGGAAGAAAAACTCTATGGCTGGAAGGACGACATCAGCAGCAACGCGGTCGAAGTGTATGTGCATGGGCTGCGCAAGAAGCTGGGCAGCGAATTGATCCAGACGGTGCGCGGCCTCGGTTACGTGGTGCCGCGGCAATGACTGCGCACCGCGCCGCTCATTCCTTGCGGCGCCGGCTGCTGTGGCTGGTGCTCGCCGCGATCGCGCTCGCCTCGCTGCTGCAGGCCAGCACCACTTATCGCACGGCGCTGCAGCAAGCCGACGCGATGTTCGACTATCACCTGCAGGAACTCGCGCGCTCGGTGCACGGCGGGGTGCCGGTCGCGCCCAGCGCGGGTTCGTCGCCCTACGATTTCCAGGTGCAGATCTGGGCGCCCGACGGCGCGCAGATCTTCCGCTCCGGCGGAGCGGCCTTGCCGTCGCAAGCGGTGCTCGGTTTCTCCGATATCTCGATCGGCGGCGCGCGCTATCGCGTGTATTCGCTGCAGACGCCCGAGCACACCATCCAGGTCGCGCAGGACCTGGACGAGCGGCAGGCGCGCGCGCGCTTGCTGGCGTTGCGCGCCGCGCTTCCCGTGGCGCTGCTCGGGCCGTTGTTGATGATGGCGGTGGGTTGGCTGATCAACCGTTCGCTCGCACCGGTCGAACGCATGCGCCGGCAAGTTGCCACGCGCCCGGCGGATGATTTGTCGCCCTTGCCGGCGGCGGGGCTGCCGCAGGAAGTGCTGCCGCTGGTCGACGAGCTGAACCTGTTGTTCGGGCGCGTGAGGCTCGCGTTCGCGGCGCACCAGCAGTTCGTGGCCGACGCCGCGCACGAACTGCGATCGCCTCTCACCGCGCTCAAGCTGCAGGCCCAGGCCCTGCGGCGTGCGCCCGATGACGCAACCCGGCAGGCTGCGATCGCGCGGCTGAACGACGGCATAGAACGCACCATCCAGCTGGTGAGCCAGCTGCTGGCGCTGGCGCGGGAAGAGGGCGAAGCCGCGCCCGTGGCGCAGTGGCAGCAAATCGACTTGCGAGACCTCGCCGGGCAGGCGGTGGCCGACGTGCTGCCGCTGGCCCAGGCGCGGCGGATCGACGTCGGGCTGGTGACATCCGAGCCGGTGTGGGTGCGCGGCCAGCTCGAGCCCTTGCATATCATGCTGCGCAACCTGCTCGACAACGCGGTGAAGTATTCGCCCGAGGGCGGCCAGGTCGACGTCGCGCTCAGCGACGGCTCCGAGCCTCGCTTGACCGTGGAGGACAGCGGGCCGGGAATCCCTGAGGCCGAGCGCGAGCGGGTGTTCGACCGCTTCTACCGCGTGGCCGGTGCGCAGGGCGTCGGCAGCGGCCTGGGCTTGGCCATCGTCAAGGCGATTGCCGCGCGTCATGGCGCCACGGTGCGACTGGACCGCTCGCAGCGGCTGGGCGGACTGAAGGTCGAGCTGCTTTTTCCGACGACGGCTCGAGGCCCTCTCTTAAGCCTGTCCTAAGCGGAAGGCCTCACAGTTAAGCACCTTCAAAATTTTCTCCAGAGGACCAAGCCATGGAACAACATCGATTGAAAGCTGCGCCGCTGGTGCTGGCTTTGCTGGGCGCGGGTGTGCTCGGCGGAGCCGGCGTCGAAGCCTTCCACCACCAGGCGCAGGCCGCGCCTGCCGCGGTGATGGCGCCCCCCGCGCAGGCTGCCGCCACCGGCACGCCGACGGCTCCGGTCATCGCGAACGCAGCGATGCCCGATTTCCCGCTGATCACCCAGCGCTATGGGCCGGCGGTGGTGAACATCAGCGTCACCGGCACTCGCAAGATGTCGGGCATCAACATCGATCCGGAAGCGTTGAGCGATCCATTCGAATTTTTCCGCCACTTCCAGCGCGGGGGCGAAGGCCGCGTGAAGCCGCGTGAAGTGCCGACGCGCGGCATGGGTTCCGGATTCATCGTCAGCCCCGACGGCATCATCATGACCAATGCGCACGTCGTGAAGGACGCCAATGAAGTCACGGTGAAGCTGACCGACCGGCGCGAGTTCCGCGCGAAAGTGCTGGGCAGCGACCCGAAGACCGACATCGCCGTGCTGAAGATCGACGCGCACAACCTGCCGGTCGTGACGCTGGGCAACACCAAGGACCTGCGCGTTGGCGAATGGGTGCTGGCGATCGGCTCTCCGTTCGGCTTCGAGAACACGGTGACGGCCGGCGTCGTGAGCGCCAAGGGCCGCTCGCTGCCCGATGACAGCGCGGTGCCGTTCATCCAGACCGACGTCGCGGTGAACCCCGGCAACTCCGGCGGGCCGCTGTTCAATTCGCGCGGCGAAGTGGTCGGCATCAACTCGCAGATCTACAGCCAGTCGGGCGGCTACCAGGGCGTGTCGTTCGCGATCCCGATCGACATCGCGTCGCGCGTGAAGGACCAGATCGTGGCCACCGGCAAGGTGCAGCACGCGCAACTGGGCGTGACCGTGCAGGAGGTCAATCAGTCGCTGGCTGACTCGTTCAAGCTCGATCGGCCCGAAGGCGCGCTGGTGTCCAGCGTGCAAAAGGGCAGTGCCGCGGAAAAGGCCGGCCTGCAACCCGGCGACGTGATCCGCAGCGCCAATGGCCAGCCGGTCATCGCCTCGGGCGACTTGCCTGCCATCGTGGGGCTGGAGAAGCCGGGCGACAAGCTGAACATGGAAGTGTGGCGGCAGGGCAAGAAGATCGAGCTGTCGGCTCGCTTGGGCAACGCCACCGAGAAGGTCGCCAAGAATGACCAGGACAAGTCCGAAGCCAGTGGCGGCGGCAAGCTCGGCCTGGCCTTGCGTCCGCTGGAAGAAGGCGAGAAGAAGCAGGCCGGCGTCGGCACCGGACTGCTGGTCGAGGACGTCAGCGGCGCTGCGGCGCGTGCCGGTGTCGAGCCGGGCGACGTCGTGCTGGCGGTGAACGGCACACCGGCCAAGAGTGTGGACCAGGTCCGCTCGATTCTTGCGAAGTCGGACAAGTCGGTGGCGCTGTTGATCCAGCGCGGCGAAGACAAGATCTTCGTGCCGGTTCGCATCGGCTGAGCCTGAGTTGCGGCGCGCCTACGCGCCCTGTCGGAACGTGCTGACAGGGCGAGTAGGCGCGCATCCATTTTTGGCGTGACACCGACGAGGCAGCGCCGGCACAGCCTGTGCGTGCGGATACTCGCTGTGCTAAGCAGTACCGAGGCACAACGATGATCAGCAGTATCCAATCGCCCGCTCGCTCGAGCTCGCCGGGTGAGCGTCCATGAAGCGGCGCGATTTCAACAAGGCAGCAACGGCTGCAGCAACCGTGGCGGTGGTCACCGGTTGTGGTGGAGGTGGTGGCGGCGGCGAAGTCGCCGCGGGTGGACAGGTGCCGGACGCGCCGGCGCCAGGACCGGGGTCTGCTCCGGCGCCGTCACCCGTCGCTTCTTCGCCCCCGCCGGTGTCCGCCCCAAGCGCGCTCGGCATGGGCACCAATCTCACCGGCATGCAGACCGCGCTGCCCAACCTGCGCGTGAACGCCGGCACGCTTCCGAACGTCAACTACACGGTGCCGCGGCGCTCCGACGTGGCGTGGCTGGCGGCCAACGGCTACAACAAGAACCGGCTGCCGATCCAATGGGAACTGCTGCAGCCGATGCTCAACACGACCCAGGCCAATGCGGCCGCGCGGGCGGCGATCGGCGAGCCTGGCGCGTTCAACGCGGCCTACGACTCGTACATCACCGGAGTGCTCGACGCGCATGCTGCCTCCGGCATGAAGTGCATCCTCGACTTGCACAACTATTGCCGCTATACCGACTTCGTGTTCCAGCCTGACGGCTCGGTGCGCGGGCTGGTCGTGGACCCCAATCCGCTGATCCGCGCGTACACGACCGACGGCTCGCAGACGCAGATCCGGATCATCGCGCGCGCGCCCGGTGCCACGCTGACGCAATCCAACCTGATCGACTTCTGGACCCGCGCGGCCAACCGGTGGAAGGACCATCCCGGCTTCGGCGGCTATGGCTTGATGAACGAGCCCAATCGCTTGCCGCCGCCCGGTTCACTGAGCCCGGAAACAGTGGACGGCACGCAGGACCTGACGATCTGGGCCGTGTATGCGCAAGCCGCGATCAACGCGATCCGCGCGCTGGACCCGGTGAACCCGATCTACCTGGGCGGCAACGATTGGAGCGGCGCGATTTCGCTGGCATCGAAGAATCCCGCGTGGCCGCTCACGGGCGCCAACATCATCTACGAGGTGCATGTCTATCTCGATGCGGTCAACAGCGGGCAGCGCTTCGATTTCGACGCGGACGTGGCGCTGGGCTTGAACGCGGGCTTCTCTTCCGGGCCGATCACCTTGAACACCGGCGTCGACCGGCTCAAGCTGGCGGTCGACTTCGCGCAGCCGCGGGGTATGCAGCTGGCCCTCACCGAAACCGGCATGCCGATCGACGATCCGCGCTGGCAGGAGATGTGGCAGCGCATGGTCAACTACGCGCGCCAGAACGGCCTGGAGTTCTACAGCTGGAACGGTGGAAGCCATTGGCTGTTGCACAACGTCGCGATCAATTTTGTTCCCGGCTGGCACCAGAACAGGACGCTCGAGCCGGAGGCCTCCGGGCCGATGAAGCAGGCGGCCGGCATTTCATCGGGTACGGTGTTCGACGACGGTCCCGGGTGGGCGCCCGCGGGCACGCCCATCACCATCACCGTTTATTCGCGCGGCAATTTCGCCGCGCCGGTGACCCTCGCGGTGAGCTCCAGCAACGGCGGCACCTTGAGCAAGACGCAGCTGACGATTCCGGCGGGCGCCAACCAGCAGGACACGTTCACCTTCAGCGCCGCGGCGAACACGGTGACCACGCTCACGTACACCGTGACATCGGGCGGTGTCGCACCGCCGCCGCCGCGCAAGGTCTATTCGCTTGCGGACCCGGTCGCGTTCGCGTCGACCAGCCTGGCCGACGCGGCGTTGGCGATCATCGCGAAGTACAGCGCGTGCAAGTGGGACCTGAACGACGGTTTCACGGATTACGAGCTCGGCACGCCGGCTGCCGCGGGACAGCCGGTGCGCGCCGTCTCCGACTCGGGGTACGGCTCCAGCGTGGGCAACGCGATGGAGATGCTCAACTCGATCAACACCGACAGCGCGGCGATGGGCAATCTCACGGTGCCGACCATGCAGGTCACCAACGGCCGCAAGAACTCCGATCATTCAGCGCCCAACACCACGGGCTTCATGTGCCGCAAGACCATTCCGTTCCCGGACGTGCAACCCAATCCGCGCAACCAGGTGCCTTACACGGTGGGCGATCCGCACTTCATCATCGCCGCGGTCAGCGTGCCGACCGGCTCCAACAGCGGAATGGTGTTCCAGGCCTCGGTGCCGTTCGATACCTATTCATCCGAGCTGACCTTCGTGAATTCACACCCGCAAGCGCGGATCTCGGACCAGTTCGGCGGGCTGGTGACCTTGACCAGTCCCACGCCACTGGCGCCGAATGCGCCGGCGGTGCTTTCATTCACGTCCGTGCCGGGGGCACAAACGCTGCGGGTGAATTCGGCGGTGGTCGGCAGTGCGGCGTCGACCTACGCCGCCAGCCGGTACGACCAGTTGCTGATCGGGTGGGGCTTCGCGACCAGTTTTCCGCAACCGGGTTTCGGGGGCAACATCTATTCGGTTGTCACCGGCAAGGGTGCGCCGAGCGCGGCCGAACTCGCGGTGCTGGAACGTTATCTCGCAACGACAGCAGGCATCAGCCTCTAGCTTGCGGAAGGCCGGATCAGGTCTGCTCCACCAGCTTGCCCGCGCCGCGGCTCACGGCTTCGCCGTCGCGCGGTTGCAGCCGCCAGAACGACAGCGACGACACCACGGTGATGGCCGCGAGCGTGAGGAAGGCCTTGTGCAGCGCGCCGGTGACGAGCGCGTGATCGGATTGCGGCAGTCCGGCCATGAACCAGCCGGCCACCAGCGTCGCGGCCGCCAGGCCAAAACTCATCGACAGCTGCTGCATCGAACTGGACAGCGTGCTGGCCATGCTGGTTTCGGCGCCTTCCACGTCCGCATAGGCCAGCGTGTTCATCGCCGAGAATTGCATCGAGTTGAAAAAGCCCATGCACAGCGCCAGCGCGACGATCAGCACCTTGGGCGTGCCGGGGCCCACCGTCGAGAACAGGCCGATCGCCGCGCCGATCAGCAGCGTGTTGATCGTCAGCACGCGGCGGTATCCGATCGCCGCCAGGATTTTCTTGGTGCCGACCTTGGTGGTGATCGCGGCCGCCGCCGACGGCATCATCAACAGGCCCGACTCCCATGACGGCAGTCCCATCCCCACCTGATAGAGCAGCGGCAACAGGAATGGCATCCCGCCGATGCCCATGCGGGTGAGGAATCCGCCGGCCACCGAGATGCGGAAGGTGCGCACCCGGAACAGTTGCAGGCGCAGTAGCGGATAAGGCGTGCGCGACGCGTGCAGCGCGTATGCGGCGAGCAGGCCGAGCGACAGCACGAGCAACACGACTTCCGACGTGAGGTCGAGCCGGTGTTCGCCGAAGATCTCCAGCAGCCATGAGAGCAGGGCGACGCCCGATCCGAACAACACGAAGCCCACCACGTCGAGCGGCCGCTCGGTCTGCGCGCGGTACTCGGGCAGGTAGCGCCAGATCATCATCAGCGCGGCGACGCCGACCGGCAGGTTCACCAGGAAGATGAAGCGCCATGACACGACGTGCACGATCAGTCCGCCGACCGTCGGCCCGAGCAAGGGCCCGACCAGCGCCGGCATCACGACGAAATTCATCGCCGACAGCAACTCGGCTTTGCTGAAGGTGCGGATGATGGTGAGCCGGCCCACCGGCATCATCATCGCCGCGCCCGCGCCTTGCAGCAGGCGCGCAGCGACCAGCATCGGCGGGTTGAGCGACAGGCCGCACAGCAGCGACGCGGCAGTGAACACCGAAACGGCCGTGAAGAACACGCGCCGCGTGCCGAAGCGGTCCGCCATCCAGCCGCTGACCGGGATGAACACGGCCAGGCTCAGGATATAGCTCGCGACCACGGCTTTCAGGCTGAGCGGTTCCACGCCCAGGCTGGCGGCCATCACGGGCACCGCCGTGTTGACGATGGTGGCGTCCAGTGTCTCCATGAACATGACGATCGCCACCACCCAGGGCAGGTAGCGTTTGGCGTTGGCGGGATCGGGATCGGGTGCGGTCATGGTGGCGCGTGCGGGCAATGGCGCCGACCATGATATGCGCTCGCTGGAGCGCGCCGGCCCGTCGGTTATTGCGCCGCTTGCATGCCCGCCGCGAATTTCTGCATCTCGTCGCGGCTGACGTCCGACACGGCCCAGAAGCGCATGCCGCCTCGAGTCCATCGCGCCACCTGGTAGCCGTGATCGGCGGTCACGCCGGAGTCCGGCCGCCGCGCATCGTGCTCGGGCAGGACGAACACGTTGATGATGTGGCCGCGGCGGCGATAGACCAGTGCGGCCACCGGCCGATCGTCGACATAGTCGAGCCGTCCGCCCACCAGCGGGAAGCCGTCCTGCGCGAGGTCGATCACGGGCGGCGCGTAGTCCAGCTTGCCGGAGAACCAGGGCTTGACGGTGTGCTGGTCGGTCGATGCGACGTCCATCAGGTGCTTGTCCATCAGCGAACGCACATGGCTGGCCACCACTTGCGATTCGATCGGGCCTTCGTCCGCGGTCATGCCCGCGCGATATGTCATCAGCGACACGGCCAGCAGCGCGCCGCAAGCGAAGCTCGCGCCCACGGGCATCCACCGGCTCCATGAAGCGCGCGCCGCGCTGAACCAGCCTGTGCGCGGCGGCTGCGCCAGCATGTAGCGGATGCGCCGCTTCAGGCCGGGCGGAGCCTTGTAGCGTGTCATGTTCTGCTTCAACTCGGCCGGCAGTTCGGCCATGGGATCGGTATCCATCTCTTGCGGCCTCATCGGTAATCGCTCAGGTATTCCTGCAACAGCCGGCGCGCGCGCGACAGCCGCGACATCACCGTGCCCTTGGGGATGTCGAGCACGCGGGCGATGTCCTCGTAGCTCAACTCCTCGATTTCACGCAGCACCAGCACCTCGCGAAATGCCAGCGGCAGGTTGGTGATCGCCGCGGTCACTTGCGCCCGCTCCACTTTCTGCAGCAGCAGGGTTTCGGGCGTCTGGACCCGGTCCTGCCCATCCAGGCTGGGTGCGTCCGCGTCTTCCATGTCGCACTCGAATTCGCGCGTGCGCTTTTGCTGCACGAACCACGAGTAGCAGACGTTGCGCACGATGCCCAACAGCCAGGGCCGCGCATCGCCGCCGCGAAAGCTGCCGAAATAGCGGAACGCGCGCAGGTACGCATCCTGCACCACGTCTTCGGCCACGTGCTCGTCGCGCACCAGCCAGCGTGCCAGGCTGTAGGCGGCGTCCAGGCACGGTAGCACCTCGGATTCAAAGCGGCTGCGGATATCGCTCACGTGTTGGCTCCACCTTTGTCCACCTCACTACCTGCCTTCGCCCCTGTTTATTCCCGCATCACGGGAAATCCACTTTTATTTTTTTCGCCGGAATTTCCGGGGCCTGCCGCCGATATCCACGGCATGAACACATTTGCCAAACTCCTGTCCTGCGCCGCGTTGACCGCCTGCGTTCCGGCAGCGCACGCCGATGGCGATGCGGCGCACGGCAAGCAGCTGTATGCGGTGCGCTGCGCCATCTGCCATTCCATCGAATACAACGGCGTCGGGCCGACGCACAAGAACCTGATCGGCCGCAAGGCCGGCAGCGTGCAAGGCTACGCCTATTCCGACGCATTGAAAAACTCGCGGGTGATCTGGGACGAGGCCAGCCTGAAGCAGTGGCTGACCGAGCCCGAGAAATTCATCCCCGGCCAGAAGATGTTCATCTCGATCCCCGATGCGCAGGATCGCGCGGACATTGTGGCCTACCTGCAGCAGGTGGGCGCCAAGCAGCCAGCCAAGACCCCTTAACCGAAGGAGAATGACGTGAAGCGGTACCAAAGACGTGACCTGTTGAAACTCGCCGCCATCGGCGGTGGCGCGGCCTATTTTGCGGCGCTCGGCGGATGCGCCGCCCCATCGTCGCCGATGGGCATGCAGGCCCGTGCAGGCGCAGCGAAAGACTACGACGACTTCTATTTCGTCCAGCTGTCCGATTCGCACTGGGGCTTCTCGGGACCGCCCAATCCCGATGCGGCCAACACCTTGCGCAAGGCGGTGGCCACCGTGAATGCGCTGGAACACCCACCCGAATTCATCGTGTTCACCGGCGACCTGACGCACACCACCGACGATCCCGGCGAGCGGCGCAAGCGCATGGCCGGCTTTCGCGACATCGTGTCGGCATTGAAGGTCAAGCAGGTGCGCTTCATGCCGGGCGAGCACGACGCTGCGCTCGATCGAGGCGCGGCCTTCAAGGAATTCTTCGGCGAGACTTTCTATTCCTTCGACCACAAGGGCGTGCACTTCATCGCGCTGGACAACGTGTCGGACCCGGGCGCGAAGATCGGCGACGAACAACTCGCGTGGATGAAGGCCGACCTGGCCAAGCGCCCGAAGGACAGCCCGATCGTCGTGTTGACGCACCGGCCGCTGTTCGACCTGGTGCCCAAATGGGACTGGGCCACGCGCGACGGCGCGCAAGCCATCGACATCCTGATGCAGTACCCGAAGGTCACGGTATTCTACGGGCACATCCACCAGGAGCATCACCACATGACCGGGCACATCGCGCATCACTCGGCCAAGTCGCTGATCTTTCCCTTGCCCGCGCCCGGCAGCCAACCGGCGCGCACGCCGCTGCCGTGGGATCCGGCGCAGCCCAATCGCGGCCTGGGCTTTCGCGAGATCGAGGCCGAGCCCGACGTCGCGAACTACAAGATCCAGGAACTCGGCGTCACGCGGGCCTGACCATGGCGAGCACACGACGCGATTGGATGGTGCGTACGTTGACCGCGGGCGCCGTGCCGCTGTTGGGCGCGTTGGGGCGGCACGCGCTGGCGCAGGCGCCCGCGCCGCAGGTGGTGAAGCTGGTGGCGCAGCGTTTCCACTACACGCCGAGCGAATTCCGCGTGAAGCCCGGCGAGGTGATCCTGGAAATCACATCGCTGGATTTCGTGCACGGCTTCAACATACCCGACCTGAAACTTCGCAGCGACTTGCCGCCGGGGCGCGTGACGCAATTGCGCTTCACCGTCGACAAGCCGGGCGAATACGATTTCCTGTGCGATAACTTCTGCGGCGACCAGCACGAGGAGATGGCGGGGCGGATGATCGTTTCGGCCACATGAAGCTCCACGTTCGAATCGCCCGGCCCGTCAGCAACCTCGCGCGCAGCTGTGACATGTATTGCCATGGGCTGGGGCTGCGCCTGGTGGACAGCTTCGAAGACCACGATGGCTTCGACGGCGTGATGCTGGCGTTCGAAAGCGGTGACTACCACTTCGAGTTCACGCACTGCCGCTCGTTCGCGGTCGTGCCGCGGCCCACGCCCGAAGACCTGCTGGTTCTCTACGTGCCCTCGCTGGCCGAGTGGGAGTCGGCCTGCCGGCGGATGGTGCGCGCCGGCTTCAAGGCGGTGCGTTCATTCAATCCCTACTGGGACGCGAACGGCCGCACCTACGAAGACCCCGACGGCTATCGCACCGTGCTGCATCCGTCGGAGTGGGTCAACGTCACTGCTCCGCAAACGCCCGCTCGATGACGAAGTCGCCGGGCCGGGACGTGTTGCCCTCCGTCAAGCCGCGTCCCTCCAGGATGTGCTTGAGATCGCGCAGCATGCCGGGGCTGCCGCAGATCATCACGCGGTCTTGCTCGCGTTCCAGCGCCGGAATGCCGAGGTCCTCGAACATCTTGCCGGTCTCCAGCAGGTCGGTGACGCGGCCCATGTTGCGGTAAGCCTCGCGCGTGACCGTGGGGTAGTAGCGCAGCTGGCTGGTCACCAGGTCGCCCAGGAATTCATGCGCGGGCAGGTGTTCCACCAACAGGTCGTGATACGCCAGTTCGTCTTTCTTGCGCACCCCGTGCACCAGGATGATCTGCTCGAACTTGTCGTAGGTGGCCGGATCCCGCACGATGCTCATGAAAGGCGCCAGCCCGGTGCCGGTGGACAGCAGGAACAGCCGCTTGCCGGGCAGCAGGTAGTCGATCAGCAAAGTGCCGGTGGGTTTGCGCCCGACGATGATGGAGTCGCCGACCTTCATGTGCTGCAGGCGTGAAGTCAACGGCCCGTCCGGCACCTTGATGCTCAGGAATTCGAGATGGTCCTCGTAATTCGCGCTGACGATGCTATAGGCGCGCAGCAGCGGCTTGTCGTTCACGCGCAGGCCGATCATCGTGAAATGGCCGTTTGAAAACCGCAGCGACTTGTCGCGCGTGGTCTTGAAAGTGAACAGCCGGTCGGTCCAGTGATGGACCGACAGCACCCGCTCCTCGTTGAATGCACTCATGTGCCCAAGGATACCGCGCAGCGCGGCGCGGCCGCTTGAGGCCCATCAATGCCCCGTGCCGGGCAAGGCTGCGCCTCGCGGGAGCGGTCCTACAGCTGCATCGGACCCTGCTCCCGGGTGTCAGCGCCCGTTCCGACATTTGCATTTCACACCGGCGGCTAACTTGATGGGGTGATTGCGCCGCTGCGCGGATCAAACCAC